>PDWI01001630.1_pt1 | contig 35065 bp, 33 predicted proteins | sample 1430891 | NCBI WGS metagenome assembly PDWI01 (sample SAMN01162508, study PRJNA174530) | Oral metagenome, whole genome shotgun sequencing project. | biome: Marine environment; feature: Marine mammal; material: Swab sample of the gingival sulcus; isolation source: swab sample of gingival sulcus... | reverse complement strand
AATAGCTCCTTTTGTTTTGACGTTTTTTGTTCAACTACATCTTAACATAGGTTGCTATTCTCTTTTTGGTTTTTTCCTACATTTATTTTACACTAAGATATTATTGATTAATTAAACGCTCATAGTTTGGAGTAATCCAATAGTAAAAAAATTAAATATTATAATATGTTGATTTTTAAATAGTATCACTATATAATTTAACCAAATAATATATGGAGGTATTAAATGAAAAAGCCAAGTAAAATTAGCTTTACAGTTCTCATCGTCGCACTACTTATCTTAATGACCGCTTGCACCGGTTCTAATGACAAACCAACTGAAACAACTACAGCAGAGGCGGCATCAGAGACGACTGCTGCCGATACAACAGTAGAGACTACCGAAGAAACGACTGCGGCGACAACTGAAGAATCTACAGCGACTACAGCTGAGACGACCGATCAGGAAGAAACAACTGATGAATCAGTAACAGCACTTAGTGATTTTTCAATCGTAGAAACTGTATTATTTGAACAAAATGATGTCAAAGTTACCGCCCTTAAAGCTGTTACTGACGACTTGTGGGGATCTGGCATAAAGGTCTTAATCGAAAATAATTCAGAAAAGGACATTTTACTAACTTGTAACAGCCTCTCAGTCAATGATTATATGATCTTCGACTTATTTTCAGCAGAAGTTACAGCCGGTAAAAAGAGTAATCAAGTCATCTATATCACAGATGAAACGCTACTTGAAGCCGGTTTAAGGGAGGTTGCTGACATTGATATTATATTTGATGTCAGTGATAATAATAATTATGAAACCATTTTTATAACTGATCCAATAAAACTAAAAACCGAACAAGCCGATAGCATTAAAAAAGAGAAGTATGACGACGGCTTGTTATTGCTTGAACAAGATGGCATCAAAATTGTAGCAAAATATCTTGCCGAAGATGAATTCTATGGTAAAGAACTTGTCTTTTACTTCGAAAACAACAGCGGTAAAGAAGTTGCAGTCTACTGTGAATCACTTGCTATTAATGGCTTTATGATCGATCCATACTTTGGCGGCACCATTAGAGACGGCAAAATACTAATTGAAGGTGTTTCAGTTTCAGAAGATTCTTTAAAATCAAATGATATTAAAGAAATTAAAGAAGTCGATATAAAGTTCAGCTTTAATGATACGGATAGTTACGATACCATCTTAGAAACAGAAGAACTTAGCTTTACAATTGAATAAACTATAAAAAAACGGCCATTACGATGTAATGGCCGTTTTTTATACTACATTTCGATTACCGGATAGATAATCTCAATCCATTTTTGATAATTATCGGGTAATGCCTCATACAAATAACTATTGACAGCAATCATGATATCAGTATAGAACCAATCGCTCTCCGAAACATCCGGGAACTTTTTGGCCTCCGGTAAGATATCCTCTGGTTTAACATTTCTACCTAATACATTGTTGATCAGTGTTACCAATTCTGCTCTGGTGATGTATTTATCCGGTTTGAAACTACCATCGGGATAACCATTGATCCAGCCCTTAGCTGCTGCTGAAGCAATATATGATTCAGCCCAATGCCCAGATTCATCATTAAAGTTATACTCGGCGGCTGGCAGATCATCAAAGCGCGTTACGATGGCGGCAAGTTCACCTCTGGTAATAAAGCTATTTGGTCTAAATAAACCATCGGGATAGCCCTGTAAAATTTGACCATTGGCCAATGTACTAATATGCTTGTTTGACCAAAGTGCCTGACTTACATCACTAAACGGATTAACCGTAGTACGAATTGATTCGCGATACTCACTGGTAAGCAATCTAAAGAAAATAGCAGCAACCTCTTGACGTGTTACATTATTTTCTGGCTTAACCATGCCATCAGGATAACCCTGAATATAGGCAAAGTGATCTTCTCTGTTAAGTATTGGCACCGTCGTTGTTGTCGGATTATCAGTTGGATTACCACCCGACGAACCACCACTACCACCCGAAGAGCTATCTTTAGTATTGATAAACTTAATAGCTGCATGGGTTGTCACAATAGCGCCCGGCGTAACCGTGATAGCACCCGGTGTGACGACAATCGAACCGGACGACGTGCTGGCAATTACAACTGTCGGTACGCTGCCGACAAAACTGGGCACGCCACTTTTTATGCTTACCTGATAGACTTGATTCGATTTGCTGTAACCACTTGGCGCAGCAGTTTCCCTTATATCGTAGACGCCATCAGCCAACATGCTGAAAACAGCATGTCCATTTGCATCGCTGGTAGCGGTTGCAATACTACTCGGCGATGTCGTCAAAACGGCTTCAAAATTAGCGCCTGCTAGCGGATTATCATTTTGGTCGACTTTATAAATATTTAGTTCGACGGGCAGATTGACAAATGGCATATCAGCATAAGGCTTAATATGCTCTGCTTCATTCTTTAATAAATCCGTTTCAACAAATTCTTCCGGTACCATCATCCACCCTTTATTTTTACCATAAGGATTAAAGTAAAAATAGAGTTTTTGATCAGATTTAATATAACCGTCCGGTGCATTGGCCTCTTCTACCATAAAATAGGTTAGATCCTTACTTCCATATGGATCGATCATTAATTGATCAAAAGTGACCTTACCATCGGCCGCACTGAAAACATCATCCTGGGCCTTTGTGACTTTTATCTGGTCTTTGCCATTTACGTATTCATGTGTCATTGCCGTAATCTTAAATTGTGCACCGGCCAAAGGTTGACCGGCTTGATCATCTTTATCGACGAATAATGCCGGAATATTGATAAATGGTCCAGCATCAGCGAAATATTCAGGCGCATCGCGTAACTTTCCTAATAACGTGACATCTTCTACGACTGCGCCTTGTTCTTGAGCAACCAGAAAACGCCAATGATCATCCGATCTGTCAAAGAAAAAATACAATACATTACTAGATTTGATATAACCTTGTGGCGCTGCTACTTCAGTTACTCTAAAAACAAATTCTTCATTGCCATTGCCGATATTAATATCACTGAAGGTAGCAAGACCATTTGCCTGACTGGTCGCAGTGCCAAGCTTGGTAAAAGTTAAATTTCCGGCTGGCACGTCGGCCGCTTTGTCAATCTGAAAAATTGCTCCGGCCAAAGGATTTTTCATATTATCAGTTTTGTAGACATCGAGTGTTTTACTGTTGGGATCGGCTGCAAATGAAAAACCGCTACTGACAAGCGCTAATATAAGCGCCAATACAACTAACCTTTTTAAATTCATAATGCTCTGCATGATAGCTTGGTTCGTTATCATGCCCTCCTTCCTCTTTAATTTCGATGCGTTCGTTGATGGTGATGCCAATTTCGCATTGCAATTTATGCAACTACATCATATTGTCCTACAATGCTATATACTTACCTATTAGTATACACCGATAGTAATTATATTTAAAGTAAAATGCAAAATATTAATTAAAACAAATTATTATTTATTTTGATCAAAAAATATTTTTGTCGATTTAAAACTAGAAATAATAAAAAGTAAAACGCAATTTTACAGCAAAATAGCAAAACTAAAACCATCAAAATCAAAAATATTGTATTGATTTTGCACTATTTAAACTTTATAATAATTCTAGAAACTATAATGACAAAGGAGAGTTCATATGAAAAAAACAACTAAAATCACAATTGCGCTTTTGTTAATTGCACTAATGCTATTAACAGCCTGTGGCCAGACTGACGACAACACAGCCGATACTACAAAGCCAGATAGTACACAAAGCGAACAGGCTGACAATACATCAGAAACCGACAATAATAATGACGACGCTCAGAATAATGACGATAATGCGGCTAGCGGCGACAATTTAATTGCCGAAACCGTCTTGTTTGATCAAAATGGCGTTAAGGTATCTGCTACAGCCATTGAAGATGACCCGATGCTGGGAACGACGCTACAATTAATGATTGAAAACAGCACCGATCAGGAACTGGAACTGTTATATCCGTATGTCGCCGTCAACGGCTATATGGTTAGACAAGATTTAATGTTTATTACCGCACCCTCCAACGACAATGAAGACGGCGAAATTTTCATTTTGCCGGAAACGCTTAAAAACGCCGGCGTTACCGAAATTGGCGATATTGAAATGATGTTTGAAGTTCGCGATTCAGAGGGCATGGAGACCATTTTTAAAACCGACAAGATTATGCTTAAGACAAAACTATACGATAGTGTCGAGCACAAAAAATTAGACGACGGCGTCGAGATTTACAACCAAGACGGCTTTAGAATTGTTGCAAAATACGCCGAAAAAATGCTCAGTGTCAACCAAATCGTCTTCTTTATGGAAAACAACAGCGGACACGAAATTGTTTTATTTAGTGATAATTTAACGGTTAATGGTGTCAATGCACAAGCGATGTATACCGGCTCTATTCCCGATGGTAAGATGATGATTGATGGCATCATGATTTTTGAAAATCATCTGACAACTGCCGACATCAGTGAAATTAAAGACGGTTCAATTGAATTTGAAATGAGAGATGATGTCAATAGTGACGATGTCACTAAAACCGGCGAACTGAGCTTTTCATTTTAAGTATAACTATGAAAGAACCGCTTTCAATTAAACAAAGCGGTTCTTTTTTTAGTAGTAATGAAATGGTGAACATTCAACCGTGGCCGCTACAACCGACACGTCAAGCCGGTGCTGTTTCACTATATCGCTAAGCTGCTTGGCAAAGCCCTCGGCAAATAGCACTTCTGATTCAAAATGGCCGACATCAGCCAGTAGCAAACCATGATGTGCGCCTTCGACCACCTCATGATACTTGGCATCACCAGTTACAAAAGCATCGACGCCACTTTGGGCAACATCAGATAAAAAGTCCATGCCGGCACCGGCAATAACGGCAACCGTTGAGATTGATTTAGTCAAATCACCGGCCAAACGCACACTGCTAAGCGATAGTGATTTTTTAAGATGTTCGGCAAACTGCACTGCCGTCATTGACGTCGTCAACCTACCTTTTTTGCCAAGGGCAAAGCGTTGTTTTCTTTGAACCAGTTCGATAATATCATAGGCGACTTCTTCATAGGGATGCACCTGATTGACGCGTTCAATAACGGCTTTTAAATTGCGCTCTAAAACAACCGTTTCAAAGCGAATTTCAGCAACTGATTGACGCTTACCGACCTCACCTATCGCCGGCTGAGCACCGGCTAATGGTTTGAAAGAACCGCGACCATTTGCTGTAAAACCACACTCTGAATAATTGCCGATATGACCTGCTCCAGCGGCAAAGGCGGCAGCGGCAACTGTCTGATAGTCATCTTCAGGCAAATAGACGACATATTTATAAATCTTTTCCGGTTTAACGTTAAGCAGTGGCCTTACCGCCTTTAACGAAAGCGCTGTTGCCAGTAAGTATGACAAACCCTTATCGTAATGGTCATAATTGGTGTGCATGGCGTAAAATGCCAAATTTTGCCTAATAAGCTGACCAATTAAGCGCCCCTTTGGTTGGTCTTCACGCAACGATTTAAGCGGCTTAAAAATTAACGGATGATGCGCAATAATCAGCTGACAATGCAATGCTACCGCCTGTTCGATTACAGCGTCATTTAGTTCTAAGCAAATTAACACCTTATCAACCGGCATATTCGGCGCGCCAACTTGTAAACCGACATTATCCCACTTTTCAGCGGCGCTTAACGGAATGGCATCTTCTATTAGATCAATAATTTGTTTAACAGTCACTGGCATTGCTTGCTCCTCTTAATCTGACCAATTCAGCATTTAGTTTATCGTATTCAGTAGTTTTACCAGCCGCCCTTAAACGTTCTGCCAAGGCCTGCTTGGCGTCGATTAAATGGTTAATATAGGCATAATAATTATCGTCTTTTAGCGGTTTGACGGCGACAGCCAGATCAAATTCAGCAGGTAACACATCTGCTTTATTAATCACTTTAATGATGTGATAAAACTTTGCACCCTCGCGCGCAATCTGCTCGACGCTAATGCTAAAGCCATTTTGATATAACCAGCGCCTCAAAAATGGGCGATTTTGCATCGGTTGCAACAACAAATAGCGCGCGGCGCGCGCCAAGCTGATGTCATCGGCCAAAATATCAGCTATGGTATGCCCACCCATACCGGCGATGACAAAGACGTCGACTTCGCCGGCTTGATAAGGTTTTAAACCGGCCCCCAAGCGCAGCTCAATTGCCCCTGTCAAGGCGCAACTGGCAAGATTGCGCCGTGCCGTAGCAAGCGGTCCCACTTTTATGTCAGATGCAATTAGCCGTTTGGCTTGCTGATTTTGCAACAAATAAATCGGTAAATAAGCATGGTCGGTGCCGACGTCGGCAACGACCAAATTTTTTTCGATAAGTCCGGCAATGGTAAGTAGGCGCTCGTTCATCTTATTCCAGAAAATCGCGCAATTTTTTACTGCGCGATGGATGTTTCAATTTGCGTAGCGCCTTTGCTTCGATTTGACGAATACGTTCACGGGTTACCTCAAAGCGCTTGCCAACTTCTTCCAGCGTGCGCGCCCGACCGTCTTCTAAACCAAAACGCAATTTAAGCACCTTTTGTTCGCGCGGCGTCAATGTCTCAAGCACTTCAATTAACTGTTCTTTAAGCATCGCAAAAGCTGCAGCATCGGCCGGTGCCGGCGCATCGGTATCGGGAATAAAATCACCTAAATGAGAATCTTCTTCTTCGCCGATCGGCGTCTCTAAAGAGACCGGCTCCTGCGCAATTTTTAATATTTCGCGTACTTTTTCGACGCTCATGTCCATCTCAGCGGCGATTTCTTCCGGCTTGGGGTCGCGCCCCAATTCTTGTAACAACTGGCGCGACACGCGAATTAACTTATTGATTGTTTCAACCATATGTACCGGAATGCGAATTGTTCTGGCCTGATCGGCTATCGCGCGCGTAATCGCCTGGCGTATCCACCACGTCGCATATGTTGAAAACTTAAAACCCTTACGATAATCAAATTTTTCTACCGCTTTAATCAAGCCGAGATTGCCCTCTTGAATCAAATCTAAAAACTGCATGCCGCGACCGACATAGCGCTTGGCGATACTGACGACTAAACGCAAATTGGCTTCACATAATTTTTGCTTGGCATAGGCATCGCCGGCCTCCATGCGCTGTGCCAAATCAAGCTCTTCATCTGCCGTCAAGAGTGGCACTTTACCGATTTCCTTTAAGTACATACGCACCGGATCATCAATGCCAATGCCCTTTGGCACACTGATTTCTTTTTCCTTTTTCTTGCTTTTGACGGTCGTTACACTCTCGTCCATTTCTTTAACGCCGTCGCCGACCACGTCGATCCCCAAGTCGGAAAAAGAAGAAAAAATATCGTCCAATTGTTCTTGGTCAATCGAAAACGCATCTAATTCTTTACTAATTGTATTGTAATCCAAAGAGCCCTTCTCTTTACCCTCGGCAATTAACTTTTCGATTGCTTCGCGTTTGTTTTTCTTTGCCATTGTTATTCCTTTCAATTATTGAATAATCGATTAATTTCGGCTAACTCAGCCTGTATCTTATCGCGCTTAGTCAGTAGTTTACGTAGTTCTAGTTGCGCATTTTGATCTGTCATTATGCGTTGTTTTTCAATTTCTTTATCGATATCTTTGCGCTTTTCAAGCAACAGTAGACGCCGCTGCGTCAACACCATTTTATCGAGGGTGTGTTCGCTCTGCCAGTCGTCCTTTAGCTGCTGAATTTTTTCTAATAACTGTAGTTGTTCTAGGCTAAATTGATCAATCGCCTGCGCCATGTCAAAACTGCCATATTGATTGAGATGATTCAACAAAGCGGTCGCCAATTTGTCCAAAATCGGGTAGTAAAAACCGTCAACCCGCCGCCGAAAACTGTCTCGATCGATCGCGCCGCGCAACAAACCTGCCAATAACGCCTGTTCAACGCGGTATAACTGACTGGTCTCTTGCAAGGCGCTAAACTGATTATCCGCCGGCAGTTCAACCGATTGCCTTGCCGGATCGCGTCGCTTAAACTGCGTCCTGTTTTCACTATACCATTTACTGAAATCACGTGCCACCGAGTTGCCATTTAAGGCCAATCGCTCGGCCAGCTTTTCGATATAAATCTGACGCTCACTACTGAGTGAAATTTGACCAATATGGCGAAAGGCCTCTTTCAAAAACGCCAAGCGACCATTCGGCGAATCGACTTGATAGTCGCGCTGCAAATAGTCAAGCGAAAATGTCACAGTATCTTGTGCCTGATTAATCATCCGGTCAAAACCGGGCTGGCGGACACTGTGTAGCGCCTCATCGGGATCTTTGTACTGAGCCATATCGACAATGCGAACATTTAAGCTCGCGCCCTGAAAGACCGCTAACGACTTCATAATGGCAGCACGGCCAGCTGAATCGCCATCGTAGGCAAAGATGACCTCTTCAAAGATGCGATCTAACTGTTTGACGTGATGTTCGGTTAATGCCGTACCCAATGATGCGACGGCATTCTGATAGCCGTACTGATGCAGTGTGATAACGTCGATATAACCTTCTACCAGGATGACCGATTTACTTTTAGTTAAATTGCGCCGTGCAAAGTTTAAGCCGTATAGTATATTGGATTTATGAAAAATTGCCGTTTCCGGTGAATTGAGATATTTCGGCAAGCTATCATCTAAAACTCTGCCACCAAAGGCAACCACCCTGCCGCGACGATCAAAAATGGGAAACATCAAGCGATTGCGAAAGCGATCGTAATAACGCGACTGTTCATTTTTAGATAGCAAACCACAATCCATTAATTCGCGTTGGCTGTAAGCGGCGCGCTGCCCCAGTTTTAGTACATCGTCCCAACTATCACGGGCAAAACCAAGCCCAAAAGTGCGCGCAATGTTCGTCGTAATACCGCGCTGGTCAAGGTACTGTAAGGCCGGCGGACTATCTTGTAATTGCCTAAAGTAGTAACGCGCCACTTGTTTCATTATCTGATAGAGCTTGGCCGTATTATCATAATGATGTCGGCTGGCTTGATCATTTAAAAAGGGTGATATATCGATGCCGTATCGTTCTGCCAAACTTTCCAACGCATCCAAAAAACCGATATTCTCATGCTCCATCACAAAGCTAATCGCCGACCCCGACTTGCCACAACCAAAGCAATGAAAAAATTGCTTTTCCTGCGACACGACAAAAGAAGGCGTTTTTTCACTGTGGAATGGACAGAGTCCCTTGTGATTGCGCCCCGCTTTTTTAAGCTGCACAACACCGCCAACTACATCGATAATATCGATGCGATCACTAATATATTCAGTTACTTCTCGCTTATACTTTGCCATATTATCTACCGCGCCAATATTTTGGCACAGTCAATTCTGTATAGAGATTGACCGCATAGCGATCTGTCATACCGGCAATATAATCTTTAACCGCTATACCGGCCTCGCTTTCATAATATTCGATATAATCTTGCGGCATTTGCTGCGGATTTTCTAAATAGTAAAAGTACAAGTACTCAACCACTTTCTTGGCCTTGGCCTCTTCGGCCTTAGCCTCCACGTTTAAGTAGACATTTTCAAACATAAAATCGCGAATAAGCTGCATTTGCCGCCATGTTTCATCTGCCATGCGAATTTGCGTCGTATCGTAATTGTTTTCAATTACATCGACAATCATTTTGTCTAACCGGTCGCTGGTGTATTCACCAAAATAGCTGATAAAGCTATCCGGCAGATCAGCCATCGTCAAAACACCGGCCCTTATCGCATCGTCGATATCGTGGTTGATATAAGCGATACGATCACATAGGCGCACCACTTGACCCTCTAAGGTATAAGGTTCAGTCGGACCACTGTGATTGAGAATGCCATCGCGTACTTCAGCCGTCAGATTTAGACCGCGTGTATTCTCGTCGCGTATTTCCAAATAGTCAACCACGCGCAAACTCTGTTCATTATGGCGAAAGCCACCCTGATGAATTTTATCGAGCACCATTTCACCACAATGGCCAAATGGCGTATGCCCCAGGTCATGGCCAAGCGCAATCGCCTCAGTTAAGTCTTCATTTAAACGTAAGGCACGTGCAATCGAACGACTGAGCTGCGATACTTCAAGCACATGCGTCAACCGCGTACGATAGTGGTCACCCTCAGGCGATAAAAAAACTTGCGTCTTATGTTTGAGCCGGCGAAACGCCTTGGAATGAATAATGCGATCGCGGTCTCTTTGAAAGACCGTGCGGTATTTACAAGCCGTCTCCGGCTGAAGCCGCCCACGCGAATTAACCGACAGCATCGCTCGCCGACTAAGCCATTGCGATTCACGCTGCTCTTGCTCTATTCTCATAAATTCTCCAAAATTGCCGAACATAGCGTCTGCCCATCAGATAAGGCGCTACTTTTCGGCAGGGTTATAGATTATCTAACGCCGCGCGCCGTTCGGCCAATAACCGCAAAATATGATTGGCTGTTTCTTCAACTGCCTTGTTTGAGACATCGATTACTGGACAGCCCAACTCGCGAAAAATATTATTGGCATAGGCCAGCTCTTCATTGATGCGTTCGATACTGGCATAACTTGAACCGGCGCTCAGCCCCATCGCCTTAAGGCGCTCTTCACGAATGGCAAACAATTTGTCCGGCGTATTGATTAAGCCGACGATCTTCTTTGGATCGATCTGATACACCTCTTTTGGCACCGGCACTTCCGGCACCAACGGAATATTGGCAACGCGTACGTTTTTATGCGCCAAATACATGCTAAGTGGCGTCTTTGAAGTACGCGAAATACCCAGTAATACGATATCGGCCAACTTGACGCCACGCGGATCCTTGCCATCGTCGTATTTTACAGCAAATTCAACCGCTTTGACACGGTCAAAATAGTTTTCATCTAATCGATGAATCGTACCCGGTTCATAGACTGGCTCGACGCCTAATAATTTCTTAAACGAAAATATCAACGGGTTCATAACATCGATACACATCAAACCGCGTTGTTTACAGCCCTCGATGATATTGTCTTTTAGCAATTCGATTACGGTCGTAAAGACGACAACCGAGGTGCGCTTGGCGGCCTCATCGAGAATGTCACCAATTTTAGCCACCTCAGTTATGTAAGGGTACTTTTTTACGATAAACTCGACATCGTCGAACTGACCAGCTGCTGCCTCGGCGACGTGTTCAGCGGTATCGCCCAGCGAGTCGGAAATAATATAAATAAAACAACATTTCATGTCACTGCTCCTGTGCATTGATATTGGTACGCAACTGGCTCATCGCTCGTTCTAAAAATTTAATCTCATACTTACTGTCAATATTCAACTCAATTCTTTCCCAGATAAACTCGGCGTAATTCAGTAAACCGACACGATTCAATGTCGTCGCTTTCTTGACATTGGCATCAATGCTCTTAATCAGTGCCAGCATTATCGAAGCGTCAGACGAACCGTAATGGACGATTTGATTGTAGGTACTATTCAAAAGTTTTTCTAAATTAAAAATCTCAAATATCAAACCGGTATTATCTGCGCCCTCGTCCATGAATATATACCCCGATTCAAAGTGGATTAAATCTTCTAATATTACACTTATCATACGAATACAGTGAATCGCCGTATTGGGGTCGTTAATTCCGGGTGACATCGCGCGCAACGCCACTTCGACAATTTTTTGAATTGAATAATTGTAATCCTGATTTTCGGTGCGCTGGTCGCCAACGACATAACAGGCGCGAATGATACTCTCGATATTTTCCGGAAAATCGGCACCGTCGTCAGCGTGAATTGTCGCCAACACTTCACCGCGATAAACAAAATCGCCAACGGCCTTTCTAAAAACGATAACGCCGTTGTTGTCCTCGGCGATACGATGCAGTCTTTGATAATTGACATTTTGAATATAGGTGCTCTTTTTAGCGTGAATGCTAGTTACTTCCGGCATGTTGATAAAATCGTTTGTCTTGTGGATTTCATAATCTTTTATCACGTTGACGTAATCTTTAATATTGACTTTGGCCTCGTTATAAAGGCGTTCAATGATATTGCTAGTCTGAATAAATTTGGCAACATTATCGACAAAGACGATAAAAAACAAAATACCCACAATAATATAAATCAGCGAGAAACCGCCGGAAACCACCTTGCTGCCATCGGCGATATTATTTGACAACAGCAGTGAAACGATAGCGTAGATAAAACCGCCAACAAACACTGCTAACGACTGCATTGTGCTGTGATTGGTTAAAAAGTTTTCAACGACGCGTGGTGATAATTGCGACATGTACATCGTCAACACAACCATTGTAGTCGAAAATGTAAATGTCATAATGGTAATAAAAGCCGCTGCAATAATGGCGTGTACACTGCGCACTAACTCGACGCGTGACGACAACACCACCGGCAGATATGCAGCAAAACTCGACGCATAAAACCGATCTAAATAATAGATGATTAGCGCCAAACCAAATGATAAAATGCTGATGACTGTCGGATAGAGCCAAATGCTCTTTTTAAACTTTCTAAATAGACTTTTAACTCTGGTCATTTTTAATATTCAAGGCGTTGTGTCAAATAATCAACCAAATCGGCAATCGCCACACGCGCTTGCTCCATACTATCGCGATGTCTAATCGTAACCGCTTGATCTTCTAGTGAATCAAAGTCATAGGTAATGCAAAATGGCGTGCCAATTTCATCATGGCGACGGTAACGTTTGCCAATTGAACCCGATTCATCATAATCGACGTCGAAATGCTTGCGCAAAGTGTCATAAACAACGCCGGCCTGTTCACTTAATTTCTTAGAAAGCGGAAAGACCGCTGCCTTAAACGGTGCCAAGGCATGGTGCAACTTTAAGACAATGCGACTGTCTTTTTCGTCAATTTGTTCTTCTTCGTAGGCATCGACCAAAAATGCCAGTGCCATGCGGTTAGCGCCCAATGATGGCTCAATAACATAAGGGATGTATTTTTCATTAGTTTGCGGATCTTGATAGTTTAAGTCAACACCGCTAAATTCCATATGGCGCGACAAATCAAAATCGGTGCGCGAAGCAATACCCCACAGCTCACCCCAACCAAACGGAAAGAGGTATTCAATATCTGATGTCGCGTTGGAATAATGTGACAATTCTTCAGTTGAGTGGTCGCGCACCCGCGTATTTTCAGCCTTTAAGCCAAGCGTTTGCAACCAATCGACACAAAAATCTTTCCAGTATTTAAACCACTCTATTTCACTACCCGGTTCACAGAAGAATTCTAGTTCCATTTGAACGAACTCGCGAGTACGAAAAATAAAGTTACCCGGTGTGATTTCATTGCGAAACGACTTGCCAATTTGAGCGATACCAAACGGTATTTTTTTGCGCGCGGCGCGCTGCACGGCCTTAAAGTTCAAAAAGATACCCTGTGCCGTTTCGGGACGTAAAAATATTTCGGTTGAAGAATCTTCGGTAACGCCTTGATGCGTTTTAAACATCAAATTAAACTGGCGAATATCTGTAAAGTCATGCTTGCCGCAACTGGGGCAGTTCAGCGCAACCCGATCAATATATTCCTTCAACTGTTGGTGCGACCAACCTTCGATATTTTCTGTAATACCCTGTTCTGCATTGTAATCTTCAATTAATTTATCGGCGCGATAACGGCTTTTGCAAGCCTTACAATCCATCAAAGGATCATTAAAACCACCGATATGACCACTGGCCTGCCAAACTTTCGGATTGAGTAATATCGATGAGTCCATGCCGACATTGTACTTTGACTCACGCACAAACTTTTGCCACCAAGCCGCCTCGACATTGCGCATTAAAGCCGTTCCAAGCGGGCCGTAATCCCAAGTGTTGGCCAAACCGCCATAAATATCCGAGCCCGGAAAAATAAAGCCGCGGTTTTTACAGAGTGAAACGATTTTTTCCATTGTTTTATCGCTATTCTTCATAGTTACTCCTCATCTAAATTTATTGTCAAAAATGTCCTACAATCTGTTATAATGGTAAAAAGATAATTAGTCGAAATGACACAGCTAACTGCATTATTACTAAAAAACTAACTTTTTGAGGTTATTATGTCTAAACTTATCACCTTTTTATTGACACTGCTATTGATGTCAAATTCATCAATCGATACAACTCATTATCGCGATTTAGTCGATTCATCGACCGAAAAACAGCTGACCATCACTTTTGTCGGCGACATCATGGTTCATGATACACAGTATATTTCTGCGCGAACGACAGATGGCGATTACGACTTTAAACCATGGTTTCAGTATGTCAAAGAGCAATTTCAAAGTGCCGATTTAATGGTTGGCAATTTGGAAACGACTTTAACAGATCAGACCAATTACAGCGGTTATCCGGTATTTCGCACACCTGCTCAACTGGCGACAGCCTTAAAAGACGCCGGTTTTGACATTGTCGGCACTGCCAACAACCACAGTTTAGATAATCGCTTATACGGTGTTGAAACGACTTTAGCACTGTTAAAATCAGTCGGCATCGCCTCAACCGGCACTTATCGTCACGACGAACCGGTTCAACCGCTAGTGGTTGAAAAAGACGGTTTTAAACTGGGCTTTATCGCCTCAACCTATGGTACCAACGGATTCACAGCACCGCCGGAATACAGCCATATCATCAATCTCAACGACGTCGCGCTTTACCAACAGCAAATTGAACAACTGGACGCCGCCGAGGTCGACGCCATCATCGCCATTGTGCACTGGGGCAGCGAGTACCAACGTCAGGCCAACGAAGCGCAGATCGAATTTGCTAATCAACTGACCGCGTTGGGCGTCGATATCATCATTGGCTCACATCCACATGTCATTCAGCCTGACGGCTGGTTAGAGGTCAACGGTCAGAGGTGCTATGTCGCTTATTCACTCGGCAACTTTGTCTCTGCGCAGTATTGGCGTTATTCCGATACCGGATTGGCGCTCAGTTTAACACTGCAAAAATCGGCTAATCAACCACTGCGAATTACCGAAATAGAATATGACCCCTTCTGGGTCGACCGACACGACGAAAACGGCAACAGCAGTTTTGCAGTAATCCCACTGCGCGACGCACCACAACTTGCCCGTCTATCAACTAAAGACCAACAGAAGATGCAAGAGGCACTAGCCGACTTTAAATCGCTCTATCAAATCGTTGATGACACCGGATTTAAACAAAGTATTGAATAACATACGCAACAGCAAAACAAACAACCCCTAGTGCCACAATGCTACGGTCAAGGGGTTGTTTTAGTCTAACCGTCTACCTGCCTTGCGGCTTATAGTGCGTATTCTTTTAGTTCTTCCGGTAAACTTTCACAGTTTAACGTTGCGACAAAGCTGATATCATAGCGCTTGCCCAGTTCTTCTAAACGCGCGATAAATTTTGGCGTTTCTGTGACGATACAGTCCATCACTTTACATAATCCGTCGATAAAAATATGATCTATATCGTAATCATTTGAAATGATTCCACAAATAAAGCCCACGAATTCATCGACTGAGTGCACCGGAAAATCTTCCATGCAAACAAATCTAATATCGTGGGTCAAATCGTACATATGTCGCTTGTCGTCGTCGATAAAGACGATATGTCCTGCCGACTGCTCGGATTTTTCATTAGCCAGTCTGATCAACTGTTTTGTCTTACCCGAACCCATAGAGCCTGAAATTATTTTCACCATATCAATCATCTCCTTTACATTAATGTTTTACCACCTATACACTACTTCGCCGACAACTGCTGATTTCCTTTTTTTTTGTTATTTTATTGCTTTTTTTGACTACGGCGCAATTGGCCGCAAGCACCTTGAATATCATCGCCCAGTTCACGTCGCTGCGTGGTATGAATACCGGCCGTTTCTAAGCGCTTTTTAAAAGCCGTTACATACTGCTTATCCGGCGGACTGTAATTGCGTTCTGCAATCGGATTAATTGGTATCAAATTGACGTGTATTGGCTTGCCACGCAAGTGTTCCACCAGGGCATTGGCATGTGCTGCCGAATCATTTTTGCCTTTTATCAAGGCGTACTCAATTGTGACACGCCGTCCGGTTGCTGCAAAATAATGATCAATGGCGCGCAGTAAATCTGCGATTGGCGCCTGCCGGTTAATCGGCACAATTTCGCTGCGTTCAGCATCAAATGGACTATGCAGTGAAACCGCCAGAGTAATTTGCAGTTTTTCTGCCGCTAAGTCATAGATGCGATCGACAATACCACAGGTTGACAAGGTAATATGTCGCTGACTTAAGCCGAGATGATCGGCATCGCTGATCGTCTTGATAAACTGCAAAGAAGCCGCGTAATTGTGCAACGGTTCACCGCTACCCATCATAACGACGCGCGAAATGCGAATGTTTTGATCGTAATTGACCAATAAAATCTGCTGCCACATTTCATAGGCTTTTAAATGACGCGCCAACCCGTCGATGGTCGATGCGCAAAAGGTACAACCCATCGCACAACCAACCTGTGATGAAACACATAGCGTATAACCGTGCGCATACTTTAGTAGCACGCATTCAATCAAATGCCCATCATGCGTTTCCAGTAAATACTTCCAGCTGTTGCCATCAGCACTACTCAATACTTTGACAATAGCGATGTCAAAAATAGCATAGTCGCCGCTTAAATCGGCAATCAGCTTGTTGGGTAAGTTGTACATGTCCGCAATATTAGATATTCGCTTATGATACAGAAAATCCCAGATTTGCTTGGCGCGAAACTTGGGTTGATTAAATGATTTAACGAGCGCAATTAACGCGTCATAATCATAGGCATAAAGCGACGCCTTGACTTTTTGTGCAAGCATCAATAACCCCTCTTTTTATTGGCTACATATAACAATGGGCGCCCATTTTTAATGCACCTTAAATTCTCGACAATATAGTCTAAACGCCTGTTATTGCGTTTTTCGGACAGCCAAGAATTATGCGGCGTAATCAACAGTTGTGGAAAATTCCACAGTGGGCTAGCGCTGTCGAGTGGTTCTTGACGAACTACATCGAGTGCACAAAAACTAAATTTACCGGCCTGTAAAGCTGCAAGCAAAGCGGTTTCATCTACTACCGAACCACGTGATATATTGATAAAAATGGCATCATCTTTCATTGCTGACAATGCAGCCGTCGCAACTAATTTTTCAGTTTCAGCCGTCTGTGGCAAACAGACCACAACCGCATCGGCTGTGGCCAATACATTTTCCAATTCGCTCAGCGGATAGATTGCAGCGAAACCATCTACTGAACGGCCGCTCCGATTGACCCCGATAATTTCAACGTCGAATGGCGTCAACCGCTTGACAGCTTGACTGGCAATATTGCCGGTGCCCAAAAATACGATCCGTCGACCGGTCATCTCCAATAAATCGGTTCTGATCTGCCAATTTTTGTTCTGATGTTGTTCGATTAAGGCGCTTAATTGCTTGTGCCCAACTAACAACATCATCACGATCCATTCGGCAATCGGTGTAGCGTAGCCATAGCGATTATGCGTCACTTTAATATTTGAAGCGACAACCGCCTCCGGCAACTGATTGATGCCGGTACTTGACAAAATAATATAAGATAGATCGCGGTATGCCGTTGCGCTCAAGCGTCGAAACGGATCATAGCATACCAAGACATCAACACCGACCAAATCCGTATCGGTTAACGTCTTCTCTGATTTATAAATCACTTCATAGCCCAACTCGCTAATCATTTGAAACGCCGTTTCACCATAATTATAAGTAAATAGTACTTTCATATTACCAGCTCTCACCCTCTGTTACTAGACTTGTCGTTTCGTCAAATAATCAATTGCTTGATAGTAGCTATTTACTTTATTACCCATAAATAATTGGTTCACACCCTCAGCTGTAATGCTTTTTGAGCGAAACGCCTGACGCTGACTGATATCAGTTAAGTGAACCTCAACTTTTGGCTTTGTGACACTAAGTAAGGCGTCTAAAATCGCAATTGATGTATGGCAATAGGCGGCTGGATTGATAATTAAGGCATCGTATTGCTCAAATTGTTGAATCCAATCGATAATCTGTCCTTCGTGATTAGACTGTAACACCTCTAGTTTTACCGCCCGTTGCGTCGCATAGTCGCGTAGAGCGACAACTAATTCATGATAGCGCATCGTACCGTATAATTCAGGCTGCCGAATGCCCAATAAGTTGATATTTGGTCCGTTAATCAAACGAATTTTCACAATTCAACTCCTCTCTTAACTGTTGTAGCGCCCGGTCTTGATCGCAGATGTCCAGCTGATAATGTGCCGCGGCTTGATAAAGTGGCTGGCGCGCTTCATAAAGTTGATAGATACGCTCCGCATCGCCAGCCAATAGAGGGCGCGCCGTACTGTCAAGCGTCTTAATAATTGTCTCTAAGGAACGCTTTAGGTAAATGACAATGCCATTAGCACGTAGCCAAGCAATGTTTTCGGGTAGACAAATGACACCGCCACCGGTTGCAATAACCACCTTCTCTAAATTGGTCAGCTCTTTTAGTGCAGCGCTTTCCAAAGCGCGAAATTTTTCCTCGCCGCCTTGAAATAATGCTGCAATTGTCTGCTGCTGACGATTGACAATATAATCGTCCAAATCGATGAAACGATAAGCCAGACACGCTGCCAATTTCTTGCCAAAGGTCGTCTTGCCAACACCCGGCATACCAATCAAATAAATCTTCATTGCGCCGCCCGCCACAAATCATATAAGGCCATTGCAATAACCGATTCAACGATAATAGGCGTACGTATCACAAAGGCCGGATCATGCTGACCGGTCAGCTTTAGTTTGACGTTGCTTTTTTTAGCGAGATCAACCGTCTGCTGTTCACAAAACAGCGAAGGCGTCGCCTTAAAGGTACAGTCAAGTTGCACGGTTTCACCGTTGCAAATACCCCCCAATACACCGCCATTGTGATTGCTTAAATGCTGCAAGACACCATCGACATACTGCATTTGGTCGGCAACCTGACAACCCGATTTAGTCGCAAAATCAACACCATCACCAAAGCCAATCGCCTTGAGCCCCGGAATAGCCCATAAAAATTGTGCTAAAACCGCCTCGACTGACTCAAAAGGCGGTTCACCAATGCCAACCGGTAATCCGCTAATGCGGGCGCGCACTGTGCCACCCATAGAATCTCCTCGTGCGCTAACGGCAGTCAAATGTTCAATGACTAACTGGCGCCAATCAGCCGATAGATTATCCAGCCAACTGCCGTCACGCTTGACTTGTGCATCGAGCGGTAAGCGCAAGCCTCCTAAATTAATGATATCGGCACTAATGGTGATGTCGTTAGCCGCCAGCAATTGCCTGACGATTGTACCGGCAACGACAAAACAGGCGGTCAATCTACCGGAAAAAATACCACCACCACGCACGTCATTGTAGCCATTATATTTAACATGTGCGCTATAATCGGCATGTGATGGTCTGATGATGTTGGCGCGCTGCTTGTAATCATCTGAGTTATGTCCATTATTTTTTATTATAAATGTGACTGCTGCTCCTGTCGTACGACCGTCTAATAGACCGCTTAGCCATTCTACTGTATCACTTTCGCGCCTTTGACTGGTTAACATACCACCGGTTTTGCGCTTGGCCAATGCAGCAGTAATTAACTGTTGATCAATTTTCAGACCGGCCGGCAGACCGTCCAGCGTCATGCCGATTACCGGACCATGCGACGCACCAAACAGTGTATAACGCATGATTTTACCGATTGTACTGCTCATAGTTTCCCCCTAAGGCCGCAAAGTCTTGATAAAAATGCGGGTAAGACTTTGTTACCGCTTCTGCCGCCGATAGTATAACCGGCTGCTGACAAACGCAACTGGCAATTGTCAACATCATCGCAATGCGATGGTCAGCACAGCTATTGACCGGGCCACCGACAAGGCATCGCTTGCCGTGAATCACCATGCCATCAGCTGTTTCGACAATATCAGCTCCCAAAGCATTAAGCTGACTAACCACCGATGCAATGCGATTTGATTCTTTATAACGCAGGCGATCACCGCCGGTTAAAGTCGTTACCCCTTCAGATACGCTGGCCAATAAGGCAATTGCCGGCACCAAATCGACCATTTGTGAAACATCAAGTGTAACGCCCCTTGTCTGAGCCGGTTTTGCTATAAAACCGGTGGTTGTGGCGCTGACCGTACCGCCCATCCGATTGATAACATCGACAATCGCTCGGTCGCCTTGCAAACTATCAGCGGTCAAGCCGTCCAACCTAATCTTTTGTCCAAGTGTCGCCGCAACCAACCAATAAGCCGCATTGGAAAAATCGCCCTCCACCTTAAAATCAGTCGCCCGATAGCGCTGATTAGCCGCAATCTGCCAGCCATTGGCTAACGGCTCAATGACGACGCCAAAACGTTGCAAAACTTGAATTGTCATATCGACATAGGCGCGCGATTGCAATGCCGTGGTCAACTGAATAGTCGACGGTTTGCCACTAAGCGGTAAGGCAAACAACAAACCACTAATATACTGTGAACTGACATCACCGGCAATTTTAATATCGCCGAATAACGCCGAACCACTGATTGTCAGCGGCAATTTACCGTCGTATTGTACGGTGCAATGATGACTTTTAAACAGTGTTAAATAATCGTCAAGCGGCCGCTTGCTTAAGCTGGAACCGCCGTTAAAGGTCACCGTCCCCCCAACCTGTAAGGCGAGCGGTAATAAAAAGCGCAACGTGCTGGCCGATTCACGACAGTTTAACACTTTTTTTGGCGTTTTTAACGCTTTCGGTTGTACAACTAAGCTACTGCCCCGCCACTGAAAATTGCAACCAAAAGCCGTTAAAACATCAATCGTCGCTAGAATATCATCGGCTTTAATAACGCGATCTATCTGACAAGAACCATCGGCCAAAGCGGCGGCAATAATTGCACGATGCATATATGATTTTGACGGCGGCGCCGCCAGCTGACCGGCTAGTTTGGTCGGCTCAATTCGCAATTTCATGGCAAAATCCTCGATATAGTTGCGCGACTTGTCGATAGGGCAAGTTGACAATCTGCGGATTAGCAGGACCGTTCAGCAAGACCATTGTCAAAAATCCGGCGTCATTTTTCTTATCGCGTTCTAAATAGTAGGCCAGTTTGCTATAAGCTTGATAATAATCTACCCGATACCAGCTTTGCAGAGATAGCCAAGCGACATAATCATTAAAAAAAGCATAATCTAATTCAAAAATTTGTTGCGAAAAATACAGGCTTATCGCCATGCCCAACATGACAGCTTGACCGTGAGCCAAATTAAACTGTTGGTTAACAGTCTCTAAGGCGTGACCAAAACTGTGTCCAAAATTGAGTATACGTCGTCGCCCGATATCGTGTAGATCAGCGTCGACGACCGACTGTTTATAGCCGGCATATTCGGCGATTTCTGTAGCGCTTAATTGCTTAAAACGAGCAAGTGGTGCACGTACAACATCCGACTTGAAACGAGCGTCGATAAAGCTGTATTTGAGACATTCGCCGCGGCCGTTGCTCCATTGTGCATCGCTTAAAGTCTTTAAAAAATCGGTTGCAATAACGACCTGTTTCGGCTGATAAAAGCAGCCCAGACTATTTTTGCCGTGAGCCGTATTGACTGCCGCCTTGCCGCCAATTGCCGCATCGACCATGGCAAGCAGCGTTGTCGGCAACATGATTAAATTGATACCGCGCTTGGTGATCGCCGCACTAAAAGCCGCTATATCAGTGGTGATACCACCACCAATTGCAATGAGATAATCATTTCTGTTGATATTTAACGCTAATAAACTGTCGCAGATTTCCGCCACAGTTGATAGTTTTTTTTCTTTTTCAATTGCTTTAAGAGAATAACTACCCAAACAATTTTGTCGTTTTAACAAAGCTGCTAAGGTAGTTTTATGTAAGGCCAAGACAAGCCTATCGACCACGATAAAATAACGTTTGCCATCAACTAAGCGCCAAACCGTTTCAAGTAAGGATTGCTGAGATGTGCATTTATAAAAGCGTTTCGACATGATCGATTATTTCCTTTGCATCGTCAGCGCTATATGCAATAGCATGCCAAATGGCCGATGCCTCCAACGCTTGGTAAACCAACATACTAAGTCCGCCAACCGTTCGCATATTATTGGTACGCGCCAGCTGCATCGTCGTCGTCGGTTGTGGCCGATAGACTAAGTCAATGAATAAATTAGCTGTAATAACATTTAAATCAAGCGCCATGCTATCGCGTTGTTCGCCCCCGCCGAGCGGCGTTGCATTGACGATGGTGTCGACCACTAGACCATGGTAATCAAATACACTCATCACATTTTGCCAGTCATAGGCTTGCTTGACGCGAATCATCAATTGATTGGTGTTAGCACGCGTTCGATTGTATATTAAAATCATTTTTGCGCCACTTGCGACCAAATGATGGATCACTGCGCTGGCTGCGCCACCGGCGCCGATCAGCAAAACAATTTTATTGGCAACCGATAGTCGGTGATATTTTAACGCACTGGCAAAGCCAAAGGCATCGGTATTGTCGCCAATATAACAACCATCGATCAAGCTGACCGTGTTAACACTTTGCATCTTATCAGCACGCGCCGTCAAACCGTCAAGCAGTGGAATAATCGCCTGTTTATAGGGAATTGTCACGTTGAAGCCGGCAATACCTCGACGTTTTAAATCTTGAAAAGTCTCTGCCAACCTCTTGGTTTCATATAGCTGATAGTCTGCCTTTATATTGAATTTTTGATAAATATAATTGTGAATTTGCGGTGACAACGAATGCCCAATCGTACCGCCTAACAAACCATATAAACTAGCCATTGCCACCTCGTCAGTCTCGCAAAGCCGCCAGTACCTTGAGCAAGTAATGATATGTGCGCTCAGTTGAAGAAATCGATAATCTTTCACGTGGTGAGTGAACATCCCACATGTCAGGACCGATGCTAACCATGTCGAGATGTGGCATTTTCTGAGCGAATAGGCCACATTCTAGACCGGCATGCAAGGCGGCAACCGTCATATCTTTACCATATTCTTGACGATAGACCTCAAGCATTTTTTCGCGTAATGGCGAATCGATTTTATAGGCCCATTCCGGATAGTCGGAATGACGATTAGCCACTGCACCGCATAGTCTGGCGACCGTTTCAATGTAGGTGCACAGCGAATCCTTGCGCGTTGCAACTGAGCTGCGCAAAGCGTTGCAAATGGTTATTTTTCTTTCGGCCTGTTCAATAATACCGACGTTATTACTGGTTTCAACTAAACCGTCAATGCTCTGTGACATCGCCAACACACCTTGTGGCAACAGCAACAGCAAGTCTGTCAAACGCTGTGTTGTCACATCATCAAATACCTTGATCGGCCTCTCGGTACGCTCAAAGCTAATTGTGATATCGGGATCACTAACGGCATACTCATCTCTAAATAACTGTTCAATCGGTTCTAGTTGCTTTAGCATTGTTTCAACCGATGCGTTACTCATTAGATAAACACTGGCGCTTTGGGCGATGGCGTTCATCTTTTGACCACCGTCAACGGCAAAGACGGCAACGTCGTCAAGTGAATTTAGCAAGCGGCCAATCAGTTTAATAGCATTGGCCCGTTTTTTATCAATTTCAACGCCGCTATGCCCACCTCTTAAATTTTTAATGGTTACTTTATAAGCATATTGATACTGGTTATCTTGCCAATCTACCGGTAAATTAATGTCAACGTTGGCACCGCCGGCATTAGAGGTTAAAAGATAGCCCTCTTCTTCGGAATCGATATTAATTAAACGCGAGCCGACCAGATGCTCCGGATCAACCGCCATTGCGCCGTCCATACCGGTTTCTTCTGACACTGTCAATAAAACCGTCAATGCCGGATGCTGCAAATTTTTATCTTCTAAAATTGCCATTGCCATGGCGACGGCGATGCCATTATCGGCACCTAAGGTTGTACCATTGGCCCTTAGTAAATCATCTTCGACAATCAACTCAATTGGATCGGCTGCAAAATTGTGGTTTGAACTTTCATCTTTAACGCAAACCATATCTATGTGACCTTGTAGTATTACCGGTTCGGCTGATTCGTAACCAGTTGAAGCCGCTTTATATATAATGACATTGCCGCAGGGCTCTTGAATTGCTTCCAAACCCAACTGTAGTGCTACATCATAGAGGTATGCTGAAACTGCTGCTTCGTTGCCAGATTCACGTGGGATTTCACTGATGGCGCTAAAATAGTGCCATACGCGTTCCGGTTGCAATTGTTTAATCTCCATCATTTCCTCCTGTTTTCATGCTATTGACGACACCGCGATGTGCCGTTGCAATCACTGTAATTATACCACTAATTACCAAATTTAGATAGTAGGTAATGCCGCGCCAGATCAGCACCGCACCGGTAGCAGTACCACCGCTAAACAGCGAGCTGAATACCATATAAAAACCGCCCTCGGCAACACCGGCGCTGCCGGGTGCCGGAATTAATGAAATAGACATGTAGAGTATCGACTGCAATGCAATTACCTCGATAAAACCCTTATCACTTAGTCCAAATGCACGGTAGATAAAGTAAGTAATGCCAAAAAAAGCCGTCAACTGAATAATGGTTTGCATCGTCAAATTGACGAGAATGCGCTTATGCATTATCAAAAACTGCACGCTAGTGGAAAAATCGTCGATTTCTTTAATTAAATAAACTTCACTATTGGCAACTTTCTTTTCGGGAATTTTTAGTTTACGCATCAACGTAGCAATCATTCTAACCAAAGCTTTAATCATATTGGCATTAAATACCGATAGAATAATCAAAAAAAGCCCCACCGTATTAAAGGTAATACCGATGGCGATTAGGCCCTTAGTGGCGAATAAGTAGGTAACCAAATGCTGCCAATTGAACACAAAAAGAATAATAGAATAGAGGGTGACCCCCACTTGAAAGTAAATGAACTTATTGACCAATACCGCGGTTGCCAAGCTCGGTTTAATGCCATCTTGAACCATAACCATCAGTTGCATCGGCTGACCGCCACTGGCAAATGGTGTAATAAGCGAATAAAACTGTCCGATAAACATATACTTAAAAGATTGCAACAACGAACAATTGTGCTGGTCGACATTTGTCAAAGCGTGTAGCATCAATGCTTCACAAGTTAAATATACGGCCATTAAGGCAATTGCCACCCCAATATAAGGCAAGGACAGTGTTTTTAGAGTCGTAAAAATTTGCTGCGGGTCTTGACCACGCAGCAAAAAGTAAAATGTTATAACGATTAAAAATGGCAATAATAGCCAATTCAACCACTTTTTCATACAGAAACATCCATTAACTTCGGTTTAATCATCTTCATCAATTGAATATAGGCTTCTTTGCGCACGATGTTCGATTTAAAGCGGTTCATATTAGCAATAATGCGTTGAACATAAGTTTCGTTGCTCAACAAGGCATCAATTTTCTCATACATCTCAACATCATTTGAAAAGGAAATACCAAAACCGTATTTATTGATAAATGCCTCGTTAAAGGTTTCTTGACCGATGCCGGATGACTTGACCAGCATTGGCAGATTGCTCTCAATTGCTTCAAAAATAGTCGCTCCGCCCGGCTTGGTGATAATCAAATCGGAATTGCGCATCAACTTCGGTATCTCTTTGGTATAGCCCAATACCTTAACATTAGATGGCACTGTGAAACTCTGTAGACGGCTGACCAGCTCTTGATTACTGCCCGTCACAATTGTAAAGCCATAGGGCATGTCAGCCATTTTATTGAGCGTCTTTTGAGTGAAACTGAGTTTACCCATCGCCGAAGCCATAATGAGTACATTTTTACGGCTAGAATAACGCTTATGTTCCACTTCAAAAGCGGCACGCACCGGCACACCTGTCACCAAAATCATCTCATTATTTATGCCTTTATCAATCAACCCCTGTTTGACTTCGACACTCGGCACAAAATACATATTGGTGTTGCTGTGAATCCATTCCCAACCGGCTACCACATCAGTGATAACGGTAACAATTTTTAGGTCATGTGCCCAAACCTCTTTATAATGACTGGCAAACTGAGCACAAGTCGGAAAAACCGATATAATCATCTTTGGTCTCAGTCGCTTAACAAAGCTGTCAAAACGCTTGTAATAAAGCTTTAAGACAATATCATCAACCAAATTATCCTTACTGTTACGCAATTGATAAAGCCCATTGTACAAAGGCAGTGGTGACTTTGTCAACATGTTATAAGTATCGGTAAAGTACTCTTTTAATTTGGGGCTAGCAATCTCAAATAGATCAGCCGATTGAACAGACATATCGGGAAACAGCGCCTCAAATTTTTCAGCTAGGGCCTTTGTGGCCGAATGGTGTCCATTGCCAAAAGAAGCCGTCAATATCAAAATATCACAAGCTGATTTATACATAAATTAACCCTCCGCTAACCAATGCCACAATCATCATGCCTAAAATTATGGTGGTTATTAACGATGTTTTGATTGATTATAAAAAATCAATACTACTACATTTTACCACGTAATCGCCTATTTTAACAACAATTGTTTTTGAATACACCATCTTTTGCGATAATTCGACCGCCACCAACCACCAAATCAGCTTGATAAAAGACGGCATATTGACCAAGCGCAACCGCACGTACCGGCTGCTCAAAATCAACTACCAGACGTTTTCCAGTATGTTTTTTTACCTTGCCTTTTAACAAATGTCCCCAATTAAAAATTTTAATGTCATAACTGTTATTTTCTGAAAAAATTGGCATTAAATTGCAATCATCAAGTAACAACTGACTGGAATAGCAATATTTTTCCGGGCCGATCACTATGCGTTTTTCATGTGCATAAATTGCCAACACGCAATCATCTTTAGCCGCAACCGACGGCAGACCCTTTTTTTGACCGATTGTATATTTGTAAAAACCGTCATGTCGACCGATTATTTGCCCACTTAAATCGACAATTGGCCCATCAGCTACGGCAATTTGTTCATCAAGCCAGCTATCATAAGACTTAGCATCGATAAAACAGGCGCCAACACTTTCCGGCGGCGCTGCTAAATTTAAAAAAAATGGCGTAGCAATACGTTTTGTTATCGCCTTATCAGCAAACTGGCCAACCGGAAAAAGCAGTCGGTTGATCATTTGATTTGATAAATGATACAAAAAATATGACTGATCGCGTCTTTTGGTCGGTGCCTTGGCAATATATTGCAAATCGCCAATCGTTTTTTTAAGAACATAATGCCCTGTGGCTAAATAATCGTAATTGCCCTTTAGCATTAAATCATACAATAGACCAAACTTAATTGCTTGATTGCACACCATGCAAGGATTCGGCGTCAGCCCACGGGCATAATCATCGACATAACGCGCAATGACCAACTGCTTAAACTGTTCACTTAAATCTACCAGCTGATGTACAATGCCCAATTGCTTACAAACTAATTGAGCGCGCTCAACCGCCGGTTGAAAATCATCGTGCAAGACTAATGTCAAACCGGTCAGCCGGTAGCCCTGTTCAATTAGCAACTGAGCGGCGGCAGTGCTGTCAATGCCACCGCTCAATGCCATCAAAACGCTTTTTTGTCTATCCAAAATCTGTCCTACATACTTTTAATTGTTAAAAAGATTGCCATAGCTTAATAATACAATTAACCCGATCACTAAACTACTAGCGGCCAACAGAGCCAATATATATCGTCTTATTTTACGACGACGTTGTAAAACCGCCGAATAAATACGTTGCTTAGCCGTTAAAAAATAGCGCTTGCAATAGTCCTCAGTCAAAAAATTTTCAACCGAGGCATAAGCCTGCTCGGATAACACAAAAATATCAAAGCCGAGTGCGTCCATCATCATCAGACGGACAACAGCATAGCTGTTGATACTATACCCCTCTTCTTTGACGACAAATTTAGGATTTATGTATTGATAATCAAACTTATGAAACATGCGAATAATTTTATTACTGTTAAATAACAACGTCTCTAAGACTTCTCGTTTGGTCGGCTTTTCAGCCAAATAGTCGGCCGATTCAAGACGCTCTAGCACCCTGTTGATCGCCATCAAATAATTTCTTTGATAGACCGGTCGCAAAAATCTAAGATTGGCAATACCGATTGCCAACGCCGCCTCGACGTCGATGCCCGCATCATCGTCAAACCAACTCGGCTTGGAAACAAGCGGTCTTTTGCGCGGTGCTGTGGCCATCTTCTTAAAAGATGAATAAATGGTCACAATATCACCATGTGCAGCACCGAGCTGTTTCATATCAAGATAAAATCCTTTAACATCACCATTTAGCTTGACAAACAGATTAGGGACGATTACCGTGTTTTCTTTAATCAAAAACTGCGGCCTTGTATAGGTTTTACTCTTGGCCAATAAAAGTACATCTTCAACCGTACCCTCAATTCTAATCGGCGTCAACAGATGATTTTCTAACTGCCAAGCGTGATAGACTCGATTTTCTTTGCCCAACAAATCATTTAATTGTTCTTCGGCACAACGCGCGGTCGTTTTATATTTCATTTGCTATCTCCTCATCAATATTGCACCTATATTGTAACGCAATTAACGTCATACGGCAACTATTGACTTTTACGCATTGCTCTAAATTATCTGGGTATAGTATAAAAAACTTAAATTATTAAATTATTTTGCTATAATAGAGGTAATATGAAAACGACACTACGCGGTTTGGCAAACCTGACATATAACGATGCCGACAGCATAATTATCGGTGGCAATCAACAACAGTTTGCTCAATTTATTAGGCGTTACGACGGTTGTGGGCCGATAGCAGCTGCCAATATTTGGCTGTACTTAAATTTTTCATACGGTCTAAGGCTAAAAATTATCGAGCCACCGCTTAATCGCGCTAAAATTATAGCACTGGCCAATAATATTTATGACCAGATGCCGCCGCTGCATCTCTATCGCTGTTCGAGTTCGCAACAGATTGTCTCATTCAAGTTATTTGGCCGTCGCTTTACAATAACGCCCTCTTTAGGCGTTTATAGCGCGCGTCGCTTTCGCCGCGATATGAAACGGCTGGCCCAATTATTTGGTCAACCAATCGTCGAACACGTCTTTCGACAGCATTATTTTAATGCTGATTTGACGCATTGGTATCGCTTTATTGCCGGGCATTTACAAGCCGGTCGGCCAATTGCGCTACTCAACAGATTTCATGCTGTTGAAATGAAGTTTTCACAGCTCTTTAGCGATCGCACTGTCAACGAGCAGTTTAAGTTGCACTGGGTGGTCGTTATCGGCATTGAAGCATTAGACGACGACTACCTGTTATCGGTTATGTCATGGGGCGGCATTGCAAAAATTAGCTTAAAATCACTCTGGCAAGCCAATCGCCATAAGTGCTTTTTTAGAGCACAAATGATTGCCTATCAAGTAAAACAGCAAGCTGAAAACCAATCAAACTAAAAAACTGCAAAAAACATTTGCAATTTACGCCTTGATAGTTTACAATACATAATATGCGTGGGGGTATAGCGCAGTTGGGAGCGCGCTTGACTGGCAGTCAAGAGGTCAGGGGTTCAAGTCCCCTTATCTCCACCAAAAAAGAGTTTATAACCAAAGGTTATAGGCTCTTTTTTCTTAAAGGGGACTTGAACCCTATGAGGGCACGGGCGTTTAGCAAAATAGTTCCAAAGAACTATTTTGTAGCGCGTGGTCCGAATTGCCTAAGGCAATGAAGGAAATGCAGACGCGCAAGCGGCTGCGTCCCCTTATCTCCAAGTAATAATCACTCAACAGTTGTTGAGCGATTATTACAATGAAATTTGTCAGGGGCTGGTCGTAAATCAAAGATTTACTGCTCGCCCAAGCAACCGGACAAATGAAATGCCCTTCGGGCATGAAATGTCGCTAGCGCGACGTGAAATGTTACTTCGTAACATATTGCGCTTCGCGTATCGGATGCAAATTTTATTTCATATTCTGCGTAGCAGGATATTTCATTCGACGTAGTCGTAACATGCCGCGCTATGGCGCGGTATTTCATGTATTATGTTTATATTGTTAATCTATTTTTTATCTTCTAGTTGAATAAAATTGACGAACCGATGGAAATGCAGACGCGCAAGCGGCTGCGTCCCCTTATCTCCAAGTAATAATCACTCAACAGTTGTTGAGCGATTATTACAATGAAATTTGTCAGTGGCTGGTCGTAAATCAAAGATTTACTGCTCGCCCAGGTAACCGGACAAATGAAATGCCCTTCGGGCATGAAATGTCGCTAGCGCGACGTGAAATGTTACTTCGTAACATATTGCGCTTCGCGTATAGGCTCTTTTTTTCTTGAAGGGGACTTGAACCCTATGAGGGCACGAGCGTTTAGCAAAATAGTTCCGCAGAACTATTTTGTAGCGCGTGGTCCGAATTGCCTAAGGCAATGAAGGAAATGCAGACGCTTGCTAGCATTATTTTTCAACTAATTTTTTGACATATAAAATTTTGGAATCATTCAAATTCCAATTCAATAGTTCTGCTGCTATCAGTTCTTGATTCTTTTTCTTAATATCGCGCAGTGCATTGCCAACCGATTTTCTTAAGTATTCGCTTTCGGCGCTTTTTTGTTCACTGATTAACTTAATTGCAAGCGTCGGGTTTTCCTTAAAATACGGGCGACTCGTCCATATTCTAAGCCCCTCAATAACAGCTCGTCTTATATTCGGATTATCGTCTGCAAGCCACCTTTCAATTAGTTGTAAGCTATTTTCGTAGCCATTTGTCTTACAATAATGATCAAAAGCCTTTGCCAGCATTTCTTGAACTCGCCAGTTTTTATCTTTACCGACCTCTGTTTTTAGCACATTAAGAGCGTTAGCATCATGCGGCGCTAATTGCCCTAAAAGATAAGTAGCTAACATTCTTACTTGATACGAACTGTCCGACAAGAGTTTGCTGGCAAGTGTAAAATGATTTTGAGCACTATCAGCCAAGATGGTGTCACCGGCTTTAACAATATGTAAAAAGCCGTGTTTTATTTTCTTTACTTCTTCGATAATCTGATTCATTGTTTTATCCTATAGGCTGTTGAGGTTTAGCTAGTGTATCGTTGGTATTACGCCATCATAACCGCTCATTTTATTGCTCTGTAATAAGAATAGGTTCCTATTGTCGTAAAAATTTGTTAGCCGATTATACCCTAATGCTACATTTCTAATGTTTGTCAGTTTTTTGTATCGATTTATTTTACAATAACGATCAAAATAATACAAATTTTAACCATGTAGTTAGTCAAATACTTGTTGAAATAAAATAACTTTAGCTGTATAATGAGCGTGAGTTAATCTTAAAGTTCCATTTGTTGCTCGGCTATGCAACCTAATCGAAATGACCTGACGATTTGTCATCCCGAGCAAAGTCGAGGGATCTCGAATTTATCTTTGCTTTTTCGCTTTTGCTTTTGGCTTTCACTAGGAGGTAGTTGTATGTTTAAAAAAATCGCCTTTCTAATCGTTTTCGTTTCTTCGTTAGCGGGACTTATTTCCTGTTTAGTGCTGTTTTTTAATCAAGGTATGCTCGTTCTCAACGTAACGCCTAAAGAGGGCCCTACGGCCATGTTTGTGGCTAAACAGGTTCCCAACACGTTTATAATCGCTGCTTCTTTATTTTGTTGTTTGCTATTGTATTTGTCGATTGATTACTTTAGGCAGTTCTTCAAAGATCGTCAAACAGCCTAGAGAATATTAATATTATTGACTTTGTCGAAACGCTAAGGCTAGCCATTATGGCTAGCCTTCACTTTTTCAACTTCTCCCTTTTTATTGCAACCACTGCCAACAGATGACCTAAGCCGGCCAATATCACCGCCAAACCGACAATGGCAACAGCCATATCTCTAAAAAACACTTCCGGTAGCATTTGAATCAAGCGGTCGGTTGCCGGGTTGAGTATCCATAAGTCATTGTCAAAAAATATCTCGTGAAAGACGATAAAATATTTACTAAAATCCAGCACAACTAGTAGTCCCAGCGACAGCGTTATTAAAACCACTCCAACCAGTCCTGCCCGAGTTAGACTAAGCAGATAAGGCAAACGCTGTTCTTCCTTTATAGTAAAGAAAAAAGCCGTGATAAATATCGCCATAGCGGCTGCTATATATCTGGTAATATCAAAGATTTTACGCACATCTGCCATATGGCGCACTTCGCGTTCACCGTAAACATCTTGCTTTTTGCCGTCAATTTCCAGCTGATAATTAAATTGCGGATAACGCCCGACGACATAACCGGACAAACGATCGATCACCATTGGCATATCTGCTTTGGCGATGTCAACCACTTGATAGGTATTATTTTTGTCAAATTGATAGTGATAAAAGCCGTTAAAACCGGCCATAATAAATAATGCAATAATCACAATCAGTAGTGGAAACAGTATATAGGTAATTTTTTTTAGCACAACGCCCTCCTCATCGCTAATTTATTCACCTTAATATCAAAAATTTGGGCTATATCTAGTATAAAACAAATATGTGACTATTTCCACTAAGTTTTCTGTAAACTTATTGTTGTAGATAGTCAATTATGCTATAATTATTTTATTAACGTATTTTGTCTAAAACATAACAACCAAGTTAATCATTGCACTATCAAAGATAACAGCTTGGTAAAAGTGAGGAGTGATTATTATTTACAAATTATTTGGTATCAAGCTATTAAAACAAGCGATGATGCGCAAAGTGCTCTATGCACTGGTGCCAATTATCGGAGCTGCCGTCTACTTCTTTGGTTGGCGCGTGCTGCTGGTCATTGCCACAGCTGTACTGGCCGGCGGCGCTGCCGAGTGGGTATTTGTCAGGCGCAATGACAAGCCGATATCAGAGGCCATCTTTGTTTCGGCTGTGCTCTATGCTCTAACCTTGCCGGTTAGAACACCTCTGTTAATTGTCGCCATCGGCATCATCTTTGGTATTGTATTTGGTAAAATGGTATTTGGCGGTTTTGGCCGCAATGTCTTTAATCCGGCATTGGTTGGTCGCGCCTTTATTTATGTCAATTTTCCGGCCTTTTTAACCGGTCAATGGACCAAGCCTTTTACATCCAGCCTGGGTGGATTAACCGCTTTTGTCGGCGAATACGTACCGGCCGATGCACTATCCAGTGCCACACCGATGCTGCTTTACCGTAGCGCCGGCCAAGCGGTCTCAACAATTAACCTATTACTGGGTAATATTTCCGGTTCAATCGGCGAAACCAGCGCACTAATTATCATTATTGTCGGTATTTATCTACTTTATTCTAAAACTGCCTCATGGGAAATTATGTTGGCAATTATCGGTGGCTTTTTAGTGGCCGATAGTGCCTTTTATCTGTTAGGTGCAACTTCCGTGCCCAATCCGCTGGTTGGCGTGCTGTCCGGTGGCGTCTTATTTGCCGCTGTCTTTATGGCAACCGATCCGATTTCATCACCTAAAACCAAAGAGGCAAAATTTATCTACGGCGCATTAATCGGCATTGTCACCGTGGTCATTCGCGGTTTTGCACTATTTGCCGGCGGCGTTATGTTTGCCGTTCTAATCGGCAATACCTTTGCGCCGATCTTAGATGAATTGGTCAAATACCTTAAGGCTAAGAAAAAGGTGGAGGTGACGCATGGCTAAGAAAAAACAAGTCGTCTACCCCGTCGTTTTTATGTTGATTGTCACCGTCGTATTCGTCTCGATTTTGGCAACGCTCAACAGCCTAACCAAGGCGACCATTAAAAAGCAAGCCGAATTGGAAATCAAAGAAAATATTTTATACGTTTTAAACATCGAGCACGAAGCGACGGCCGAAGGCATTGAAAGCGCCTATCAAGAGTACGTCAGTATCGAACAGGTCAAAGACATTGAAGTCTACCGCGCGACAGTTGATAACCAAACAACCGGCTATGCATTTAAAATAAGCGGTGCCGGTCTGTGGGGCTCAATGAACGGCTTTGCCGCTGTCGACGCCGAGTTGACCAAGTTAATTGGCATCAGTTTTGTGTCACACTCTGAAACGCCCGGTCTGGGCGGTCGCGTCGATGAGGACTGGTTTAAAGAGCAATTTAGAGATATTCCACTACAGGGAACTGAAACCGTTATATACCGGCCGGCAGCCGGCGGTACCGTCGATGCCATCGCCGGAGCGTCGTTGACCTCACAAGCGGTAAAAGATATTCTCAACAGTAATATTACAACGTTTTTAGATACAGTAGGAGGTGACTTATAATGGCCTCTCCATTCAAAAAATTTAAGCGCATTTTTGAAGCCGGCTTAATTAAAGACAACCCGGTATTTAGGCAAATTTTGGGTATTTGTTCTTCGTTAGCCGTCACAAACTTAATGATGAATTCACTGATTATGGGCCTTGGCCTGATGTTTGTCACCGCCTTCTCATCACTGGTCGTTTCAATTATCAGACGCTTTATCCCGAAGCATATTCGCATGGTGGTACAAACGCTTATTATCGCCGCGTTTGTCATTATCGTCGATATTCTGTTAAAGGCCTACTGGACCGACATGAGTAAGGCACTTGGCCCTTACATCGGTCTGATTATCACCAACTGCATCATCATGGGCCGCACTGAATCATTTGCCCAAAATAATCCACCGCTGCCCTCGTTTATCGACGGTTTGGCAATGGGTGCCGGTTATTCGGTGGTGCTTTTAACAATCGCTACCGTCCGTGAGCTGCTCGGCTTTGGCACTTTGTTTGGCATCTCAATACTGGGAGCTAATTGGGTAAACTGGACACTGATGATTATGCCACCGGGCGCCTTCTTCATGCTGGCAATTGTCATTTGGTCGACTAAAAATTTATTCCCTGATCCGGATGGAGCAGATGCGAAAGGTGGTGCTAAATAATGACTGAAATACATCCATTGGTTATTTTCTTTGCGGCGATTTTTACCAATAATATGATTATGTCAAATTTCCTCGGCATGTGTTCCTTTATCGCCGTATCAAGCGAAATCAAAACATCACTCAATTTGGGACAAGCCGTTACATTTGTATTGACATTTACGACATTGCTAAACTACTTGGTCTACCATTATATTCTGGTACCACTCGGCATCGAGTACCTGCGCTTTATCGTCTTTATCATCGTGATTG
>PDWI01003201.1_pt1 | contig 35069 bp, 29 predicted proteins | sample 1430891 | NCBI WGS metagenome assembly PDWI01 (sample SAMN01162508, study PRJNA174530) | Oral metagenome, whole genome shotgun sequencing project. | biome: Marine environment; feature: Marine mammal; material: Swab sample of the gingival sulcus; isolation source: swab sample of gingival sulcus... | reverse complement strand
TCTCTCCACTGTCTGCAGACCACCCTCCACAATATCGCTGTCTGCTCTGTCACCGACGGGTCAAAGAGAAACAGGAAAAAAGAGAGTGACTCGAGTCCTGCACGTTCCGTGAGCCTTGTGCCCACAGGCTATTCATACATGTAATTACTGTTGAAAACGACAAGACCCATCAGCACAAGAACAGAACTGGTACAGCAGAGCGTAACGCCAACGACACGTCTGCAGAGAACACGTCCCCGGGCTGCCGACAGATCCGGTCTGAGCAGCAGCAGCGCTGTACCGCCACCGCAGACGGCCACCAGACCGGAGAAGAGGTAGAGAAGCCAGAAGAGGATCGCATCAGCTTCCTGAAGAAGACAGAAAGGACAGCGATGCACCGGATTTTCAAAGGCGTACTGGGTAATATAAAGAGTTATTATCAGTATATTATACAAAAAGAGCAGCAAAGAGGAAAAAGAGAAAAACAGCAGCGCCTGCTGACGCAGCAAAACCCGAAAACCGCTGGCATAATGACAGCAGAGGAGCAGAAGAAAGAGCCACAGCGTCAACGGCTGCTCAAGAGTGTTGAGCAGTTCGGGCAGGGCAAAGGCAGAAGTGGAACTGAACAGATCCCCACAGCAGCTCACCAGAGTATCAGGCTCCATGTCACCAAGCCAGAGGAAAAAAACAATCTCATCGGCAAAAAAGAGCAGGCTCAGCAGCGGAATACAAAAGAATTTTTTCCTTACAAAAGGCTGCTCCGGAGTCAGCCGATCGACCATATTCAACATCAGCCACAGGCCGGTGAGCAGAGCCAGCAGTATCTTGCAGACGAGGAGAGCAACCCCATAGCCGGTAAAGGTGAAGACCGCAAAGCCACACATCGCTCCGGTCAGAAAAGGGGCGAGAGTATCTGCGGCAAAGATGGTCAGAAACAGCGAGAATATGGTGAGAATCATCGTAAACGGGATCAACACCTGGAGGAACTCCCCCATTTTCTCGAGCTTCACCTGACGTTCAGACCCGCTCTGTCGATCCCAGAACAGCGCGATGCGCAGCGCCCCGATACCGGCGACCAGCCAGAGTCCGGCAAGACAGCATTGGAGCAGTTCAAGAACCAGCAGCGGCGGTGTCCACATCAGCCACCTCCAGGAAGAACGCCAACCCGTCCCTGATCGAGAGTTATCTGGCTGTCAAAATCATACTCTCTGGTAAAGAGCGGGTCATGGCTGACGATCACCACAGTTTTTCCATGTTCGTTGAGCCCGCACAACAGCTGGCGAATCTCTGCTGCCGCCTGCTGATCAAGATGATTGGTCGGTTCATCGGCAAGAATGATCGGCGGATCGTTAATCAGGGCACGGGCGAGACAGACCTTCTGTCTCTGCCCGCCTGAAAGCTGCTCAACCCGAACGCCGGAGTCTGCTCCCAGCCGCAGCCGCTCAAGCAGCGACTCGACCTGGTGACGATTCCCGCGAATACTGGTCAGAGCGGGCAGTGATGCCAGAGTGATATTTTCCATCACAGTCAGACCGTCGAGCAGCGTCTCATCCTGAAAATGAAAACCGAAGTTCTGCTGGCGAAATCGACTGCGGAAGGGCTCACTGAGACCGCTGATCTCCTGACCGTTACAATAGATCCGCCCCCCGGTCGGGCGAATAATACTGCCCATCAGTGCCAGCAGGGTCGACTTCCCGGAACCGTTGGCCCCGGTGATCAGACTCAGACTCCCCTCTGCGAGGTGCAGTGAACACTCGTGTAAGGCAAAAAAGGCCTCCTGCCGGCGGCTATACTTTTTAAAGACCTGCTGTAACCGGATCATTTCAACGCCTCCGGATCAATATTGGCTGTCTTCCAGATCGGAATCAACGCCACCGACAGCAGCGGAACAACCGTGATGCAGAAAAGATAGCCGACACTCTCCAGATTGAGCATCGGATAAAAACCCGCCTGCGGAAAGATCGCCGACCAGCCTCGGAGAACAGAGGCAACCAGGCCTCCCCCGAGAAGATAGATATGACACCACGCCAGAAGAGTTCCGGTCAGCCAGGAGAACAGTGCGATAAACCCGACCTCGTAGAAACGGGCCCGAATAACCAGACCCGGAGTCCAGCCGAGACAGCGCAGCAGAGCGATCTCCTGCCGCTCTCCACTCCAGAGACCGGAAAGTTGATCAATCGCAAAAATCAATAACGCAAGAAGACCGACAACAGAGATGATCAGAAAGATGGCCGACCGCCAGCCAAAAATCATCCGGTAGGTATTGTGAAGATCCTCTTTCACAACCACCCGGCTCCGGGGAAAACTCTCCTTGATTTTCGCGGCGACATTGGCCCGCTCTGCAGGCTGCGGCACACTCAGGGCGAGATCAGTAACCAGGTTTTCCGGCAGTTGAAAAAGACGGCGGAAGTCAGCAGGTGTTATCTGGAAAAGATCGGCGGTAACCAGATCACTCTCTTCGGGAAAAACCGAGTGGATGCGAAAGACCATCGAATCGCCGTTTCCATCCTCAAGAGAGATACTGTCTCCGGCGGAAAACTGCCACAGCGCCGCCACCCCGCGACCAACGATCGCCTCGCCCTGCTGCAGTGTACTCTCAGGAGCGATAACCGTATAGGCGGATCTGGTCGCCGCATCATAGTAATAGCCCCACAGCCGTGACCGGCCGTCGGCCACCCCGCGGATCTCTCTGAGGGTCTCGAGCATCGCCGGGTCCATCTCCTGCTGGCGTCCGCCCCGCTGCATCTGAACAACAATATCGGGAGCGTCTTCGAGCCAGATATCCGCCTGCTCCTGCAACAGATCAGAAAAGAAAAAAAGGCTGCCGTAAAAAAAGGTGATCAGGGTGAACAGGAAACAGAACCCCAGCCATTTCAGCACACTTCTGCGAAAACGTGTGGTGATATAGTCAAGGAGCAGGCCCTCCCGCATCAAAAAATGGGCAGTCATTGTTGCTCGCGGGGATGAGGAAGAAACAGACTCGAAACACTGTGCTCAAGGGCACCGGGCCCTTCGCGGTAGGCCGTTCGCAGATCACTGAGCCGGGGGTGCCGGGTGTGGGGTGCCTCCGTAAACAGAGCGAAATCGGTGACGTACAGAGCGGTTTCTGAAGAGAGCGCGGTGACATGACGCTCTCCACCGCCTCCATAAAGCACCAGCAGAAGGAGAAGGGCAATCGAGGCCGTCGCAAGAACAAGACCGATAACAAGATGACCGCGATTCATCTCTTCTCCCGAACGCTGGAAAACCCTTCAAAGAACCTTCAGATACTCTGTTGAAAACCCTGAATAAGAATCTTTGTTTCCAAAGAGTCTCTGGTTCTTCAAGATCCATGTTTTTTGCCGCCATGCTTTTTCGGCAGTAAAGCCTTCAACTTCTCTTCGGTTAACTCACTCCACGAGTATATCGCCTCTCCGTTATGATCCTTCAAAAAGGATTCTGCATCCTCTTTGCGGGCAAACGGAACCATATCCGGCCCCATCGGTCCCATAATATCGCTGCCGGCGACATACCAGGCAACAGAGGCATCAATGAACTTCGTGCTGTAATAGTCCTTGAGTTTCAGCTTTACCCCCTTTTCGAGCATGCGATCGGCAGGAGAGGTAAACAGCAGGCATTTCGGGCTGCAAAAGGACTCCACTCTGCCATCAGGATACTCAATGCGCCCTTCCCACTGGACATGTTGGGCGACGATCATGCCGCAACGCACACATCTCCCACTCTCGGCAGCGGCAGCACCAATGACCGACACGGGAAGTACCAGCGACAAAAGCAGCAGGATCAATCCATACCTGTTTTTCATAGCATCACCTCCTCTCTGAAATCAATCCAGGTGAGTATTCCCCCAAAAAGAACAACTCCTGACAGACCGGCACAGCCGGGCGTATAGCCTGTGCGCCACAACAACCGATGAAAATCAGTACTGACGGGACATGAACGGCTCATTTCAACTCATTTTTGGATAAATATTTTACCAGTTTTTCTCTTCACCGCAAGCAGGATTGCTGACGTTGCACTCAGCAAAGACAGAAACCTGCCTACAGTCTCTGCCTGCTCTCATCAGCGCCCGACACAAAAACGCGCCGGAGTCCGGCTGAATCCTCAAGGCACTGGAGGAGGAAAAAACGGTCTTTTCCTGCTGCGACCCGGCACAACAGAGGTTGCTTTCTTTTTTTGTCATCTTCCCAAAGAATGGGACTTTTTCGTTTGCTCCCGGATCCGGAACCGGCAGACGCAGGTACCGGATGAGCCATATTTTATTGACAGTTGCCCGGACAGCAGGTATGTTTAAAGAGCATATACACAAATAAAGACACATACATTGGACGCTGTGGGTGTCCGAAAGGACCTGACAGGGAATCCCGTGAAAATCGGGAGCGGACCCGCCGCTGTAACACACCGGTTCTGTTGTTACGAAAGGACCAGCTTTCCGGCAATTTGCGTCACTGCTCTGCTGTTGAGTGGGAAGACCGCCTGAGAGTGTGTGGAGCCAGAAGACCTGCCCACATGAAGTGACGACACATGTTTCCGGGAAAATGAAACTGTCGCAGACGGGTGTAGTGTGAAAGGGATAAAATACGGTGTCCCCGCTTTCAATGCTTTTGAAAGCGGGGTTTTTTTGTCTGCAGAGAAGATGAACAGGACCTCGCTGTTCAACGTTCCCGCAGGCGGGTTCGTAAACGCTCTGCAGATACGGCTCAAATCATCAGCAAAGGAGGAATTGCAATGAAAGTCAGAAACTGTTGGCAGAGAACTGTGGTCGCTGTACCGATGCTGCTGCTCCTCGCAACGACAGCCTGGGGGCATGGAACATGGCTCGAAAAACGTCAGGATGACATCGTTGTTGTCTATGGCCATGGTCCGGCTGATGACAGCTATGCGCCTGAAAAAGTCAAAAAAATAACGGCCTGTGACGCTCAGGGCAACGCACGCGAGGTCAAAGTAAAAGAGGCAAAAGGAGGCTATGTGCCGCTTGAGATTCCCGACGGAACGGCGGTTGCAGTCATTGACTTTGATAACGGGTACTGGTGTCAGGATGAGAAAGGGAAGTGGCATAATCTCCCCAAAACAGAGGTCAAGGGTGCGCAACAGGGAAGTCGGTATATGAAAAATGGTCTGGCCATTCTTGATCACTTTGAGACCCTCCCTGACTCTTTTGACATTCCGCTCGTTATTATTCCGCAAAGTGATCCCTTAACGTTGAAATCGGGCGACGCTCTTCGCGTTCAGGTGAAGTACAATGGGGCACCGCTTTCCGGAGCAAATATCATTGGAGACCTTGTCAACCAGGACAGCACAATTTCAGCGGTTACCGATGCAGAAGGGTTCGCCACGATAACGATTCGAAACCAGGGATTAAATGTGATTGCGACGAGCACCGAAGAGAAGCTCACCGACAATCCCGCTGCCGATAAGTTGTCTCTTATGGGAACACTCTCCTTTACCCTGAAGGGGTCAGAGTAGAAACCACTGCGGTTACAGCAGAGATTGTTCCTGCTTTATTGGTGGAGTCCTGTCTCTGACAGAATTCCGGGCACCTTCGATACCGCTGGGATTTGTCGATGCTGTCATCTCCGAAAAAAATCGACAAAACCGTGTTTTTCAAGGTGCCGGTAACGACTTTACAACCCGGGAGCAGACCTATGGAATTAAAAAAATCCAAAACAGTAACAGTGTTTTTAGTGGTCGGGACAATAGTGACAACGATACTGTTGGGATTTCTCAAAAATGCATACTATGAAAATGAATACCCGACAGTGAATGCCCCCTTGCCGTCAGAGCAGCTGGAAACGCTGACCCTGGATCTGAGCAAACAGGGTATTTTTAAAAAAATCGGACAGCCGCGAAAGTTGTATTTACGGGTCCGAAAACTGCACAATACCAGCGATCAGGAGATGAGCCTTGGTTTTGACTTAACAGGCGACGAAAAAACCGCTGAAACAAGTATTAAAGTCGACTATAAACCTTTTGATATCAAAAAAGACACCTTTGATCTTCCTCCAGGAGAAAAGGTCAGTCTTAATGTCTATGTCAACCTCACAAAAGAGGGCTATCAAAAGGGGAACTGGCAGGGGAAACTGCTTATTCGCGACGTCAACAAAGACAATAAGCTGATAGGACAGATTCCAATCGAAATAACCAGGGACGGGAGGCATTCTTGATGAAGAAAATAACGTACAAACAAAAAGCACACCGCTATTTCTGGCAAAGGATGCAATGGTATGTTTTTGGTTTTATACTTTTTTATGCCCCCTTCACCCTGTTTGCCCGGGGCATTGGCAAGCTGGTCGGTCAAACCCCTGACATTACCATTCATGACACCTGTTTTCGTATTCCAATTCAGAACGTCCTCTCCGGAAAGTGGGTCGAGCTTTTTTCGATCTGGGGGATCAGTTTAACTCTCATGGTTATATCGGCGCTGCTTTTTGGCCCGTTCTTTTGTGGAAAACTGTGCCCGACAGGAGGTTTTTCAGAGTTACTCGCCCGTTATATTCCGAGGCGTCTTCAGATAGACTGGAGCAGGTTCATCAACCCGGTACCGGTGCGTTATGGATTTCTGGCCGGATTTGTTATCACTCCATTCATATCAGGGAATCTGGAGTGTGCATACTGCTCATTCACCTTTCTTGAAAAGCTGATGAACGCCGGGTTCTGGTCTGAAATGGCGATGCTGAGTTCCTGTGCAATTCTCACCGGCTTTTTATGGCTGGTCATCTTCGGGATATTTACCAAAGGCGGCCGGGGATACTGTAACTTTATGTGCCCTGTCGGTGCCGCCCAGAGTTTTCTCCACTCTGTCGGCCGTATGGTCAAATGGACAGGAAAACTGAAACTTGCAGAAAGCAGATGTACGAACTGCGGGACCTGCGTTGATGAGTGCCCGATGGGAGCGCTGGAAAAAAGCCCTGACGGGGGCCATGTCCAGTACAATATCCATCACTGTATAACCTGCACTCAATGCGTTCACGCCTGTCCCCACGAGGCGCTGTCGTATGGAACCGGAGAGCATGGCTTCTCCTCCTCTCCCTCTGCGACATCGGTCCCGGCACAGACACCGGCATAGAGGCCTCTGCTACAACCTGCCGGCATCGCCGGGCGGGTCGCCTGTGCGCGTCAACAGATGAAAATCAGCACTGACGGGGCATCTGTGCCCTCACTTCAGCTGATATGGATAAAGGAGTTTCTATGAAGAAAATGGGGTCGGTAACCAGGCATATCGAGCAGTTCAAAAACTGGACGAACGGGATTATCGTCTTTGCAATAGCAAGCCTTGGCTCTCTGGGAAGTGTTGGCACAGGCTCATGCCTGAGCGGGAGCTGCGGGTCAGGATGTGGCTTTAAGTGTATCGTGGTTTCAACACTCGCTTTCGTCCTCGCCTGCCTGAAATGTAAAAAGAAGAGACCAAAGCCTGTCTGCAACAGCGCAAAACCTCACTGTAACTGCTCTCTTTCCCCGCAAATCCGACAAAAAACCATCCCGGAGAAAGAGACTCACTGACAGTGTTGCAGAACCGCTGCAGCAGAGAGCAGAAAAGGCAGACTGCTGCCTTTTCTGCTCTCCGGATACTCAGTCTGCCGATCTTCTTTATTGCAGGCGACAAATCTCCTTCAGGATATTCTCAACAGCGGTGCCTCTGCGCCATTTTCTCGTCCGCCGCCGGCACCGGTATCTCCAGAAGAGGATTCTTCAGGCTGCTTTGGTGTTGGAGACACCGCTCCTGATTCAATCGTCTCAACGATCTCTTTTTTCAACTGTTCATAGGACATCCTGCCAATAAGCCGCCTGAGCACAATCCCTTTGCTGTCAAGAATAAAGATCGTCGGCAGCCCCACCAGTCGATAGCGATGCTTTGTCGTCAGGATCGGGTCATAGCCGAGAGGAAAGGAGATCTTCTCTTCCCGTCCTATCCGCTCAACCTCTTCAATGCTGTCTCCGACATTAATACCGAGCATCGCAAACTGCTCTGTTCCTTTCTCCTCGACCAGCCTCTCAAACTTTTCCAGTTCATCGGCGCAGCAGGAGTTGGAAAAGAACAGCAGTACCAGAGGTTTCCCGCGGAACACCTGGAGATCGACGGCCTGATCACTCTTCAGATACAACGCCCCCGGATCAGGAGCACTCATCCCCTTTCGTATCGGCGGAGTCTTCTCCCGGTCACAGCCGCAAAAAAGAGGAAGAATCCCGAGAAGAACCGCCACGAGGAAGAGCAACGTCCTGTTCCTGAGAAGAGAGCTCATTCAACGATTCTCCCGAAGTGGAGACGAATGATGCGCCCCGCCTCTTTCCCGAGATCAGGATTATGGGTGACCATGACGATGGTGCGTCCTTTGCGATGCAGTTCTTTAAACAGTCCGAGGACAATACGCTCATTTTCCTCATCAAGATTACCGGTCGGCTCATCGGCAAGGATAATGGTGGGATCGTTGACCAGAGCTCTGGCGATACAGACCCGCTGCTGCTCTCCACCGGAAAGCTGACTCGGCCGGTGGTCATGGCGATGGCCGAGCCCAACCTCATCAAGGATCTGCTTTGCCATCTTTTCATCCTGCATCGAATGCAGATACTGCGCCAGCATCACATTCTCAAGAGCCGTCAGATACGGCACCAGATGGAACTGCTGAAAGACCAGACCGATCTTCTCTCTTCTGACAACAGTGCGCTCGGAATCATTCAGTCCTGCAGTATCAATACCATCGATGAGATAAGAACCGGAAGACGGAGGGTCAAGCAGAGAGAGGATATTGAGCAGGGTTGTTTTCCCGGCCCCGGAAGACCCCATAATCGCCACCCACTCTCCGGCAGTCACGGTAATATTGATATCCGACAGCGCTTCAACCTCACCAAAAGCCCGGCCAAGACCGATAACTTCCAACGCTTTTTCACTTCCTTCTGTAGCCATTATTCCCCCCCGCGAAGAACCTGTGCAGGATCAATACGCACCGCCTGGCGCACAGGTAGTACCGAGGCGAGAAGAGCGCTGAACAGTGAAACCGCAAGAGTTATCGGTATAACGATCAGACGAAAACTGATTGATGAATGAAAAACCATCCTGCCAAGAAACTGGGCAAGCAAAAAACCGAGAAAAAGCCCGATAACAACCCCTGCCGAGCCCATAATAAAAGCCTCGACCTGAAAGAGTCGCTGGATGGTTCCGTTTCCGGCACCAAGGGCCTTGAGCAGCCCGATCTCTCTGGTCCGCTCGGTGACAACCGCCATCATCGTCGTCATCACACAGAGGGTGGTTGTCGACAAAATCAGCAGGATGACCGTCGCAATCAGGCCCTTGATCTTATCGACCACCTTCCCTTCCGACTGGCTTATTTTCCGGATGGGCCGGGCATCAACCTCGGTGATCGCAGCCTCTATTTTTTTGCCAAGCTGCTCAACATCAACCTTGTCGGCATAGAGACTGAGCATCGCATTGCTGATGTGACTGCTGTTGTCAGCAAGCTCGCGGGCAAGATCCATCGAGACGATAATCTGATTATCAGCATCCTGACCACTCTCAATAATTCCTTTCACCCGCACCCTCGCAGTGCGGCGGGTAACCTCATTGACCACATTGATCTTACTGCCAGTCTTCAACTCCATTTTTTCGGCAAGAGTCTTGCCGACCATACAGTTTTTGTTATCAAAATCGACAGTGATCCACGAACCTTCAACCTGCCAGTACGAAGAGAGCCTGTGCAGGCCGGGGAAGTCAACCCCGACCATAATGGCATCGCCTTTGTCCAGATGAACCACGCTGTAGAAGTACGGGCTGGCGGCATACACCGCCTCTGCAGGTATCATCGCCAATGCCTTGTGATAGAGAGCGTCACTGATATCCCGATTGTTGGAATCACTTGCCGGCGCGATAATAAAATTGGCGCCATAGGTGCGTAACTCCTTGTGCATTTTTTTCGATATATCGAAATACAGCAACGACAGAGAGGTGACGATAACAGCACCGATGGTGATCGAAAAAACAGAGATCGCCACCCGGCTTTTGCGTACGGTAAGTGAACGGGTCACCAGAGCTGTAAACATACTTTTCATCATCTCCCTCCTCTACGCTCTGCCGTGAAGGACTTCCGCCGGATGCAGGCTGGCAATGAGACGGCAGGGCAGAATTGACCCCAGAACTGCCACGAGAACAGAGACAAAAACTACCACCGGCAGAGTAATCCAGGAGAAACCGACAGCAGAGCCAAAAAGGGTAAAGCCTATAAACTGGGCAAGAAGAACCCCGGCAAAAAATCCAAGAATCCCGCTGATGATGCCGACAAGAGAAGATTCGGCGATAAACTGTTTGAAGATAAGGGTGTTATCGGCGCCCAGTGCCTTCAGCAGCCCGATCTCCCGGGCCCTCTCCATGATCGAGCTGCTCATCAGTGACGAGATCCCAAGTGCGGAGGCGATCATTGCCGCCACCGTTACCACCAGCAGCAGGACCTGCAGCTTATTGATAATGGCCCCCTCACTGGCAGCAACCTGCCACACAGGTTTGGCGACAGTTCCGGGCAGCTCCTCTTCGAGCTGGGAGGTAATCGAACTGACATAGGCTGTGCAGTACCAGACGTCATATTCGGCCATATCGAGAGAGTCCGGATCACGATGGGCCCGACGCGACAGTGAATCTTCCGGCACGGTCAGAGCACTGACACTCACCGACCCGAGCTTTCCGGGTTTGCCGGCAAGATTCTGCGCCAGACCGAGCCTGCCGATAATCGAACGGTCCTCCAGACCTCCGGCAGTCAGAATACCGACCACCCTGACCGAATATCTCCTCTCACCTTCAAGGCTGCTCAGTTCAATAACCGCACCCTGTTCAAAACCGCTCGCCTGGCCGGCAAGGACCTCATCATCCTGCTGCGGCCACTCCCCGTCCACCTTCCAGTACGAGTTGATCAACTGAACTCCGGTATGAAAATCTTTGTCCGCTTCCAGAGGCAGCTTATGGTCAAACCAGGTGCCGATAAAGTTGATTTTCCTGTCACCTTCAGGCAGCTGCACCAGGGTCTTCAGCCAGGGAGCAAAACCCATAATATTATTGCGCCAGAAGATATCCATAATTTTGGGAAGATCGTTCTCGTCGAGATAGACCTTCCCTTTCAACGGATTGTAGTCGACCCCGCCGATCTCAAGCGACAGGCTGTCACTCTTTGGAACCAGTTCAATATTGGCACCATAGGTTTTCATCTCCTTTGCCATCTTGTCTCCGATATTAACCGAAACACACATCAGCGCGGTAATCAGTGCCGCAGAGAGAAAAACCGTCAGGACGGCCAGCCGGTTACGCCGCCGTTCTCTGGTGAAAGAACGGAGAATAATATGGTAGAACATTATGTTATCTACTCCTTATAGCCATCAACCCGCATTGATCTGCGGGAAACGTTGACATATTTTTCCGGATCATCGATAAACTTCTTCATGCTCTCTTCGGACTCAAAGCTGAATTCATGACCCTTGAACGAGTAGTGAAAAGGTGCCTTGAGGTTCGACAGCTCACTGCCGGTAACCGGGTCTTTGACCATGACCTCAACCTTTTCAGAGAAATAGGTCGCACCTTTTTCCAGCTCACTTTTTTGAATAACAATATATTCTCTGTTGACCTCTGCAGGAAAAGGAATAGGGTTACAGCCCCCGGGTTTGCCGATAGAGGGGATAAAGATACTTACATTACAGGCAATACAGATCACGTTGTTATTACTTTCAATATAGCCGTCATCTCCACAGATCTGGCAGGCGTCAAAAACGACCCCATATTTATCCGAATTCTGATAGCGTTGAATAACAAAAAAACGCACCAGAAACCCGTCACCGGTAATATAGGAGTAGCGGTGAAGATGGCCATCAGCCACATCGGCAATTTTGATCTTCACTTCACCATCGGCATCAATGGTCACCCTCTTTGCCTCGGAGAGCTGAGGCGGCCGCGTTACCACGGCGTCATACCACCCCTGAGCAGCAACCCCGAAGACCAGCAGGAGAGCCGCCTGAAACACCCACTTTCGATCAGTCAGCCAGCGAACAGTATGTTTCCGCCGTTCCGGTTCGGGAAGACTGGTGCTGTCAGCGGCGAGGGGCCGATGTCTTTTCATAAAGAAAAACGCCACCGCAAGTGCCGCAACAGTAAAAAAGAGATAGTTCCACAGGGTCAGAGCGCCCTGGCTCTTTGCAACAAAGGAGACAAGACCTCGACTCGCCTTGACATAGTCAAGACGAATCAGGTTAATCAGCAGGTTGGCAAGCCATTGCACGGCTGACAGCAGGTAGAGGAGCAAAAACAGTATCCGTTTCACCGCGGGAGAAAGACGCTCGAAAAAATGGCCAAAAAGCCGGGCAAGCAGCAGAACCGTGGTAAAACCGAGAAGAAGAGCTCCTCCATTGATAATCAGACCGGTATTGACCACCGAAGTAGCACTGAGAGCCTCATCTGAGATGAAGATCCAGAGATTGATCGTGCTCTCCATCCCCAGAAAAAAGAGCAGAGGGAAGCCGGCAGCATAAAAACTGATCGCGGCCAGTTTTGAGCGATTCAGAAAAGAGGCCGCCAGAGAGAGTGTTCCCCAGACAAGCAGGAAAAATGCCAGCAGCAGCGAGAGCTCACTGAAATACTGAACAGCAGTGGTAAACCGTGCCAGAAAAAAGCCGAGGAGCCCGCCGCCTGCGACCGGAACCAGTTGCAGAAGCCTTTTCTCCCGCCCCGTGGCGACCTTGTTCCAGAGCGAGAAGATCAGCGTAAAAAAGAGGAGAAAGGGGAGCCAGAAACGGACAACGGCAGTAAAAAAAGTGATAAAATCAGAAAATGGATTCAGCATCTGCGTCCACAAAAGAGCAAAAAGAGCAGCGAACACTGCTGGCAACACAACGTTCGCTGCTCCGTAAAACAGGAGACGCCTGCTCTGCTCTTTGCTGAGCAGGCGGGAAAAAACGCTCTACAGACCCCGGGCTTACTTCTTCAGGCCTGAGTAGGTGAACGTAAAGTCAACAGAAAATGGAGCAAACCACTTGCCGACACCGGTCGCCTTGTCTGAGTGACGTCCGAAACCCTGCTTGCTCGGGGGCTCGATGAAATAGGTCAGCTTATAGTTGCCGACGCCCGGCATCTTGATATTGGCACCGTAGTGAGGGCCGTCAGAAGCAACCATGGGCATCAGGTTTCCACCGATCTGCTTGCCGGTATCGCTGTTTGTCAGTGAGTAGGTAACGGTGAGATACGGCATCCACTCTCCTGCGCCAAAACCGTTCTGATTTCCCTTGATGGCATGGATATCAGCTTCAAGATGGATATCGGCCTGGGAGGCAGGCAAATCAATCCCGCGAGGCTCCATGGTGATCGGCTGCAGGTAGACTGCGGCGATCTCCATCCCGCCCATCTCCCTGGCTTCTCCAACCGGATACTCTTTGAAATCTGCGGCAGAAACAGAACCTGCAGTGACAAAAGAGAGCGCTGCTGCGGTAAGAATGACTTTTTTCATTTCCCTTACTCCTTAAAAAATTGAGGGTTGGTAAAAATACCGCCGGAGACCACTCCGGCAGCGACAGTGTTGCCAGTTTTAATTCACCTGAGTTGCCTTCTTCCTGCTGTAGAGCCAGCCTCCGGCCAGCATCAGCAGCAGAAAGATCTGTAAGATCAGGCTTTCCATGTAGGGATAAATCCCCAGCAGGGTAATCTGCGGAACACCAGGCACCAGTGTCGGTTCAAGGACCTTGCCTTCAACGAACTCCATGACTCCCTGACCGGCAAAGATAAAGGCCATCAGATAGAGAAGCCCGCCGGTAAAGAGGAAGAACGCCCGAAAAGGCAGACGAACCGAGGTATACCGCATAACCAGATAGATAATGACCAGAGCAAGACAGCCGACGACAAAACCGGCCAGAACACCGATACTGCTTCCGGCTCCGGTTGACTGGGTCAGCAGGGCAAAATAGAAGAGTACCGTCTCCGCCCCTTCACGGTAGACCGCGAGAAAGACCGCAAACCAGAGTCCCATCAGCGAGCCGCGGGAGATCGAGTCTGCCATTTTCTCTTTGATATAGGCATCCCATTTCCCCGATTCCGCTTTCGAGATCAACCAGTGGCCGACAAAAAAGAGCACCACCACCGCCAGCAGCATCGTCGCCCCTTCGAGGACTTCCTGCCCGGCACCGGAGATATGAAAGACCCCCTTCAAGACCCAGGCGGTAACAAGTGACAGACCGATCGCCCAGAGACAGGCGTTGTACACAGTTCGCAACTGCCCCTCATTACCACTTTTCACCATGTAGGCGATAATAGCGGTTATAACGAGTATCGCTTCAAACCCTTCACGAACGATGATAAGCAGGGACATGAAAAAAGACTGGAGAAACCCCGCCCCTCCCGACGAGCCGTTCATTTCAGCAGCGACTCCGGTAAACTTCTCCTTCATCTCCCGCCGTGTCTTCTCGACATCGGCCAGCGGCTTTCCTGCCTTCATCTCGGCAACCAGACGGGTGAAACAGCCCTCCATCTCCAGTTTGAGCTTGTTGTCACGAATGGCGACCTGCTGCTCCATGCCGGAAGCTTCAAAAATATCAAAATAGCTGTTCTGCACAGCCATCTTGGCCTGATCGACATCGCCTTTTTCGTAAAGCGCCAGCGCCTTATCAAGCGCAACAAAGAGTTCAGCAGTAACTTTTTCCCAGTCTTTCGGCGGAGCTGCCGCATTCTTCCTCTCCCTTCGCTGGCGGTCAGTGAGCGCCTTGTCAACCATCGGCAGCCCCTGGGTATCGGCGAGAAGATCGGTCAAAAAGGTGGTGACCTTGTCACGAACAGCTTCGTCTGCGGCCTGCTCTTTGAGCATTTTATGCAGCTCGGTGAACGTATTGTTATAGTAGTAGTCACGCTTGGTCGAGATCCCCCGGCGGATACCGGTCTCAAGAAGAGTGTTTTTATAACCGTCAAACTGTGCCTTTGTCAGCAGTTCCGCAGCCTCGTCATAATTTCCCCGTGAATACGCATCAAGAAAATCATGCAGCAGGCCTTCGGTCAGTTTATAGCCGTCAAGCCACACAGGATCGATACTGCTGATATCAACTTTCTCGATCGCCTCGGCCCCGGTGACACTGTACCCGGCCGCCTTCACCTTTTTGAGAGCTTCGGCAATACCGCTGTTGAGTTTATCGACAGCAGCCTGGACCTTCTCCGGAGACTCTCCGGCAATCATCATCTTGCGAATCTCACCAAACTGACTTTCGAGGTCAAAACTGACCGCAGCAGAAACGTTGATCCGAATAGGGCCTTCCAGATTCTCAAAAACCTCAAAGTAGGCCATCTGCACAGCGGTTTTTCCGCCTTCAGAATCGCCGTCTCTGTAGAGGCCGGTCCCCTTGTTGAGACGGGTCTCAATCTCGGTGGCAAGACGGTCATAGTCGGGCACCGCCAGGGCCGCACCGCCGAAGGAGGAGATCACCACAAGCACTGCTGAGAGAAAAAAAACGATACGTCGCATCATTTGACAGTTCCTTAAAAAAAGGGGTATAAGACAAAAACCAAACCCCGAAGTACAGCCAGAGAGACCGGCCACACTCCTCTGGACACCCAGACGACAATAGCTCTCTTGATATAGCAAACAGCGCAACCGGCATCGCCGAAAGAGTCGCCTGCGCGCCACAACAACCGGTGCAAATCAGCACTGACGGGATGTATATGCCCTTACTGCGGCTGAATTTGAATCCTTTTCCAAGCACTTCAGAGAAAACATGTCAAAGGATACAATCAAACTTTCCTGATAACAACACAAAAAATTAGTGATGACTATTTTTTCTGCAGGCAAAGGTGTGCAACAAGGACCAGACCGCCTTCACCACCAGACACCAGCTGAGGATATAGCTAATTGATATTACATCAATAAAATCTATTCCTGACAGAGGATTCGGAGCGCAACATTCTCTCTGCACTCCACCTGAAAAAGAGAGAGGAGAGATACCGGGAAGACGCGGGACTGAGAACACAGGAGATCTTACTGTGCAAAAAGGAGCATCGGTGACAAGAATACGCCCTACTCTCCTCTGATGCTGTTCAGCACGTTCATCGCCCGGGCCGGATCACCGTCGACAAAGCTCTCAAGCCCGCCAACAATGGCCTTGATGCGGGTTGCGTACAGCTGCTTCTCTTCAGAGGTGAAGGCTGCCAGCACATATCGCTCGACCGGGAAATCGGGATGCACTCCGCCTCTTCCCGGCCTGCCGATGCCGAGTTTCAGACGGTAGAACTCTTTCGTGCCGAGAAGAGCAACCAGCGAACGAATGCCGTTATGGCCGCCGTCTCCCCCGCCCCTGACCAGCTTGACCCTGCCCGGCGGCATATCGAGATCGTCATGGATGACAAGAATCTGTGGTGGCGCAATTTTGAAAAAAAGGGCAAACCGGCGGACAGCATCACCACTGCGGTTCATATAGGTCTGCGGTTTCACGAGGTGGATGCGGGCACGGCCAAAATCCACCTCGGCGGTGAGCCCGTTCCACTTCTTCTTCCACAGGGGGGCATGCAGGTGGTCAGCGAGTGCATCGACGATCATAAAACCTGCGTTGTGCCGGGTATGTTCGTACCCGGGTCCGGGGTTTCCCAGCCCGACCACCAGCAGTTCTCTGTCCACCTGCGGCTCCGCTTCAGCTGTCGGCTTTTTTGACGATGGCACCCATCTCTGCAGCCATCTGCGTAATCTGTTGTTCATCCTCACCCTCGACCATAACCCGGATAACCGGCTCGGTACCCGAGGCACGAATCAGAATCCGGCCGCACCCGTTGAGTTCGGTCTCAAAACCGGCCACCGCCCCGGCAAGCCCCGGGATATCGGCAACCGCGAGCTTCTGTGTGGTGCGCACGTTCTCGAGCACCTGAGGGAAACTGGTCATAATGGTCGCAAGTTCAGAGAGCGGTTTCTCTTCCTCACGCATAATCGCAAGCAGCTGAAGAGCGGCAAGAATACCGTCACCGGTGGTGATGCTGTCGAGAAAGACCAGATGCCCGGACTGCTCACCACCAAACGAGCAGCCGCTGCGGCGCATCTCCTCGACCACATAGCGGTCACCGACGGCGGTACGCACCATCTTCCCGCCCATCTCCCGCATCGCCACCTCAAGACCGAGGTTGGACATGACCGTTGTCACGAGAGTGTTCTTCTTCAACTCGCCCCTCTGCAGCAGATGCTTTGCGCAGATGGCCATAATGTGGTCGCCGTTGACGATCTCTCCATGCTCATCGCAGACAATAAGGCGATCGCCGTCACCGTCGAAGGCGAGGCCGAGATCGGCGCCCTGCTCTTTGACCGCCGCCGCCATTTTCTCAGGAAACAGGGCTCCGCAGTCGGCGTTAATATTCTGACCGTCGGGCTGGACGGACAGTGCCGTCACCGTCGCCCCGAGCTCTGCAAAGACATGGGGAGCAACCCCGTAGGTGGCTCCATTGGCGCAGTCAACGACCAGATGCAGCCCATCAAGCGTCAGATGACGGGGAAAGGTGTTTTTCAGAAAAACGATGTAGCGCCCGCGAACATCGCTGATCCGGGTCGCCTTGCCGACTGCATCCGCCACCGGACAGAGGGCTGACATCTTCTCAGAGAAGATAAGCTCCTCAATCTCACCTTCGACCTCATCAGGCAGTTTGAACCCGTCGCCGGAGAAGATCTTGATCCCGTTATCCTGAAACGGGTTGTGCGAGGCAGAGATCACCACCCCGGCATCGGCCCGCATTGACGTCGTGATAAAGGCGATTCCCGGGGTCGGCAGAGGCCCGACGAGGAGCACATCGCACCCCATCGAACAGATGCCTGCGGCCAGAGCATTTTCGAGCATATAGCAGGACTGACGGGTATCCTTGCCGATAACGATACGCCCTCTCCGCCCCTTGCCGGCAACGGTAAAGGCGATTGCACGGCCCACCTGCATCGCAATTTCTGTGGTCATCGGCCAGGTGTTGGCAACACCGCGTATGCCGTCGGTTCCAAACAGTTTTCTCATGGTACGATCTCAACTCTTTTCTTTCTTTTTTCGGGGCGCAAAAACGGAATCCGCTCAAACAGCCCTCTCTCTCCGACCTCCCTGGGACCAGCATCTGCAGGGACCTCAACCTCTATCTTCGGCGGAGTGACCGAGAGGAGGTCAAGCGGCAGGTCGACCTCCTTTGCCGGCACCAGCTTCACCGGCAGCAGCCGCTGGCCGCGCTTCCCTTCGGCAACCAGAGAGAAGAGACTGAGAGGTTGTGCCCCCTTTTTCAAAAAGCTCTCCGGTATCGCCACCTCAACATCAACACTTTCGGTTTTCGGCTCGACCTCAACCCCGTCAACAAAGGTTTTCACTTTGACCTTTTTGAAGGTCATATTTTTTGCAACCGGCATCACCCTGACACCGACAGTAACCGAGGTCTCACCAATCAGATCGACCAGCTTCGACGAGAGTTCAAGCGGAACCTGCAGGTTGACCGACGAGCTGAAGCCGGTGAGATTTATCGGCCGGGTATAGAGCTTCTCCAGATGCTTGAGTGCGGTCTGAGATGCGGTAATTGTTAACACTTTCGGGCTTGTCTGAACCGATTTCAGATAATAGCCCTTTTTGACCGTACCGATAGTTCGCGCCTCAATCGGCAGCGATTTCCGCTCCAGTCTGTCAAGCGAGAGGATGATCGAAGAGGGCTGCATCCGCTGCACCGTCACTCCCCGGGGGACCTCGACCACACCGGGGGTATTCTCGATCACCAGCGAACCGGGGCGGGCATCGGCAAGGTTGATGATCCGGGTCAGCCTCCTTTCGGAAAGCTCGGCAATGGTCGGCCGGGGACCACGCAGGGTAACCTCAAGATCACGTTTATAGGGACTCGACAAAACGAGGTTATGCGGCAGATTGATAATCTCGACCGGCACGACAATACTCTTGTCGATCATCTCCTCGCCGCCAAAAAAGAACCAGAGGATACCAGCAAGCAGCAGAGACAGCAAACGCAGCAGCCAGTCACGGAACAGAAAGCCGACAAAACCTCTGGCACTTATTCTCTTTTTTTTCGTGCGGGCCATACTTATCTCCAGAACCACCTCTTGCCTGCGGATGCCTTGCTGCTTCCGGAGAGGGTGTTTTTCATCTGGTTGGTCAGCTGCATCTCATCGTCAATCGCAGTCAACGTCCCCTGGCGGACAATCGAGATCTCCTGGGTCTCTTCGGAGACCACCAGAACCACAGCATCGGTCTCCTCAGAGAGGCCGAGCGCCGCCCGATGACGAGTCCCATACTTTTTGTTGATATAGGGGTTCTGGGTCAGGGGCAGGATGCAGCCGGCGTGTTTGATCAGACCGTCAGAGATAATGACCGCGCCGTCATGAAGGGGAGAGACCGGCATAAAGATCGAGATCAGCATCTCTTTGAGCAGCCGGGCATCAAGCTCAAAGCCCGACTCGATAAACTCGGCAAGGCTCATGTCCCGTTCGATCACCACCAGCGCACCGATGCGCCGTTTGGAGAGGTAGAAAAGCGCACGCACAATCTCCTCAAGTTCACGTGCCTCCATATCGTCACGCGGACGAAACGGCGCCCTGCCCACCTGCAGCAGCGCACGGCGGATATCGTGGTGAAAGACGATGATCAGAAGCAGAACAAAGAAGCTGAGAAAGGTCTGCATAACCCATTTCAGCGTCGCAAGATCAAAGGCGCCGGCAAGAAAGTAGATCAGCGCAAGAGTCCCCAGCCACCCGACCATCGGCAGCGATCGGGTGCCGCGGACGATATAGAGAACCAGATAGATCACCAGGGCAACAGCAAGGATATCAAAGAGATCCTGCCATCTGATATAGAGGAGATGTTCAAGCATGGTGAGGTCTTTTGCAAAGAAGTTGTCGGCACAAACTGTTTTCCATATTTATGAAAAGGATATTCTGGTTTTCCGAAAAGACAGCTCTCCGGGTACAAGTCTTGATTTTACGCAGGAAACAGGCGAAAGGGAAGAGGAAATTCCCGGTCAATGTCATTTTATCCATTTCTTTACAGTATGCGTCCACGATTCTCCCCAATTCACCACCACAGCGATTTACAGACGGCGGCGGATACGGTATTTTAGGCGCACTGGAGAAAGGGCTGTCGCTCCTGCACTCCCCCTTTCATCACGGCTCCCTCAAGATTACAACAGCAAAGGTTGATAATGGGTGAACTGAACCGCCCCGCACCTCTGCCCGGAGCAGAGAAACAGAAGAGCCCGCCTCCAAAGCGCCGTGTCTCGAAAAAGATGCGCCGCCGGCTCCGCAATCGGCGCAGAGTGTTGTGGGGGCTCTGCGCCCTGCTGCTCTGCAGCATTCTCTACACCGTCATCGGGCGCGTCGGGGTGCCGTGGCTGTTCAGATCGGTTGTTCTTGAGCGTCTTGAGCAGGCCACCGGGCTCAAGATGAAGGCCGAACGCCTCACCTTCAACCCGTGGAACTTCACCTTTTCGGGCAGCGGCCTCCGTTTTGCCGAGGCCAGTCGGGCACCACTGCTGTCCATTGACAGCGTCAGCGGCAACCTTGCCCCCCTCGCTCTCACCCGGGCAGAGTGGGTCTGTCACAGGATCAACATCTCCGGGGCCAAAGCCGATATCCGCCGCCACGACAACGGCCGCTATAATATTGAATCGCTGGTCGACACCTGGAGCCGCAGCCGCAACGACGGCATCATGAACTTCTCCGGGCTGCCGTTCTACTTCTCTCTCAACAACATCGCAATTGACAACTCGCAACTGATCTTTTCGGATCTTGCGGCAGGAAACACCCACAGTATCGAGAACATCTCGCTGCGCCTGCCCACCATCGCCAACTTTGACGCCGGCAGCATCCAGCACCTGCCTCCAGCCTTCTCTGCGGTTATCGACGGCACGCCGGTCACCATTGAGAGCGAGGGTGAAGGGGTGCAGTCGACCCTCAGCACCACAATCAAAAATCTCAACCTCGCCCGCTATGCACGGTTCATCCCTGCGCAGTCGCCGTTTTTGATCAGGAAGGGATGGCTCAACGGCAGTGTTGAACTCGGCTTCCACTCTCCGGCAGAAAACGACCGGACCCTGCATCTCGCCTGCGATCTGACCCTGACAGAGCTGGAACTGGCCGCCCGGAAAGGGGTTGAACAGATCGCCCTGAAGAGGGCGCAGATCAAAGGCGCCTACAACTCGATCACCAATACCATTACCGTCAGCAGCGCCGCACTCGAACACCCGACAATCACCGCCCCGATGCCGAAGATCACCTCAACAGTAAAGAGACTGTTCAGACACATCCCGCAACCGGGCGGCTCCGACAACAGCAAAGAGAGCATCCCCAAAACCAGTGTCCTCACCCTGATCGTCAACCAGCTCAAGCTCGGCAATGGAACCCTTCTTCTCCGCGGCAGAGAGGGTACCCAGGGGTGGCACAACATAGAGTTCACCGCGGAAAATCTTCACGCCGATAACAGCCACCCGGAGACTGCACAGGCCGGCGCTTCGGGGAACTTTTCGCTCACCGCCGAGCGGATGGCACGAACCGCCGAAAAGGGCGGGAAAAAGACCGCATTCCGCTTCAGCCTCCGCGGTCTGATGGCCCCCTACCACCGTACCGGACTGCCACAGATTCACGACGCCTGGTTCAGCGCCGACAATTTCCACAGCATAAACGACATCGGAAGCAGTTTTGGCCGTACTCCGGCCACCGGAAGAGCGCTGACACTGACCGCCAGAAAGATGGCCGTCGGCCCGATTGACAACCGGAAATGGCCGCTGCAGCTCGGCGAGGTGACTGTTACCGGCAGCCGTCTCAGCCTCTCTCCGCAGCGGCTGCCCAAATCGTGGCTGCTCGGCCTCGCGCTGCCGTTACCGGTCAACTGTGAGGCACTTCGGTACGAAGGTGATCTCACCCTCAATCTCAGCCGCGATAACACCCCGTTCTTCTGGAACTTTTCTCCGTTCATCCTCGAGACCAGACAGGATGCGGCCAGCGGCCAAAACACCATCAACTGGCGTGCCGTCCTCGCCGATGAGCGCGACCAGCTCGAAAGCGCCGCCATCGAGGGCCGGGGGCAGATCGCTCTCCACCCGTTCAGCCTCAAAAGCAGGATAAACTTCAAGGACCTGCGGCTCGACCGCGAACTCTCGTTCCTCTCGCTCGCCCGTGATCCCGGGCAGCCGACGATCGCCGGCAGGCTTGCCGGAAGCGGCATCCTCACCCTGCCCCGATTCAGCTGGCAGGGCCGTCTCTTTGTCAGCGACGGCAGCCTCGCCACCCCCGAACAGACGCTGGTCACCTGGAAGAAGCTCGCTGCCGGCAAGATCCGGTACTCACGCACCATCACCGGCAGCGAGGAGTTCAAGGCGGGTGACGTTCACCTCTATGACCCGCATTTCATTCTCAACCTCACCGCAAACTCCTCGCCGATGCGCAGTTTTTCTCAGATCCGCAGCGCCGCAGTCAAGGCTCTTCCCGGTGCCCTGAACCAGGTCAGATCGCTGAACATCGACAACGGCAGGCTGACCATCACCGACAGCCGGACAACCCCGCCCTGGCAGGGAACCGTCGAAGATCTGTCGCTGTCCGTCCGCCCCTTCTTCGGCTCGTCACCGAGCAGTTTCAAACTGACCGGGACCCTCGCCGGCGGCAGCTTCACCGCCCGCGGCACCGCCAGCCTCGACAATCCGGAGAGTGCGGCCCGTGTCGTCTTCAGCACCACCGCGATACCGCTTGCGCCATTTGCCGGGCAGCTTGAAAGGGGGGGACAGTTACGCGCCAGAACCGGCAGTGCCACGATGAATCTCAACACCCTGTGGATGGGCGGCCGTGGAACCAGTCGCGGCAGTATCACCCTCAAAGGCTTGAAGGCTCAGGATCCGAAAAGCAACACCGCAGCGGCGCTTGCGCTGCTCAATGCCCGCAAAGGGGGTTTTCAGATACAGCTGAACGTCGACAATTCGCAGCAAAAAAGACACTCCACCCTCGAAACCGTCGTCCGCAGAGTACAGAGCGCACTTCTGCGGGGCCTCGTTGCCCCGCTGATGGTCGATGATCCAAAGTTTGAAAACATCGCCACCCGCCCCGCGATCAGCTTTGCACCGGGCAGCAGCACCCTTTCAGCCGAGAACCTGGCGCTGATCAAAAGCTACGCCACCCTGCTCAGAAGCAGTCCGAAACTGCAGCTTGAACTGGAAACAACACTCGCCTCCGCAGAGGACAGGGCAACAGTAAAAAAGGGGGCAGCAACCGCAGCCACCATAAAAGAGCAGCTTGCAGAGCTCGCCGACCGGCGCACCGGTGTCGTCGTCGCCGCGCTGCGCGACCAGATCAACGATGAAGCCGTCTGCAGACGCCTGCTGCCGCTGCCGCCGGATGACAGCCCTGCTCAGCACCCTCCTGTTCTCAGCTGTCGCCTTCATCTTCAGCGTTGCGCTGATTCCGGTGATCGTCGCCCGCCTGCCCGAGGACTACTTCCTTCATGCGGTCAGGCGCCGCAGAAAAAAAGCAGCATCGCATTTCACCCTCCGTCAGCTCGTCTGCAACCTTGTCGGTCTGCTCCTGCTCGCCGCCGGGATCCTGATGCTGTTTCTTCCCGGCCAGGGAGTGCTGACCATCATCCTTGGCCTGCTTCTCGTCTCCTTCCCCGGAAAACAGCGGCTCCTCTACACCCTGCTCACCAGAAAGGCGTCACGCAAAAGCCTCAACTGGCTGCGCCGAAAAACGGCCCGGCCACCATTTCGGTGGCCGCCCAACTGCCGTTCCGAATCTGACTGAGAGTCGTGCCACAATCACTTGCTCTCTGCACATTTCAGGTTTTTGAACGGCTGATAGAGGGGATCACCAACCAGAATCATCTGCCACGAGACCACCGGCGATGAGACCAGCCACGCCTCCCCCAGCGACATTTGCCGCTCGAGCAGACAGTGCAGCAGCAGTGACGGCGGCGGAAAGGCCTGAATATAGGGTTCATAGACCGGTCCGATGGCCCCGACGACACCGCGTTGCAGCATCTGCGGCACCCACGCGGTCGAATCGGCGTCGACAAGGGTCTGCGCCTCACCGCTGGCCATATGCCATCCGATTGCGCCCGGCACCCAGCTGAAGCTGTCAACATATCTGCAGCAGGAGTACCAGCCGCAATAGATCGCCGCCTGCGGGCAGCCCCCTTGGGCAAACAGTTGCGGCCGGGTATCGACCGTGGTCGGCAGGCAGCGCTTTGTCAGCTTCGCTGCCCGCAGCAGATCAAAATCATACCAGGCATAACCGCTGTCACCTTTCGGCGGACTGTCAACAGAGGCGATCCCGCGCGCATCAAAAAAGGCCCGCCCCTTCAACCCATTTTTTTCGGTCTCAAGGGTTGTATCAATCAGCCTGCGGACGAGCGCCTCTTCAGGGCCGTCAAGACGACTCACCAGCAGCACGTCCGCACGCGTCAGCCTCTTCTGCCGGTGCCCCTGATAATAGGGGTTCTGCACCCATCCACCAGGATTATGCGGGGTCATCACGAGGGCAAGTTCCGAGTCCACCGCCGCCATGTTGCGTTCAGCAAGGGTCAGCGAACGCCCTTCGGGACGCGGCCCCTGCTGCGCGATCTTCAGTGGCATCCCGAACAGACTGACGAGTGTGCTCACCGGCAGCCGTCCGGAGTCTCTGCGCACCTTCTGCATCTTCTCAAGCCGGCTGCGCACCGGATTGCGGATCGTGCGGACATAGTCACGACGCGAGATCTCTTCTGTTGCCGGCGCCCGGAGGACAATCAGGTTCCCGTCCGGGATTCCCCGGCGCTCCATATAGTACTTTGCGAGGGTCACACTCCCGTTCACCCGGGCGTTGGCAAGAATCACGACCTCCTCAGCCTCAATTGCCGAGACAGGCGTTCTCAAAAACAGAAAAAAAAGAGCAAAGAGTAGCGACTGTACCGTTCTCATTGTTTTCCCAAAACAGAAAGAGTTTTCATATTTCCGGCTTTTCCCTGTGCAGAAAACGCCGCCGCACCGGTAACCACCATTGTGGCTCACCGTCGCACCGAGTTTTTTTCATATTTCCACCCACACCGCAAGAGCAATCCGCCAATCCGGAAATAATCCTTTCCAAGCGTCCCCGTTTACGGTATTCTTAGAGTGGTTTACCGGGAGACATCCACCTCAACTCCGGCAGATGCGTCCCGCTGACAGAACCTCCTCCGGCACCCTGAGTCTTTTGACCGATGGTCGCAGCTGAAAATATCTCGAAAAAAGAGTCGATATGTTCGGCGGGACATTTTCCCGGTGTGCCGTAAAAAATACAGTACAGAGTACAGAGATATCCTCGGGGGACCTTTTTCGGGTCAAAAACGCTATGGAGACAAACTGGCAGGACAGCAGCAGGCTGATTGCAAATCAGAAAAATCTTCTGGAGATGATTCCGGGAATGATTTTTCTCGTTGCCGACGGCAGCAGGTTTGAGGTCGCAAATCCCGCGGCAACAGCTTTTTTCGGCGACATTGTCAACCCCGACTACACGATGAGCACCGAAGAGGCGAGGCGGGTCAACGATCTTTTGAAGATCGTCAAGCAGACGATTGATGCCGGCGAGATGGAGGTCACCAAAGAGGTGATGTTTGGTGATGCCTGCCTCGAATTCACCCTCGCCTCTTTCAACGGGTATAAGGGTGACAATATGCACTGGCTGTTTATTCGTGATGTTACCCTTGCAAAAAAACAGTTTGAAGAGCTGTCGCTGTTTCATAACAGTATTGAAACCATCCTCTCCAAAAAGATTCAGGAGCTCAACGAGAGCGAGAAGATGCGCCAGTCTCTCTCCAACGAACTCAACAGCCTCAAGGAGCACCTGCAGGAGGAGCCGGCCGAAGGGAAGATGGTCGGCTCAAGCCGGGCGCTCAGTGAGCTGCGGGAGATGGTCTATCAGGTCGCAAAGTCAGACGCCACCATCCTGATCACCGGCGAATCCGGAACCGGCAAGGAGCTTGTTGCCAATCTGATCCGCGAGAGCAGCACCCGCCACGACAAACCGTTTTTAAAGATCAACTGTAACACCATCTCCGAAACCCTGCTCGAGAGCGATCTCTTCGGCCACGAGAAGGGAGCGTTCACCGGCGCCTCGACGATGCGCAAAGGGAAGTTTGAGGTGGTCGACGGCGGCACCATCTTCCTTGATGAGATCGGTGACATCACCCCGCGGATGCAGTCGGCCCTGCTGCGGATGCTGCAGGATCGCGAGATTATCCGGGTCGGCGGCAACCAGCCGATCAAGGTCGATGTCCGGGTCATCGCCGCCACCAACCGCAACCTCCAGGAGATGGTCAAAGACGGAAGTTTCCGTCTTGACCTCTTCTACCGGTTGAACATTATCAATATCTCGATCCCGCCATTGCGCGAGCGCAAGGAGGACATTGTCGATCTTACCACCCATTTTGTGCGTAAATATCGCAAGGCCTTCCGCAAAGAGATCAACTTTCTGCCCCAATCGATTCTCGACCGTCTTTTTCTCCACCACTGGCCGGGAAACATCCGCGAACTTGAAAATGTGATCCAGCGCGCGGTGTTAATGGCAAAAAACAATATCATCACCGAAAATGAACTCTTCTTCGACAGCCCCGACCTCGACGATACCCGCCAGAACTTCCCCCTCAACATCGAAGGGCGTTCATTAAAAGCGGTCGTTGCCGATCTTGAAAAAGAGGTCATTGTCACCGTCCTCAAAGAGAAACGGGGCAATGTCAGCGAGACGGCAAAGGATCTTGAGCTGGGAAAGACAGCACTCTATGACAAGATGAAACGCTACGCAATTTCGGCCAAAGAGTACAAGTAATCCAGAGGGGATACTCGATGACAGACACGCAGAAAAGAAGCTGCCCTTACTGGATCGCGATGATCAGCACATGTCTGAAAAACGACGGCGGCCTCTTTATCCCGCCTGACGACCATATCGCCCGCTACTGCACCGAAGGCCGCTATCCGTTCTGCCCGCGATACAGCAGCGATTCAGGTCTCGTCAACCGCACAGCCCCGGTCAACCGGACGACTCCGCAGAATCGGCGGGCGTCACCGCGGACAAGACTGCAGGAGTGGGTCACCTACAGCGCCCGGCCACACACCGGTCTCCCCCCCGCCGGCAGGACGACGGCACTCGACAACCTCAAGGCGAAGATTCTTGACATCAGCTGCGGCGGCATGCGGCTTTTCACCTTCCCGGCACTGACCAGACAGTCACTCGTCGAGCTGTCGTTCGGAGCCGATTTTCCGATCAGCCTGCACCACACCACCGCTCAGGTCGCGTGGTGCAACAAACAGATCGACGAACCCGGCTATCAGGCCGGAATCACCTTTCTCGAAAAGGGGATCATCGCTGCCGTCAGCAGGTATCTCAACCAGCTCACCGTTACCTGAAAAAACGCGGCCCGGCACCGGGAACCGGCTACTGCCCCGCCTCCTGGCGCTGCCGGCCCGCCATCATCTTTTTCACCACCAGCACCAGCACAATGACCGGCACTCCCATCAGCGCGGTCAGCAGGAAAAAACCGTTGTAGCCTGCGGCCTCGACAATGGTGCCGGAGTAGCCGCCGATCACCTTCGGGATCAGGGTCATCAGCGAAGAGAAGATCGCATACTGCACCGCGGTAAAAGAGACATCGGTCAGGCTTGAGAGGAAGGCGACAAAAGCGGCTGTCGCGATTCCCGCGACCAGATTATCAGCGCCTATCACCGCATACAGCTCGACATCCATCACCACCCCCCATGACGGGCCAAAGTGCGCTGTGAGCCATGCGGTCTGAGCATCCACCGTCGTCAACAGCATAAAGAGAAGGTTGGTCAGGCTTGCGCCGACCGCCCCGATCAGCAGCACAGAATAGACACCGGAACGTATCGTCAGAATTCCACCGAGAAAACTGCCGGCAAGGGTCATCGCCACCCCGAAGGTCTTTGCGACCATCGCAATCTGGCTTTTGGTGTAGCCCATATCGACATAAAAGACATTCGAGATAACCCCGAGGACAATATCGGAGAGGCGGTAACAACCGATCATCAGCAGCAGCACCAGCGCAACCTTTGCTCCGTAGCGCTCGAAAAAATCGACCACCGGATCGACGTAGCTCACCTGCACCATCCGGCGCTCGACGACCCCGAACCGGATCAGCACCAGCGCCGCACCGGCCGCAAGCAGCAGACTGACCCCAAACCGCAGTACCTCAAAGAGAAACGTTGCCATCCCGCCACCGCCCGGGAGCCCGCTGAAAAACTGACCTCCGTAAAAAAACGCCAGCACAAAAACCGCCGCACAGAAGAGAAAAAAAAGGACAATCCGGCGATAGTCCGCAACGCCAAAACGGTGATCGCTCTGCCGAGTTACCTTCGGTTCGGCAATACACAGCGTGGTGACAACCCCAGCCATCATCAGTGCCCCCATGATCAGGTAGGTGTGCTGCCACGCCGAATAGCGGTAGGCCTCTTTCGTCGTTCCAAAGAGATCGGCAAGAAAGAGGGCCCCGGCTCCACCGACAATCATCGCGATCCGATATCCGGCAATATACATTGAGGAGAGCATCGCCTGCAGCTCTGCCTCAGCGGACTCAATCCTCCACGCATCGATAACAATATCCTGGGTTGCCGAAGAGAACCCGAGAGCGACAGCCGCAAGCGCCATCAGCACCACACTGACATGATCTCCGGCGTGGATATCAACCTGCGACATCGCGATAATCGACAGGATCACCGCCAGCTGCGCCACCAGCATCCAGCTGCGTCTGCGCCCGAGCCGGGCGGTAAGCAGAGGCAGCGGCAGCAGATCGACCAGCGGCGCCCACAGAAATTTAAACGAGTAACCGAGCGCCGCCCACGAAAAAAAGGTGAGAGAAGATCTTTCGAGCCCGACCTCGGTCAACCACACCGAAAGCGTCGAGAAGATAAGGAGCAAAGGGAGCCCTGCCGAAAAACCGAGAAATAACATCGCCCACAGCTCTCTGCGCAGCCACCAGTTCTTCACCAGGTGCGCACCCCTCTTCTCTCCGTCCTCCCGACCCTCCCGCATCACCGCTCTCTCCCTTGTTTTTTCCATATATTCTCAGTATCCTGACTCCTTCAAACACCAGGAAAAAGTGCCTGCACAAAAACCGCAACCCTCTTCTGACATCATACCATGAACACCACCCTGCGCATCCATAACACCCTCACCGGGAAAAAAGAGCCCCTGCAACCGATTGAGCCGGGCCATGTCAAACTCTACGTCTGCGGCATAACCTCCTATGACTACTGCCACATCGGCCACGCCCGCTCCACCCTCGTCTTTGATATGATTGTCAAATATCTCCGCTACTGCGGATACACGGTGACATTTATCCGCAACTTTACCGATATTGACGATAAAATAATCGCCCGCGCCGCCGAAAAAAACACCTCGCCAAAAGAGCTCGCAGAGCGTTTCATCACCGAGTTTCATGCCGATATGGACGCGCTCGGTGTTGACCGGCCGACTCATGAACCCAAAGCGACCGAGAACGTCGACGAGATGATCGCACTGATCAGTGAACTGGTCGCAAACGGCAGCGCCTATGAGGCGGGCGGTGATGTCTATTATGTGGTCGAGAGCTTTTCAGAGTACGGGAAACTCTCCGGCCGCAACCTTGAAGAGATGCGTGCCGGTGCGCGGATTGCAGTCAACGACCGGAAGAGAAACCCGCTCGACTTTACCCTCTGGAAGGCCGCCAGACCCGGGGAGCCGAGCTGGGAGAGCCCTTGGGGGCCGGGCCGGCCCGGCTGGCACATCGAGTGCTCGGCGATGAGCCGCAAGTTTCTCGGCACCACCTTTGATATTCACGGCGGCGGTCAGGATCTGATCTTTCCCCACCACGAGAACGAGATCGCCCAGAGCGAGGGGGCGCACCATGAACCCTTTGCCAACCTCTGGATTCACAACGGCTTTGTTACCATCAAAGACGAGAAGATGTCAAAATCTCTCGGCAACTTTCTGACCATCCGCGACGTCCGCAACCACGTCCACCCGGAGGTGCTGCGTCTCTTCATCTACTCGACCCACTACCGCAACCCGCTCGACTTCTCCGAAACCGCCCTCACCGAAGCCGCGACCGGACTCGACCGCCTCTACACCACCGCCGCCGCCTGTGATGCGCTGAGCACAAAAGCGGTCAGCGATGGCGCCCCCAGGGTGCTTGCGGCAAAAGACCGCACCAAACTCGAGAACCTTGAGCGCCGTTTTCGCGAGGCGATGGACAACGATTTCAACACCGCCCGGGCACAGGGCATCTTCTTTGACACCGCGAGAAGTCTCGGCCGGGCACTGCACGCCCTGCCCGAGCCGGCCAACAGAAGCGAGGTGGCGCTGATCACCGGCTGCGCTACAAAACTGCGCGAACTCGCGGCGATCATGGGACTGCTCACAGAGCAGCCCGCGGCATTTCTGAAGGCGCGCAAACAGCAGCGCATCGCCGCACTTGAGATCAGTGTCGACGAGATTGACCGCTGCATTGCCGAACGTCTTGCCGCCCGGGCGGCAAAGGACTGGGAGAAGAGCGACCGGATCCGTGACCAGCTGCTCGCCCGTGGTGTGGTCCTCAACGACGGACCGGAAGGGACCACCTGGAGCCCCCGACAGTGAGAAGCCGGCCGCCCGGTTCCTGCACGGTGCTGTCGTCTTTTTCAGCTCCTTTTACACAAGGCTCTTGCGGACAATCTCTGCGACATCTTTCGACAGTTTCCGGGTTGCCGCGATCCTGTTGAGCTCCTTTTTCATCAGTGCCGAGCGCCCGTGTTCATACCGCCGCCAGCTGATCAGCGGGGTGCAGAGGCGGGCGGCGATCTGCGGGTTGACCGGATCCAGTTCGAGAACACGGTCGGCGAGAAAACGATACCCGGCACCGTCGGCAGCGTGAAATCGACAGTGGTTGCCGGAGCAGAAGCTGCCGATAAGGGCCCGCACCTTGTTCGGATTGGTCAGCTCAAAGAGGGGATCGGCGAGCAGCGTCTCGACCCGGGAGAGGGTATCCGGCTGTGACGACAGCGCCTGAAACGCAAACCACTTGTCGATAACCACAGGATCGTTGCGCCAGCGGTCGTAAAACTCGGCGAAGGCCGCATCCCGCATCTCCCCGCCGATCTCGGCAAGAGAGGCGAGTGCCGCCGCCTGTTCGGTCATATTGCCGGCCTCATAAAAGCGTCTGCTGCAGAGCTCGGCAACCTCCGGCGGCAGCGGCTTGAGTGCGGTCAGAAAGTCGAGCGCGACATTGGCAAGACTCCTCCGCCCCACCTGCTGCGGAGTCACCCGGTAGTCAGCCGGTGAGCACTGCCTGCAGAGATGCTCAAACATGTTCCTGTTCTCCTCGGCCACCCGCCGTTTCACCAGACGACGCGCCTGAAAGAGGATCTCCGGATCGACCGCCTCCAGCTCAAGCGCCAGCGTCCCCTCCGACGGCAGCTGCAGAGAGAGGGCAAGCAGTGCCGCATCCTCGGGCCTGCCGACAAGACTTCGGCGGACCGCGTGCAGATAGAGGGGATCAACGGCGACACGCTCACCGCGGCGCATCTGTTCGGCCACCTCAACGATAACCTCGGTGGCGAGCTGGCGGGCGCTGCTCCAGCGGTTGAAGAGGTTGCCATCGACTGCGGCCAGCCGGGCAAGCTCGGTCCTTTTGAGGAAGGGTTTGACCCGCACCGGAGCCGAAAAGTTGCGCAGAAACGAGAGAACCGGTCTCTCATCACTCTGACATTTGAGGGTAAACCGCGCAGACGGCCTGTCGAGAAGAAGCACCTCCTCCCGGGCTCCGCCGGCAAGCTCAAGATCGCCGCTGCTGCCGACAAGTCCAACCGTTATCGGAATCAGCAATGGCTTCTTCGTCTTCTGTCCCGGAGTGGGAGCGCACTGCTGGCTGACCTCAAGATGAAACTCTCCCGCCTCTTTATCCCAGTCAACAGCGACTGACAGCAGCGGTGTTCCGGCCTGTTGGTACCAGAGAAAGAACTGGTCAAGGTCAAAACCTGAGGCGTCAGCCATCGCGGCGACAAAGTCCTCACAGGTGACCGCCTGGCCGTCGTGGCGTTCGAAGTAGAGATCCATCCCGCGGCGAAAGGCCTCGGCACCGATCAGGGTGTGGATCATCCGGATCACCTCGGCCCCTTTGTTATAGATGGTCGCGGTGTAGAAGTTGTTGATCTCCTCATAGTTATCCGGGCGCACCGGATGGGCCATCGGACTGGCGTCCTCCTTGAACTGAACCTCACGCAACAGGCGCACATCATCGATCCGCTGCACCGCTCTTGAGTTCATGTCGGCCGAGAACTCCTGATCGCGAAAGACCGTCAGCCCCTCTTTCAGACTGAGCTGAAACCAGTCGCGACAGGTGACCCGGTTGCCGGTCCAGTTATGAAAGTATTCATGACCGATCACCCCTTCGACCCCGAGGTAATCGCGGTCGGTTGCCGAGTCGGGTGAGGTGAGGACATATTTTGAGTTAAAGATGTTGAGGCCCTTGTTCTCCATCGCCCCCATATTGAAATCATCAACAGCGACAATCATGAAGATATCGAGATCGTACTCAAGCCCGAACACCTCTTCATCCCAGCGCATCGCATGTTTGAGCGCGGTCATCGCAAAATCACACCGGTCACGGTTACGCTCTTCAACATAGATCTTCAACGCCACCCGGCGGCCGCTGCGGGTGGTAAAACTGCTCTCTGTTACGACAAGACGGCCGGCGACAAGGGCAAAGAGATAGCAGGGTTTCGGAAACGGATCTTCCCAGACCACAAAATGTCTGCCCTCTCCGGCGTCTCCACGGTCAACGGGGTTGCCGTTGGCAAGCATCACCGGACAGACATCGGCAGCGGCCTCAATGCGGGTTGTATAGCGGGTGAGGACATCGGGACGGTCGGCAAAGAAGGTTATCCTGCGGAACCCTTCGGCCTCACACTGGGTGCAGTAGTTGCCGCCGGACCTGTAGAGCCCTTCAAGCGCCTTGTTCTCGGCAGGACGGATCAGGGTCCGGATCTGCATTTCAAAGGTGTCAGGAACCGCGCTGATACGAAGAATCCCGTTTTTGGGCTGACAATCGTCACGCACCTCTCCATTCACCCTGACCTCCTGCAGCTCAAGCTCCTTGCCGAAGAGCTCAAGATCGGCAGCATTGCCGGTGCGCGTCCACCGGCTGGAGGCATCGACAACGGTGCAGTCATCATAGATTTGAAAGTTCAGGAAGATACTTTCGACCGCAAACGGAAAAGGGCTCCAGTCGGCGAGCCGGACTGTACTGTTCTTACTCATAGGTCACCTGTTTTCATTGACACTCATCTGGTTTCAGATATAGTATTTTTTGTTTTGGAAGCTCTAAACTACACACTTTCGTAAATTCCACAACCAGGAAAAAGAGATGATCACCATCAACGAAAACTACCTGAAGCTGCAGGCCTCTTATCTCTTCGCCGACATCGCAAGAAGGGTCGCCGCCTGCGAAGAAAAACATCCGGAAAAAGATGTGATCAAACTCGGTATCGGCGATGTCACCCGGGCGCTGCCCGCCGCCTGTATCACCGCCTTCCACAAGGCAATCGATGAGATGGCTGACGATGCGACCTTCCGCGGCTACGGCCCCGAGCAGGGTTACGATTTTCTGCGCAAAGCCATTGCAGAACACGATTTTCAGAGCCGGGGTGCCGCAATTGATGCGGATGAGATCTTCATCAGTGACGGGGCAAAGTGTGACAGCGGCAATATTCAGGAGCTGTTTGCCCGGGATATAACGATCGCCATTCCCGACCCGGTCTATCCGGTCTACGTCGACACCAACGTCATGGCCGGACGCACCGGCGGGTTTGTCGACGGACGCTACCGGAAGATCGTCTATCTTGATTCAACAAAAGAGAATGGTTTTCTTCCCGCCCTGCCGCAGCAGCCTGTCGACCTGATCTACCTCTGCTTTCCGAACAACCCCACCGGCTCGGTTATCACAAAAGAGGAGCTGCAGAAGTGGGTCGATTATGCGCGGAGAGAAAAGGCTCTGATTCTCTATGACGCCGCATACGAGAGCTTTATCAGCGATCCGGACCTGCCGCACTCGATCTACGAGATTGACGGCGCCCGCGAGGTGGCGATCGAGTTCCGCAGCTTCTCGAAAACCGCCGGTTTTACCGGAACCCGCTGCGCCTTTACCGTGGTGCCGAAAGAGAGTACAGCCTGGGACCGCAACGGCAACAGCCAGAGTCTGCACGCGCTGTGGAACCGTCGCCACTCGACCAAGTTCAACGGTGTCAGCTATCCGGTCCAGCGGGCGGCGGAGGCGGTCTACTCTGCCGAGGGGCAGCAGCAGTGCCGCGAACGGATCAACTTCTACCGGAAAAATGCCGAGCTGATTCTCTCGACCATGGAAAATCTCGGCTTTGCGTGCGTGGGCGGCATCAACTCCCCGTATATCTGGGTCGAGGGGGGAATGGATTCGTGGGAATTTTTCGACCTGCTGCTTGACAGAGCAGGCGTCGTCTGCACCCCGGGGGCAGGTTTCGGTTCGTGCGGAGAGGGCTTTATCCGCATCTCCTCGTTCAACAGCCACGACAAGGTGACTGCGGCAATGGCCCGAATCAGAGCAGCACTTCCGGCAGAGCCAGGCGAGTCGCCTGTGCGCCACACCGATGGATGAAAATCAACACTGACGGGACATGTACATCCTCACTTCGACCGGTTTTCGGAGAAATCGGCAGAGCCGGGCGAGTCGCCTGTACGCCACAACGATGGGTGAAAATCAGCACTGACGGGACACGTACACCCTCATTCCATGATGCAGGAAGAAAGCCTCCATTGTCGTAAACTGCTCAAAGTCACCCAAAAAGGAGGTCTCAGAGAACAACAGCAGAAGGCGACGTCATTCAGGGTGGAAAATGCCCGTCGTCTGGATCCCGGGATGTCGATGGAACCCCTGGTTTAGGAAGAGCATCTCCAAGCGAGGCCGGCACGCTGGAGATACGATCAAAAGAGGTGACCTCTGAAGAGAATTCCCACAGCGGCCGGGCCGCAGATTCAACCGCGCTGCCGCCCCAATCGCTGTCCACTCAGCCCCCTTGTCGGAAGAAAGCTCAATGAGCCGGAAGAACGAGCCGGAAGCCCATGCCGTTGCCGCGGTAATCAGGCTCGCGCCTGCCCCGGTAAGCCGCA
>PDWI01002113.1_pt1 | contig 35071 bp, 27 predicted proteins | sample 1430891 | NCBI WGS metagenome assembly PDWI01 (sample SAMN01162508, study PRJNA174530) | Oral metagenome, whole genome shotgun sequencing project. | biome: Marine environment; feature: Marine mammal; material: Swab sample of the gingival sulcus; isolation source: swab sample of gingival sulcus... | reverse complement strand
TCAATTAGTGCGCAGTGAAATGCAGCGCGAAGCGGCGCTAGAACACTTTAGCAAATTAAACGAAGTTTATAAAGTAGACTTAATTGAAAACTTGCCAGAAGGCAGCATAATTTCATTTTATCAGTTAGGTGAATTTATTGACCTCTGTAAGGGGCCACACTTAATGGATATTAAAAAAGTAAAGGCCATAAAACTGCTGTCAATTGCTGGTGCCTACTGGCGTGGTGACGAAAAAAATAAAATGTTACAGCGCATTTATGGCACAACCTATGGCAAGAAAAAAGATTTAGAGGCGTATTTGCAAATGCTAGAAGAAGCCAAAGAACGCGACCACCGCAAAATTGGTAAAGAAATGGCATTATTTGACATCAGCCAAAATGTCGGTTCGGGCTTGCCTTTCTGGCTACCAAAGGGTTCAACGATTCGTCGCATTATCGAGCGTTATATTGTCGATAAAGAAATTGAACTCGGTTACGACCACGTCTATACGCCAGTTTTGGCAGATGTTAACTTATATAAGACCAGCGGTCACTGGGATCACTATCACGAAGACATGTTTCCACCAATGGACATGGGCGATGGCGAACTATTAGTACTGCGCCCGATGAATTGCCCACACCATATGGAAATATATAACCGCGAAATTCATTCGTATCGTGAACTGCCAATTAGAATTGCCGAACTTGGCATGATGCACCGCTACGAGCGACGTGGTGCTTTAAGTGGTTTGTCGCGCGTGCGCGAAATGACCTTAAATGATGCTCACTTATTTGTTCGCCCTGATCAAATAAAAGTAGAATTTAAGCGCGTTGTCGAGCTGATACTGGCAATGTACGAAGACTTTGGCATTAAAGAGTTTCGCTTTAGAGCGTCGTACCGTGACCCAGAAAACAAAGAAAAATACTTTGATGATGACAAGATGTGGGAAGAAGCTGAAGCCATGTTAAAAGACGCTTTAGACGATATCGGCTTTCCTTATTTTGAAGTGATTGGCGACGCCGCCTTTTACGGTCCTAAGTTAGACGTACAAGTTAAGACAGCACTCGGCAACGAAGAAACGCTGTCTACTGTTCAGCTCGACTTCTTATTACCTGAAAGATTTGACTTAACCTATGTCGGCGAAGATGGTCAAGACAACCACCGCCCAGTCGTTATTCACCGCGGTGTGCTGTCTACGATGGAACGCATGGTCGCCTACTTAATCGAACAGTATAAAGGCAAGTTCCCGCTGTGGTTGGCGCCTGAACAAATTCGCTTAATACCAGTCAGCGACCGCCATATTGAATTTACTGAAGGCATTTACGAACAGTTAAAGGCTGCTGGTTTTAGGGTTCACTTAGACCAAAGAAGTGAAAAAGTCGGCTATAAAATTAGAGCAGCTCAAGTTGAAAAAGTACCTTATATGATGGTTGTCGGCGATAAAGAAGCGGCTGAAGGCAAGTTTTCAGTGCGTCACTTTATTCAAGACGAAAAGGGTAACCCACGTATTTACGAATACAGCTTAGAACAATTAATTGCTGAACTACAGCAAGAAGTTGCCGAAAGACGCCTTTACGAAGAATAATAATTTAATAAATAGGCAAATATAAAAACGGTTGCGCCAGTTGACGTAACCGTTTTTTTCTTTGCTGTGAATAATTTGGGTTCACTATTCAACAACAAATAAGTTGTGCTTATAGACGTGATAAAGCTTATTGAGTTCGCTTAATTTATCAGACATTTCAATTTGCAGTTGTGATACCGTTTCGTAGTCTTCGTCGCCAATCGCCTTTCTAATTTGCGTAAAAATACTATCGTTAGCCAGTGAGTCTTTCATTAAAGCGTGGCGCAGTTTTTCGATTTTTTCCCATCTGACAACGTCAATATCAGCGACGCCGTAATGACTCTCGTGAATCTGGCGCGATTGTCTAACTAGGCTCATGCCCTCAGGAATAATGCGCGACCCCAATTCGGTTGCCCATTGCGATAGCAGGGTTTCTTCATATGAGGCGATAATGGCATCGCTAAAGACGTCGCCCTGCTTTAATAATTGCGATTTTTTAGGATGATTTTTAAAGTTGCTCAGGTTTTCGTAGACATTGACAGGTGGCTTGCCAAATAGGCTGTCGCGCTCAGCTTGGTCGTAGTCGTCAAAGACATCGTTTTCACAGATATATTGTCTGTCAGTTGCCAAATAGCCGTAGCTATCACCTTGTTTTTTAGTGAGCTCTTTTAACAATTCGGCATTGCTACGGCGCTTGCTTAAAGCGTAAATTAAACCGTCAATAATACACTGGTAAACACCAGCGACCACTAAGTATGTATTAGACATTGGGTTAGGTGAACGCAGTTCAAAGCGGGTAGCAAGAGGCTGCCCGATTTCGCGCACCAAGCCAATTAAAACCGTTCGGTTTCTAGAAGGCTCGTTCACACTGTGTCCAAGTGAGCCAACAATACAAACAGGCGCTTCAAAGCCGGGTTTAAGGCGGTTAAAGGCGTCGTTGGTCGAGGTGATAAAGGGGTTGATAACTTCATAGTTGTTTAAAATACCCATTAATGCGCCATAGCCCATACCATTTAAAAAGTCGCGCTTTTCGTCAAGCGGCGCAAATAAGTTGATAATCTTGCCGTCTGTTGTTGTTACACTAGCGCCGATATGGTGGTGTTCGCCACTACCGGCAACACTTTCAATTGGCTTAGCGCGAAAAGAAACATCAAGTCCTTCTCTGACAAAGGTATCAGTAATAATATCGCGCGCAAACATTTCGTTGTCAGCCGATTGAAGTGCCGAATCATAACGCCAGTCAATTTCAAGCTGTTCCATAACATGGTCAAAGTCGTTGGCCTGTTTAAGGCGCGCTTGAATACCGCCCACTTCTTTATGACCCATTTCAGGTTGAAAATCGTAATTTTTAAGGTTGAGTAGTGCCTTTTCCAGCGCCGTGCGCACTTTTCCGACGGTGCGCTTCCAGTATTGTTCTTTGAGCGATTGAGAAGTCGACAGCTCTTCAATATCAGCTGATGAATCAGGTGTTTTCACCCAAAATTCAAGTTCTGTCGCAACAGTTAAATTTACTTTGGCAATTTCTGAGGCGTCTTTTAAGCCCAGTTCGGCAATTGCTTGGGGATATTGTTTTAACAAGCGCATTGTTTCGCTTTTAAAGTTGTCGGCTGCTTTTTTAAGAATGGCGCGCGAACCAACATATTGCCCTTCGTGACGAATAAAGGCAGGTATAATTAATGTGCCAACTGGTAGGCCAGTTTCATCATCGATTAAGTCGTAGTTATAATCGACAAACCATTTTACTGTATCATCTGGTATTAAGTCTACTTTACCGTTGTTTACTTCGGCGATACGCGGCAGTGTAACACTAGAGCCGTCGGTTTGAATACCGGTTTTTAAAAAGTTTGTGTAATCATTGATTAAATGTTTAATTGGTATTTTAACATCGGTGTGATTGTTGCCTAAATCGACAGCGACAAGTGATACAAATTTAATTTGTGGGTTCGCTTTTATTTCTTTAATGATATTGGGAACACTGTCTTTTTGGGGGAAAAGCGTAAATGTTAATTCGCTCATAAAGTCTCCTTTAATCAAATTATAATATTCATGTTTTTTAATTTAACTCATTATATCTTACTAGATTAATAAAGTAAACCATTTAATATTTAGCGACAATTAAGGCAAGCCTTGCAAAAGTGCAACAGTTTTCCACAATCAACAATATATGGTGTTAAAAAAACAAACTTTATCAACATATTGTAGATTTTTTTTATTTTTTATAAAGAAAAGCTATAAAAAAACTATAAAATTTGGTATAATAATCATAACGAAGTTTGTAAAAAAAGATGAGGAGTGGCTTGTGAGCGCAAAAATTGAATCGCTTAAACATTCTGTATTACAACTTGAATACGCCATGTCAATCAATGATGTCGATATCATAAAAAATATGACACGCGTCATTGCCAACACGGCTCAGGAAATTGCTAACACGGTTTCGATGATAGAGCAAAAAGAAACAGGTGTTTATTTTAAACGCATTAATACTATTCCATTTTTATATAAGCCGGTTTACACTGAAAATCCTTATTCTGGTGATTTTTTGGAAAAATTTTCGCGTGAACGCACACGCCAATTGGCGCGCGCCGGTGCGATTGACCAACACAATCAGTTTTGGATGGCACATCAGGTGATCAATGGTAATATTTTTGGTTCGGTACCCAAAGAGCTCATTTCAGAAAATGCCGTCTTTGAATTAAAGCGCATGGGTTGGGAAGAAGTAATGGTCGAGATCATTGATTTTGGCGAAACAGCGACAGATATTAAACAACTATATGATTTTTGTAGCGCCAATTTCAATAAATTTATCTTTATTAATGAACAGTCAACTAAAGCTAATTTGGCATTGAAATTTGCTGTTTAAATACGTGACGATTCTGTCATTTCGGGCTTCGAGAAATCTCAAAGCACTTGTCATTTCGAGCATCGTCGAGAAATCTCGGTTTAGAATATGTTTTTTTAAGTATTTTCTGCTTTCTGCTTTCAACTTTCGACATTATCGTCTTTTTCTTACAAAAGATCTCGCTGTTTATTCAGCTGAGGTCTTTATTGTTTGCGCATAAGTAGACAAATGCCCAATTTCTTTGTTGCTGCGCAAAATGTCGACTCTTACGTATGTCTTTATACGCTGCGACCCGCCATTTTGCTTGCGCCTCGAACTTAAACATCTTCTAAAGTCTGGAGATTATCGACTTTGTCGACACTTTAAGCATCTAAAGTTGCGTTTTTTAATATGCAAGATATAGCGGTGGGGCATAGATGATAAAGGGCAATTACAATACGTTAATTTATCGAGTGACAACAGACAATAAAACGATTAGGCAGCACTTATTTGAAGATGTTGCTGTATCTTCGCGCTTATATCGACAGCTTAAACGCGGTGCAGCGATAACGGTAAACGACCACGTCATCTCACTCAATGCCAAAGCCAGAATTGGCGATGTCATCAAGATTAAAATGGTCGACCAACCACATGGCATTACTGCGCAAAAGATTGCAATTAAAATATTATATGAAGATTGCGACATTGTGGCGGTCGACAAGCAAGTTGGCATTGTCGCGCACCCGACGCGCGGCGTAGCCGATGGCACGCTTGCCAATGCACTTTGTAACTATGCGTTAGAAAAAGGTGAAAACTATAAACCACGCTTGATTAATCGGCTAGATCGCGACACATCGGGCATTATACTATTTGCCAAAAATCCGCATGCGCAAAATTTAGTTTCACAAGAATTTATTGAAAATCGTGTTGTAAAGTATTACTTGGCGTTAGTACACGGCAAATTTAATAAACTTAACGGCGTCATTGAACAACCAATCGGCCTTGCCGAGGGCAGTCAAATCAAGCGTGCAGCCATCGCTGATGGCAAAGCAGCTTTAACGCATTACCATGTCATTGAGCAGCTTAGCAACACAGCGCTTGTAAAATTACAAATAAAAACGGGTCGTACGCATCAAATTAGGGTACATATGAGTTATATTGGTCACCCCGTAGTCGGCGATGATCTTTATGGTTCGTTTGAACGTGTTGCAATTAAAAGACAGGCACTACATGCCACTGAAATGCATTTGAAAACGCCGCGTAGTGGACAAGTTGTAATAAATTCGGCACTACCTGATGATATAAAAAATGCAATGCGCTTACTTAAATAAAATTAATAAAATGGAGGTAACTATGATTTCCGAGCAAAAAATTATTAACACTATTCGCAGTCTCAGTATCGATGCAATAGAAAAGGCCAATTCAGGTCACCCTGGCTTACCAATGGGGGCTGCTGCAATTGGTTATACGCTGTGGGCAAAGCACCTGAGAAGTAGCGCTTTAGAACCAAACTGGAAAAACCGCGATCGTTTTATTTTATCAGCTGGTCATGGTTCAATGTTGCACTATGCTTTATTACATTTATTTGGCTATGAATTAACACTTGATGATATTAAAAACTTTCGTCAGTTTCAGTCGATTACACCAGGTCATCCTGAATACGGTTTAACACCAGGCGTTGAATCGACCACAGGACCACTTGGCCAAGGTCTTGCTATGGCAGTTGGTATGGCAGTTGCCGAAGCGCGTCTGGCAGCTAAATTTAATACAGAAGATATCGCCTTAGTCGATCACTTTACCTATGCCTTAGCTGGTGATGGCTGTTTAATGGAAGGTATCACGTCTGAGGCGTCGTCGTTAGCAGGGCATTTAAAGCTAGGCAAATTAATCGTCTTATATGATGATAATGGCATCACAATTGATGGTTCAACCAATATAGCCTTTACTGAAGATGTTGAAAGGCGTTATTTAGCATATGGTTGGCAGGTGTTAAAAGTTGCCGATGGCAATGATGTAGCAGCAATTGATAACGCTATTACGCTGGCCAAACAAGAATTAACCAAACCGACCTTAATCATGGTAAAAACCGTTATTGGCTACGGTAGTCCCAACAAGGCGGGCACATCGGCAGCGCATGGTGCGCCACTTGGTGCTGACGAGATTAAGCTGACCAAAGCAGCTTATGGTCTTAATCAAGATACAGCATTTGAGGTTGAACAAGATGTTTACGACGCTATGAAGACAATTATTGATGCGCGTGAACTGGTGCGCTTTAATTGGGAAAAAAACCTAGAAGACTACAGCAAAAAATATCCTAACAAATATAAAGAATGGCTTGCTTGGCATGATTACACGATTGATGATGCCAAGTTCTGTCGCGCTGATATATGGGACGTCTTAAAACCTGACCAAGCAACGCGTGCGTCGGGTGGGGCATTTATGAACGCCATTTTGCCGATTGTTCCCAATTTAGTGGGCGGATCGGCCGATCTCAATGGCTCGACTAAAACTTATTTAAAAGACATGGGTGACTTTACAGCAGAAAATCGCGCTGGCAATAATATTTTCTTTGGCGTCCGCGAACATGCTATGGCAGCGATTGCCAACGGCATTGCACTACATGGTGGACTGCGGGCATTTGCATCGACATTCTTAGTTTTTTCAGACTATCTAAAACCATCCGTACGACTGTCGGCATTAATGCACTTACCGGTTATTTACGTCTTTACACACGACAGCATCGGTGTCGGTGAAGACGGCCCGACCCACCAGCCAATTGAACACTTGTTTATGCTGAGAAGTATTCCAAATGTTAAAGTATTTCGTCCGGCTGATGCAACTGAAACGGCTTATGCATGGCTATCAGCCCTTAAAAATCAAACTGGACCATCTGTTATTGTGTTGTCGCGTCAAAACTTGCCATCTTTAGCAGGTGTCAACCCCAACGCGTCGCGTGGCGGCTATGTGGTCAGCCCAGAAAAAGGCGAACAGCCCGATGGCATTTTAATTGGCACGGGTAGTGAACTAAATGTCTTAGTTGAAGCACAGCGTTTATTATCACTTGAACAAATTGATGTGCGTGTCGTCAGTATGATGTCGATTGAGCAATTTGAATCGCAAGATAAAGCCTATATTGAAGAAGTGTTACCAAAAGCTGTCAAAAGGCGTCTGATAATGGAAGCCGGTATAACTAGACCATGGCACTACTATGCGGGTGATGGCGGCAAAGTTATTGGTATTGATCACTTTGGCGCATCAGCACCAGGTGGCGAACTATTTAAAACTTATGGTTTTACAGCAGAACATGCCGTGCGGGTGTTTAAGTCACTTTAATAAATGATCTCAAACATCGACACTTATATAAGGATAGGTATATTATGAAAAAAACCATTAAAATAACAGAGACAGTTTTACGTGATGCGCATCAATCATTATTGGCGACGCGCATGACAATTGATGATATGTTGCCAATCTTAGAAACGCTTGATCAAGTCGGCTACTATGCACTTGAAATGTGGGGTGGTGCCACATTTGACGCGTGTTTACGTTATTTAGACGAAGACCCATGGCAGCGTTTACGCACAATTAGAAAACACGTAAAAAAGACTAAATTGCAAATGTTGTTGCGCGGCCAAAATCTATTGGGATATCGCAATTATCCCGATGATATCGTCGAGGCGTTTATCGGTCGTTCAGTTGCCAATGGTATTGATATTATTCGCATTTTTGATGGCTTAAATGACCCGCGCAATCTTGAACTGGCAATTAAAGTTACCAAGCGCGAGGGCGCTCACGCCCAGGCGGCAATTGCCTATACAACAAGCCCAGTTCACACGGTTAAGACGTTTGTCGACTTGGCAAAAACCTATGCTGATTTAGGTGCTGATTCAATTTGTATTAAAGACATGTCGGGTATTTTAACGCCATTTAGTGGCGAACAGTTAGTGCGCGAAATAAAAGCGGCAGTTGATTTACCACTTGAAATACATTCACATGAAACCAGTGGTTTAGCCAGCATGATGTACATGCGTGCGATTGAAGCGGGTGCTGATATTATCGATACGGCAATTTCGCCACTGTCATCGGGCACATCGCAACCGCCAACTGAAGCATTTGTCGCTACATTGGCAGAGACGCCATTTGATACTGGGCTAGACATGACGGCGCTCAGCACTGTTGCCGATCACTTTAGAAACTTGCGCGATCGCTATTTGGCAAACGGCCAAATTAATCCCAAGATGCTAAGTGTTGATAGCAATGCTTTAATTTACCAGGTGCCAGGTGGCATGTTGTCTAATTTGGTGGCACAGTTAAAGGCACAAAATGCCTTAGACAAATATGAGGACGTCTTAAAAGAAGTACCCAAAGTGCGTGCCGATTTAGGCTATCCGCCACTTGTCACACCGATGAGCCAAATGGTTGGTACACAGGCGGTCTTAAATGTTATACTGGGTGAACGCTATAAGATGATTCCGAGTGAAGTTAAAGACTATGTACGTGGTAAATACGGCAAGTCACCTGCCGAAATCGATCAAAAAATGATTACGAAAATCATCGGCGATGAAAAGCCAATTAGCCATCGTCCGGCCGATGAACTGGCACCGCGTTTTGACACGTTAAAACGTGAAATTGGCGAGTATATGGAAAGCGAAGAAGACGTTTTAAGTTACGCTTTATTTCCACAAGTTGCCAAGCGCTTTTTTGAACAGCGCAGTGCCAAGCTTTATAAAGTTGACCAACAATTTGGCGAATTAGCGAAGCAAACACACTATATTTAGCAAATATTCAGATTACTTTTAGGTTACAAACGTGTCATTTACTTTGCGCTTTTTGATATTTATGATAAAATCCTTTGTTAATAGGGAGGTAGATATGAAAAAGCGTTTTTTTATTGTGTTAATGTTGATTTTGACGCTTGCGTTTCAGGCGACATTTGCTTATACATTTCCAATATTGGTAAAGGTTAATGGTACTTACATCAAAAGCAATGGTGTCTTCGTTGAAGATGGTGTTTACTATGCGCCAGCCCGTCAATTGGCCGATGGCATGCGCGTGCTGACCGAATGGGAAGAAACTAGTAAATCAGCCCATTTTATTAAATTTGGACAACGTTTAATCGTTTCAGACAATCGCGTAAAAATATATCAGAATGATCAACACATCGGTCTCGATTTTACGGTAAAGGCCATTATTCGCGATGGCCGTATCTATTTACCAATTGACTACTTCGCCAATTTTTTTGGTGCGACAATCAGTTATAATGAAAAGCTGCATACATTTAGCATTGTCGATTCGGCAATTAATTTAAGCGATCAAGTTCATTTAATTGCCGCAGAAGATGCTGATAATCTAGTTTGGTTAGCTAGAATTATCAGTTTAGAGGCGCGTGGCAACAGCTTGTATAAGCACTTAGCTGTTGCGAGTGTTGTGATGAATCGCGTTAAAAGTGATAAATTTCCCAATACTGTATACGATGTCATTAAGGCAAAGGGTCAGTTTCCGCCGGCTTATTACGATAACTTTGACGAAATAGAGCCGAATGCCGTTGCGTTAACCGCAGCAATACATGCAATAAATGGTGAAAATGTAATCAATGATTGTCTTTACTTTAATTTAAAACCGTTTAGATGGAAACCGAAAGAAGACTTTTATAAAGAAATCGAGGGCGATTATTTTTATCGTTAATGCCAGCAGCGCATAAACGAAATGATAGCATGCCATTAAGAGACCTTTGAACAAACTGTTGTAAGCGTTTATATTAAGCAGTGAAGTAACAAAGGTCTTTTCGTGTGATAACGTTTGCAAAATTGTCGAACTATTGGTAATATTGTACTGGAGTAATTTTTTGAAATGTAACTATACAACTAAGTTGTCATTTCGGCAGTGGAGAAATTTTTGCTTTTAGATTGTTTTTATCGGCGATTGAAACGAAGTACTTTTGCCTTTATCGTGCTCCTTCGTATATTTTTAGGTGGGAGCTGCGCACAGATTCGTAATAGAAGACGTGCTTCTTTCAGAATAGGTGGTTTAACAGCAGCTCTTACCACTACAAAAAACAACAGTCGCACGGGCTGCAAGCACTTCTGACAATCGCTTATATTGTCGATTAGCTTTATTATTTGACTGAATAGTTATAAATAAAGAAACTTACTAAAAAAACAGGAGTCAAACATGACAGAAACGCGTCCCGTATGGGCAGAGATAAATCTAGATCATTTAGCGCACAATATCAGGGAAGTTAGACGTGTAACCGCTAAGCAGACAAAAATCATGGCAGTTATCAAGGCTGATGGCTATGGTCATGGCGCATCAGTAATTGGACAAACGCTACTTGATAACGGCGCAGACCGCTTTGCGGTGGCAACGCTTTCAGAAGCAATTAGACTACGTCAAGCTTACCCTAAGACGCCGATACTCATTTTGGGCTATACCCCTAATGAAAATGTTTGTGATATTGCCAAATATCAACTGACACAGACAATTTATAATGTTGAACAAGCGGCGCATTATGACAGTTATGCAGCGGCCAATGATACAATGATCAAAGTGCATCTAAAAATAGATACAGGTATGAGCCGATTGGGTATTATGTGGAACGATCAAACCTGTAAAGCGTTGCGTTGTTTTGGCTTTAAAAATCTTGATGTCGAAGGGGTCTATACGCACTTTGCGCGGGCTGACGAAGTCGACAAGTCATTTACCGAATTACAAGTGTCGCGCTATTTAGATGTCATACGACAAATAGAAGATGCTGGCTATAAAATTGCCATTAAGCACGTTAGCAATTCGGCGGCGATTATTGACTTACCGCAGTATAATTTTGATATGGTACGTGCTGGTATTATGTTATATGGTCTCTATCCATCGCCAGATGTCGATATGACCAAAGTAAAATTAAAAGAAGTCATGCGCTTGCGTGCCCGAGTAGCCAATGTCAAAAAACTGCCACCTGGTATCGGCATTAGTTATGGCCATAAGTACAGTACAGACGGAGAACAGATCATTGCAACATTGCCACTCGGTTATGCCGATGGTTTTACTAGATTGTTAAGTGGTAAAGCTGATGTTTTACACAATGGGGTACGATTGCCAATTGTTGGGCGCATTTGTATGGACCAATGTATGATACTAGCCAACTGTGACGTCAAAATTGGCGATATCGTCACGCTGTTTGGACAAGACAATCATCAGTTTAAATCGATAGATGAACTGGCCAACGCCCTAGATACAATTAACTATGAAATTGTTTGCATGATCGGCAAACGCATTCCAAGAGCCTATTTTAGAGCGGGCGAGCAAATTGATTGGCGCGATGATATCTTGCAATTAAAGAAAGGTGGCTACTGTGAAACCTAAAAATCTATTAATCATATTGGTGATGCTTATTTCAATTATCGTGGTCTTTGCAGCACCGGGTTCAGAAGACGACCCATTGGTCTCAGTTAGCTATTTAGATGCAAAGTTAACTGCTTTAAAAAGTGAAATTGTCAATTTGTTAGAAGACGATCAAACAGAACCAGCCCAAACTGTAAGCCAACAATTTGAAGTCTTTCAGTTTGAACCAGGCACGCAAGTTGTGTTTGGCGCATCGACCGAATTTATCATCAGACGCGGCACAGCAACACTGATTGACCCAGATTTAAACAATATGCCCGATTTGACAAGTGGTGTTGATATTGAAAAAGATCAAGTGATACCACTGAATCATCATATGCTCTGTCCAAGGCGCGACGGTCGCGGTTTGAAGGTAGCTGATGATAGCGACCCATTTTGGATAATGATAAAAGGCGATTACATCGTCATTGAGTAGATAGTGGTTAGAATGAGAATTTTTTTATTAGGCTTTTATGGCTATGACAACCTTGGTGACGAAGTATTACTGGCTTCAATTCTAAAGTCACTAGGTGACCAAAACTATGCATTTAAAGTATTGAGCTACAATGCAAAAAAGACGACAGACGTACACCACGTAACGGCTGTTTCGCGTGGTAAAAATTTGGGTATTGTCAAACAGATTGCCAGTTCCGATGTTATCATTGTTGGCGGCGGTAGCATTTTACAAGATATTACCAGTTCAAAGTCGTTTTTTTACTATATGAGTATTTTGACAATTGGCAAGTTGTTAGGCAAGCCAGTTTATTTACTGGGTAATGGCTTTGGACCAATTACCAAGTGGTATAATAAACATTGGTTGAAATGGTTTATGCCGCATATTAATGGCGTGGTTGCACGTGATCAAGAGGCGTATCAAGCATATCTTAATTACGGTTGTAAAAACGTATTTAATGGCGTTGATTGCGCATTTGACTATCTGCCGCAGCTTGCAGAAAGCAAAAGTGAACCACCTTATGTGGCAATTGCGCTGCGCCCATGGCGGCACAGTGATCAAACCATGCAAATTTTAAGTCAATACATACTGCGCTTAAACCAATTGGGCTATCGCGTAAAACTGATTGCCATGAAGGCACCTGATGACATTAGACAAATGCAATCACTTGTTGAAATTGGTGAAAACACTGTTGCTGTAGCGCATAATTTAACCGAAGTATTAGCGGCGATTAAAGGCGCTAAATTGTTAATTGGCATGCGTCTACACGCCTTAATTTTAGGGGCGCTAGTAGGTACGCCAATTGTGGCAATTAGTTACGATCCGAAAATTGAAAGCTTTATGAAACAGTTATTAAACCGATCAACGCTCGACTTAAAATCGATTAGTTTTGAAGCTGTTGATCAACGCGTAATGGCAATTTTAAACAATTACGATCAAGAAAAAGAAACGTTAGAAAAGGCAGTTGCGATCAATCGCGGCGTTGCCAAACAGCAAATAGAAATTATTAAAAAATGGATGGTAAATTAAAATGGCAGAACAAGTTAAAATTTTTGGCGTTCGCTTTGACAATGTCACAAAAGAAAAGGCCTTTGAACGCTTTGTCAGCTTGTTAAAGCGCGACACGACATCGGCGATCTTTACGCCGAATCCAGAAATTGTGCTCAATGCCCAAGACAATCACGCGCTAAAAGAGGCACTGCTGGGGGGTGACTTGGTCGTTCCCGATGGCATTGGTATTATCTACGCTTCTAAAATACATCACTTAGGCCTAAATGAACGGGTTGGTGGCGTCGATTTAGCTGAACGCATGTTTAAGTTTCTCAATACCAAAAAAGGCTCTGTCTATTTATTTGGCGGCAAGCCCGAAGTGGCCGAGGTCGCCGCCTTTAAGTTAAGTGAACAATACCCCAACCTGCGCATCGTCGGTACGCATCATGGCTATATTGATGACGAAACCGAAATCGAGGTGATTGATGATATCAATTTACTAAAACCCGATGTCGTCTTTGTTGGATTGGGTTCACCTAAGCAAGAACTATGGATTCACAAATATAGACGTTTGCTTAATTGCAAAGTATTAATTGGCATCGGTGGTGGCATTGATCTGTGGGCGGGTCATGTCAAGCGAGCACCCCAAATGGTGCAAAAAATTGGTTTAGAATGGCTCTATCGCATGGTCCAAGAACCGCGTCGCATCAAACGCGCCGCTAAGCTACCTGTCTTTGCCTTTAAAGTGATTATGACGCGTCGAATATAGCGGTTGCATTTAATAAAAGCGAGGATTTACTATGAATTGGAAAAAAGGATTTGCCGTTATCATCATCATTAGCTTTCTGACCAGCCTTTTCATCGGTTATCAAAGGCATCAAGTTGAAAGCGCGGAAAGCTACTATGAAATTACAATGCCCTATGAAGAAGTGGTCAATATGGCAAGTTTTACTGACGATAAACTGACCGATGCGCTTGACAAATGGCGTGATGTTGGCGTTAATTCAATTACGCTTTCCGAAATGACAATTAACAGTTTAATCAACAACGGGCGCTTCAATTTGTATGCTCGCTTTGAAGGAAACAATCTTGTCTTAGAGGGTGATAAAGATGCGATTACGATGATCGCCGAGCGCTTAACTAAGCGGTTAGCAGAACAGCGCAAAATTAGCTTTAGAAGTGAAAATAGCATTGTCATTGAAGGTAATATCAATGACTTTTTTAAGGGCAATATATTGTCAAAGTACGATTTGTTTAGTAAGCGCGTGCGTATTGCCCAACGCTCAGCGTCGATTATCGAGTTTATTGGCTTGGGTTACTTAGATGAAGAAATCGAAGCGATTCAGCAAGCTGGCTTAGCTGTGCGCTTTCGCCCTGCCTATGTCTATGGCATTCAAAATGCTAAGTATTCGATAGATGCGACGCTAAAATACATTGATGACTATTCAAAGCAGCCCTACATTTGCTTCAGTGGTAACGACGTACTCGGCACTGATACAGAATTAGATTATTTTGCAGCAGAACTAAAAAGACGCAATATTGCTGTGGTGATGATAGAAACGCCTGTTCAGCGCGAATTTATCGAGCAAGCAGGGCTTAAACAATTAGTAGAAAAAATGAAATATCAGGCGGTACGCGCTTTTTCGACTTTTGATTTTATTCGCGATCGCTACGATTATGAAATACCGTTTCACCATCGCGGTGAAGAAGTTGCCAATACTTATTTCAGAGCGATCAGTGAGCGCAATATTCGTGTGATCTTTTTCAAAACCTATACGCGTGATGACAAGATGATTGACGTGCCGGTAAGCCATTATAAAGATAACTTAACCGTATTAGAAAAGCGCTTAAAGCAACATAATATTTTAAATATTCCAGAGAACTGGGATAACAGCCAGCAAAACTTCTACATGGCAGAAGTTCATGTCAATCGTCTGCTGGTTGCTGTGGTTGCTATGGGAGTTGCAGTGGCAATACTATTGTTAATCAATCTATTTTATGCGCTGCCCTATGTTATCAATGTCTTGTTGAGTGGTTTTGCAATTGTAATCATTGGGTTGGTCTATGGTTTAAATATAAAAGTGGCGCAGTTTAATTTACTATTTGGCTTAGTCAGTACAATGACCTTTGCAATGTTGTCAGTTTACTACATTATTTGGCAAGCGCGCCAATTATTCGATTTGGCGACACCACTTTCACGTGGCAAAGTCTTTATCAAAGGGGTTACCGTATTGTTTACTGCTGTTGCACTGTCGTTAGTCGGTGCAGCTTTTGAAATTAGCTTTTATGCCGACAGTAAATTTTTACTTGAAATGGCGATATTTAGAGGGGTTAAAGTATCACAAGTCGTGCCGCTGATGGCAGCTTTCGTGATGGCGCTTTACTACTTTGGTAAAGAGATATTACATAAAAAAGATTTAAGTCGTATTGAACAAGTTAAATACGTGCTCGACCTAAATGTTAAAATATGGCAATTGCTCGTCGGTTTTGTATTGCTGATATTGGTTGGCTTACTGTTGTTGAGAAGTGGCCACGAAAGCAACATTGGCACGGCTTCACTAGAGCTGACATTTAGAAACTTTTTAGAGTTTTTCTTATATGCGAGACCGCGTACCAAGGCGCTTATTCTCGGTTTTCCAATTGTCATCTTCTTTATGCGCGTGGCAAACAGCAAAAAATACGCTTGGAGCTACCCGATATTTGCCTTTTTAGTTGCAATTGGCCAAGTTGATATCTTAAATACTTTTTCGCATATTAGAACGACATTACAGTTGTCAATTGCACGAGTTTTGTTGGCGTTTGTCATGTCAATTGTTGTCTATTTAATATATGCTTTAGGCGTTGCTGTGCTAGTCTACATTTATAAATGGATTGGACGACTGGCTTCTTCAGAAGCACATTAATGCGCTAACATTTCTAATAGCAAGAGCGCTTCTTTATACTGTTTGACATCAACGGCATTGTCACGTAGCCAATTGGCATGCACGATGGCTGCGGCGCGGTCGCTGTCTTTGAATATGTGTACCAACTGCAAATGAGCTTCACGGTTGTCAGCAATAGCGTTTGATTTTTGATAAGTTTCAATCGCTTTATCGATGACACCGAGCTTGCGATAAGCGTAAGCCAATTGGTTATACGTGGTGATGTCTTTCGAAAAAACTTCAAGAATGCGCTGGTAATACTGTAGTGAACCACGCTGATCATTTAATACTTCGTTGTGAATATAAGCTGATCGCTTTAACGCTGAAACGTGCTGTGGAAACATTTGCAGCACGTTTTGATATTGGTCAAGTGCTTTGGCATAGTCTTTATTGGCAAAATAGCGCTCTGCTTTGGCATAGGTTTTTTCGACGGTTGGCAGCGTTAAACTGACAATTTTTTTGGCGCCGTTCCATTCAACAGTACCACCAAAAAATTCAGTTAAAAAGCGCACTGAAACATAGCTTCTATCTTTGTGAATCAGCAGTGGTACGTCCATTTGATATGTTTTGCCATCGACAACAACTTCTTTTTGGCCGACACCAAAGACAATTTTAGAACCAAAGCGCTCAACAATTACCTTGTTGTTAGCACTGTCCCATGTGACAGTCGCATCTATTTTTTCTAAAATGCCCCTTAAGGGCACCATGGTGCGCGGCTCGGCATCATCAGCTGTGTAAATAAACGGATAACTGTCAAAGTATCTTTCACTGTCGTTTAAAACAAGTCTAATCGGTTGTTCTTTAAGCTTTTTGATGACAAAGGCATTGCTTATTTTGCGTTCAGGTTCAACTAAATAATTGCCCTGATAAACCAGCCCAGAAGAACCGCCGCCATCTAAATTAAAGGCCTCTGTTAAACCCAGTTGTAAGGCGATATCAGTTAATTCATCAAGCGTAATTGGCACTTCGCTGACCAGTAGCGCAAGTTGATTTTGTTGATTGACACCAATCATTGAACGCTTGGCGCCGCCGCTGTTAAACTTGGTGATCTTAAGGCCCTCTTTTTTGGCATCGAGTATTTTTTTGCCATTTTTTACGAGCATAGGTCCAGCACCTGCGGCGTTTTCAATATTATCAAAAGCTAGCGGAATATCAGTTGGTTGGCCGTTGGCATCTTTTTCGACAGTGCGAAATCTGAAGTCAACGCGGTCGCCAACATTAAACAAGTCTAAAAAGTTGGGCGTGCGTTGTACCAGTATATAGCCATTTTTTGGAATTTCAGGAATATAGTCATATTTTCCGATCACGGCGTGCTGGTCGATCGCGACAGCATATAACTGACCGTCAGGAAATTCACCCGTATAGTGATCGTCAAATAACATGACAGCTTCAGGCTGATAAAAAAGATGATTGATGTTCCAAGCTGACCAATTATAGGGGAATTCCCATTGATTATTAACCGAACCGTCAATCTTTATACCGACAATATCACTGTGCATTTTATTGTCACCATCAAAGCCGACAATTGAGCCACCTTCGGCAATGTGCTCAATGGCACCATCTATGATTAGCGTACTGGCGGGTTGCGAATCAGGTTTCATATTAAAAAACGAAGCGTTAATGGCCGCGATGACCTCTTCTTCTGGGTCATTGCTTTGACTGAGATCAATCAACGGTTCAACCGTACCAATTTTATTTTTGGCGAGCGCTAAATCAACTTTGATCAGCGGGTCATTAAGATCGATCCATATCAAGTGAACATCGTAGCTTTTGTCGCCGACGACAACTGAAATTGGCGGATATTCTTCTTCAACAGCGGGTGCTTCTTCAGCAAAAGTTAAGCCACTTATAAGCAGTAGCAATGCAACAAGTAGATAAATATATATTTTTTTCATTATTAATCCTCTAATTTAATTGACTAAGATGTCATTTTGATCCTAAAAATTTCATTTACACCGTCATTTCGAGGGCAGTTGATAAATCACGCCCATATTGTCATTTCGAGGGCAGTTGATAAATCACGCCCATATTGTCATTTCGAGCGTAGTAGAGAAATCTCGGCTTTAAAAACAGCATCTCTTCATTAAACGCTTTGCACTTCAGTTGATATGACATGATGTCGTGACTGAATACTATTTAGTTAATCTGTTTTCACACCTACATATTAGCATGCTTTTAAAAAAAATGCTATAAGTTAAACGATTAATATTTGTCGCATAATTGTATCAGCATTGTCATTTTAAAGCGTTTAATTATTAGCAAATCTTTTTTATTAAATGGTTTTTATCGTTTGCCGATTGTGGTATAATAGTGTGTAATGTACAGTATTTCAAAGGAGAGAAATGTGCCAAAATTTATTGTTAGACCGGCCGCTAAATTAGCGGGTGACATCACTGTAGACGGTGCTAAAAATGGCGTTTTACCAGTGATGGCAGCTGCGCTTTTGACAGCGGGTGAATGTCATATAGAAAATGTTCCAAATTTAAAAGACGTCAGTGTTATGACCGAGGTTATAACAGCACTCGGTGCCACTGTCAAACGTTCTGGCGGCGTAATGACGATACGCGCCCCAGAAATTATCAGTAATGAAGCGCCTTATGAGTTTGTCAGTAAAATGAGATCATCATTTGATGTCATGGGGCCGCTACTGGCTCGTACTGGCCTTGCGCGGGTGCCGATGCCTGGAGGTTGTGCAATTGGCGAACGACCAGTTGATTTACACCTTAAGGGGTTTAAAGCATTGGGCGCCGAAATATCATTTAGTCGCGGTTCGGTGCAAGCTAAGGCAGACAAGCTGATTGGCAATTCGGTTTATCTAGATTTTCCCAGTGTCGGTGCCACCAAAAATATTATGATGGCAGCGACGACGGCAGAGGGTACAACTTATATTGAAAATGCCGCCAAAGAGCCTGAAATCATTGATTTGGCAAATTTTATCAACAAGATGGGTGGCAAAATTTCGGGTGCCGGTACTGACACTGTAAAAATTATTGGCGTCGATAGTTTTAGTGGTACATCGCATAGCGTATTACCCGACCGTATTGAAGCGGCCACTTACTTGGTGTTGGCCAGCTTAGTGCAAAGTGACGTACTTGTTAAGGCGGTTGAGCCTAGTCACTTGCGGGCAGTTGTTGCCAAGTTGCGAGAATGCGGTGTCGAAATAGAAGAATACAATGACAGCATTCGGGTACGCAGCAATGGCCAATTAACTGCCACTAATATTACGACCTTGCCCCACCCTGGGTTTCCAACAGATGTGCAGGCGCAGTTTATGGTATTACTTACCAAGGCAAAGGGCAGTAGCGTTGTCATGGAAACGCTGTTTGAAAATCGCTTTATGCACGTCAGTGAACTCAATAGAATGGGTGCCAATATCAAAATAGAAGGGCATAGCGCCATTATTGGTGGCGACATAAAATTACAAGGGGCGCATGTCAAAGCGACTGACTTAAGGGCGGGTGCAGCTTTAATTTTAGCAGGGCTGATCGCCGAGGGCGAAACCCATATTCACGATATTAATCACATTGATCGCGGTTATAATAAAATAGAAAATAAATTAATTGATCTAGGCGTTTCGATAACGCGCATCGTAGATTAACAGGAGGTCTTCATGTTTGGTTTTGGTGCAGAAATTGGCATTGATTTAGGTACTGCCAATGTACTGGTTTACATTAAAGGAAAAGGTATTGTCTTGCAAGAGCCATCGGTGGTTGCAATTGATAAAAATACTGATAAGGTCTTGGCAGTTGGCGAAGACGCAAGGCGTATGCTGGGCAGAACACCAGGTAATATCGTTGCAATTCGCCCATTAAAAGACGGCGTTATTTCGGACTATGATGTCACCGAGCGCATGCTCAGATATTTTATTAATAAAACATGTGGTAAAAGGCGCTTTTTTAGACCAAAGATTATGGTCTGTGTGCCAAGTGGTGTTACTGAAGTAGAGCGTCGTGCCGTTATCGATGCGTCAACTGAAGCAGGTGGTGCCAAAACTTTTATTATTGAAGAACCGATCGCCGCTGCCATTGGTGCTGGTTTAGACATTGAAAAACCAGATGGCAACATGGTCATCGATATCGGTGGTGGCACATCAGATATTGCGGTTATTTCATTGGGTGGCGTCGTCGTCAGCAAATCAATAAAAATTGCAGGTGATAAGTTTGACGAGGCAATTATTCGCTATATGCGTAAAAATCACAATTTGTTAATTGGTGAGCGCACAGCCGAAGAAATGAAAATGAAAATTGGCACGGCGTATCCGCGTGTTAAACCAGTCACCATGGACTGTCGCGGGCGCGATCTAATAACTGGTCTACCACGCGTTAAAAATGTTTCATCAGAAGAAATTATGGAAGCGCTCTACGAGCCGATTAACGCAATTTGTGATGCCGTACATGCTGTACTCGAAAAAACGCCGCCTGAACTGGCGTCAGATATCAGTTCAAGTGGCATTATCATGACCGGCGGCGGCGCTTTATTACACGGTTTCAATAAGCTGATTGAATCGCGCACGGGCATTCCAATTTACATTGCTGAAGATGCAGTCAGTTGTGTCGCAAAGGGTACCGGCATGTCGCTTGACCATATTGCACTATACGAAAAATCGCAAGACCAGGCATCTTATCGCCGCTTTTAGAGATGTCATTGTAACTTAACTATTCAGTCAAGTTGTCATTTCGAGTGAAGCCGAAATCGAGAAATCTAGGTTTTTATTGCGATTGAAACGAAGTAGCTTTGTCTTTATTGTGCGCCTTTAAAAGTACAGAATATAATTATTAGAAAAACCTAACAAAAATGCTGGGTTTTTCTTATTTTTTGTAAAGTTTTTTGTTAAAAATGCCGATAAAATAGCCAGAGATAATGTATCCCAGATCAATCTGAATAATTAGGGAACAATTAGCAGGAGGAGATATGCTAAGAGGGCTATATACAGTTTCAACTGTACTAGAACAAAATACGCGCGCACTAGATGTCATGTCGAATAACCTAGCGAATATCAATACGACAGGTTATAAACGCGATATTGCACAATATGAAGAATTTGCCAGCGTGTTGCTATCAAAGGTCAATGGCAATAGCGTGCCAGCGGCACCTGCTAGCCATCAAGTACTGGTTGAGCAAACCGAAGATTCGCAGATTTTAACAGTTGACAACGGTTATTTTAAAGTGTCGGCACCGGGTGGTATATCGCATCATCACTCAGTTGAATTTAGAGTGGGTGAAGATGGCTATTTGCGCACGCTATATCGCAATGGCAACCATAAAATTATAAAAGATGCCGGTTATTTGGTACTGGGTCAAAATGGGCCAATTAAAGTTGGCGACAAAGATTTTTCGGTTGATCAAAGTGGTAATTTAACAGTGGCGGGCAGCCTGGTCGACAGGCTTGTTCACAAGCAGCCAATCGGCACCTTGGGCACACTGAGTGGTGGGGTCAAAATGAACCGCATTGTGACATTACAAGATCAAGCAGCATTAAAAAATACCCAAAGTGCATTTGACCTAGCACTTAATTCAGCTGGTTTTTTTACCTTAGATACGCCATTTGGTGAACGCTATACCCGAAACGGACAATTTAAGATGACGGCAGAAGGTCAGTTGGTCAATGATGACGGTTACGCTGTCGTTGGTTTAGACGGACCAATTGTGCTGTCATCAGAACAGTTTACTGTCAACCGCTATGGTGAGATCGTTGAAGATGGCTTGATTGTTGACAAGTTAAAAATTGTTAATCCGTCGAACATTGAACGCATGAAGAAGTTTGGGGCAACCCTATTTCGGTTTGACGGCGATATGGAAGAACAAGATTACGTCGGCGATGTGATGCAGGGTTTTTTAGAAGATTCAAACGTCAATGGCTTAAAAGAGATGATACAGATTATGGAAACTTACCGTGCTTATGAAAGCGCACAGCGCATCGTGCGTTCGTATGATGAACTAATGGGTAAGGCAGTTAACGAAGTCGGTCAAGTTTAATAGGAGGATAACATGCGCGCAATGTGGTCAGCAGCTACTGGTATGAAGAGCTTACAAATGGCAATTGATACGGTGGCGAACAACTTATCGAATGTCAATACAGCTGGGTTTAAACGTCAACGCATTGAATTTAAAGACTTACTTTATGAAAAATTAGACTTCAGAGATGGTGACGATGGCTTAGGTGCCCCCGTCAATTTAGAAGTCGGTCATGGCGTTACACCAGTGGCAACGGTCAGACAGTTTAAACAGGGCAGTGTTATTCCAACAGACAATCAACTTGACGTTGCCATAGAAGGTGATGGCTTCTTTGAAATCGTCGATGGTGATGGCCAAGTTTTATATACGCGTGATGGCTCGTTTAAGTTTGGTTTGACCGAAAGCGGCAATCGCCTAGTGACATCTGAAGGTTACTTGGTACAAGGTGTCGATGGTGAAATTAACCTCGATGGCGAATACAGCGATATTACAATTGACCAAAAGGGTGTTGTCAGTGTAAAATATAATGACACAGATGATGGAACTTATACGACGATTGGTCAGATAAAAATGGTTAAAATTGCCAATCCAGCTGGTTTAATCAGTCAGGGTTTAAATTTTTATAAGACAACAGCGGCATCAGGTGAGGCCGTTGTTCCCGAAGATGAATCAGCAGGCAGTTTGATGCAAGGCTTTATCGAAACGTCAAATGTTCAAGTCGTTGAAGAAATGATCAATTTGATAACCATGCAGCGCGCCTATGAAATTAATTCTAAGACTATTCAAACATCAGATCAAATGCTCGAACTAGCCAATAACTTAAAACGTTAGATAGGTGATAAACGTGAAAATTAATGATATTAACAGCGCGATTCAAGCGCAGACAGTTAACGCCAATATTCAGCAAAAAGACCAGCGCGTTGCCAGTTTTGAATCAGCCTTACAGAAGGCGGCTGAAAGCCAAGACTTGGCACAGCTGAAGAAAGTTGCCGCTGATTTTGAAGAAATCTTTATGAATATGCTGCTTAAGTCGATGCGTCAAACCGTCGGTGACAGCGGTTTAATTGAAAAAGACAACCAGACGCAGACGTTTGAAACAATGCTCGATGAGGCCTTTGCTGAAAAATTAGCTGATGCGGGCGGTGTTGGTATTAGCGATTTAATCGTTAAGCAATTTGAAAGCTATTTTGCCAGTGATGCCAAACAGCCAACAGCGCAGTTTGATTTAAAAGCCTAAGCCTGTAGAGTATCTACTTTGTTGAAGCGCAAAAGCCGAGAAATCTCGGCTTTTATTTTTTTTGTAAATATGATAACATTTAAATGATTAAGTCGAAATGCGACATACTATGTCATCTCGACTGAAATGGAGAGATCTCGCTTTTAAACCCGGGATTTTTCGATTACGGCTTCGCCTTCACTCGAAATGACAATTGGCTGAATAGTTACGTGACATTTAAATAGTTTGAAAGGGGTGGTACAAGATGAAAATTGATAAATATAAGATTACAAATGGCAAAAAATTTAATCTAAAAGATCACAAAACCGATGACACGGGTGATTTTGTCGACAAAAAACAGGCTAAATTGGCAATGCGTGACAATATTGCTGCTTTAAAAGTATTGCAAGAAAAACTGTACGCGCAAGATAAATACGCCCTTTTACTTATTTTTCAGGCGATGGATGCCGCCGGCAAAGACAGTACAATCGAACATGTTATGAGCGGTGTCAACCCGCAGGGCTGTGAAGTATACAGTTTTAAAAAGCCATCAAAAGAAGAAATGGATCATGGCTATCTGTGGCGTTGTGCCAAACGCGAACCGCAGCGCGGGCGCATCGGCATTTTTAATCGTTCATATTATGAAGAAGTGTTGGTGGTTAAGGTGCACGACTTATTGCGCTTTTCACAGATTCCGCCAAACAGAATTGACGATAAAATATGGCAAAAGCGCTATCGTCAAATTCGAGATTACGAATCGTATCTTTATGATAATGGCATTATTCCGCTTAAGTTCTTTTTAAACGTGTCAAAAGAAGAACAAAAAAATCGCTTTATCAAGCGAATTGATCGCCCCGAAAAAAATTGGAAATTTTCAATGGGTGATCTCGACGAACGTAAGTATTGGGACGACTACCAAGCTGCCTATCAAGCTGCCATTAAAGAAACCGCTTGCCCAGAGGCGCCTTGGTTTGTGATACCAGCTGACCACAAGTGGTATATGCGCTATTTGGTATCACATATTATCGTTGAAGAACTGAGTAAACTAAACTTGCAGTTTCCTGAGCTACCCGCTACCGAAACTGCCCAACTACAACAAGCACGCGAGATATTAAGCAATGAATAAAACGAAATTATTAAAACATTTATTAGCAGCTGATGACTATGTCAGTGGCGAAATGTTATCAAAGCAGTATGGCGTTTCAAGGCAGTCGATTTGGAAACACATCAACGCCTTGACCAATGAAGGTTATTTAATTGAATCGGTGCGGCGCAAGGGTTATAAACTAACGCCCCAAGCGGATATAGGAAAAAATGCCTTGGCGCGGTTGATTTATCTGTCACCACTATTTGACAGTGGCGACTACCTAACAGCGGTTGATTCGACCAATAGCTATGCTAAAATCAATGCCGTTAATTTTAAGACGGCTTTAATTGTAACGGGTCAGCAAACGGCTGGGCGCGGTCGGCTCGGGCGCACTTGGTTGGCGCCTGCTGATGGTAGCCTTTGTTTTTCGATGCTATTAAGGCCAAATATTGCACCGCATTTAGCGGCCATGTTAACCCAAGTGGCGGCGCTGGCAATGTACCGCGCAATTGAACAGACAACAGGGCTAAACACACAGATAAAGTGGCCCAACGACATCATTTGCGGCAATAAAAAAGTGGCAGGTATTTTAACCGAAATGGCGACCGAACTCAATGCCGTCGAATACGTTGTCATTGGCATTGGCGTCAATGTCTCAACTGACCAATTTGATGATTCACTAACTAAAATTGCCACTTCATTGGCGGCGCAAGCCGGCAGGGCAGTTTCGCGACTAGCCCTTTTAGAAGCATTTGTTGATCACTTTAATACACTTTATCAGCAATTTATAAAAAAGGCAGATCTCAGCTTTATTGTTGACGATTTAAATGCGCTGTCTTATATTGTCGGTCACGATATTTGGTTAATTGATGGCGAGCAAAAGCAAGCAGCCTGTGCCAAGTATATTAACCCGATGGGTGAGCTTATTGTCGAAGTTGATGGACAAGAAAAGAACTTATATTATGGTGAAGTTAGCGTGCGTTTAAATGAGCAGAAGTAATGAGCATGTACCCTTCCTGTTGGGGCGGGTACTTTTTGGTTTATGCATAGATTATTCACGCGCTGGTGTGAATACTTTGAGATAAAGGGGTAAGTTATGAAAATTGTTGCAAAATTCGGGGGCAGTTCTTTGGCAAATGCCAAACAATTCATTAAAGTTAAAGCGATTGTAGCAGACAATAAGCCGTTAGTTGTCGTGCCGTCAGCACCTGGCAAGGCGCATCAAAAAGATTATAAGATTACCGACCTTTTGTATATGTGTCATCAGCTGGTTGAACACGGTTTAAATTGTGATGAGGTCTATCAATTGGTTGAAGTGCGCTATCGTTCAATTGTGCATGATTTAGCATTAGATTTTGATGTTGAGCAGATGTTAAAAGAAACCAAAGATGCCATTTCAGGTGGGGCCAGTAAAGACTATTGCGCTAGCCGCGGCGAATACATGAACGGCCTTATTTTGGCAAAGTATCTCAATTATAATTTTATTGATGCCAAAGATATTATTCATATCAAAGATGGCCAGTGGGATGCCGCTACGACGCATAAGCAGGTAGCAGAAAAGTTAATTGCTAAAATGCCCTGCGTGGTACCTGGCTTTTATGGTGGCGACCCAGCCGGTAAAGTCGTTACCTTTTCGCGTGGTGGTAGCGATATTACGGGTTCAATTTTAGCAGCTTGCATTTCGGCAGACCGCTACGAAAACTGGACCGATGTATCAGGTCTTTTGGCGGTAGACCCAACAATTATACCAAATGCCAAACCAATGCGGCAGGTCAGCTATAAAGAACTGCGCGAACTGTCTTATATGGGGGCTAGGGTACTGCATGAAGAGGCTATTTTTCCGGTAAAAGAACAAAAGATTCCGATACACATTAAAAATACGAACTGTCCTGATGAAGCAGGCACTATTATTGTGGCTGATAGTAACAGTAATAAAGGCGTTGTTACGGGTATTGCCGGTCGTAAAGATTTTATGGTCTTCAGTGTCGAAAAGACATTTTTATTTGAAGAGAGAGGCTTTTATCGCAAATTGGTCAGCGTATTCGAAACCAATGGCATATCAATTGCCCATATGCCCTCAGGCATCGACAGTATTTCGGTAATCGTCGTCGAAGCAGACGTGCGTGGCAAAGAAAAGAAAGTAATGAAAGAAATTGACATCTATTGTGCACCTGATTCAGTTGATACGTCACACCAACTGGCATTAATTGCCGTTGTTGGACAAGGTATGGTATCAACTAAAGGCGTTGCGGCGCGTATTTTTAAGTCGCTCGCCAATAATGATGTCAATATTCGCATGATCAACCAAGGCGCCAGTGAATTAAGCATTATTGTCGGCGTCGAAAATAAAGATTTTGAACAGGCGATAGCTGCTATTTATCACGAATTTCACGAGGAGGATGCAAATGAAAAAGTATAATGTTGCCGTTGTTGGCGCAACCGGTTTGGTTGGTAGTACGATTTTAAAAGTACTTGCAGAAAGAAAATTTCCGATTGAACAGTTAATTCCGTTGGCATCTGAAAGATCAGCTGGTAAACAGATTGAATACTGTGGTCAGCAAATAACGGTCAAGGCGTTGACAGAGCAGGCCTTTCAAAAAGTCGACTTTGCCTTTTTTGCAGCCGGTGGTGCCGTCAGTCGCCAGTTTGTGCCACACGCCGTTAAAGCGGGTGCGCTGGTCATTGACAATAGTAGTGAATTTCGCATGCAAGATGGCGTACCATTAGTAGTACCCGAGGTCAATGGTGAAGACATTTTACAAGAAAAAGGTATTATTGCCAACCCCAACTGTTCGACAATACAGTGCATGGCAGCACTGAAGTGCGTGCAGGATATAGCGGGTATAAAGCGCATTGTCTATTCAACTTATCAGTCGGTATCTGGTTCAGGTATGAAGGGTTTAAGAGATTTAGACGAAGGCGTCAACGACTTTTACCCATACCCAATAGCTGCCAATGTGTTGCCACATATTGACGTCTTCTTTGATGATGGCTATACCAAAGAAGAAAAAAAGATGATTGGCGAAACCCAAAAAATACTGCACCAAACTATTGCGATAACCGCAACAGCAGTGCGCGTACCGGTGCGCTTTGCCCACTGTGTCAGCATCAATGTTGAAACCGAAAAAGACTTTGACTTAGAACAATTAAAAGCCGCTTTTGCCAATTACCCAGAGCTAGTTTTAGTCGATCAACCAAGTGAACTAAAGTATCCATTACCACGTGATGCCGAAGGCCACGACGAAGTGTTCGTCGGTCGTGTTAGACGCGATGATAGTGTGGCATATGGCTTAAACATGTGGACAGTCGCAGACAATATTCGCAAAGGGGCAGCCACTAATGCGGTACAAATTGGTTTGGCCTGTATCGAAAGAGGTGTCAGATGATTGGGCTATTAGGACTAGGTACGGTTGGGCAAGGCGTTGTTGAAATCTTGCAAAAATACCCTGAAATTGAGCTTCGCAAGGTGTTGGTGCGCAGCCCGCAAAAACCAGCAGCACAGGCGATTAAACAGCTGATTACTGAAGATATCAACGACATATTAAATGATAAAAATATTGAAATTATATTAGACTGTACTGGCGCTGATATCGTCTATGATTGGTTTAAACAGGCGCTAGCGCTTGGTAAACACGTGGTGACTTCTAATAAAAAGCTGGTGTCAGAACACTTAGAAGAACTAACAGCTTTAGCCGATAAAAACAATGTCGCCTTTTTATATGAGGCATCAGTCGGTGGTGGCATACCCCTGTTAAAACCGCTGCGTGACAATCGACAGTGGAACCATATTCAGCAAGTGGCTGGGGTGTTAAATGGCACCAGTAATTATATTTTGACTAAAATGCAGGCGCAGTCATATCAAACTGCTTTACAAGAAGCGCAACAACTAGGCTATGCAGAAAGCGATCCAACGGCTGATGTTGGTGGTTACGACGCCCGCCGTAAATTGCGCATAATGGCCAGTATGGCATTTGACGGTAAAGTTAAAGAAGCAGACATCACATTGTTTGGCATACAAAACTTAACGCAAGGTGACCTAGCAGCAATCGCCCAGTTGGGCTATAGCGTTAAACTATTTGCTAAAGCTTGGCGTCAGCTCGGTGGCATTTGTGCCTATGTCATGCCGACTGCCATTTCAAATAATTGTGGCATTGCCTATTTAGATGGTACAGAAAACATTGGCTTAATCTATGGTGATACAGCGGGGCCGTTGGCCTTTCGTGGGCATGGCGCTGGCAAACTGCCAACTGCATATTCTATGCTGGTAGATACTTGCGATATCTTTCAAAATAAATGGTCGAACTGTTTGATCAGTGAAGCCGATTTGCCGATTAAGCCGTTTCGCGCTAAGTTTTACTTTCGCTTTAATGGCACTGAAAATGCTGACTTATTGGCGCTGGCAGAACAAAAAATTGGCAGCGGTTATCTTTCAAAATTTGTTGAGCCGACTGTATTTAGCAATTTTGAAGGTGCGCTTATTTTATTTGAAGAAGAAATAAGGAATTAAAATGTTTAATAACACAATTTGGTTGGCGCCGATGGCAGGCGCGACCGATTTGGCATATCGTAAACTCGCTAAGAATTTTGGCGCTGATGTTACCGTAACAGAAATGATCAGCGCCAAAGCGCTACATTATAAAGATAAAAAGTCGTTAAGAATGCTAGACTGCAGCGCTGAAACGGGCATCAAAGGTGTTCAAATATTTGGTTCAGAGCCAGCCGTTATGGGTGAGATTACGAAATTGGTATTAAATAATACCCCTTATGATTTTATCGATATCAATATGGGCTGTCCAGCACCCAAAATTGTCAAAAATGGTGAAGGTTCGGCCCTGATGAAAAATCAAGATCTGGCAATGCGCATTGTTGAGGCTGTAAAGTGCAGTAGCAATAAGCCAGTAACGGTTAAAATTCGCAGCGGTTTTACGGCCGAAACGGTCAATGGTTTAGCTTTTTCCGTCGCACTGCAAAGGGCAGGTGCTGACGCCGTCATTGTACATGGTAGAACGCGTGAACAGATGTATTCGGGTCAAGCTGATTGGCAGTTGATTGCTGAAATTGCTGCAAAGTTAGACATTCCTGTTATCGGTAATGGCGACATTAAAACGCCACAAGAGGCTAAAATGCGTCTAGCCAGTTCAGGCTGCACAGGTATTATGATCGGTCGCGCGGTGCAGGGCCGGCCATGGCTATTTAAGCAAGTGCGCGACTATCTCGCTAGTGGCTGTTGTCAAGCTGACCCCGATTATGCACAGCGCGTTAAAATAATTAAGACGCATATTGCATTGATGAAAGATATCAAACCCGACTTTATTATCGCCTTAGAAATGCGCAAACACATCGCTTGGTACCTTAAGGGGCTAGTTGGTAGCAACGCCATTAAAACAGCGGTTAACAAGGTGACGACAACACAGCAAATTATTGCCATTTTAGAACAACATCTTTAGCTTGACAGTGCTGTTTTATTCTAATATAATAAGTTCATTAGTTTGAAAGTAGGTCGTTTAATAAATGATTTTGTATTGAGAAGGAGAAGTGCAATGACGAGTAAGGCAAAAGTGCTCACTCAGTCTGGTTACGAAAAACTAGAAGCTGAACTGGAAGAATTAAAAACCAAAGGTCGTAAAGACGTTGCAGAAAAGATAAAGGTCGCCCGTGCATTTGGTGACCTTAGCGAAAATTCAGAATACGATGAAGCAAAAAATGAACAGGCTGAAATAGAAGCACGCATTGAAAAAATAGAAGGCATTTTAAGAACTGCAGAAGTTATCAGTGAAGCCGATATCGATACCAACTATGTATCAGTGGGCACTGTTGTCAAGATATACGATTACGAATATGACGAAGAAATTGAATACGCCATCGTCGGGTCAAACGAAATAGACCCCTTTGCCAACAAAATTTCAAGTGAATCGCCGATTGGCGCTGCATTATTGGGTGGAACAATTGGTCAAGAAATCAACGTTGCCGTACCAGACGGCATGATTAAGATAAAAATACTTGATATTCACAGATAAACTGATGATTTTAGAAATCTGAGCCTTTGCATATGCAAAGGCTTATGTTATATTAAGGGTATGATTGTAAAAATAACAAAAGGAGGGTATTATGAGCGCAAAAGAGCAAAGCGTCAGTGAATTAATTCAAATTCGTCGTGACAAATTAGCAGATCTACAAGCAGCGGGGCGCGATCCACACAAAATTGAAAAGTACGAACGTACAGCACACAGTAGTGATATCTTAGAAAACTTTGAAAAGTACGAAGGTAAAACCGTTAAAATAGCCGGCCGAATGATGTCAAAGCGCATTCAGGGTAAAGCTGGTTTTATTGATATTTTAGACAGCAAGGGTCGTATTCAGTGCTATGTTAGAAAAGATCGCTTAGGTGATGAAGATTTTGACTGGTTTGTCAAATACGACATTGGCGACATCATGGGCATTGAAGGTGAAGTGTTTAAAACGCGTGTTGGCGAAATTTCGGTAAAAGCTAATAAAGTGACACTGTTGACTAAGTCGCTACAAATACTACCAGAAAAGTTCCACGGCCTAAAAGACAACGACTTAAGATATCGTCAGCGCTATATTGACCTGATCGTCAATCCAGAAGTAAAAGATACCTTTTTAAAGCGCAGTTTAATTATAAAAGGCGTGCGCGAATACTTAGATGGTCTTGGCCTGCTAGAAGTTGATACGCCGGTGCTAAACACCATTGCTGGTGGTGCATCAGCTAGACCATTTATAACACATCACAATACACTTGACATTGATATGTATATGCGTATCGCCAATGAGCTGTACCTAAAGCGCTTAATCGTCGGCGGCTTTGACGGCGTTTATGAAATGGGTAAAATGTTCAGAAACGAGGGTATGTCAATTAAGCACAACCCCGAATACACCGCCATGGAAGTCTACGTTGCCTACCAAGATTACGAATACATGATGAAGTTAACCGAAGAAGTTGTGGCACACTGTTGTATGAAGGCCAACGGCACACTTAAAATCAACTATCAGGGTACCGACATCGACCTTACGCCGCCATGGCGCCGCGTGTCAATGCACGAACTGGTCAAAGAAAAAACGGGCGTCGATTTTTACGCCCTGTCAGAAGAAGAAGCACTTGCAGAAGCTAAGCGCTTAGAGCTTGACGTCGAATCGTATTCGACGGTTGGTCACTTTGTCAATGAGGCATTTGAAGCCTTTTGTGAAGAAGATTTAGTACAGCCGACCTTTGTACTGCATCACCCAGTTGAAGTATCGCCACTGGCAAAGCGCAACCCAGAAGACCCACGCATTACCAATCGCTTTGAGGCATTTGTCAACACATGGGAAATCGCCAACGCCTTTTCCGAGTTAAATGATGCCATCGACCAGCGCCAGCGTTTTGAAGCGCAAGTTGCACAGCGTGATGCAGGCGACGACGAAGCCCAAATGATGGACGACGACTTTGTCAATGCACTAGAAGTCGGTTTACCACCAACAGGTGGTTTGGGTATTGGTATTGACCGCATGATTATGTTATTGACCGATTCACCATCAATTCGCGATATCATCTTCTTTCCGACCATGAAACCGCTTAGTGAGTAAAGCTAGTTTTTATCAGGGCTTAGAGCTTGTGATTTTAGAAATGACCTTAAAAAAGACATAGATTTTTATGTCTTTTTTTCATGCCCCAAAATGACAGGTTGATAGTAGAAAACAACAGCGCTTGCTAGTGTAAAAATACTTTAGATATGATAAAATAATGGTGTGTTCTAAGAAGATTAAAACTTTTACAGAACTGTATTTTTAAAAAGGAGCCTAAATGTCTAATAATATTATGAATTATGATAATGTATATGTAGAAATACGAAACTTGATGAATAATGCTAGAAATAGTGTTATAAAGCAAGTAAATACTATTCTTATAGAAACATATCACGAAATAGGTAGGATAATAGTTGAAGAAGAGCAAGGACACTCAGATAGAGCAGAATATGGAAAAGAACTTATAGTAAGTTTATCTAAACGACTAACAAAAGAATATGGTAGAGGTTTTTCAAGGTCTAATTTGCAAAATATGAGAAACTTCTATTTGCAATATCCAATTCGCCAGACACTGTCTGGCAAATTGACTTGGTCGCATTATTGTGAACTTTTAGGTATAAGTGATGAAAGAAAAAGAAGTTTTTATGAAAAAGAAAGTATCAATGCTAACTGGTCTGTTAGGGAATTGAAAAGACAAATTAAAACTTCATTATTTGAAAGATTGTTATTATCTTCTGGTGAAAATAATAAAAAAGATGTATTAGAACTTGCTTTAAAGGGAAATGAAATTAAAAATCCTAGTGATATTATGAAAGACCCTTATGTTTTAGAGTTTGTAGGTATTCCAGAAAATAAAAAGATGCTAGAAAGTGATTTAGAAAAGGCACTTATCATACACATAGAAAAATTTTTGCTTGAGCTTGGTAAGGGATTTATGTATGTAGGTTCACAGCAAAGAGTTACGCTTGGCAATACACACTACTATGTAGATATGGTGTTTTATAACAAGATTTTGCACAGTTATGTGCTTATTGAATTAAAAACTGCGAAATTAATGCCAGATGCTATAGGTCAACTCAATATGTATCTCAACTATTATAAGGCAGAGGTAAATGACGAAAACGATAACGAACCAATAGGGATTATACTTTGTACAGATAAAGATAATATTCAAGCAGAGTATGCTCTCGGTGGACTATCTAATAATATATTTGCCTCAAAATATACTTTATATATTCCTAATAGGGAAATACTAGAGTTAGAAGTAGAAAAAGTCATAAATAAAATGAAAAAGTAAAGTGAGCAAGCGGTTAAAAGAGAAACTAAAGAAGAATTAGGCATTGATATAGATAGTGAAAATATTAGACCATATTTAACTATGCACGACAGTAAATGGTTTGATGATATTTATATATTAAGTAAAGATATTGATATTAGTAATTTAATATTACAAAAAGATGAAGTGAGTGCTGTAAAATGGGCAAATAAGTCAGAAATAATAAAAATGATAGAACTAGGAAGTTTTATACCTTATGAAAGCAGTTTGATTAGTTTACTTTTTAGCAAAAGGGTATAATATTAGCATTGAAAGAATGCTTGAAATAAAACGTCAACTTAACAGAAAATTTGAAAAGTTCCGTAGCGAAAAAAAGACAAATCTCGGTTTTTTATAACCTTAATAAAGGAGACTGTAATATAATCTGTGTAAAAACCAACCACGAAAATAATAAAAAACCAACTCCCGAGCTATTAGTTTTCTAAAATTAATAAAGCCAAAAAAGTACTCTCACAGTAAAACTATGAGAGTACAAAATTTTTAAAGTGAAGATTTTTTATTTACTTGCGTCGAGTAAGCCTTCTATTACACTTAGTCTAATACTGGTACTAGACATAGTTGCAGAGGCAATCGCGTCAACACTATAATCATTAGCATCAACTATTCTCTTTGTAAAAATATCTCTAGCGCCAAAAGGTCTTTTATCATAAATGCCCTCTCCGGTGGGATTTTGGTCAGCTTCAACAGATTTAATTTTGCCATTTTCAATCGTCAGCTTAACTTCAAATGGCGACCCCCAAATAGAAGGATTAGAATGTGCATAAACACCATCTTTTAAATTATTCATGTCAATAGTTTCACCTGCTTTTGCAGCTATTGCCATTTCTTTATACTTTGCGAGTGAAGTGTACGACATTTCCCAGTGATTTTTAAAGATTTTTTTAATATCTTTATCTGGATATATTGTCTCAGCAGCTTTTTGCGCATCGTAACCTAAGGAAAGATAAACATCAGCCATTTCAATTACTTTATCATAATCACCTTTTTTATAATAATACGAACAAGCTTCTAGGCAGCCTGCCGAATAGAGATAAGCGCGATTTTTACCTTGATAAAGTGGCATTTCATCATAAATTGCTTCGGCACCAGCAACATCGCCACGTGACAATAACACCTTGGCAATAGAATGTGTGTGCCATGGTAAAGTTTGCTTTAAGTTGGGTTTAATCGCATCGTTATAGAGCTGCATTGCTTTATCTTGTTGACCACTTTCGTATAAGGCGATAAATTCAAACGGTGCGACGTAAGTTTCGTATTTGTAATCGGAGATTTTCTTGACAGTTTCTTTGCCATTCTTAATTTTTCGATAAAAAATTTGTTCATCAGGCAAATTTTTGAAAATATCAGCAATTTGTAAGCTGGTTTCATATGTGCCAATGATGACACCGTATAGACCAAGATAGTACAATCTGCCGTAGTAATTTGGATTGTCATCGCTATATCCGCCGAATTTTTCTAATAAATAGACATATTCACCATATACTTTTTTAATGGCTTCCATATTATAGCCGACGCGCAAATACTTTGGCATATAATACTTATCGATTTCTTTGGCAGGTTTAACAGCTTTTGCCCATTCTGGTAAAATAATTTTTACTTCGTCTGGTGTAGGTTCTGGTTTTTCAACTTTTACAACTTCATCGGCAGTTAATTTGATTTTTTGATAAGGAAAAATCAAATTGGGATTTTTTAATTGATTAATCTTTGCTAATTCTTGCCAAGTTGTGCCATGTTCGGCAGCTATTCGCCATAAAACATCGCCACTTTTGACCGTATAAAAATCAGCGGCAAAACTTAAATTTGTAAACAAGAGCACAAAAATCATAACAACACTTACTAGAAAACTAATTCTT
>PDWI01001629.1_pt1 | contig 35078 bp, 35 predicted proteins | sample 1430891 | NCBI WGS metagenome assembly PDWI01 (sample SAMN01162508, study PRJNA174530) | Oral metagenome, whole genome shotgun sequencing project. | biome: Marine environment; feature: Marine mammal; material: Swab sample of the gingival sulcus; isolation source: swab sample of gingival sulcus... | reverse complement strand
TTCTCAGATAATTAACCTATCACACCCTTTATGTCGATTGTCAGAGAATATAAATTGGCAACGATTAGAAGAAAAGATAGATGTTCTTTACTCCGATGGTGTTGGTCACCCGCCGCTACCTACGCGCTTGATGGTAGGCTTACACTATCTGAAATACTCATTTGATGAGAGCGATGAAACGGTCGTAGAGCGCTGGGTCGAAAACCCTTATTGGCAATACTTTAGAACAATCTAGGACATCCATGATTTTATCCCTGAAATCAAACCTTTTATCAGAGCCATTTGTAAAAAACGCCTATAAGTGCGGGGGTGGGTTTGGGGGATATGAATTGACGTATTAATGGTTGTTTTTTTGTTGATAAAATCGTGGGTTAGATTTTTTCCTGATTTTTCCTTCACAATTTTTTCCAAAATAAAGAGCGGCAAGTATTACTCTGCTTACGCTAGAGCAGCAATGTAATTAATGACTTAGGGCTTAATTTAATGGCATTGTGTATAGGGGAGGGGCTATTTTTTAATGAGTCCGAATATAAGAAGCCCTACACCTAGTAGCCCGAGGCTCCAAGATATGGGAGAGGTAGGGGAGGAGATTAGAAGTAGTGGGGAGCTGGACATGACCGCGCTAACGACTAATACGCCACCACTGATAGATAAGGTTGTTCGCTGGTTGGCTTTTTTTATTTCTTCACGCAGTGCTTGTATTTGGGCTACTTCAGTTTCGGAGCTATTCTGTTTTTCATGAATTTGTCGAATAAGCTCATTTACCATGACGGGCATGTGGGGTAATTGCTCGATAAATTTAGGCAGGTTATCTTTGGCACCATTAAATAGCGATCGAAAGCCAGATTGTTCGTCCATCCAGCGTTGAATAAAGGGTTTTGCTGTAACCCATAAATCTAGATCGGGGTATAATTCGCGTCCCATGCCTTCGATATTTAGGAGTGTTTTTTGCAGTAAAACCAGTTGGGGTTGTACTTCCATATTAAACCGTCGAGCGGTTTGGAATAGTCTGAGCAAGAGTTTGCCGTAAGAGATATCTTTGATTGGCAGTTGGAAAATAGGCTCACACACGGTACGAATGGCAGCTTCAAATTCATTGGCTTTGGTACCTTCAGGAACCCAGCCTGATTCAATGTGTGCTTCTGCGACACGTTTGTAATCTCGATTAAAAAAGGCGTGTAGATTTTCTGCAAGATAGCGCTGATCTTGTGCTTCTAAAGTTCCCATAATACCAAAATCAACCCCAATAAAGGTTGGGTCTTTGGGATTGCTAATGTCAATGAAGATATTGCCGGGGTGCATGTCGGCATGGAAAAAGTTATGGGTGAGTGCCTGGGTGAAAAAGATATCAACGGCACGTTCACTCAGTACTTTCATATCAACGCCATTTTCTTGCAGCTGTTTAATGTCGCCGGAAGGAACGCCGTAAATACGTTCCATAACCATCACATTTTCAGTGCAGTAATCCCAATATACCTCTGGCACATAGAGGTCCTTATTGTTTGAATGGTTACGTCTTAACTGACTGGCATTGGCGGCTTCTCGTCCCAAATCAAGCTCGTCAAAAATAACTTTTTCATAGTCTTGTACCACTTCTACAGGGCGCAAGCGTTTACCGATTTCACTAAACCGTTTGATCATTTTTGCAATGAATAGCATGAGGTCAATATCATGACGAATGGTTTTTTCTATACCTGGTCGAACGACTTTGGCGATGACTTCTTTGCCATTATGCAAGGTTGCCGTGTGAACTTGTGCAATGGATGCGGATGCGAGGGGAGTTTCATCAAAGTCTTTAAATAGTTCACTGATTGGTTTGCCTAGGGACTTTTCAATAATCTTACGCGCTTCTTCACCTGAAAAAGGAGGAACATTGTCTTGAAGTTTGGCAAGTTCATCTGCCAAATCATCGGGTAGCATGTCGCGTCTTGTTGAGAGTACTTGCCCAAATTTTACGAATACGGGGCCGAGGTCTTCTAGGGCTTTTCTTATGCGTTCGCCACGTGGGGCGCGATCTTGTTTTTTCCAATTCCAAGGGGAGAGGTGGTAAAAAAAACCTAATGGACGAAAGGCAGGAATGGCGTAGATTAATTCATCCAGATTGTGGCGAATTAAGACGCGGTTAATAATAAAGAGTCGATATAGTTGGGAGAAAGAAATCATTTTTTAGTTATTCTTCTTTAAAGTTGGCTTTCAGGTAGGCAATTCTCGCATCGAGTCGATCAACACTCATTCTTAAATCATCCACTTGTTCCATATAATCATTAACTTCTGCATCAGTTGGTGAGAGTTTTGCTTCTTCACTAATGTATTCTGCCACATTCATTTTCATGGCTTCATTGGTTTCACTAATCCAGCGTGTGGCACTTCTAACAGATTGACCGGTTTGATGGGCGATAATATCTCCCACAAGTTTGGATAATAGTTCTTCCCAATCAATATCGACTTCTCGAAGAACAGCACTAAACTTCTCGGCAATATGCATATCACCATCAATCTCAACATCAGTTTTGAGTAATGCTTCGCCAGAGTTTTCAGTGGTACTTAAACGAATTAACGCCATAGGTGAGCCGTGAATGGTAACATCTACCCTGCCACCTTGTTCTTCTGTGGGGTAATTTTCCAGAACAGTGATGCCAGAAACACTAGGAAGAAAATAGAGATTAAGTGCTAATCCCGTAATGTGAAAGCGTATGATTTTCCCTTCTAAAGGTTTTAGTTTTTCCAATGACTCACCATCAAGTTTTAGCCAAGTATTTATCGCTGTCTCAATGGCTGATAGAAAGGGTATGGGAAGATTCATAAAGACTTATTCTTCAAGTAATGATAAAAATCGGGTGACTCACTATAAACATAAAACGTAAGACTAAAACTTATAACCCGTGTGCAAGGCAACCACGCCACCTGTCATATTGTGATAGGTGGTACGTTCAAAGCCTGCCTGATCCATCATGCTTTTTAAGGTTTCCTGATCGGGATGCATACGAATGGACTCTGCAAGATAACGATAGCTGTCTTCATCATTGGCAACTATTTTACCAATCAAAGGTAATAGTTTGAATGAATACTGGTCGTAAATGGCGCTTAAACCTGGTACGACAGGCTTGGAAAACTCCAGAATCATGAGCTTTCCGCCCGGTTTCAATACGCGGTACATTGATTTTAATGCAGCATCTTTATCGGTTACATTACGCAAGCCAAAGGCGATAGTAATTAAATCGTATTTATTGTCTGCAAATGGCAGGCATTCAGCATTTGCTTGCACGTACTCGATATTGCCTGCAATACCCATATTGGTTAAACGCTCACGACCATTGCTTAGCATCGAGCCATTGATGTCTGAGAGAGTGACTAAACCATCAGCACCTACTATACGTGTAAATTTAGAGGCTAAATCACCGGTACCACCGGCAAGATCAAGGATTGTATCTCCTTTTTTGGCACCTGAGTGTTCTATTGTATAACGCTTCCATAAACGATGTATTCCCGCAGACATTAAGTCATTCATAATGTCGTACTTATCGGCAACAGAGTGGAATACATCAGCTACTTTATTCGCTTTGTCGGTTACTGCTACTTGCTCATAGCCAAAATGAGTAGTCTCTTTAATATCATCTTGTTGTTTAGACATTGGTGGGTACCTGATTTTACTAAAAGTATGGCTGTTTTTTTGATGTTCCCAAAAAATAGGGATTGTTCAGATAATAATCAAACAGTGTTTTAGTAAATTAGTTAATAAATTTATGAGATATAATACCAATAATACGAGGATATGTACCTTGATATTTTATGCTTGCTTGGTGGTATTTGTGAACTTTGGCAGAATGACTTTTAACTAAGGCTTAAGTAGGTTGATGCCTTGTTTGTTTTTGATAAGTGGTAATGAAAAAATAGCAAAGAATTGAAGTATAGTTTGTTTAGTATATAGAAGTTTATTTAGTGATAAAACGGTATGGAGACTAATAAAATGAAAATGAATTCAATTAAAAAATTAGTATTAACACTAATTTTTACAGTAGGCAGTTTTATGACTTTGCCTGCTTATGCGTGGCCTGATGTGGATCACATGAATATGTGTGGCCCAGCGGCTAAAATGGTTCGCAGCTATGGCGGCAGTTTTCAAGGTTGGGCTGCACATGATCGTTATCTTGCTCAGCGTGGTGCTGCATATTACTTCCGCACCATGTGTCCTGAGACTAAAGCGTCCAAGATGAAGAGAAAAGTAGTATATAAAAAGCCTGTTGCGAAGAAAGTGAGAAAGTTTAAAAAAGTTGCGAAGAGACCTGTTAAAGTAAAAATAGCTAAACGTACTAAGCGTATTGTTAAATCAAGCTATAATCATAAGCAGGATTGTATTCGTGTTGATCGTATGAATGCGTCTAATAGCAGTGCAGTAAGAGTTGTTCGACAAATTCGTTAGAAGGATTCGAGCTTTATTACAGAAAAAGCAGGCACCTCGTAAGGGTGGCTGCTTTTCAATGCCATTACGGTTGCCTCAATATATTCACCAGTACAAACTATCTCGACTTTAAATTCCTTTACTTTTTCTAGTGTATTTACTTCGCCGATATAAGGCTGGCTACCATCTTTAGGTTTAAATTGACCTTCTCCCAGTGTTTGCCAAGCACATTCCTGATAGCTCCCAACAACCCCAGCGCCAGCATTAAACATTGCTTGTTTTACCGTGTCACAATAATCTTCTGGTACATAGAAGCTGACTTGAAATAATGCTGTTTGATTTTGCCCTGAATTAATCTGTATTTCTTTGTTGGAGTCTTGGTATTGCTTAGTCATGTCTACTATAATCCCTCGTCAGTTTTGGATAGAATACTATGATCACAGAATCGTTATGAGTTTAGGGATAATATGAGTGTAAAGAAAGCAGAACAAGGTGTAAAACTGCGAGGTGCAGACAAAGTAGCACGTATTCCCATTAAGGTTATACCGAGCACTGAGGTTAAACGTAAGCCCTCGTGGATTCGCGCCAAAGCACCCACCACATCGGAGGTTAAACGCTTAAAATCAGTATTGCGTGAGCAAAAACTGAACACTGTGTGTGAAGAAGCAGCGTGTCCGAATTTGGGTGAGTGTTTTACAAAAGGTACTGCGACGTTCATGATTATGGGTGATATTTGTACCCGACGTTGTCCATTTTGTGATGTAGGTCATGGTCGTCCAGATCCATTAAATGCAGATGAGCCTTCGAGCCTGGCTGAAACAGTGAAAGCCATGAAGTTGCGTTATGTCGTTATTACCTCGGTGGATCGTGATGATTTGCGTGATGGTGGAGCCCAGCATTTTGTTGATTGTATAAAAGCTGTTCGTGAAAGTAGTCCCGATATTCAAATTGAAATACTTACTCCTGATTTCAGAGGACGTATGGATATTGCTCTGGAAATTATGACTAAATCACCGCCTGATGTGTTTAATCATAATTTGGAGACGGTGCCACGCCTGTATAAAAAGTCACGTCCGGGTTCAGATTATCAGTGGTCACTGGATTTAATCAAAAAATTCAAAGCCATGCATCCTAAAGTACCAACAAAATCGGGTCTTATGTTAGGGCTGGGTGAAGAGATAGAAGAAGTTAAAGAAGTGATGCGTGATTTACGCAAGCATGACTGCGAAATGTTGACGTTAGGTCAGTATTTACAGCCTAGTCTTGAGCACTTGGCAGTAGAAAGATTTGTTACACCAGCCGAATTCAAAGAGCTGGAAGTGGCGGGCTATGAAATGGGCTTTTCTCATGTGGCCAGTGGCCCGATGGTAAGATCCTCTTACTTTGCTGACGAACAGGCAGCAGGTGTTATTTAAACACCTGTTTTACTGTTTGCTTGGGTTAATACGTGGGTTGATAAAAGATTTTATATGGGGATAAAGGATATTTTTCCCCACATAATAAGAGCCTTCCAAACTTAAATGGCCATAATCCCAGACTAATGGGCTGTTCTTGTCATCTACTTTAGCTAGACATTTTTTATCGCTGTTACAAAGTTTATTGATTAATGATAGATACTGGATATTTTTATTTCCCTGATATTTATTTTGCATTTTTTTGTCTAAAGGCAGAATCCAAGGTCGAATATTTCCAAGGTATACATCCTTAGGGTTTAATGAATGATAAGCAATTCTCGATGGTAAAGTGCCTCTCCATTGTGGTACAGGTCCGATAATAATGTAGTGGATATTCTCATCTGCTATCTGTTCCACAATCTGATTAAAATTATTCACATCATGGTCTTTATGTTGGGCAAATAGGACAACAGACGGCTTATATTTTTTTATAAAATCGACGGCAAATGTATTGCTTTTAATACATTGCTCATAATCTTCAGTACCTTTTTTCTTAATATTGGCACCGATACCAATACCTGCACCACAGGATTGAGCGATACTTGCCTGAAACTTGATATTGTTCTCTTTACAGATTTTTCCCAGCCCATAGATGAGGGCATCTGCATGAGAGTCTCCCCAGAGAAAGACACCACTATTAGCAGTTGAAGGGGGAGCAGTGTATCTATTCTCAATATTTAATATGCCGTATTTTTCTTTAACCTCTTCACGCTCCATGTAATTTTCATAGTGAGAAATATACTCTGATGCTTCTGGGTTTGTTAGATAGATATAATTCAACATGCCATTAGACACGTAAATACCCGCAGAAACTACAAAAATAGCAAGTGATAGAAGCAGTGGTTTAAACGTTAGAATACTTTTAGGGCTTAAATTTTCCAGTTTATATTTTTTCTTTTCAAACAGTGAATACGAGATATAGCCAAGTAAAATAGAGGCTAAAATGCCCAATACATTGGTGTAGACAGTTTCATATTCATTCTTGAATAAAAATACATGCACAACCCAGTGCCATAGATAAACAGAATAAGAGATTTTTCCTATCAATAAAGACACGCTATTGCTGGTAAAAGGCGAGTTACTAATGTTGCTGATAATAATTAGATATGCCCCAATAACCGGAAGGAGGGACATATAGCCCGGCCATAAATCACTCTTGGTAACAAAAATGAATGATAATAAAATCAATATCAGACCGGTGATTTCAACCCTCTTTGGGCTTTTAAATGCAATGGGGAACAAGAAGGCAAGCCCACCTGCCGTCATCTCCCAAAATCGTGAACCTAATAGATAATAAGCAGAACTTGGGCTATATACACTTGCATATAGGTTGTAACCAAAGCCAAGTACAGTAATAAATACTAAGAGTTTTTTGATATTACTAATTGAAAGAAATTTACTGAGAAAGAGCAAAACAACAGGATAGAGCAAGTAGAACTGCCATTCCACCGATAGTGACCAAGTGTGTAATAGCAAATTATTTTCAACACCAGGAGCAAAATAACTCGATTCTAACCAATAAATAATATTTGAAATAAAAACAGCACTGGCAGCAGAATTGATACCCAGATTTCTATAGTCTGCCGGTGTTAAAACAAACCACCCGATAATTAAAAGTGTCGCACACAGTGCAAATAGAGGGGGAATGATTCTATTGGCTCTGGCAGCATAGAATTTCAGAATAGAAAACTCATTATTCTCAATACCTCTAATGATAATTCCAGTCATTAAAAAGCCGGAAATAACAAAGAAAATATCAACACCTGCAAACCCACCAGGCGCCCAAGCAGGTTCAAAATGAAATAGCATCACTGCCATTACGGCAATTGCTCTTAGTCCATTTATATCTTTTCTAAAATTCAATGAATGCCTCAATTATTTTTATCTTGAGACCTTTGCACGAAGAGTATGGTGAGAGAAAAATGAGCATAACTTTCCAGGTTTTTCATAAAAAATAAGGTAAATAGGGGCTATTTGACCGTGTTTTTAAGAAAAAGCTGAGAAATTCAAGCTACTTTTAATTCATCATATCTCTTCGTGTAAAGGTCTCATCTTATAAAAGGTTGCTGTCTATACAACAGCTATGTAGTTAGTATTTTAAGCCTTTTTATTAAATTTACTAACACTTGCAGATAAGCAGAAGAGGATTTCTGAAAATAGGTGTTTACTTTTCTTTACATAAAAGAAGGTTTTGATAAATCTACCGAGCGTGTCAATTTCAAGGTACATGGCACACAGAAAGTGGAGTTTATACGGAGTAAATGAAGGTGGTTTTGTAACACCTTCTAAAACCATATTGGAGATGCCCGACTGTTTGGATTCACCCTGATGATTTGCAGTATAGAACTGATAAGTAGAAGAGGTATTTGTTTTTATTAAACCTTTATTTTTGTGCTTAATTGCCTCTTTATAAAATTAAGATTACGTTTGTTTGATAAACTAGCAATACTCACTAAATACCAAGGAATTTAAAATGGCAACCATTACACTACAGGGTAACCCGATTCACACAAACGGTGAACTACCTGCAATAGGCAGTCAAGCCCCTGATTTTGTTCTAACGGCAGCTGACTTGTCAGATGTGACACTGGCAGACTTTGCTGGCAAGAAAAAAGTATTAAATATTGTACCTAGCTTAGATACCCCGACCTGTGCACTATCAGCAAAGAAATTTAACGAATCAGCCGCACAATACGACGATACTGTATTTTTAACAATCTCTGCTGATTTACCTTTTGCTCAAGGTCGTTTTTGTCAATCTGAAAGCTTAAATGTAATCAAACCCTTATCCATTATGCGTTCACAAGCCTTCTCGGAAGATTACGGTGTAAAAATAACCGACGGCCCAATGGCAGGAATTACCAGCCGCGCGATCGTTGTGATGGATGAAAACAATGCTGTGGTATATAACGAAATGGTTCCCGAAATTGCGGATGAGCCTGATTACGATAAAGCCCTAGCTGCACTTACGTAGTTTTTAAGAATTGTTTTTGAGGCTATTTTTCAAAATAGCTCTTTGAAAGAGTTCTTCAAAAGAGCCGTTTGATCCATTAACTAAAAAAATGCCCCAAAGTAGGGGGGTGTGTTTTCCATCCCCTTAGCGTAAAATGCACGTATTGGAATTACCAACCAATGCTAAAAAGTAGATAGAACACTGCTTGATGCGATGTTTTAGTTGTACTCAGAAAGCAGTGCCAAGGAAGTAGACCAAGAACCATCCAGATTTTGGATTCTTAGAAATTAATGAAAAAAGGAAAGTAATCACATGGCAAGTATTAACAAAGTCATTCTTGTAGGACACTTAGGTCAAGACCCAGAAGTAAAATACATGCCCAGCGGCGGTGCAGTAACCAATATCAGTATTGCAACAACCGACTCATGGAAAGACAAAGCAACGGGTGAAAAGAAAGAAAATACAGAATGGCATCGTGTCGTATTTTTCAATCGACTTGCCGAAATTGTCGGAGAATATCTACGCAAAGGCTCTCAAGTTTATATCGAAGGCAACTTAAGAACACGAAAATGGCAAGACCAAAACGGCGTTGATAAATACACCACAGAAATCGTAGCACGCGAAATGCAAATGCTAGGCAGCAGAGCAGGTGGTAGTAGCGACTTTAACCAAGCACCACAACAACAAGGTGGATACCAACAGCAGGGTGGACAGGAACAAGGTGGCCAACAAGCACCGCAGCAGTCTCAACAGCAAGCACCCCAACAACAAAACACACCGCCACCACAAAGCTTTGATAACTTTGATGACGATATTCCGTTTTAAGGGATTCAATACGAAAAGCCATCTTACTGGTATTTTAGTTACATGTTTTTATTTAAAGCCCTGTTTTTACAGGGCTTTTTTGTATAAGTTGTATGGTCTATATAAGGGTTGCTAGAAAAGTTTCCTGGATTTTTAGCTTACGGATTATTGACCAATGACTTGGCAACACCCTGTATAGAATTCACGGTTAACCGTTGCATTGACCTCATAGGTAAATCGGGTTTTAGATAGACCGTTGTAACACGCATTGGTCTTTTCTAGATTGATTTCGACATTATTACGTCCCTGATTTCCACCTACGTTCATACGCGCTTTATTGGGTGTTGCCCATGCGTGATATTTTATGGGGACATTGAAGGCCTGGTTTTTACCAAATTTAATACTCATATTGCGTTTAGCAATATTCATTTTGATATTCCATAGCTTTGGATTTTTACCATTACATAAAAGCATTTTTGTATTTGATTGACTAGCTTCATTTACATTAAAAGCAGTTTTCATTTCAGTGGCTACATCATCCAGAGTTTGGTCGTAACGATCTCCCTCCAATTCTGTCGGTCTGTCGTTAAGTGAATCAGTAGCAACGACTGACACTTGTGCGGTACGCTGTGGAGCATTGATAGATTTATTGTTTCGTGAGGCAATGCTGTTACTTGGTTGAATAGGTCTTAGTAGAACGCCTGTTTTTGCCAAATAGTGAGAATTAACCCAGCCCTTGTGCTTCTGCCAGTTGACTTCTATCCATTTGGAGCCATTGATAATCCTTTGCTTGCCTGTTTCAGTGAGGTCTTTAGCGTTGTAAGGAAGTCGCTGTTTTACCCGAGATTTTGGGCTTGGCCATGCACGAAGTTTGAGCGTGTTATGTGGCGAAACTTTGTGTACTTTAAAGATTGTAATTTTTTTATTTGCTGCTTTCGCGTATGCCATTGTGGTAAAAGCATTTGTCGTGATTAACGCAAGCGTAACAAGTGCTGATAGTGTTAGACGCTTCATAGTAATTTCCCCTTTTTTATGTATATATCTATTTGAGATCTATACAGCCCAGTAACATACTAGCGTAAAGAGTAGGGTTTATCAAACAATTTGCTTTAACTTATAGGTGGTAACATACTACTATTTATAGGGAATTTTGCTTTTTAGTGTTTTGGTGACAATAATGCTAACTTCGCGGATAATAAGCCTCCTATTTGTTTGATAGAAATTAGTTATTTACGTTAAAGGCCCAAAAAAATGGCAGATCAGAATATCAGTGATACTACAGTTGTAAGCACCGCTACTCATTTAGGAATAGATGTTGGTATGAAACCTAGTGCCAATAAACAAACGGAAAAAAAGGCAGGTAAGATTTTTATCCAGACACATGGTTGTCAAATGAATGAGTATGATTCAGCAAAAATGGCTGATGTGCTTAATGATGCCAATGGTATGGAGCTGACAGACAATGCTGAAGAAGCGGATGTACTGCTATTGAATACGTGCTCGATTCGTGAAAAAGCACAAGAGAAAGTATTTCATCAATTAGGTCGTTGGCGCAAACTTAAAGAGAAAAATCCGAATGTAATTATTGGGGTAGGCGGTTGCGTTGCAAGTCAGGAAGGTAAGGCTTTGCATGATCGTGCACCTGTTGTAGATGTTGTCTTTGGACCACAAACATTACACCGTTTACCAGAAATGGTTGCTGAGGCGAAAAAAGATAAAAAGTTTGTTATTGATACAACATTCCCTGAAATTGAGAAGTTTGATCGGTTGCCAGAGCCGAAAGCAGACGGCGTAAGTGCATTTGTGTCGATTATGGAAGGATGCAGCAAGTACTGTACTTTCTGCGTGGTTCCTTACACGCGGGGTACTGAAATTTCCCGTCCTTTTGATGATATTATTGTCGAAATTGCTGAGCTCGCAAGTCAGGGCGTGCGCGAAATTAATTTATTAGGACAAAACGTGAATGCCTACCGTGGTGAAATGCATGATGGCGAGATTGCGGATTTAGCGATGTTAATTCATTACGTCGCAGCGGTAGAGGGCATTGATAGAATCCGTTACACCACATCCCATCCAGTAGAATTTAGTGATAGTTTAATTCAAGCATATGCCGAAGTGCCTGAACTTGTCGATCATTTGCACCTGCCTATTCAGAGTGGTTCAGATAGAATTTTGGCAGCAATGAAGCGTGGTCACATGGCTATTGAGTACAAACAGAAAATTCGCAAACTACGTGAGGTTCGCCCAAATATTAGTTTGTCTTCTGACTTTATTATTGGCTTCCCTGGGGAAACGGATAAAGACTACGAAGATACAATGAAATTGATTGAAGATGTGGGTTTCGATAAAAGCTTTAGCTTTATTTATAGTGCACGACCGGGTACACCAGCCGCATCATTTGAAGATAATGTGCCAGACGCGGTGAAGAAAACACGTTTATATCGTTTGCAGCAACGTATTACTGAAATGGAACAGGAAATTAGCCAGAAAATGGTGGGAACAGTGCAAACAGTACTGGTCGAAAGAGCAGCTAAAAAAGGGGACGGGCAGGTCGCAGGGAGAACGGAAAATAACAGAATTGTGAACTTTGATGGAGATAAATCATTAATCGGGAATTTTGCAGAGGTTGAAATTACCGAAGCTCAACCTAATTCTCTGCGTGGTAAGCTTGTTTAAATCAATATGTTTTAGTGTGTTAAGCAGTATCTTTACAAGTAATGAAAGGTCTTAAATATGAAGTGGCGTGATAGAGAGCAGAGTAAGAATGTTGATGATAGACGCGGTCGTAGCGGCGGTGCTGGGAGAGGTTTACCTTCAATCGGAACATTAATGTTTTTATGGCCAATAATTAAACCACTCTTACGTTCTAAACTAGGTATCGCGGTTGTTGGTATTGGTGCTGCTTATTTTATTGGTTCATCATTATTAGGTGGAATTTCAAGTTCGAAAGATGTTGATCCAAACAGTGAAGATGCCGCTTTTATTAAAACAGTACATAACGATATAGAGACTGTCTGGTCGGATATTTTTAAACGCGCAGGTCAACATTATTCTGTGCCTGAACTTGTTTTATACACGGGTGCAACAACCAGTGCTTGTGGTACAGCAAGTGCGCGTATGGGGCCTTTCTATTGTCCTGCTGACACAAAGATTTATGTGGATATGGGGTTCTTTGATGATTTAAAGAATAAGCACGGAGCAGGTGGTGATTTTGCGCGTGCTTATGTCTTGGCTCATGAAGTAGGGCATCATATACAGAATTTGGAAGGTACACTGAATAAAGTTGAGGGTGCAAAGGGTGCTCTAGGTGGTAATGAAAAAAATCAGTTACAGGTTCGTGTAGAACTTCAAGCCGATTGTTATGCCGGTGTTTGGACGCATCACGTACAGAAAAAATACAAAGCACTAGAGCCAGGTGATTTAGAAGAAGCACTTACCGCTGCTGCTTCAATTGGTGATGACCGCTTGCAAAAACAAGCACAAGGCTTTGTTATACCGCATACCTTTACTCATGGTAGTTCAAAGCAACGTGTTGAATGGTTTGCTCGTGGTGTAAAGAATGGTCGTGTGCAAGATTGCCAAACCTTTGGTAATTAATTAAGGTCTTGAATTATGAATACGAGAAGGCTTTGCAAAACCACCTGCGCGAGCCAATGTCTGCGTTACGCGGTGTTCGAAATGCTTATTTACTCCGTGTAAACTCCGCTTTCTGTGCGCCGTGTGCCTTGAAATTGATACGCTCGGCAGGTTTATCAGAGCCTTCTGCTGCTCGCCATCCCCTTCGTGTAAAGGTCTCACTGTAAATACTTTTGTATGTCTTCTCTGACCTTTATTATCCATGCTAGAATCAAGCTACTTAATATAACGGTAAAAATGGAAAATAATCTCATTTGAATAAATCAAAGACAGCACCCTCCGCGGGCGGTGCCAAGCAGAATACGGTGGACACGAATAGCCACACACTTTCCTTGCATCTTGAGCCAGAAGATAATCTGCGACTGACTAACCTGTGTGGTCAGTTTGATCAGCATTTACATCAAATAGAAAAGCATTTTGATGTGGTGGTGAGTAATCGTGCTTTTAATTTCACCATCTCAGGCTTGCCCTTGCAGATTCAAAAAACGCTGAACTTATTGCAAGAGTTATACGATTTAACGGCAACCGAGCAGCTGACGCCTAAAAATATTCATTTATATCTGCAAGAATCTAATCATGCCGTATCGGCCAAAGATAAAAGGGCGGATAACGATAAGAATGCGAATGCAACGATAAAAACCAAGCGTGGTTTATTAAGAGGTCGTGGTTCTAATCAGAATTTTTATATTCGTAGTATGCAGACGCATGATTTAACCTTTGGTATTGGCCCCGCAGGAACAGGTAAGACTTATCTTGCGGTTGCTTGTGCGGTAGAAGCGTTAGAAAGGGATGAGGTTAGACGCATCGTACTAGTGCGGCCTGCGGTTGAGGCAGGGGAAAAATTGGGTTTTCTACCCGGTGATTTATCACAAAAAGTCGATCCGTATCTACGTCCTATGTATGATGCCTTGTATGAAATGTTAGGGTTTGAGAAAGTTGATAAATTAATCGAGAAAAATGTAATAGAAGTCGCGCCATTGGCATATATGCGTGGTCGTACTTTAAATGACTCATTTATTATCATGGATGAGGCTCAGAATACGACAGTTGAACAAATGAAAATGTTTTTAACCCGTATTGGGTTTGGTTCTACTGTTGTTGTTACGGGCGATATTACTCAGGTTGATTTGCCAAATAACCAGCGTTCTGGTCTAAAGCATGTACTTGATATTCTGCAAGGTGTTGAAGAAATACGCTTTGCCTTTTTTGAGTCTAAAGATGTCGTCAGGCATAGCTTGGTTCAACGTATTGTTGATTTATATGAAAAGCACGAAGAAAAACAAATACGGCTGTGAGTGTTCTCTACACAATTAAAACAATGTTCATCGTTGTGATAATCGACCTATGAAGTCTTCTGAACAAAATATCGCAGAAAATGACGCTCCTCTGATTGATGTTGAGGTGGTGTTGCAAAACCCCTATCATTTTTCCTCGTTGCCTTCAGAGGAAGACTTAAAAACATGGAGTACGGCTGCGTTACAGGCAAATAGTTTCAAACAAAAAAAAGGGCCTGTAAGTGGGGGGGTGACACTGGTGGTACGCGTGGTTGATGATAAAGAAGGGGCTGAGTTAAATCAGGCTTATCGGCAAAAGTTAGGCACAACCAATATTCTTTCCTTTCCTTACGAATTGCCTGAGGAGCTTTTGGCTATTCCTGAAATTCAGAACCAGCCAGTACATTTGGGAGATTTGGTCGTTTGTGAGAGTGTGGTGACTAAAGAGGCCAAAGCACAGCATAAAACAGTGCAGCAGCATTGGGCGCATCTGATTGTGCATGGTGTACTTCATCTGCAAGGATATGATCATATTGATGATGACGAAGCTGAGCAGATGGAAGCATTAGAAATCGTAATATTAGATAAACTGGGGTTTGAAAATCCTTACTTATGAATCGAGAAGAAAAAAAAATTAAAGCCAGACCGTGGCTCCATCGGTGGTTGAGAAGTAAAATTGATGCCAGTGTGCTTGATCAGGAGGAGTTGATTATTGAACTACGGCAGGCACAAAAGAATAATATTATTTCCCTCGAATCATTGGGAATGCTTGAAGGCGTTATGCAGGTAGACAATCTTCAGGTACGGGATATTATGATTCCCCGTGTTAATGTTGGATTTTTGCATCTTAACGATAGCTATCATGATATTTTAAAAACAGTGATGAAAGCAGGGCATTCACGATTCCCCGTGATTGATGAAAATAAGGATCATGTAGAAGGTATATTGCTGGCTAAAGACTTACTCAAGTATGTTGGCAACGAGGGTAACTTTAATATTAATGATATTCTCAGAACCCCTTCTTTTGTTCCAGAAAGTCAAAAACTCAATACCCTTTTAAGCCAGTTTAGAAATAGCCGAAACCACATGGCGATAGTGGTTGATGAATATTCTGGCGTCTCTGGTTTGGTTACTATCGAGGATGTTTTGGAGCAAATTGTTGGTGATATTGATGATGAACATGATGCCATTGATGAAAAGAAGAATATCTTGGCACAAAGTGATGGTCGATTTACCATTCAGGCGAGTACTGATCTTGAGGAGTTTAATGAGTATTTTCATTGTGATATGCCCACGGATCAGTACGATACTTTGGGCGGTTTGGTCTCTCAAAAAGCGGGGAGAATCCCAAGACAGGGTGAAGAAGTTAATTTAAATAACTTCTTGTTTAAAATATTGCGCAGTGATGGACGTAGAATCCAATTGCTGGAAGTCCGTAAATTAGAGAAGTTATAAACGTATGAAGTTGTCTGGGGCTCAGCCACATCTATCTAGGTGGAATTACTTACTTGTGTTATTTGCTGGTGCAATGTTGGTATTTGCATTCTCTCCATTTAACATTTACCCAATTGCATGGTTTAGTCCAGTTGTTTTATTTTATGTACTATCCAGGGCAGAAACCAAGAAACAGTATTTCATGTTGTCATGGGTATATGGCATCGGGATGTTTGGCGCGGGTGCTTCGTGGCCTTTCTATAGTTTGTATTTCTTTGCACATGCCCCTTTATTAGTCGCACTTTTAGCTGTTGCTGCCTTTGTATTGGTCGTGTCATTGTTTAGCCTTGGATCATTTGGTCTGCTTGCATCATTATTTAGATTTAAACCATTATTTTTAAAATTACTCATTTTTTATCCCGTCTCGTGGGTGTTGGCCGAGTGGTTTCGCTCGTGGTTTTTAACGGGTTTTCCTTGGTTATTTTTAGGCAATAGTCAGATAGATACTTTTTTTGCTGCGTTTGCACCTATTGCAGGTGTGTTTGCGGTGAGTCTGTCCAGTGTCATTATGGGGGGGGCTTTACTGAGCTTCTTTTTGGGGAACTCGGTACAAAAAAGGGTTTTTGTTGAAGTTGATTCTGCGAATCAGTTTATCAGTGATAACGTGTTGGTAGAGGAGCGTTTTGGTTCATCTATTCGTATTTTATCAGCATTGATTATTGTGCTTTTGGTTAGCAGTGCTTTTGCACTACAGAATGTACATTGGACGGAGAAAGTTGATCAGCCTTTAACCGTCAGTGTGTTGCAATCAAATATCTCTCAATCTGAGAAATTAAACCCTGATAATTTACTGCCTTCGATCGATTTGTATCGCAGTATGACGTTACAAAGCCTGAGTAGTGATTTGATTGTCTGGCCAGAAACAGGTTTATTTGATTCATTTAATCAGCATATGGATAGTCTTATTTATCCATTGCAGCAATCCATTGCGAAAACGGATAAAACTATTTTGATTGGTGGTTTCTATGTTAATGAGAACCAAGGTGTAGAAAATAGTGTGCTGGCAATTTCTGCTAATAATCGAGAAATATACTCCAAGCGTCACTTGGTACCATTTGGGGAATATACACCATTGTTAGAGTATCTTCGTTGGTTGGATCAGTGGATTCAGCTACCTTACTCAAATATTATCCCAGGCAAAAATAACGGTACATTGAATATTGGCAATCAGATTGCACAGATGACCATTTGTTATGAAGATGCGTTTGGTGCTGAGGTTATTCAATCACTTCCTTTGGCTTCTATGTTGATTAATGTTACACATGATGGCTGGTTTACAGGCTCAATAGAGCCACAACAGCACATGCAAATAGCCAGAATGAGGGCTTTGGAAACAGGGCGTTATATGGTACGTGCTACAACCACTGGGCCATCGGGAATCATTAATGAAAAAGGTGAGTTAATTGCCACTGCACCATTAAATACGAAAAAGATTATTACAGGCGATGTACAACCATTTTCTGGCGTTACCCCTTACGTGCGTTGGGGAGACTGGTTGCTTATTGGTATGTTAAGTATCATTTTACTCGTTGGCATAAGCTGGAAAAGGAAAAGTTAAACTATGGCTAAGATAAAAAATGTCGTTAATTACCTGCATGAGCTATTAGATGTTGATGGGTTTAGGGACTATGCACCTAATGGCTTACAGGTGCAGGGAAAAGAAAAAATCAAGAAAATGGTCACGGGTGTGTCAGCAACACGGGCATTAATTGAAGCAGCAATCGAAAAAGAGGCTGATGTGATACTTGTTCATCATGGCTGGTTCTGGGACAAGGAAGACCCGCGAATTATTGGCATGAAGCAAAAGCGTTTAAAATTATTGATGGAAAATGACATCAATCTGCTTGCCTATCACTTACCTTTAGATGCACATCCTGAGCTTGGAAATAATGCCCAGCTGGCAAAAATTTTAGGTATACGCATGGAAGACGTGATGGATGCTCAAGGTATTGGAAACTTTGGGCGTTTTGAAGAATATATGAGTCTCGATGAACTGGGTCAGCGTATTGAAAAAAAGCTGGCTCGTGAGCCACTACTCATTCATGCCGGAGATCATGCTATTCGTAGGATTGCATGGTGTACAGGTGGTGCTCAAGGGTATATCGATAAAGCGATTAAAGCAGGGGTTGATGCTTTTATCAGCGGTGAAATTTCAGAGCATACGGTGCATTCCGCGCGTGAAAATAATGTGCATTATATTGCGGCAGGCCATCATGCGACCGAGCGTTACGGAGTGCAAGCGCTTGGTGAGCATGTTGCGGCTAAATTTGGGTTACTCTGTGAATTTGTAGATATTGATAATCCCGCTTAAACAAGCTGAAACTAGAGGATATTGAGAAAAAATAACATCGTGTGTGTCATAGCAATATCTCTGTAAAGGTCTCAAAGTAAAAAAGTGCCTGTAAGTAGGGGGGTGGGTTTATTGTTTATTGCGTTGTAACAGTGACTGTAATAATGTCCCTGTAAATACCTGCTGGTATAAGACCATCATACCCAGCAAGTGACCAGCCTGTCAGTATAAAATCTAATGCAGTAGGCGTTGTATTGCAGGGAATAGTAAGTTCAGGATTGTTGGATCTTGAAAAACTATACCCACGGTACAAGACTCTATATTTGCTGAGAGTTTGATTGCTTACGGTGTGGCGTAGTTTGAAATTATTTACCGTCGAAAAGTTTAGATCACAATCACCTGTAGTATTTGATTCCAGTCCCATTGTGCCTAGATTGACTCTAACTGGAAAAATAAAATGATAGACGTCATCGTTATCATAAAAACGAGAGGCACCCGGTGCCGTCCCTGTAAAGTTCACATAGGGCTCATAGGTGTGAGACAGTGTGATGTCTGCATGGTCTGTCGCTGCTTTAGCTGTTAAAGAAGCAGACATACAGAGCAATACAGCTACTATTTTAAAGTATTTAGTTAATTTCATTATTTTTATCATTATTATTTGGTGGGTTGCCAAATTTATATGCGAGCACTTTATCTAATTTTAACTGAACCTTAGCTGAATGAGTTATTCAGTTTGTCGGAAGGGGAGCACAATACGGTTTTAGATTGCTAACTAAGGGAGAAGAAATCCTTTAAGACGAAGCATTTCAGATAGTTTAATGAGAGGTAGCCCTATTAAAGAAGACGGGTCTTCGCCTTCTAAACGCTTAAATAAGGTCACTCCCAAGCCTTCTGATTTAAAGCTGCCAGCACAGCCATAGGGTTTTTCTGCCTGTAGGTAGGATTCTATTTCCGTTGCAGTTAAATCACGAAAATCAACATGAAACGGCACCATTTCTAGTTGGTAGCTATCATCCTTACAATCATATAGGCAAAGTCCCGTAAGAAAGCTAACACGATTACCTGAGCTTTCTGTTAATTGTTTGATGGCATTTTGATGATTTCTTGGCTTGCCTCTTATTTTGCCATTTAAAACGGAGCATTGGTCAGAGGCAATAATGAGTGCATTTTCATGTCTACTGGCTACTGCTTTTGCTTTTTCTAAAGAGAGACGAATTACATAGTCTTCTGGTTTTTCATTATGTAATGGTGTTTCGTCAATGTCTGGCGAGTCTGTTGTAAAATCAAGTCTTAACCTTTCTAATAGTTCTTTACGAAAAGGAGACGTAGATCCTAAAATAAGGTTTGTTGGCTGCTTATTGTGCATGATTGATCAAATAGCTCTAAAGTAAATGTTGAAATAAAAACCACTGAGATAATATTCTCGCGCTATTTTAGCCTTAGGCTACAAAATAAAGAAGTAAATGAAGTAATAAAAACGTGCCAATAGTATTAATAATACTTTACAGCGGGGGTATATGCTTAATATAATTCCGCTCTTATGTCGGATAACAGCCAAATACAACGTTTGCCGGTTGAGGTAGACCCCTTTAAACTAGTGGAACAGGGTCGTCAGTTTAAAGGAAGGATTCCTTTAAGTGATTATCCTCGTCTTAAAGATTTACTTTATGTGGGGGAATCTTCGTCCAATAAGAATCTGGTTGAGGTAAATTTAGAGTTTGCTCGAAATGAGACAGGTTTACCTGTGATTAAAGGGCAAATTGAAGCAGAAATGCAAATGGTATGTAATCGATGCCTTGATGCTACAGCATTAAGTATTGAAACTCAGACCGAAGTCGTGTTGGTTGGCAGTGATGCACAGGCAGAAAGATTACAGGATGCTTTTGATATTTGGTTGGTAGAAGATCAAACGTTGAATTTAAAAGATTTTATTGAAGATGAACTATTATTATCGATGCCCTTAGTGATTGCACATGAAGAATGTGAGCCAATAAGAAAATTGATAGAAGCTTTACCTGAAGATGAATACACTGAAGAGCAGAAAAAGAAAGAGAATCCTTTTGCTGCTTTGAAAGATTTAAAACTTAATTAAGAAACTAGAATTAACGCTTGTTAATTTCTAACGTATTGGAGTAACCCATGGCAGTACAAAAAAGTAAAGTAACGCGTTCTAGAAGAGGACAGCGTCGTTCACACGATTCTTTATCAAATCCTACACTCTCTGTTGATCCAGTATCAGGCGAGACTCATTTACGTCATCACATGACACCAGACGGTTTTTACCGTGGCCGTCAAGTAATCGCTGCTGCAGTAGAAGTTGATGAGGATGATGACGAGTAAAACAATTGTGTTTTATCCTATCGAACATTAAAATCGCGGGCATGGACTCGCGATTTTTTGTATAGAAAACATAGAACGGTTTACACGGTAATGGCAGAGTTACATCGTATTGCTATAGACACAATGAGTGGGGACAACGGCTTAGCGGCCGCAGTTCCTGCGGCGTTATCATTCTTAAAAATATATGATGATACGGTTTTGATTCTGGTTGGTGATGAGTCTAAACTCGCAGACGAGTTAGCAAAACATAATCAACAGTCGAACGATCGAATAAAAATTCAACACGCATCTGAAGTCGTGTTGATGCATGAGTCCCCAGCCTTAGCTTTACGCGGAAAGAAAGATTCTTCGATGCGTGTAGCCATTAATCTTGTTAAAGCTAAAGAAGCAGATGCAGCGGTAAGTGCAGGTAATACCGGTGCTTTGATGGCAACGGGGCGTTTTGTTTTACGTACACTTAACAGTATTGATCGTCCTGCTATTTGTGCGCCAATCCCTGCGGCATCTGGTCACACTTATGTGTTAGACCTAGGTGCAAATATTGATTCTACCTCAGAACATCTTTATCAGTTTGCCGTTATGGGATCAGAGCTGGCGACAGCGATAGATGGTATTCAAAATCCTCGCGTTGGTTTGCTCAATATTGGTTCTGAAGATATGAAGGGTAATGAGCAAGTTAAAGCAGCACATAAGCAATTACAAAGCGGCGGTTTCAATTACATTGGATTCGTGGAAGGTAATGATATTTTTCATGGTGATGTGGATGTCATCGTTTGTGATGGCTTTGTTGGTAACGTTGCATTAAAAACCTCTGAAGGCTTGGCTAAAATGCTGTCAGAAGAAATTAAAGCGGGGTATACCAAGTCTATCTTTAGCAAAATTGCAGCATTAGTATCCTACCCAGTGCTTAAATCATTTCGCCAACGTTTTGATCATCGTCGTTATAATGGTGCCAGTTTTCTGGGGCTAAAAGGCATTGTGATTAAAAGTCATGGTGGCGCGGATGATGTTGCTTTTGCTAATGCAATAGGGGTCGCACGTAAAACAGTTATCGAGAAAGTACCTGATAAAATCGAAGAACAATTACAAAAACACATGATGGATTAGTTCTGTAGTAAGATAGCGGTACACTAAAAATAGAGGCCTTTGCACGAAGTGTGTGCGGGGAAAAGTGAGTGTAATTTTCCAGATTTTTCATAAAAAATGGGTAATAGCAGGGCTATTGACCGCATGTTTAGGAAAAGCGGGGTAATTCAAGCCTTTTTACCCGTCATCTCTCTTCGTGAAAAGGTTTCAAATAAAAGCAGACATTAAATAGGGTAGCGGATGAATTCTAAAATTACAGGAACAGGTAGTTATTTACCTGAAAAGGTGTTGACCAATCATGATCTGGAAAAAATGGTTGATACAACACATGACTGGATTGTAGAACGAACGGGTATCGAAAAACGCCATATTGCAGCTGAAGATGAATCTACGTGTGACCTCGCCGAAAAAGCCGTATTGAAGGCAATGGAAATGGCGGGGAAAACGGTTGAAGATATTGATTTGATTGTCTTTGCCACTACAACGCCTGATCTTATTTTTCCAAGTACAGCCTGTTTATTACAAAAAAGATTAGGTATTAGCGGCGGTGCAGCATTTGATGTGCAGGCGGTTTGCACAGGTTTTGTTTACGCTTTAGGTGTCGCTGATAAATTTATTAAAAGCGGCTCGCATAAATGTGCCTTAGTCGTGGGAGCAGAAAAATTTTCTAATATCATTGATTGGACGGATAGAGGAACCTGTATTTTATTTGCTGATGGTGCGGGTGCTGTTGTACTTGAGGCAACGGAAGACGAAGGCGATGGTATTCTTTCTACACACTTACATGCCGATGGTAAATACGAAGGTTTATTAAATACCACTGCCGGAGTGTCTAAGAATAAAGCATTAATGGATTCTGGTGGGGCTTACGTACAAATGAAGGGTAATGATGTTTTTCGTATGGCAGTGAAGACACTTGGACGTATTGTTGATGAAACACTTGAGTTCAATCATCTGGAAAAGTCTGATATCGATTGGCTAGTACCACATCAGGCAAATATCCGTATTATAAAAGCAACCGCAAAGAAGTTAAAAATGTCGATGGACCGTGTTGTAGTTACTGTTCATGAACATGGAAATACATCAGCGGCATCAGTGCCTTTGGCCTTAGATACTGCGGTGCGTGATGGCCGCATTAAACGTGGTGAGATTATTCTATTAGAAGCATTTGGTGGTGGTTTTACGTGGGGTTCTGCATTAATTAAGTATTAGAAGGCTTTGCAAAGCCTTCTATTAGAAAGGCCACCCCCCTACTTATAGGCATTTTTTATACTACACGTTGATCTTTAGGGTATCCTTTTTCTGAAATTTGAGAGGGGATAACGGTCTTTATATTCAGTCAGTGTTCTAGTGCTTGTTGTCCTTGTTTAAATTATATGACTCATGATTCTCATCAGCATACTGAAAAGCTAATTGAAGATAATCAAGGCTTTGATAGTAAGGTCTTTTTAAAGACGGTACCGCATAAACCGGGTGTTTATCGTATGATTTCGGGGGATGGGAAAATCCTCTATGTGGGCAAGGCTAAAGACCTTAAAAATAGAGTATCTAGCTATTTTCGTGGCAATCTTGTCAACTCTCGAACCTATTCAATGGTTAAGCAAATACGGGATGTGCAGGTTACGATTACGGTGACTGAAGCTGAAGCCTTGTTGCTTGAAAGTAATTTAATCAAGAAGCATCAGCCTCGTTACAATATTCTTCTTCGAGATGATAAAAGTTACCCATATATATATTTGTCGAATCATAAATACCCTCGTTTAACATTTCATCGCGGGGCAAAGAAAGGCAAAGGCCAGTATTTTGGTCCTTATCCTAGTGCAGGTGCGGTTCGTGAAACACTGGCTTTATTGCAGAAGCTTTTTCAAGTCAGGCAATGTGAAGACAGCTATTTTAGTAACCGTTCACGCCCCTGTTTGCAGTATCAGATTAAACGCTGTACTGCACCGTGTACTAATGAAATCTCTGTAGAAAATTATCAGCAGCAAGGTGTCAGTCATACCATTAAATTTCTTCAGGGTAAAAGTCAGTTGGTTATTGAAGAGTTGGTTGAGTTAATGGATAAGGCTTCAAATCAGTTGAATTTTGAGCAAGCTGCCAGCTATCGTGATCAGATAGAACAATTGAGGCAAGTATCCCAGCAGCAAAGTATTAATGTGGGGCAGGCTAGTGTGGATGTTATTGCGTTACAATTTGCCTCTAATATTGCCAGTGTTCAAGTGCTGACTATCAGGAATGGGCATAACCTTGGTAATAAAAACTTTTTCCCCAAGTTACCTGTCTTTTTCAAAGAGGCGGATGAGGGGCAAGAAAAGCGTAATAAAAATCCAGAAGAAAATATTTTATCCTCGTTTATCTCGCAGTATTATCTTTCGCGTGAAATACCTTCTGAGATTTTGTTGAGTCACAAGCCTGAAGATAATGAACTGCTGGAGGAGATGTTGTCATTGAAGGCGGAAAAGAAGGTTGCGCTCGCTTATAAGGTGCGTGGAGATCGTCAACGCTGGATAGAAATGGCGACAAGAAATGCACAGCATGCCTTATCTACACATTTGGCTTCTAAAGCAGGTATTCAGAAGCGTGTTTTAGCATTGCAAAATGAACTGGGCCTGGACTATATTCCAGCACGTATGGAATGTTTTGATATTAGCCATATGATGGGTGAAGCAACAGTGGCATCTTGTGTTGTATTTGGTCTTGAAGGTGCAATTAAATCTGAATATCGTCGTTATAATATTAGTGGTATTGTTGGGGGCGATGATTATGCCGCCATGCATCAGGCTTTAGACAGGCGCTATAAAAAAGCGATAGAAAAAGACAGTAAACTGCCTGATATTTTATTTATCGATGGTGGTAAAGGTCAGGTGACACAGGCTGTGAATGTGCTTAATGAGTTGCAAATAATGGGGGTTGATATAATTGGCGTAACGAAAGGAGAAGGTCGCCGTCAGGATATGGATACGTTAACCGTACTTTCACAGAAAGAAGGCGTGTCATCGGTAAAAGAGAAAATTATGCTGCCTGCACATTCAAGTGCGCTTCATTTGATACAGCAGATACGTGATGAGGCACATCGTTTTGCCATTAGTGGGCATCGACAACGACGTAAGAAAGCAAGAAATACTTCACCTTTGGAAGGTATTGAAGGTCTAGGTCCCAAGCGACGACAAGATTTATTAAAGCGTTTTGGGGGAATTAGAGCCATTACCCGGGCGAGTGTAGAAGAGTTAACGAAGGTTAATGGAATTAGTGCGAAAATGGCTCAAAAGATTTATGATGCGTTTCATTCTGAATAGTTTAAATGAAACCCGACAAACCCTAATTGGATAAAGGTAACCGTGATTTTTAATCTGCCTATTTTTTTAACAATACTTAGAATTCTATCCATTCCTCTGGTAGTTTTATTTTTCTATTTGGATATGCCACTGACAACGGCTACTATTTTCGGTTTAGCGGGTCTAACAGATCTTATTGATGGTTATTTAGCACGTAAGTATAATCAGGAATCACGCTTTGGTGCATTTCTTGACCCTGTTGCGGATAAACTACTGGTTGCTGTAGCGCTATTGTTGGTTGTCGAGCGTGAAGGTGCGATATGGATAACGATAGCAGCGATACTTATAATCTCTCGTGAAATCACAATATCTGCATTAAGAGAATGGATGGCAGAAACAGGGCAACGCAGCAAAGTTGCTGTGGCTTATATTGGTAAGCTTAAGGCGGTTGCTCAAATCTTATCTTTAATATTTTTGCTTTATAATCAGGATTTGTGGGGATTACCGTTAAGAGAGGTAGGTTTGGGGCTTCTGCTAATTGCTACGGTATTGACTGTTGTTTCGATGGTACAGTATTTACGGGCTGTATTTTCTAAAAAAAAGAATCAATAATAAATGCCCATAAGTAGGGGGGTGGGTAAATGAAACTGGTTTTTAGTAGGGCGCGTGTCTTAATCGTTCCCTGTGGGTTTTATCGTGTAATATTTACAAGCGTTCCTACGTCTACCTGATCAAATAGATTGATGATATCAAGATTTCCCATTCTTATGCAGCCATGTGATACAGGTGTGCCTAAGTGCCCTTCTTCATTGGTACCATGAATATAAATATAGCGACTATGTGAATCGACATCACCACCAAGATTGATTCCATATTCCATGCCAGTAAGCCAAAGAATCCGGGTGGTAATAGTGTCGCTTTCACTTCTTTTTTCAGGGCTTTTTAAAATTTTTGCGATACGTTTAGTATTCAAGCGAGCTTTAAAAATAGCTCCTAACTCTGCGCCGTCACCAATTTTACTGTCAATTTTATGAAGACCTAATGGTGTCTTATAGCTGTTTGAAAGATTGCCAAGACCTGCCTTGGCCGTTGAAATAGGGTAGCTGGAAACGATGCTATTATTTTTAATTAAAAATAGTTGCTGATTTTTTGCAGAAACAATAATCAGTGTATTTAAAGAAGACTCAGGAAAGCGCTGCTTCAGTTCATCAAGCATGACGTGGATAGCTGGAATATCAATTTCAGTAGCACTCATTGTTGAATGATGCTCTCAGTGCTTTTCCTGGGTAATTAATCAGTATCGGACATATCTATGGCGACCATGTCTTCTCTATTTTCCTTTTTGTCATCATTACGTCGGGCTTCCAGATCAGAGAAGTAGGTTTCTGATTCGCCGGTAATATATTTCCCTGTAAATACTGAACAATCAAACTGTGTAAGCTTCGGGTTTCCTTTTGTCACGGCATCGATTAAATCATCAAGTTCTTGATATACAAGGCGATCCGCTCCAATTTCCCTGGCTACTTCTGCTTCTGTTTTTCCATGAGCAATGAGCTCTTTAGCCGCAGGCATATCAATACCGTATATATTGGGGTAACGAACAGCCGGAGAGGCAGAGGCAAAATAAACATTTTTTGCGCCGGAGTCTCTTGCCATTTGCACAATTTCTTTTGAGGTTGTTCCACGGACAATTGAGTCATCGACCAGCATGACATTCTTGCCTTTAAATTCAATATCTAATGGGTTTAATTTACGACGAACAGACCTTTTGCGCTGTTTTTGTCCTGGCATGATAAAGGTACGTCCGATATAACGATTTTTAATGTAACCTTCGCGGTAGGGAACCCCCAGCGTTATTGCCATTTCTAAGGCTGAAGTACGGCTCGTATCAGGAATGGGAATAACTACATCAATGTCATGATCTGGCCACACTTTTTGTATTTTTTCAGCCAGCTTGTGCCCCATTCTCATGCGTGCTTTGTGAACATAAACTTCATCAATGATAGAGTCAGGTCGGGAAAAATAAACATATTCGAAGATACAGGTATTATACGTTGCTTTGGTGGAGCATTGCTTTGTGTGTACTTCTCCTGCTTTATCAATATAAATTGCTTCTCCAGGCTCAATATCACGAACGATTTCATAGCCTTGTGTGACTAGGGCAACACTTTCAGAAGCCAGCATATAATCAGTGCCTTCTTCTGATTCACGTTTTCCAAAAATAAGAGGGCGAATACCATTAGGATCACGAAAACCCACAATCCCATCACGTGTTATCATGGCAATGACCGCATAAGCACCCACACAGCGTTTATGTACCCCTTCAACAGCAGCAAATACCTCCTCTGGATGAACACTGTAGGCTTTGTATTTTTGTAGTTCCTGAGCAAAAATATTGAGTAAAATTTCAGAATCTGAAGAGGTGTTGATGTGTCTTCTATCTTGTTTGTAGAGTTCTTTCTTTAATTCATGGGCATTGGTTAAATTGCCATTGTGTGCCAAAGAAATACCGTAAGGTGAATTTACGTAAAAAGGCTGGGCTTCTGAGTTTGAAGAGCCTCCTGCGGTTGGGTAGCGAAGATGACCGACGCCCATATTCCCTATAAGACGTTTCATGTGTTCTTTACGGAATACGTCGGTTACTAGACCATTTTTACGACGTATATAAAGTCGTTTACCGTCACTGGTCGCCATTCCGGCGGCATCTTGGCCTCGGTGTTGTAAAACGAGTAATCCGTCATAAATTTCTTGGTTAACGGGTGTATTACTTAAAATACCAATGATTCCACACATGGAAGATGACCTGAAAAGTTAATTGCTAGAGGGTACGATAGTATTGGGAGGGATGTCTGTATCAGTCGAATGTTCACTCCCTGATGGTACAAGTGTTGTGCTTCCATCATTCTTATCATTTATGTATTGCTTAAGATTATCAGGAATGAGTGTTTGCAACCACGTTGACGCTTCCTGAAATTTTGGTATTAACCGAGATTGATTCCATATATCTTTACTTGGTAGTTCAGTCAATCCCAGTAGCATGGTGAGTAAGGTAATGGCTAATGCGCCCAGTACAACACCAAGCCCCGCACCTAAAATTCTATCAAAAGTCCCTAGACCTACTACATCTATTGCTTTGCTAAAGAGAAAATTAATAATTGCCCCAACAAAAAGCACACCAAGAAAAATAAGAAGGGCAGATAAGCCCATCTGTGCAATTGTACTGTCTAGTTTGATAGGTAAAGCTTGAGCGACACTATCTTTGTATTTTATGGCGAGTAAAATGGCTGCAGCCCATGTAGCAAGGAAAATTCCCATCCACACAATCCCACGCATAAAGCCGATTAAGGTAGTGATTAAGATAATAACCACTATCGCTATATCAAAATAGTTTACGTCCATTTAAATATCCTTTTTCTAAAGCGTTCCCAACGTATTAACATATCTACACAGATTAGGGGGAACGGATAAAATAATGTATATACTTCTAGGCTTTTTTTGAACGACTATTTTGAAACCACCAGGCTGTTCTGCACAGAGAAATTTTTCTTATAACGTCTTTTCATTGATTCCTGAGCCTTGATAGCGCTGTTACGATCACCATAAGCACCCACACGTACACGATAAAGTATTTTATTATTACTGGTTGTTTGTGTAATAAATGCCACATAGCCTTCACTATTCATGGTGCTGGCAAGCTTATTGGCACGAGATTGGCTTGATGTAGCGAGTAACTGGATAGAGTATTTTCCTTTAGTAGCACTTACTTTTTTGGGTGCAGCTTCCTTTTCGACAACACGTTTTTTCTCTATTTTCTTTTTTTCTGCTTTTTTCTCTATTTTCTTCTTTTCTACTTTCTTCTTTGTTACCACTTTTTTCTTGATCGGTTTTTTGGCCTTAGGTTCTTCTTCAATTCTTGGTTTGAATGCTTTTTTGGCTGGTTTAGGGGCGCTAGCGACTACTGTGTCATGCTTTGCTGGTGTTGTTGTGGCAGGATTTGTGGTTTCCTGAGCTTCTTGAGTTGATGTACCTACATTATCAACAATGTTCTTTTGTTCATTGATATTAGGGGGTCTAAAAGAAAAGCCAGGCTTTGCATTTTCATTTGCAGCCTTTGTCGATGTTACATTTTCAACTGCTGTTTTAGCTTTGTTGGAGGCGGATTGTACGTGCTCTTTGGCTGTTTTTAATGTCCCATTGGCAGAAGCAATCACAGTGCTACCCGTATTGTTTACTTTGTCTTTAGTCTCTTCCACTATGCTCGCGGCAGATTCTGTCACTTTGTTCGTGGTTTCTGAAAGGCTCGGTATAGTCGGTATATTAATATCAGGAACACCAGGAAGCTTCATATCAACCATTTCCTGTCGCTCGCGGGTTTTATCTTTAAGTAAATAGCCTAATAGTAATGCTGCAATTACTGCTAAAACAATTGCCCCAATTCCACGTTTTACCATTGCATTATCCATGATCAAAAAATCTCCTAAAATTACTATTATTTAATATTTCCGATACTACCAGAAAAGAACCAAAGGCAACTACTCTATCTTCATCTTTAGTGATGTTTTTAAGTGTTTGGCAGGCATCAGGGAAGTTCTTGTGTGTGATTACGGTTGTCTCTATGTTGTTGTCTGTAAATATCTGTTTTAATGCATTTAATTGTATGCCTCGTGAGCCTTTAAGCGGCACTATATGCCATTCGTCAATAACGGCTTCCATGCATTTTATGACTTTTACAATATCTTTGTCTGCTAACATTGAAAAAAGTGCAAAAGTTTTTCCTGATATTCTGTTTGAATTAAGGTGCTTCGCTAATTCTTTAGCAGAGTGTGGATTGTGAGCAACATCTACTAACCATTCGGGTGACTCATTGATGGTCTGTAATCTTCCAGTGATATTGGCTTTTTGTAAGCCTATGGCTATTGACTCTTGAGTTACTGGAAGGACATGGTGAATAGCGTGTAATCCTGCGATAGCTGCTGCTGCATTGTTTATTTGAAAATCACCCAGCATTCTCGGTTTTGGTAGCACGAGTTCTACATTTTTATTCTTCCAAATCCATTGATCTGGATTATTCTTATCGACTGAGAAACTAAAGTCTGTGTTGAGCTGGATTAATGTTGCTCCTATACGTAATGCTTCCTGATGAATCATTTTGGGCGGGTTTGCATCACCGCAAATGACGGGTACAGAACGCCGCATAATGCCTGATTTTTCTTTGGCAATAATTTCACGATCGTCTCCTAGCCAGTCTATATGGTCAATATCAATGCTGGTGATGATTGCCAAGTCTGTATCCCAAAGATTGGCGGCATCTAATCGTCCACCCAGGCCGACTTCGAGTATTGCAATATCTACTTTTTGTTGGTGAAAGCACCACATGGCGGCTAGTGTGGAAAACTCAAAATAGGTTAAGCTTATTTCTTCTATCGTATTATTTTTATTGGTGATAAATCGGGCTTTATCAATGGCCTCAAAGGCTTGAATAATGAGTGTGTCACTGACTTCATTGCTATTAATGGTGATACGTTCATTGTAGTTAATGAGGTGTGGGGAAGTATAAGCCCCTGTTTTATACGCTTGTGCCTGCAAGATCTCATTTAAGAAAGCAACCGTTGAGCCTTTACCATTGGTTCCTGCAACAGTAATAATTGGAAAAGGTGGGTTGAGTAGTTTCAGTTGCTTTGCGACACGCCCAATTCTTTTTAGTCCAAGGTCTATTTCAGAAAGATGAAGGGTTTCTTGCCAGTCCAGCCAGTCTCTTAATGTTTTTTTCATGAGTGGTTAGTGAGGCACACGTGTAAAAGTCTTTATTTTTAGGTAAGTAGTAATCAATTAAAAAAGTGCATAAAAGTAGGGGGGTGGCTTTATTGTTTCAATAAAGGTGATTTTATGTAATTGAAAGGTTGTTATCGTAAAATTAATCTGAGTTTATTGCTCCGCTGACTTTACTTCTGTTTCATCTTCTTCAATAGGATTAATAATTTCTGGTTTCGCAATGGCATCAATCTCTTCCATATTTTCTGGCTGAGGTTTATGTGTCAGCATGCACAACATGTCGATAATGTCAGCACGGAGTTTATGGCGAGAGATAATTTTATCAATAGCTCCCTTTTCAAGGAGGAATTCACTCCGTTGAAAGCCTTCTGGAAGTTTTTCTCCAACAGTTTGCTCAATAACACGCGGCCCTGCAAAACCTATTAAGGCACGTGGCTCGGCAACAATAATGTCCCCCAGCATGGCAAAACTTGCCGACACCCCACCCATGGTTGGATCTGTTAGTACTGAAATGTAAGGAATATTAGCTGCTGAGAGCTTGGTTAGAACCGCACTTGTTTTGGCCATTTGCATCAATGAAGAGAGTGCCTCTTGCATGCGTGCACCGCCACTGGCAGAAAAGACGATATAAGGAATATTCTCACGTAATGCTTCGTTTGCACCTTGAACAAATCGTTCGCCAACAACAGACCCCATAGAGCCGCCTAGAAAACGGAAATCAAAGGCTGCTGCAACTAATGGGACGCCGTGTACTTGTCCTTTAATTACTATTAAGGCATCTTTTTCACCGGTATCTTTTTGTGCTGCAGAAAGGCGGTCTTTGTACTTTTTGCTGTCTTTGAATTTTAAGAAATCAATGGGTTCAATATTTGTGGCAATCTCTTCTCGATTATTTTTATCGAGAAATATGTCAAGGCGTTTACGTCCGCTGATTCTTTCGTGGTGATCACATTTAGGGCAAACCTCAAGGTTGCGTTCCAAATCAGCGCGATAGAGGACGGCATTACAAGAAGGGCATTTGTGCCAGAGACCTTCAGGTATGGTTTTCTTTTTTGCCGTAGTTGCATCAGTACGAATTCGTGAGGGTAGTAGTTTTTCAAACCAGCTCATATTGAGGGCATCTCTCATTTGTTTATTTCAGTGTCGCTTTATGCAGACTATTTGTAACTTACTGTAAGTAAATAATTAAAGTCAATAATAACTCGCTATTATTGATCCATTGCTTTACGCATTGAACTTAGTAATACACCAATCTGGTTTAGTATTGTATCAGCATCATCAGGGTTATTTTCAATAATTTTAACAATAGCACTACCAACAATCACGCCATCAGAAACTGCCGCTACAGCAGCAGCACTGTCGGCGTCTTTAATTCCAAAGCCAACACCCACTGGTAATGTTGTTTGCGTTTTTATTTTAGCCACATTTAATGCAACTTCGTCTACATTTAATGCACTTGAGCCTGTTACGCCTTTTAGTGAAACATAATAAAGGTAGCCTGAGCCTGCATGAACAATTTTACCAATACGTTCTTCTGTGGTTGTGGGTGAGAGAAGAAAAATAGGATCAATATCATATTTTTTTAGCGTTGCTACAAGTTGTGTGCTTTCTTCAGGTGGCAGGTCTACGGTCAATAACCCATCTATACCACAGTCTAGTGCAGCTTTTGCAAATGCTTCATAGCCAAATGCTTCAACGGGGTTGAGGTAACCCATTAACACAATAGGCGTTACGGTATCGGTTTGACGAAACTCTGTCACCATATCAATAACATCATGTAAGCTGGTGTGATGTTCTAATGCTCTTTCACAAGCCAGCTGTATGGTTGGACCATCTGCCATAGGGTCAGAAAAAGGGACACCTAATTCGATAATATCAGCACCCGCTTCTACCATACGATGCATTAACGGTACGGTAATACCTGGATTGGAGTCACCCGCTGTAATGTAGGGAATTAATGCTTTGCGCTTATCTTTTTTGAGCGTATTAAAGCACTTGGTTAATCTACCACTCATAACTTAATTCCTTCTAAAGCTGCTACTGTATTAATGTCTTTATCACCACGACCTGAAAGGTTAACAATGATGGTTTTATCTTTGGCCATGGTAGGCGCAAGTTTCATTGCATAGGCAAGTGCGTGACTACTTTCGAGGGCGGGGATAATGCCTTCGATACGTGTTAGTGAATGAAAGGCGTCCATTGTTTCGTTGTCTGTTATGGCTACAGCCTGTAATCTTCCAAGATCTTTGAGCAAGCAATGTTCAGGACCAACGCCGGGGTAATCCAGACCAGCAGAAATGGAATGTGGTTCAATAACCTGTCCATCTTCGTCAGCCATAAGGTACATTCGATTGCCGTGTAATACCCCTGGTTTTGCCATAGTTAAAGGTGCAGCGTGTTCGCCTGTTTCCAGACCGTGTCCTGCGGCTTCTACGCCATAGATATCTACGCTTAGATCAGCTAAAAACTCATGAAATAGACCAATGGCATTTGAGCCACCACCGATGCAGGCAATGAGTGCATCAGGTAGATGACCTGTTTGCTCAATGCACTGCTCTTTTGCTTCACGACCAATAACCGTTTGGAAGTTTCTTACCATGCTAGGGTAAGGGTGTGGGCCAGCGACAGTACCGATGCAGTAAAAGGTATTATCCACATTGGTTACCCAGTCACGCATTGCTTCGTTTAATGCATCTTTGAGTGTCTTAGAGCCAGAAGAGACGGGTCTAACTTCAGCGCCTAATAACTTCATTCGATACACATTGGGTGCTTGTCTTTCAACGTCAACTTCACCCATATAAACCACACATTCTAGCCCTAAACGCGCAGCGATGGTTGCTGTTGCAACACCGTGTTGACCTGCACCTGTTTCAGCAATAATACGTGGCTTGCCCATGTGTTTGGCCAATAATGCCTGACCAATCGTATTGTTGATTTTATGCGCACCCGTGTGATTTAAATCTTCTCTTTTTAAGTAGATTTGAGCACCACCTAATTCTTTAGACCATCTTTCGGCATGATAAAGTGGGCTTGGGCGACCAACGTAGTGGCGTAAATCATTGTCATAATTTGCCTGAAATGTGGGGTCGTTTTTCAGTATGTTATACGCATTATCGAGCTCTTGAATGGCTTCCATCAATGTTTCAGAGGCAAAACACCCTCCATATATGCCAAAGTGCCCATTCTCATCTGCTAGGTTATCCCAGTCAATTTTGCTTAAGTCAATATGACTTAAGTCGTGATTATTTAAGTCATTTTTTATTTGGCTATTTGCTGGTTTAGCTATTTTGTCAGTGCTTGCAGTGGACACGTTGTACCTCTTTCATTAACAGTGTAATTTTTTGTTTATCTTTTATTCCAGGTTGGCTTTCTACTCCGCTACTAAGGTCAACTCCATAGATATTGCATGCTTGTATAGCATCAGCAATATTATTGAGGTTTAATCCACCAGCCAAAATAATGGGCTTAGTATAGTTCTGTGGGATACGATTCCAATTAAATGTTTCGCCCGTACCGCCGGCTTTGCCGATTGCATGGCTATCAACTAAAAAACCTTTTGCGGTAATGTATTTATCTGCAAGTTTTTTAAAATCATCCTCTGTAGTTACAGAGTCCATTCCAATGGCTTTAATGTAAGGGCGTGGGAATGATTGGCAAAACTCAGGTGTTTCAGAGCCGTGAAATTGTAACAAGTCTAAACCTACATTATCCAGTACAGTTTCTACGAATTCAGGTGTTGGGTCCATAAAAAGCCCTACACAGGTGATAAAAGGGGGTAATGAAGCATAGATTTTAGCAGCTTGCTCTATACTGACATTCCTCGGACTTTTCTCATAAAAAACAAGACCAATAGAATCTGCCCCAGAGTTTGCAACAGTTTGAGCTGCTTCAACAGAAGTGATGCCACATATTTTTACACATACTCTAGTGGGGGTATCAGTAGATGAATAATTTTCTGTATTTTCTTTGCTGCTGCGAGAATCCATAAATATGTTCTAATTTGTGTTCATTAAATATAATCATTGAATACTAAGAGTGACGCCATCTTTCACTATTCACTGAGTCTTCCTAGAGTATAGGCCATTATTATAGGTTGATAATGTAGGTTGATAACTATTATTTTTGAACACTTCCATCACTCTGGTTGTATGAATAAAAAACTATTACTAAAAAAATCGCTATAAGTGGGGGGGTGTGATTCAATATCACTAGTGTCCCGTTAACTTTCATATTAGCTCCAACTGGCTAATATTGGTACTATGTACCTTTGGTGGGTCACCCCTTAATAACGCCATCAAGTC
>PDWI01001628.1_pt1 | contig 35081 bp, 31 predicted proteins | sample 1430891 | NCBI WGS metagenome assembly PDWI01 (sample SAMN01162508, study PRJNA174530) | Oral metagenome, whole genome shotgun sequencing project. | biome: Marine environment; feature: Marine mammal; material: Swab sample of the gingival sulcus; isolation source: swab sample of gingival sulcus... | reverse complement strand
TATTACTACAACAAAATAAGAGCGTAAAGCCAATTATGACCTTAACCGCTCTTAAATAAATTACTTATCTTTTTTTATTCGATTTAATATTCGTTTTATAAATCTTGGTTTTTTAGTAGTTTCCTGTTTTTTAACTGTTTTAGTTTTAATATTTGCTGGTTTAGTTTTAACAGGCTTAGCCTTAGGCGATACAGCTTTAGGACTTACTTTTTTAGTTTCATCATTAAACTTAAACACAAATTCAAAATCACCACTTTTTTTACCAGTCATAGCTTTTTTAGCTGGTGTTTTTTTATTAGGATAGTTCTTGTTAAACTTAGCTTTACTTAGATTATCTTTTTTGTTTTTAGTGTTTTTCTGATTTTTATCAAAATTCTTTTTATTTTTATGATGTTGTTTTGATTTATGTTTAGGTTTTGCCTTATCATGACCTTGTTTATGCCCACGCTTATTCTCTTGTAAGGCATTTTTACCATTAGGCAACTTGATTTCTCTCAATCCATATTTTTTCTTTGCATTTTTAAGGCTTTCTTTGTATTGCTCAATCGTTTGTAGTTCTTTTTGCTCTATCATTACGCCAATATACTCTTCGATTTCATACAAACTATACTGCTTATCAGAGCTAATCAAACTAACAGCTATTCCCTCTTTACCAGCTCGACCAGTCCGTCCAATTCTATGTACATAGTTGTCGTTATCATCAGGGATATCATAGTTAATAACCATCTCCAAGTCGTCAACATGTATGCCTCTTGCTGCTACATCTGTTGCCACAAGTATATTAAATTTTCCATCTTTAAAAGCATTCATACTACGGATGCGACCACTCTGCGATATGCCACCATGGACCGCTTTGGCTCGTAATCCTGCCCCATTTAAATACTTTACCACCCTGTCAACTTGCCATCTAGTATTACAAAAGATAATAAGACTGCTCGGTAAATATTCAAATATCAATTTTTTGACAGCCAACATCTTTTCTTTATTTTCGACTTTATAATAATACTGTCTTATTTGGTCAACTGTCATTGTTTGACTTTCAATTTTAATTGTAACAGGGTCATTCATATATCTAAGACAGACATTTTCTAAAGCAAGCGGAATAGTCGCTGAAAACATCATCGTTTGTCTGGCACTTGGTACATATTCCAAAATGTTTTGAATTTGGTCAATAAATCCCATATCAAGCATTCTATCTGCCTCATCAAGCACCAAATACTTTAAATCTGATAAGTCCATCACGCCTGAGCTAAGATGGTCTAGCACCCTACCCGGCGTACCACATACAACGCTAACCCCTCTATCAAGTATTTTAATCTCCTCGTTGATATTATGCTGTCCATAGACACAGGTAGATTTATACTTAATGTGTTTAGAAATATTAGCTATTTCTTCATCAACTTGTACTGCTAACTCTCGTGTTGGTGTTAAAACCAATGCCTTTATTTTTTTATCGTCATTCTTTAATCCCATCGCAATCGGCACACCAAAAGCGGCTGTTTTTCCACTTCCAGTTTTGGAATTAACAATTATATCTTTACCCTCGACTACTATTGGTAATACTTTCTGTTGCACTTCTGTTGGTTTTTCATAACCCATATCAGATAATGCCTTGACGATATTTTCATTTTCTATTATATCTCTAAAATATGTTTGCATTACTTATTCTTTCTTATCTTCTTTAACTCTGCATCAAACAACTTAACCGCACCTTCAAGTTTCAACTTAGGTACGTGACGATAACTATCTTTTAATACTACTTCTGTAAATGAACCACCATCAGGTGTATCAAGTATTGCTTTATTAAATAGTGATATATCATAAGCATCAATTACTTTTGTAAGTGCTCTCATTAAACTAGTTTTATCAATATCAAAATAGATATGAAACATATTACATACTGGGGTCTTAGGTTCAATTGTCGCCCCTGCTATCCTGCTCAAAAGCTCCGAATAATCTAAACTAAACTTCCAATATTCTTGCATCTTGTCTTTGTTTTCATTGAAAGCCTGCTTAGCCGAAAGTACATAAGGGTACATATGCACCAAAGTTCCACCACATCTTTTACGCCAGATTCGTGCATCGTCAATGTCTTTTTTATTACCAACCAGAATTGCACCTGCCATGCCACCCAAACCTTTGTAATAAGACATATAAATTGAGTCAAACAAAGTAAATAACTCTTTTGTCTTATATTTGTAGTAAGGTAACACTTCTAAAATCCTAGCACCGTCAAGGTGACACTTAATCCCTCTTTGCTTTAGGTACATTACCATTTCAGTTAATTCTTCTAATGATGGTGCTGCACCACCCATTTCTCGTTGAGGTAGCTCAAAAACAACACAAGAAACGTCTGTTAATGTTTTTAAATCACTAAGCGTAAAAAGGGTCTTTCTTGTACCTAAATGATATGAATGAATCCCATGAATTTCTCTAAGCCCACCCATTTCATGTACTTCCATATGACAAGTTGGGTGATAAGCAACTTTATAAATTTTAGCATTATCACAATAAACTCTCATCATTGACTGTTGCGCCATAGTTCCACTTATGAAAAAGGCTGCATCTTCTTTATAAAAGAAGTCTGCCATTTCTTTTTCAAAGTTTTTAATAATAGCTCCTTCACCGTACCAATCTGGTTTTTCAGCTTCGGCATAAACTCTAAGTTTATCAAATTCATTGTTCATATCAAATTGGAAACTACCTTGAGTTTGAAATTTAGCAGTTTCAGCTTTTTTGTAATATGTTTTTTCCATAACTAATCCTCAAATGCAAATATATAAGGTACGTTTCTATAATAATCACCGTAATTTAAACCGTAACCTACAATAAACATATCCTCAACTTCGTAGCCTGTATAGTCTGCATCAATATCGACAACTCGCCTTGATGGTTTATCAAGGAAAGTACATGATTTGATACTTTTTGCTTTCTTTTCACTTAGATGCTTTATCATAAAATCCATCGTTACACCAGAGTCTATAATATCATCTACAATCAGTACATCATAACTAGACAAATCTTCATCTAAATCTTTCACCACTTTTACATTATGAGTAGTATCAAAACCATCACCATAACTAGAAGTGGTAATAAATTCAATTCTGACAGGTAAATCAATTTTTCGAACTAAATCGGCTGTAAAAATAAAACTGCCCTTTAAAAGCGAAACAACTAAAAGATTTTTATCTTGATAATCTTTTGTTATCTGACTGCCTAGTTCTGCAACTTTTGTTCTTATATCCTCTTCAGAATATATTAAAACTTTTTTCTTTTTTGAAATATCCATATCTACACCTTACCTTATTTTATGAACAATTTTTCTCACCTTATAACTTAATCCTAAGCTATAAATAATTTTACGCTACTCCCAATTTTATTTACCCACTCGTAAATACCTGTTGTGTTCTTTTTCATAAGATAATGTCGAAAACTCTTCATGTCCTGGGTAAACTTTGTAATCAAATTTAATCTTACATATCCTACTTAATGTCTTATACATGGTTTTCATACTACCACCATACAAGTCACAGCGTCCGATAGTCCCCTTAAACAATGTATCTCCCGTAAAAAGCATATCATCAATAGCTATAAACATTGAACAAGGTGTATGTCCTGGCATGTGCATAATTTTCATATGTATATCGCCAGCATCGAGCTCCGCGCCATCATCAACTAAAATATCGGCATGCGTACTTACATCTTCACAGATAGGCATAATCGACAAGTTCTTTGCAGGGTCTTTCATAAGTTCGACCGCATTGCGATGTGCCACAACTTTTGCCTTAGTAAATTCTCGTAGTCTATCTACGCCTAAAATATGGTCAAAATGCGAATGAGTAATCAATATATACTCAACTTCAAGGTTATTTTCGACCAAAAAATCGATTACTTCTGATGGCTCGCCACCAATATCAATCACGACCGCTTTTCTAGTTTCTTCGCTATAAACAGTGTACGAATTACTCCTATACGGTCCAACTTTAACACAATTTAATTTCATATTTTCCCCTTATGATTACGAAAGTACCCTTCGCACGTCTAATACGCCTTCCATATTTCTAAACTTGGCAATAATTTTATCAAGTTGCTCTTTACTTTCAATCTCGATACCAAGTTTGACAACTGCAAGTCCATCATTGGTAATCCTTGCGTTTACACCATTTACACCAGCTTTACATTCTGACATCATAACTGATATTTCAGTAAGTAAACCTTGCTGTTGATAGGCACTAATTTGAATTTCACTTCGATACGAAACTTTATGTTCATCATCAGACCACCTTACCGTTATATAACGTTCACGAGCTGATTCTGTCTTTTCAAGATTAGGGCAATCAATCTGATGAACAGTAACTCCTTTACCACGAGTTATAAAGCCTATGATATCATCTCCTTTTACTGGTGAGCAACATTTAGCAAGTTTGACATAAGTGCCACCGACCCCTTCGACAACAATACCTTTTTCACTCTTGACTTCTTTGTCGTAGATACTGTCATAATCCTTGTGACTTCTGATGTCGCCATTAACAGCCAGCATATTATTGCGAGCTTCTCGTTTATAAAATTCTCTAATTTTTGGTATAACCTGATGAGTAAGTATCCCACCATAGCCTATTGCGGCATATAGGTCATCCATACTCTTGGTTGACAATTTTGCTAGTACTTCCTTTTGTAAATTAGAATTATTAAGCAGAGTCGGTTTGAAGCCATTGCGGACAACTTCTCTAACTAGCATTTCATGTCCTTTTTCAATGTTTTCTTCTCTATTTTGCTTTTTGAACCAACTTTTGATTTTATTTTTTGCCATTGTTGACTTTACAAAAGTTAGCCAATCTCTACTTGGTCCTCCCGAATTTTTAGAAGTGAGGATTTCGACTATTTTACCATTTTCTAATATGAAGTTAAGAGGCACCATTTTACCATCAACTTTTGCACCAATACATCTATTACCAACATCCGAGTGTATCTTATATGCAAAATCAACAGGAGTTGAACCAGCAGGTAACTCGATAACTTTTCCTTTAGGCGTTGTTACATAAACCTTGCTTGAAACTATCTCAAATTTAAGCGAATCCACAAATTCTTTAGACGATTCATAATTATCTTCATCTTCAATCATTTGTCTTAACCAAATTAACTTTTCATCAAGTGATTTTTCGTCCGCCTGTCCTGCACTTCCTAATTTGTACTTCCAATGTGCCGCGATACCATACTCTGCCATTTGGTGCATTTCTTTAGTACGAATTTGTACTTCAAAAGGCTTACCAATTTTACCGATTACCGTAGTATGAAGTGACCTGTACATATTGACTTTTGGTACTGATATATAATCTTTCAACCGTCCTTGAACTGGTGTCCACAGCGAATGGACTATCCCCAGCACACCCCAACATTCTTCTTGTGTATCAACAATTACCCGAACAGCTGTTATATCAAATATTTCATCAAAATTTCTTTTTTGGATGTACATTTTACGATATATCGAGTAATAATTTTTAGGTCTACCGTAAATTTCGGCATCTGGCTTATATGTTGCAAGTGCTTTTCTTAACTGCTCGCAAATCAGCTCGATATCTCTATCTCTAGCACTTTTCTTTTGGTTGACTAGGTTTAAAATTTGCTTATAAATTTCTGGTTCTATATAACTTAAACACCTGTCTTCCAGTTCCCACTTAATTTTAAAAATACCGAGTCTATGAGCAATTGGAGCATATATTTCAATAGTCTCACGAGCAATTCTAAGCTGTTTTTCGGGTGGCATATACATCAGAGTACGAATATTATGCAGTCTATCAGCAAGTTTTATAATGATAACCCTTATGTCTTCTGCCATTGCCAAAAACATTTTCCGCAAATTTTCTGTTTCAAATTCTTCGGTATTTTGATATCTTACACGCCCAAGTTTCGTAACACCATCCACTAACTTCGCTACTGTAATACCAAACCTGTCAGCAACATCATCAAAAGTATAAACAGTATCTTCAACGACATCATGCAATAAACCGCTTATGATTGTATCGGTATCCATTTTAAGTCCTGACAAAATAAGTGAAACTTCAATCGGATGGATAAAATACGGTTCACCCGATTTTCTTACTTGACCAGTATGCGCCATTTTTCCAAAATCATAGGCAGCCTCTATCCTATCATAGTCTAAACCATCATCACCATAGACTGCCTTTAATTTTACTATAAATACGTCTTTACTTATCAATTTATCACTTCCTTGTCATTATATTTTGCCATTGATTTCTTCACTAAAGTACTCTGCTAATTTTTTATATTCTGCTGTTTTCATATAATGATTAAATAATAATGATTTAAATGCCTTTTCTAATTCAAAATGAGTTATCTTTGCCAGCTCTATCATTGATTTTAAATCGTCTTCATCAATTTTGAAATTTGTATCAGAATCAACAAAATCATCTTTCGATACTATTGTGTATAGCATCCTATGTAAAGTTTTATTTCTATTTTCTAATTCTTCTCTTACGTCATTAATTATGTTTAAATCACCAAGTTCAAATCCGATTAAAAATTTTGTTACACTTGAATTTACTGTATAGTCGTTATTATACCTATCACGCTCTAAATATTCTAATGCCAAACCATATTCTTTTAAGCGATAATAGCCCCACGCTATTTGATTACGAAAATTAGTAATCAAATGGTCACGTGAAATAGTCTTGGCATGTTTAAGTGCCGCTTTTAAAACTTGTATGCCTGATTCGTAATCATTTTCACGATAATAAGTTAAACCATACAATTCAGAAGCGAATATCAAGCCAGTTAAATTACCATCATTGATATACCTACGCCTTGCTTTTTCAAACATCGTCATTGCTTTTATTACACAATTATTAAAAAGATCCGATATACCAAGCCAGGTATAGATATGTGGGTGACCACCATGCTCTTTTGTTTTGTTAAAATATTCATTAGCCTTATCAATGTCACCTTGTATTTTAAAAGCATCTATCCCTAAATATAGATTATATAAAAATATCTGCTCTCTCGTCATCAGTGGTCTTATTTCTTTTAATATTTTAAGCGTTTTAGCATAAATTTCTCGGTCATGTATTGCATAATACGCCATTTTAATTATCAAAAATTCCACCACCAAAGGTGATACCAATAAGTTTTCTTCGTTAGCTTCAATCACTGTATACCGCCAAAGTGCTTGGTCAAATTCATTGAACATATGTTCTTCAATAAACCAGACTATCATATCTTGTGTTTTGTCCAGCAATATCTCATCTGTAACATAAAATAATCCTAGTCTATTCAATAATTCGGCTGCTATTTCCCGAGTGGGACTTACTTCTCCCTGTAAATATGATTTGTACTGATTAGCAGACACTATGTTTTTACAAAGTTTTGCTGTACTTATTCCCTGTAATCTTCTGTTTACCTCAATGATAATGGTAAATTGTACTAATTCATTTTTACCTTTGTAATCAACCATAACAAAACTCCAATCTTCTTTAGTGTTAAACGTTTAATTTAACATCAACATCAATACAATCTGAATATTTTTTAATAATTGGATTTATTTCGTCGTTTATAAACCTTTCAACTTGCGACTTACTTATCCCAATATATAGGCTTGTATCAGTCAACTTTTTGAGTTCTTCCAGACTTATGTTAAATTCATCATCTGCCGCAATTCTCTCTAACAAATCGTTTGGCTGAGCTTCTTTTTTGATAAGTCTACCTGTTTCCATTGAGTGAACACGTATTGCCTCGTGCAGTTTTTGTCTATCGCCACCTTTTTTTACACAATGCATAATTACATTTTCAGTCATCATAAATGGCAATTCTTCTAATAAGTGCTTTTCAACAATTTTTTCATTTACCACTAAATCACTTGTGACATTTATTGCTATTAACAAAATAGCATCTACTGCTAAAAAGCTCTCTGGGATACTTAATCTTCTGTTAGCTGAATCATCAAGTGTTCTTTCAAACCACTGTGTACTTTCTGTAAACGCAGTATTACCACAACCAACAATTACGTATCTAGCTAATGAGGCAATTCGCTCACTTCGCATCGGATTTCTTTTGTACGCCATTGCTGATGAACCAATCTGACCTTTTTCAAATGGTTCTTCAACTTCTTTCAAATGCTGAAGTAATCTAATATCATTCGTCATTTTGTGAAGTGATTGTGCGATTGAACTTAACACGCTAGTAATTCTATAATCTAATTTTCTAGTATAAGTTTGTCCTGTTAAACTTATCGGCTTATAGCCACCTAATTTTTCACATACTAACTCATCTAATTTTTTAACTTTTTCTTCGTCATTATCAAAAAGCTCTAAATAGCTTGCTTGTGTACCTGTCGTACCCTTTGCACCTCTTAAACGATAATCTGATAAAATATATTCTAAATCATTTAAATCATAAAGTAAATCTTGCAACCAAAGTGACGCTCTTTTGCCCACAGTAGTTGGTTGAGCTGGTTGGAAATGCGTAAAACCAAGTGTAGCTGTATCACTATGTTTTAAACAAAATTCTGATAAATTTCTCATTAGCGATACCAGTCTAGCACGAACTAATTTTAATGCCGACTCAAAAATTATAAGGTCAGTATTACCACCAACAAAAGCACTTGTTGCTCCCAAGTGAATTATTGGTTTAGCCTTCGGACAAATTTCACCAAATGCATGCACATGACTCATTACGTCATGTCTAGTTTTCTTTTCAAGTTCACTTACCAATTGATAATCAATTTGCTCAATGTTTTTTTCCATTTCAGCAATTTGCTCATCTGTAATTTCAAGACCAAGTTCTTTCTCTGACTTAGCTAGAGCTATCCAACATTTTCTCCATAGAGTAAACTTATTGTCGTCTGAAAACAAATAACTCATTTCATTACTTGCATACCTTGCTATAAGCGGATTTTTGTACGTAGAATGCACTTTATTCCTCCAATTTTACTTTTCATTTGCTATTTTCATCATCTATTTTAAACTTTTATACTAACTTTAACAACGCTAAGTAATAGAACACTACTAAAGCTAGTATCAAAATCTAAAATATTTAAAACTTTAATTTTTCTATCAACGACAAAATTTCTTTAAACCTCACGCAAATATGAGGTTTAAAGAAAATCTCGCCATCAAGTATCCTAATCTATCGTAGAATACTACTTAGCTATAGCTACGGCTCTAGTTTCCCTGATGATATTAACTTTAATCTCACCAGGATACTGCATTTCTTCTTCAACACGTTTAGAAATGTTCCTAGCTAGTAATATCATTTCATCATCACTAACCTTATCAGGACTTACAATGATTCTGACTTCTCTACCCGCTTGTATAGCGTATGTTTTTTCAACACCATCATAACTATTTGCAATACCTTCAAGTGCAGTTAGACGCTTGATATATGTATTAAGCGTTTCTCTTCTTGCACCTGGTCTAGCTGCCGACAAGGCATCCGCAGCAGTAACAAGTACAGCCTCTACTGTTTCTGGTTCATAATCACCATGGTGTGTACTCATCGCATGAATTACGGCATCTGACTCTTTGTACTTTTTAAGCATCGCCATACCTAATTCAACATGAGTTCCTTCAAATTCTCGGTCAATTGACTTACCAATATCGTGAACAAGTCCCGCTCGTCTTGCGATACGTGGGTCAACCCCAAGTTCACTAGCTAAAATACTAGCGAATTTAGCAACTTCGATACAATGGACAAGTACATTTTGACCAAACGAAGTTCTATAATGAAGTCTACCGAGATGTTTTACCAATTCTGGGTGCATATTGTGTATGCCAACTTCAAGTAAAGCATTTTCGCCATGTTCTTTGATTTTAGCATCAAGCTCTTTTTTAGCTTTTTCGTACATTTCTTCAATTCTTGTTGGGTGAATCCTACCGTCTTGAATAAGTTTCTCAAGAGTACGCTTAGCAACTTCACGTCTTACTGGTTCAAAACATGAAAGTATAACAGCCTCTGGCGTATCGTCTATTATCAAATCAACTCCAGTCAAAGTCTCAAACGCTCTGATATTTCTACCTTCACGTCCTATAATACGACCCTTCATTTCGTCATTTGGTAAATCAACTACCGAAACAGTTGTTTCTTGTACGGCTTCAGATGCACATCTTTGAATAGTGCTTGCCAATATATCTTTGGCAATTCTGTCGGCTTCTTCTTTAGTCTTTTGCTCATGTGCCCTAATCAATAATGCCGACTCGTGGACTATACTCTTTTCAAGGTCTTGAAGTAGTATCTTTTTAGCTTCATCAGCTGTCATACAAGACACTTTTTCAAGTTCTCTGATATAGTCTTCTTCTTGTGATTTAAGCTTATTTGCACGCTTATCTAAATCACTTTGTCTTTTTTGAAGTTTCTCCTCTTTTTTATCTACTTGAGATAATTTCTTTTCGAGAGTAGACTCCTTTTGAAGATTTCTCTTTTCAAGAGTTTTGAGTTCTTCACGTCTTTCTTTAATTTCTTTGTCAATTTCAGTTTTCATTCTAAAAACTTCATCTTTGACTTCAAGAATTTTGGCTTTTTTATCAGCACTCGCCTCTTTTTTTGCCTCAGTGACGATTTCTGCCGCCCTTATTTCTGCACTCCTAATATGAGCCTCTGCAGTTTTCTTTCTGGTTATATAACCTACAAAAACACCTATACCTAGACAGGCTAAGCACAGAAGAAGAGCAATGAAAATGTTAATTTCCATGATATCCTCCGTCTTTTACTTTTAACTAAAATTTTATAAAAATAAAATGGTCGATAAACAATCGACCACAACAAAAATTCCACATATCTACCAGTATAAATGAGTACGCAAAATAGACGTAGCCATAACTACTGACAAACCTATGTTTAAACTTAAACTATAAACTTTTTTAAATAATTTATTGAAACACTAAAACTAACGCAGTTTATCATAGCTGCAACTATCTCTAACTGCTATTTTTTTTTAGTATATTTTGTAATTCAAAATTTGTTAAATCACATTTTTTAATTTTCTATATTTTTTATTCTATTTAATTTATATTTTAATAAGCTGTTTTAAGCGAAATTTTTGTAAATCGATTATCTGAACCTACACTTTAAGAACAGATACTTTAATTTTACTTTACAATTAGAAATATGTCAACTATAATTTGCTATCTAGTTAACTTTATTTACTTATTGTATATTTTCCTTATCTCGCCTATCAAATATAATGAACCGCCCCATAAAACGACCGAGTTGCTACCAGCTAACTTCATCGACTTTTGAACAGCAAGTTTCAAATCTTTTTCACCTGTAACATTTTTATTAACTTTACTTACTTCTTGAACTAACTCTTCGACAGTCAAAGCTCGTGGCATATCTAGTGCAGTACACACAACCTCATCTGCCAATGGTGCTAAAAGCTTAATAACCCCTTTATAGTCCTTATCTTTTAATATGCCAAGACCTAATATCAATTTATCATATTCAAGGTCATTTAAAGCATTTTTAAGAGCGTTTGCCCCTTGTAAATTATGAGCCCCGTCAATAATAAATACTTCTTTTTCATTTAACACTTCAAGTCGGGCGATAATTTTCGCTTTTTTAAGTCCATCATAAAGCTGTTTTTCTGTAAACTTTACTATATTGTTTTCTTTTAAGTAATCAAGTCCTTTTATTGCAAGCGAGGCGTTATAGCCCTGATGTCTACCCCACATTGATAAGTTAACATCTTTATATTTTTTATAATCAAAAGTTACGCCTGTTATACTATTGCTTGTTACTTTCACATCGTCTGCATCCAAAATTGAAAATACTGCATTTTTTGATAAAGCTACTTTTTCAATTACTTCCAGCACATTTTTTTGATTTGGGTAACAAAAGACACTTGAATTTTCTTTGATGATACCTGCTTTTTGATAAGCTATTTCTTCTAAGGTATCGCCTAAATAATCAGTATGGTCATAGTCTATCGTTGTGATAAACGACAATACTGGGTTTTCGATTACATTAGTTGAATCATAAAGACCACCCAAACCTACTTCCATTACTGCAAAATCAACTTTACTTCTTGCAAAATAATCAAAACACATTGCTGTTACTATCTCAAAATAAGTAGGATAAAGACCTGTACTTTCCAATTTATCAACTACCGCTTTTGTCTGTTTAACAATCTCTAAAAGCTTCTTTTCAGGTATATTTTGATTATTTATCTGAAAACGCTCTCTAAAAGTTTCAATAAAAGGTGAAGTAAAAAGCCCCACTTTATAACCAGCCTCTTTTAAAACTGATGATAAATAAGTACATAACGAGCCTTTGCCGTTCGTACCAGCTACATGAATACATCTTACTTTCTTATGCGGATTGTCCAGTTCTTGAAGCAAGGCATAGGTGTTATCAAGTCCCAACTTGATACCAAATCTCTCCCTACTCTCTAACCAATCTAAATAATCAGCAAGTTCTAATTCACCCAGCATCTCCCCCGCCGTTTTATTTAGCACAGGATGCAACTTTTCAGGACTAATCTCATTTAGTGGTTCTAATACAAAGCTTCTTTTTTGTATCTCTGGATGTGGCAAAATAAGTCTGTCACCTTCAAACACCTCATCTTCATAATAAAGTATATCCAAATCAATCGTCCTAGGACCCCACTTAATTTCCCTAACTCTATCTAAACTTTTTTCGATACCAAGTAGGCAATCAAGCAGTTCATGTTTTGACTTAGTTGTCAAACACAGACAAGCACCATTAACAAAATCAGCTTGGTCAGTTTTACCATACGGTTTTGTTTGAATTAAACTAGACTTTTTAACAATCTCAATTCCTGCTTTTTCCATCTGAAAAAGTGCATCGCTAATATATTTCGCAGTATCGCCAATATTACCACCAAACGCAATCCAAACCTTTTTTTTATCCAACAGAGTTCTCCTTTTTACTCGCTGTTGCATAAGCATTGTGATTGTGAATACTTTCTTGACTTTCCACATCTATATCAAAACTTAAAATATTTGAATCCTTGTCTAAATCACAATAAATATCTCTAGCTACATCTTCTACAAATTTAGGATTGTCATAAGCCTTTTCAGTAACATACTTTTCATCAGGTCGCTTCAATAAAGCATAAAGTTCGCACGAAGCATTTCTATCAATAATCTCAACAATATCTTCAACATAAACCGGTGCTTTTGAAGTCAATCTAACTGTGGCAATCGTTCTTTGATTATGTGCACCATAATCTGATATAGCCTTAGAACAAGGACACAAAGTTGCTATTGGTGCTGAAATAATTAATTCTTGACTAAACTTACCATGCTCATATTTGGCATTTATCACACAGTCAACGTCCATTTTACTTTTTAATTTTGTAGCAGGCGAAGTCTTTTCCACGAAATACGGAAACTCAAAAGTTGCATATGAAGTAGCAGTAAACTCTTTCTCCGCAATCTCTTTTAATATATTCTCTACATTACAAACATCTATCTCGTCTATCTGTTGTGCTATTTCGATAAATCTACTCATATGAGTGCCTTTTACAGTTTTTTCAAGACCAACCCCCATCGAAATAAGTGCGATAGTCGGCATCGCCTCACCTTTACTTTTAACTTTAACTTGACTTTTTAACCTTTTAACACCGACATTATCAAGATATACACCTCTTACATCTTCTAACGATTGAATATCTAACATATTATTCTCCTCTATAAACCACGCCTGAATTTCTTGTTTCCCAAACCTCAATCTCAAACAATGAACAGTTTGGTCTTTCAACTAACGGAGCAATCCTATTCCATATCTCAATAGCAATATTTTCAGCACTTGGATTCTCCAAAATATCATTTAAATCATGGTGGTCAAAATCAACAAGAACTTCTTTGTTTACAATGTTTTTAAGCTCGACAAAGTCAAATATCATATCTTCGTGATCTGGTTTACCGTCTAATTTAACAACTAACTTATAAGTGTGACCGTGCGGTCTTTCGCATTTACCATGATACTTTGTTAAATGGTGAGCTGCATCAAATTCAAATTCTTTTATTAAAATCATTTTTTTCTCCTTAGTTTTTATACGCTTTAAACTTGGTATCTTCTGTAAAATCAGCTAATCTGACAGAATCAGCAACAAGCGTTGCCATTTTATGTTTTGCAATATCATGCACTCTAAGTACATTTACCGCACGATATGCTGCGATAGCTGTAAGAAAAGCCGACGCATCGTCAATAGCCTCCAGGCCCTCAGTCGTATTCTTGTCTGCTGGAAAACCATTGTTTTGAAGTATATCAACTATAAACCTTTTACGTGACACACCCAAAAACGAGCTATAACCTAGTGCATGTATCAATTCTAAATTCTGTATTAATTTTAAATTTTCTTTCTTCGTAAGCCCGAAACCAATACCGGCATCAAGCATAATTCTTTCTTTTTTTATACCATTTTCATTGGCGATAGCGATAACTTTCTTAAAATACTCTAACATCGCCTCTACTATATCCATATCAGCTAGTTCTTTTTGCTCCTCGTCACTAAAAGCGTTTCCAGTACCAAACTTAGGAAAATTTCGAGAAGTTTCAAACTGTGGTCGCATAATTACAGGATTAAACATCGCTATCAAACCGCAATCATTTTCAGCAATTACTTTTGCCATATTTTCACTACCCAAAAGTCCAGTAATGTCATTTATAATATCGGCACCAGCCCTGACCGCCGCCTCAGCAACCTCTGCCTTCCATGTATCAACCGAAATAATTACAGACTGCAATTCAGGGTGTTGTTTGATAGCTTTAATCACTGGCACAACTCTAGCAATTTCTTCTTTTATATCAACTGGTGTACTACCCGGTCTAGTAGATTCACCACCAATATCTAACATGCCAGCTCCGTCTTTTACCATTTCCAAAGCTCTAGCCAAAGCTGAGTCAACAGTATTGTACTTGCCACCATCTGAAAAAGAATCTGGTGTAACATTGATAATACCACAAAGTATCGTTGGGCTAAAATCATTTATTTCGAAATCTTTATATTTAAACAAAACATTACACATATTAACACCTCTTTTTCAATACGACCTAAGCACAACGTAATATAATGATTTTCGCTATCAAATCGCAAATAAACCTTTCTAAATATAGCAAATATCACATAATAGCATTGTTAACTTTTTATATTTTTTGCGAAATTAACAAGCCTGTCATACATCATTTGCCGCCGATAATTCTACAACATATACACCTATTTGTCAACCCAAAAAACACGTTTTTTTAGTTGTTAACAGGTTGTAACGGATAATACATAAATTATTCACATAAGGGTAAAATATGCTGTCCATACCAGTTGCGAAATCGCAGTTTGACTTTTTTTGTAGTTTAGTATATACTTTGTTAAAACAAATTAATTATTAGCAATATTTACAACTAACCAGTGGAGATAACATGCGTGATATATTACATAGTGATTTAAATAACTTTTATGCAAGCGTGGAAATTTTGCATAATCCCAAACTAAAAGGCAAAAACGTTATCGTTGGGGGTTCAGTAGCTGACCGCCACTCTATCGTTTTAGCCAAATCCACCGAAGCTCGCAAATACGGTATTAAAACTGGCGAAGTTATTTGGAAAGCCAAACAAAAATGCCCCAATCTAATTATCGTACCACCCCACTTTGAGCTGTATGTCGCCTACTCTAAAAAAGTCCAAAAGATATACTATGATTTTACCAATCTCGTTGAATCATTTGGCATTGATGAATGTTGGCTTGACGTGACAGAATCAAAAAACTTATTTGGTACACCTTTAGAAATAGCCCAGCAAATTAGCGACAAAATCAAACAGGAGATAGGGCTTACTGTATCAATCGGGGTAAGCCACAACAAAATATTAGCCAAAATGGGTAGCAACTACAAAAAACCAGACGCTATCACCGTAATAACTAAAGAAAATTTTAAAACACTGCTTTGGGATAAACCTGTCGATGAACTTACTGGCGTTGGCAGAAGTAGTGCTGAAAAATTAAAAAACCTTAGGATAAGAACTATCAAAGACCTCGCCAATACTGACAAGGAATTTATCACAAAACTTTTAGGCAAAAACGGAATAGTCCTTCGAGAATTTGCCAACGGCATCGATAACCGACCCGTTGATGATTTTGATAAAAAAAGTCCAATTAAATCTATTGGCAACGGTTTCACATTAAAAAGCGACCTCACCACAACAGCAGACGTTAAAAAAGCTATTTCCAGACTATCAGTCAAAGTCTCCGACAGATTACGAAGCAACGGACTATATGCTAATACTATCGAATTAAAAATCAAAGGCACAGATTTTAAATCAAAAAGTTATCAAAAACCACTAAAATACCCAACAATGTCGTCTATGATAATTAGAGATATGGCAATGGAAATATTTTTAGATAACTACCGAACTGCTTTCACAGTCCGAGCAGTAAGTCTAAGGTGTTTGAAACTGCAATTAGATGATATCCCAAGCCAAATAAATATGTATGAATGTCAAAACAAAAATAAAAAAATCGAAAAACTCGATAAAACTCTGAGTGAGATTCGCAAGACCTTTGGCGAAGATAAAATCACCTTCGGCAATCTTTTAAACGACGAGATAACACCGCAAGACAAAACCGATATAATAATGACTCCTGAAAAGTACAAAAAATAAAACTCTCAACATCTTGACTTTAGTCGTCAAAATTTGAGAGTTTTACTTTATTAAATTTCACTCAGTAAATGTTACTATTAGTTATTTTCAAAGTACATTATACCAATTTGTGAACCACGTTTATCTGCACTTCGTCTATGCGAGAAAAATAAATTTTCTTCTTCAAACGTACAATTTTCAGCTATCTCAATATTTTTTTCTAGTACACCAGCCGCCAAAATATGCAACTTATTTAATTTTTTCATATCAAGATAGTATCTATCCTTAGATTGATTATACTGATAACATTCTGTAATGTAGCTATATTCTTTCATACTATCAATTACATCATCTTGCACTTCAAAACATTTACCACATATACATGGACCAATACCAACTATAATATCTTGCGGTTTAGAGCCACGTTTGATAAATTCGTCTATCATTTTTTGGGCAATATTTTTTGCCGTACCACGCCAACCAGAATGTGCTACTCCGATAAGTTTAATAACATCATCATAAAAATATAGCGGTGTACAATCAGCATAAAAAGTTGTAAGAACAATATCTTTTTCTTTAGTAAAAAAACCATCAACACCTTTTATATCATAAGCATCTTGCATAAATTTACCCTTGTAAGAGCTATCAATATAAAGTATCTTATCATCGTGAACCTGGTCAGACAACACATAATTTGCAAAATCAAAACCCAAAGTATCAGCTAATATATGATAGTTTTGGATAACGCTTTCTCTATCATCGCCTTTATTGGTAGCAAAGTTTAAACTCTGATATTCGTTTTTGCTAACACCACCTAGTCTAGTAGTATACCCCGCCAAAACACCTTTATCTTTAAAAGACTTAAAGACCAGTGTTTTAACATTATTTTTTTCTAAAACTATCATTTACTTATCCATCGCACTTTTAATAAGTCCGTCAAATAATGGATGTGGTTTTAATGGTCTAGATTTGAACTCTGGGTGGAACTGACCAGCAATATAAAACGGATGATTTTTTAGTTCTAAAATTTCAACTAAGTTTTCATCAGGAGAAAGCCCCGACAACAGCATACCATTTTCAACAAACATATCTCTATATTGATTGTTAAACTCGTATCTGTGACGATGTCTTTCATAAATTAAATCTGCACCATAAAGCTGATGAACTTTACTACCAGCAAGCAATTTACATGGATATACACCAAGTCGCATTGTACCGCCCATGTCTTCTAAGCTTTTTTGTTCGTCCATCAAATGTATAATAGGAAAACTTGTAGTTTTAACAAACTCAGTCGATTGAGCATCAGATTGACCAAGTACATTTCTCGCAAATTCCATAGCCATCACATGTAAACCAAGACAAATTCCCAAAGTAGGCACATTATTTACTCTACCATACTTAGCTGTTATGATTTTACCTTCAACACCTCTATCACCAAAACCACCTGGTATCAATATACCGTCTTTGCCACCTAACATCTGGTCAACATTTTGCTCAGTAATATCTTCGGAATTTATCCAGTCAATTTCAAGCTTTGCATCATTTTGAATAGCAGCATGCTTTAGACTCTCAGCAACCGAAAGATAAGCGTCTTTTAACTCGACATACTTACCTACTAAAGCAATCTTGACACTTTTGCTAAGGTTTGCCTCTTTTTTAACAAAATTCTCCCAACTTGTTAAATCTGGTTGTTCAGTTTCAAGATTTAACATCTCACAAGCTAGCTGTGGTAGGTTTTGTTCTTCTAATATAAGTGGTATTTCATAGATTGAATCAGCATCCTTATTTTCAATAATTCTGTCGGGGCTTAAATTACAGAATAGCGAAATTTTACTTTTTATCTCTTCGCTAAGACTAGCCTCTGTTCGACAAACAATAGCATCAGGTTGAATACCAATCTCCCTTAACTGCTTTACACTATGCTGAGTTGGTTTAGTTTTAACCTCGCCAGCCTTTTGTAGATACGGAACTAAAGTAAGGTGTATATACATCACAGTATTAGGCTCAAGTTCATATTTAAGCTGTCTAATAGCCTCTAAAAATGGTAAACTCTCGATATCGCCAACCGTACCACCAACTTCAACTATTACAACATCTGCATTTGCCTCTTTAGCGTGTGAAAGTATTGAATTTTTAATTTCACCAGTGATATGCGGTATAACTTGAACAGTCGCTCCTAGATACTCGCCTTTTCTTTCTTTGCTAATTACAGAACTATAAATTTGACCTGTTGTAGTGTTTGACATTCTATTTAAATTTATATCTATCAATCTTTCATAATGTCCTAAATCAAGGTCTGTCTCCGCTCCGTCTTCTGTTACATACACTTCACCATGTTGATATGGACTCATTGTACCTGGGTCAACATTTATATATGGATCCAACTTTTGAACTGCAACTTTTAAACCACGAGCTTTTAACAACTTACCAAGAGAAGCTGCGGTGATGCCTTTACCTAACGCAGAAACTACTCCTCCTGTCACAAAAATAAACTTGCTTTTCATATATCCTCCCTAGCTAAATTAATTCACATTACCTTTAAGTATAAAACGAAAATTGTTTTTTTTCAAGCCAAGAATAAGAAAATAAAAAAACAAATGAAATCTTAACAAATCTGTGATATATTATTAGAGTGAGGTGAAAAATGAGAATAAACAAATACATTGCTAAATCAGGTGTTTGCTCCAGAAGAAAGGCTGACGCCCTTATAAACAGCGGAAACGTCACGATAAATGATGAGATTGCAACACTTGGCAGTGATGTTGCAGAAAATGACGTAGTTAAAATTAACGGAAAAATAATAAAATTGCAAGAAGAAAAAATTTACATTGCTTTCAACAAACCAGTCGGTATTGAATGTACATCTAACAAATCTGTCAAAAACAACATCATCGACTATATTGGTTTTAAACAAAGGATATTTACAGTCGGACGACTTGACACTAACTCACAAGGATTGATTATCTTAACCAATGACGGCGACTTTGCTCAAAAGCTAACCAAAACTGCCAACAAGCACGAAAAAGAGTACTTAGTAACAGTCTATGATGACATCACGCCCGAATTTATCAGCAATCTGGAAAAAGGCGTGGAAATTGACGGCATCATGACCGCTCCCTGTAAAATAAAAAAATTAAGTAGTAAAAAATTTAAGATAACGCTTATCCAAGGGTTAAATCGACAAATTAGAAAAATGTGCCTTACTCAAAACAACCGAGTTAAAACACTTAAAAGAATCCGCATCGAAAAGCTACTTCTGGGCGATTTGGAAATTGGTAAATACAAACATATTAAACCGGAAGACGTATTTTAATACTAAAACTTAACAAGTTTAATAAAAATAGTCCATCTATGATTATAATTTAATTAAAAACCATCATTTTGCTATGGCAAAAAACCGCCTTATCAATTATAATCTATACTGATAGCAAACATATTATCTATACACTATCAATAGGTTTCAGAGACAACAAAAGGAGAAAATTTATGTCAGGACTATTTTTTTTAATCATTTTTTTAATCATTTTTTTAATTATTAGCTTTCAATTATTTTATGGATTATCAGTACTAAAAAAAAGAGAAAAACGCGGACAAATAATAAGCAAAAAAGGTGAAAAACGCAGAGAACCAGCAAGTTATTCTACAAACAGTCACCGAACTGCACCAAGTCCAGAAATCAACCAAAGACTTGATAGACTTGAAAAAATGATTAACGATAAAGATTCAGAGATAAAAGAATTAAAACGCGAAATAGCTAAACTTAAACAAAGAGAAGAACTTTACAAACTCGATGACATGGACTTTTAAGTTGATATGGACTTTAAAGTACAGATTCTTGAAAACAACTTCATATAACCCCCATTAAAATAATATCATGCTTTTTTACTTTTTATAGACAATATCAACTTAAAAATGGATTAACACTAGCCGATAAGACTATATAAAGAGTTAGCAAGCATCGTACAAGGAGGGTCAAAAAATGGGTAAAGAATTAGCACCATTTATACTAGGTTTAAACGTTCTCATACTAATAGCTCTAGTTATAGTTATTGTTATCACGATAAAACTGTTCAAAAAACATCAAACCAGATCAAGTGTCACTTCACAAAAACACAAAGACGAATTGATGAAAACCATCATCGAAATGGAAAAAAAGACAGGCTTAACAACCTATCAATTAATAACCGGCGATGAAAGTATCGAGGAAATGGCAGAAAGAGCTAAAAAAGTTGAAACTAGAATGAGAATGGCAAAACTCCACTCGCAAATGGAGTACAATGATATTGACAACGAACAATAAAAAACACTTGATAAATTTTGGTAGTATTTATACCAAGTTTATCAAGTGTTTTTTTACAAAATTTTGCTTTTTTCTTAAAAATACCACGTCTATTAAAATACTAGATTTTCAGACCGCATAACCTGTACCGTTAATCGTGATAAACAACTATTTTATTGTAACTCTCGTTCACTAATTACAGGATATGAAGATATAGCTCGATAAGTCAAGGTATCAGAATATACCAATATGTAATCGTTATTGTCTATACATATATTTCGTATTTTACTACACGGTATATTTATTTGCTTTATTTTTTTATTAAGAGCATCTAAACACCAAACTTCATTAGTATCCCTACTATATAATATCATATTTGAATCTTTTTCAACACTCGCAGAAGAAGTAGCTATATCCAAATCAACATCATTAAAAATAACCGGTTTTATAGTATCAGCACTTATATCAAATAAAACCCCAGAGCCCGCATACGTTCTAATAAAACCATAATTACTAATTACTGTAAACTTTGAAATTCTTTCATTTTTCAGTAATTCAAAAGTTTTTTTATCTAATTCGATATCTTTTATCTTCTTGCCAGCTAAATCATATACTTCTATTCGAATTGAACTTACCTTTCCCTTATTTTCTTCAACCACAAATAAATACAACTTTTTATTATCTTGTGCAAAATTATATATTATTTCTCCACTTTTTGTATCACGATTAAATTCTTTAAATATCAAATTTGTAAATTCTGAATTATTAGATTTTTTTGTATTATATGTATCTATATAAGTTACACCTTTACGATTATCTATTTTACCCTTAAGCGAAAAAATGGTGTCTTCATAATTATCAATATATATAAGCGTTTGTCCAGTAGTATCTTCCGCTATTTTTTTAATTCTGTCATCTTTTAAATTTAATTCATATAAAAAATTTTTTATTGTTACACCTTGATCAGAGACTGACATTAATCTATCACAATACATGTATATTTTTTCTTTATTTACCACAATATCTCCTGAATCAATATAAGGACTCATAAAAGTTCCTATAACTTCATCCTTATCCTTTAATATATTATATTTGTGAAAAATCAAAGAAGAACCTTCACCCTTACCTTTATAATAAGCGTAAAGAATACTACCATTTTGCACAGAAATTAGATTATTAAGCCACATATTCTCAACATTTATTTCATATTGTCCCGTAATATCAGTTTCACTATTTTTAGTTGTTTGTGCAATATCATTTTTTTCGTTTACTGTTGTTGTACATGATGTGCAACTAATTGCAATAATAATCGCAATTATATTTTTAAATATCTTCGGCATATAACCCTCCCTCGTATAATATGTAATATAGACATAAAATTCTCGTCTATGCTATAAAATCAAGTCTTTTTATTTATTTTTCAAAGTTTTTCACCATTAAAAATTTTCAATACCCCAAAATAAACTACTAGTAAAAAGAATACCAATAAATTAACAAAAACTAACTTCAAGGTATTTTCATATTAGATACTTCAATTCCCCCCTTTCAACGATTGCATCAATAGCTAACTCACTAATACCTTCAATACATATCCAAATAAGAACGCCGTTTTGTGACAAAAAATTTGTTTTTTTCTAAAAAAGCAGAGTAGCTCAAAATTTTATTCTATTGCTACTCTACTTAAAACATTACTTTTATTTTTTACCAAGATATTTTAATACAATACTAAACTAACATTCCATTCTTCAGGCATTGACATTCCAATAGTAAATCCATTAACATTAACACATAAAATATAATTACCTTTTATTTTGATATCAACTTTATCATCTTTTGTATTTTCTCTACCAACCCTAGGATTGATTTCATCTTCACTCCAGTAAACTTCCCTGATACCCGACAAATATGATTCAATAAATCCGATATTTACAAACCGAGGTGCACCATTGACATGCTTATAAGTATAATTAACTTCTACATTTTTCCAACAAGCAAGATCATGCAAGCCCCAACCAGTAAAAGGTGCCGACCATTTAAACGAATGACTATCTTTAGTAGCACTTAAAATTGGTGAAATTTCAAATTTACCACTACCGTAAGATTGCTCATTTACATTTTTACTTACGTTAATCGAAGTCTCGAGTGTCTTAGTTTTTTTCAAATCACAAATTAATTTTTCAAGTTCTTCTAAACTATCTAACTTTATTACTTCATCAACATTTTTAGTATTGACATCAAATGTTTTACACCCATATTTATCTGCTAAAGCTTTAATTTTTTGATCTGCTTTTAAATTATCGTCCGCATAAGATGATATACCTAAACCAAACACCATAGCCATTACCAACATTAAACTAGAAACTTTTTTGTACATCGCAAAATCCTCCTTTTGATTTTAACTGTTCTGAAGTTGTTTAATTACCTACACCATTAAAAACGAATTATCTATATTCATTTTTAGACGAACCTATTACTTACATATAGATTATAAATTAAGTCCTCCTTTGCTCACTCATCTATCTCCTCACTATAAGTTCGTATGATAAGGGTGTATGTACATATAATACACCAAATTTAAACTTTTGAACAGAGTAAAAATAAACCTTTAACAAATTTTAATAAAATTAGTTCTTCAAAAACTTTAAAAAGCATAGCAGTATGTGAATTTTATTATATATTATATGTATTTTTAGTTATTATCTTAATTAATATATAATATAAAAACTTGTATAGTTTTTTAAATATTTTATTCCGTAACCTTACTATTGTTTACAATTTTATCAATTATCCAACCGTCTGAAGTTTCTAAAAGGACATTGCCTTTGTAGATATTTGAGCAAAAATTATAAACAGGTTCACGAACAATATTTCCAGCCATATCAGCTATGCCAAACTTATCATTTTCAGCAAACACCATAAAACCATTTTGGATTCTATACAACTTTTTAAAAGTTGTCTTTTTTATGAGATTACCATCTAAATCAATAATCACGGCATTACCGTCTACAAAATTAAGTGGTACACCTTGCGGGGCAAGAAAGTTCAAATCCATTGTTTCCAGTCCTGCATACTCTTTACTAAGGTCTTTGACAACTTTACCATTGATATCGATAAGGAACAGTTTATCATTTTTGACAGCCAGTGCCCTGTTATTTAAAATATTACCCATAGAATCATAAATGATCTCGGTTTGCGGCTGATTTTTAAGCAAGTTATATATCCCAACTCCAGCAGTTTCCTCACCTTGTTTATTTAATTTGCCATAAACTGTATATTCTGTTTCGCTCACCGCTTTGTAAAGCCTGATATTTTTAACCGGCTTAACTGGTTCTGTCACAATTTTACCCGTATTATCTATGTATACAAATTTTTCATCATCATTTTCACTAGCCAAGACGACTTTAGCTTCGCCATCAAAAAACATTTCGCCCTGCACTATATCTTGACCATCAACCTTATCGATAATCTTTTCACCTTTGGTATTGATATAATAACCTTCACCTTGAACAGTTTTGACAAAAGCTAAATCATTGGTGAATTTATTAGCAACCTCATAAAAAGTATCATTTAGTACGTCACCTTTCATATCCATATAGCCAGTCAAAATTTTATCGTCTTGTTCAATTTTACTTACCAAAAAGTAACCTTGCGATATTTCCGGATTTACATCATATCCCTTATCTATTTTGACAACATCAAAAACAGATTTTACTTCGTCAGTTTTGTTAGTTGTCGTTTCACGCTCAACCCTAACATCAAGCTTTTTTTCATCATCTTGCTTATTTGTTGAATTATCCTGCTTATTTTTCTGATTATCATTATTTGCAGATTCATCGTTTACCACCTGCGTATCTTCCTTTGACGTGTCAGCTTTTACAGTTGTTTTATCAGAAGTACTATCACACGCTCCTAAAAAAAGTGATAGCGACACCACAGCAAACAATATATATTTTTTCATAACAGTCTCCTTCATCGACAAATTATTATTGACTCAACTTATACTAGCATACTATTTATCGTCAACAACTTTAGCTGTATTATTAAATAGTGTTACTTACTAACCGAAAACATTTTATTAGGTAAGGCAAATAGCATATAACCAAATTGCATATCTTTGTACTCTTTCAAAACATTACCCTCACTATCAAAAATCGTAACAACACCATCTTTGTAAGCTATACACTTAATTACCTCTTCTTGATTAACAACATAGTAAAGATATTGATTATACTTACCACTATCAATGCCAAAATACGTAATTTGATACTTACCACTAACACCGACAACATCAGCTACACCACCATCATCATTAGGGCTCTCAAAGTCTATAATTTTTTCAAATTTTTGTGCAATCTTTTCCATCTCCGTTGCAATATCTCTATTCATCTTGGTTATCAAACCATTCTTGATATCATATTTTAATAATTTTGTAAAATAGCCATCTTTTGTTTTAGTAAAGCTATCGAATTTTTCAAATATAGTTAGATTATCTGCTTCATTTTTTAAAACCTTAGCAATACAATTTTTGGCATCAGTTTCAATCATCACTACTTTTTCCTTGTTCTCAGCCAATTCTTTCCCAGATTTTCCCTCAACCACTTTACTAAAATTGAACAAAAACCTATACTTATCATCTGCAACCTTTTCAAAATTTAATAGTATTGCATCTTTACCATATCTTTTAACTGTATAGCTTTCGATAAAACTTTTAAAATCAAATATCTTCACAAAACCTGTCGAATCATAACGACTTTTAAACATATAAACACCATCTTTTTCAATTAAATAACCCTGTGGTGTTGCATATATATAATCACTTATATTCAGTCCTTTTACCAGCTTTTTCCCATCAACAAATACAGGACTATGCTTACCATCCCAATAAACAGGCACTTTGTAATTTGATAAATCAGTCATCACCAACTCACTTACCTTTTCTATAAATTCATCGGTGATTATACTTTTACCCAAGCTTGTTATCTCGTTGCTCGTTAGATTTATTTTGTAGACAGCTAACTCGCCATTTTTATCTTGGCTAATAAATGGTACTTCATCATCAGCGAGTGAAAGCTCAGCCATTTGCTCAGTTTGACTATCATTTTTTTTCAAATCATCCACTTTTTCTTTTTTCGCTTTTTCATGTTTAGTATGGCTGTGATGCTCATCATCACTAGCTTTACGCTTTGCAATACTCCTTACCGATGATTTTTTTTCATCACTATTATTAAACACGTCATTGTATGAACATCCACTCAGCAAAACAGTTACTACAACCATACTAAGAATTAACAAGAAATTTGAAATATTTTTCATAAAAATATCCTCCTCGTGAAAATCATCATTCCAATCCATAAAAACTAAGCTACGCTATACACTAGTTACTTCTAAGATACAACTTAAAAAAAATTTACTTTTCTTTTTTTCTCGGAACCACAGACGTTACTGTTCTTGAAACCAATTTTCCAATTTTCTTATTTTCATACTTTGCTAATTCCTTTGCATCATCAATCGTTACTGTATAGATAATTACATCATCCAAATATTCTTTTTTCACCATATTTCTTTTTGAAAAATCTTCAAACAACTTACTATCATCACGTTTCACGTCAGCATCTTTACTAACCTTTACGCCATCGTTTATTTTGTCGGTACTTTCAATATAATCACTTGGAACATCGGACAACAGCTCCGTACCAGTAAAAGCAAACATAGCCAAAACAGCTAACGCTATACCTAAAATTTTTTGTTTCATAAAAATATCCTTTCTAATTTTAACCATTTACTTTATCTAAACATTTAGATAATTATCATATATTCAAACTTTTCTTTAACTTCAATAAAAATTTTTCCCTTATACTCCCCCTGCACTACCGCTTTTACATTGTAAAGACCTATCCCATGATTTTTGGTCTTTTTACTAGACTTTATTAGGTTGTTCTTTACATATACAGCACTTTTTATCGGATTTGTTATAAGGAGTTTAAATTTATCTGAATTTTGGATAATTAAAGTTATTCGTTTATTTTCAGCACTAAGTAGTTCACAATGCTCAATCGCATTATCAAGTAAATTACCTAAGATAATAATCAAGTCCTTACTTTTAATCCGACACTCTTTCAAGCTATCAAGATTGAGGTTCATAACTATCCCTTTTTCTTTCGCCAAGACGTATTTAGCATTTAGCAACACATCGACCAAAGGATTGCCAGTTGCAACAAATTTACCCTGCACCGTCAAATCTAGCGACAAGTTGCTAACATATTTTTTAGCCTCATCAAATTCTTCTTTTTCAAGCAAACCTTTGATACATAGCATAGTATTTGAATAGTCATGCAACATTTTCCGCTGTAAATCATCATTGGCTTTTATCTTTTCCCATAACTTCAACTCGCTTTCGATTCGTTCGCCATTGATCGCTTTAAATTTTAGCTTTTGATATAAATTTACAATATCAGACAAATTATAATAAACTAAAACATTTAATACAACAACAAATACGGGTAACACTAACTTGGTTGGGAAAAACTTTAAATCTTCGGGAATAACATATATTGTAAGACCTATCGTAGAAAGCAATGAAATTAATACAAACTTGCTCCAATGATTAAAACTAATTTTGTGTTCAGCACCTAACCGCTTAGTTAGATACACCACCATGCCGAATAATATCATCTTAGATACTACCCGAATAATAAATATATCATCAAAATTATTTGTAACTAGAGTAAAAATATCATAATCATAGCGGAATATCGTTAATAACAAGAAATCCCAAACTATCTTTAAACTAAATATCAGACCTGTCACACCTAAAATATAAATAGCACCAGCCCTAAAAACAGCATACATCAAAGCTGTGACAATTACAAAGGACAGCAAAATTTTTATTAGACAAAAATCTATACAACCTATCATAAAAAAAGCCTCAGCTAACACCGCTATCAGTATAATATGCCAAAGCTTATTCATTTTCCGCTTTTCAAACAAATTAGAAAAACCGACATAATAGACAAATAACTCAAAAATCAAAATTAAAATTCGTTCTGACCAAAATATTACCTGCTCCAAAGTAACCTCCACTTTTCCACACTCATCAAAACATCGTCTTGCCTATTTCGTGAAATAGGTATCGTAACAGCCGAACATAACACTAACTGATTTTTTTTATAAGCAGTTACATGTCGTAGATTAACTAAAAAACTCTTGTGAACACGCAAAAAATCAACTGACTGCATCTTTTTTTCAACATCATCTAATTTTTCATAAAATTGCAAGTTTTGCTCGTTAACCATATGAAATACAACCTTATGATTTTCACTAGACATATACATCACGTCCTTTAAAAAGACCGTCATGCCATTAAGAGTTACTGTATCATCAACCATACTTTCTCGCAAAGATACAAGACACTCTTTGATTTCTTCTTCTAAGTTTGATTTCAATATATACCTAAAAGCATGAACTTTATACCCAAGTGTTGAATACTCCGCAAACGTCGTGATAAAAACTATATTACCATGATAACCAAGCTGTCTGATACTGCTAGCCAACTCTACTCCATTCATATCGCCTAGTTCAATATCCAAAAATATTACATCATATGCCAATAAATTTTTATCTTTTACAACACTCATACCATCTGTGTATTTTTCTATCTTAAAATCATCTCCATAACTCGTTAGCTCATTAGAGATTACCCTACAAATTTCATCTAAGATATAACTTTCATCATCACATACAGCAATTTTCATCATAAGTCCCTTCATTTCGTCATAAATTTTATGTTGATACTATCAACAATTATATCATGCTTTGCCTTTTAATATAAGTCCTAGATTGCTGATAAACAAGTTATATCATAAAAAAAAGCATATATTACCTAGTAAGTATAACCTATCTGATTATAAAACTTAATAATATATGCTTTTAGCTAACTTAAATGCATAATTTTACTCATATGGTTTATACTGAACAGGCTCGCCATTATATTTAGTAAATTCACTAAACTCTCGCTCCTTGTCCCGCTTTCTTAACTCCTTAATTTTTTCTTCATCAATATCCTTATTTTTATCATCTTTATCAATATCTTGCTTGGTAACAGCGTCAACATAATCAGCCATATAATACTTATGAGAGAAACTATTAAATACAAAATCGCCTTGCTCATTCTTTACAAAAACGAACTTTCTATAAACATCAAAATCGTGACTACCAGTAAATTTAGCAAATTCAAAATTTACAGCATCAGCATTGTAAGTGAACTTTGTTAGCACTGTAAAGATACCAGACTCCTCATAAACATCTGTTATTTCCTTACTCTTTAAACTAACCTTACCTAAGTATTTCGCCTGAGCCTGTTTTTGCTTTTCGCTATACTCAGCTTTGAAATCATCAAGCTTTTTGTCTTTGAAAAGACTTGCTTTGATAATATTATCATTTTTGACACCACGACCGACTACAAGTACAAAATTTTCTTTCGTTGGAAAATAAATATACTCATCAAGCAATTTAGTAAGCAAAGGCTTATCGATTGCTATACCAGTATCCTGAGTATAATTTTCAATTTTAGTTCCAAAACTATCCACATCTTCCAAAAACTGATTAGTAACACTTACAAACTCGACAACTTTTTCTTTGTCTGATAATTCTGATTTCATAATGTTTTGATAGATTGTATCAGAAACTTTATCATTAGCTTCTTTATTTTCTTCAACAGCTTTATCATCTTTACCAGCTTTATCATCTTGCTTTACATTTTTGCCATCATCATTACTTGTGGCAACTTGCTTATTTTCATCTTTACCCGACTTACTTTCACTTGGCTTATCATCAGTACAAGCACTCAGCATAGTAACAGACGCTATTAGTAACCCAATTAAAAGTGTATTTAAATATTTTTTCATAAGTCCTCCTTGAATGTATAAAGTTTTATTAAATCTAACAACAAATTTTGATTTATTACTATGTATAGGCTAAACCTAAACAATTTAAAGTTAACATAAAAAAATAAAAAAATCAATATCTATTATGTAATGAGCGAACTCCCTTACGCTCCCTTTGGTCGCTGTCGGTCGTCCGAGCTGTCGCTCTCAATACGTTTAGTCAAATAAAATATTACTTACAAGCAAGCTTGTTGCATATTTTATTTGCTAAACGTGCTCATTGCTTGGCTTTCGAAAAAAAACAAGAAATCCGACGAAATTGGTAAAAAATATTACATAAAGTAACAATGTTTTTTTATAATTAACAGTTTACACTAAACTCTACACAAAATGTTAACACGATTTTTAAAAACTTTTTTATTCGTATAATACAGCCAAGAGAATGGAACAACAAGTCCAAAAACAGCAATCAACGAAATAAAACTTTCAATTAATTCGTTCATAAAACCAAATTTCCTAAATAAATAAGCCACAATAAATATCGCTACGGGGTGTGCAAGATAAACGTAAAATGAAACTGTACTTATCTTTTTTAAAACCGTAACTACTCTCTCAAAATAATTTAAAATTGCATCACTAAGTAAAAAGTAGAAAAGTGAACCAGCTCCCCCTAAAGATACAAAACTTAAATTATACTCCATAATACTTGGGTATTGCCCTAAATAAAATTGCTTATACTGTATCCAAGAATAAAACACAGTAGATAATGCAAATAACAAAATAATTTTAAAGTTATTCCCCTTAACAAACTTGATAAAATTAACCGATGATTTTCCCGCATACGCTCCAATCATAAAGATTAGCAAATAATTTGTAAAGAATATATAATTATTAGCAAAATCACCCAACCAAAAAAGATAATTGGCTAAAAAACTAAGCACTATACCATATTTAAAATCAAATTTTAATACAAACACCTTTAAAACAGGTGCTAACAAATAAAATTGAAATATTATTATAACAAAATATAAATGATACAAGTGCGAACCCATTAAAATTCCCTTGAAAAAATAAAAAACATCAAAAAACTTAAAACTTACGATAACCGCTAAGCAATAGTAGAGCAAAGACCATACAAAATACGGAATAAAAACTTTTACAATTTTCTTCTTTACATAATTTATATATTCAATCCTCTTGTTACTGTATTCATACATAATTAAAAAACCACTAATAAATATAAAAATATATACTGCCGGCTTTGATATAGTTGATATAAAATTAAAAATTGAAAAAATAATATTATCTTTTACCAAAACCAATGGATTTGCAGTTACATGTATAACCACAACAAGAATAGTCGCCAAAGCCCTTAATATTGTAACGTGTTCAACTTTACCTTTCACACTTTCCTCCTGTATAAAACTCACAAAAGTGACTTCGATACAAAATTACACATACCGAAGTCACCACAATTTTATATTACATTTAAAGCTACTATCCGTTTTATATTAATAGAAATTACATCTACACCAAGCTTCATCATAAATAAAATTACCCTGTGTAGTTGCGTCTCTATCTTTGCCAATATTACTATGATTGTAATAAGGTTTATCATAATAAATTGGTTTTAAATATGTATTGTTAGATTTCATAGCTAATAGAGTATTATTTTTTGTCACCATTGAACTTTCAGCGTTAGACCAACTAAAATAAACATCTTTATTATTTATTCCGTTATGTCCTGCAATATTAAACTCTCTTCCTACTCTTGTTCCATTTAGTATCGCATTTCTAAGTTTAGATTTTATATTACTATCAAGAATTCCTTTGACTTGACCATTTTTTGACACGGTAACTCTTAATTTATTGTTAACAACTCTCGTGTTTACTTCAATTTTATCACCAGCATAAACACCATTTAGAATTGCACTGTTCCAATTATCTGAGTGCAACAATTCTTTTCCATAAGAAAACATGTAAAAACTGCCATTTTGATAATATATCCCAGCATCAACACCCTTGCTAGCTCCAAAATAATGCATGAAGTAAACTGCAGTATCATTTGTAGTCCCAATGTTACTACCCAAATCAAAAATAGTATGAATTTCTTTATATTTTTTACTGCTTGTCATACGAGTTGCTACATGAATACCGTCTGCGTTCGACTTTTCTTTACTTGGGTCTATTCTTCCGTGTTCAATATCTAAACTTCTAGAAATAATTTCGCGAGCTGAAACATCGGTATCTAGCTTTTTTTCATTAGCTTTTACTGTTTCAACAGTAACATTTTTTTCTCCGTTTTCCACTTTTAAACCATCTGCATTCAATGGAAAACCAATAACTAAAAAACATAATGCAATTGTATATATCAACACTTTATTTCTCATAAAAAATACCTCCGTATATTTTTTTTAACTATAACCAATAAGTACAAAACTAGTTTTATAAAAGATTAATTAATCAACAAAACATATTTAAAAAATATTATTTGTCTTCTTTATCATACAATAATAATTACAAAAATCAATACCCTTTGCGAAAATAACACAAAATCCGACGAAATTGGTAAAAAATATTTCTTTTAAATTACAAAACTATGAATTTTTAATTAACAAAATGCTGAAATTTATAACTTCCCATATCATACTAACCCAAAATTAATATGCAACGTATTTTAAAGATGCTATTTTACTCAATGTTTGCCAAATGAATTTTTTAAAGCACTCTAAGCGTGTTCGCAGGCACGCAAGATCCACTGCGTAGCAGTTAGCTGGAGTGCCGAGTAGCGGTGCTTGAAAAAAATTATTTGGCACAACTTGGCAAAAATTTTAAAATTAAATTAGTATAAAATAAAAGACAGAGCAGCATAGAATTTTATTCCACTACTACTCTGTTCAAAATTTTACTCTTATTCTTCACCAAAACAATTTTACAAAGAACCAAAATATTACTTAAAGTAAAGTTACTATATTATTTTCATTAATTTTTAACACTAGACCTTCTTGCTCAATTATTTTTTTCAAAGTCATACTTAAATTAAATGGCAGATTATATATACTAACTAGAAATCCTCCATCTATACTTACTAAAAAATTAGCAGTATTAAAATAAATTTGAAGTGATGTAACATCTCTAATTACAACTTGTTGTATAATATAACTTAATTCTTCAACATTTCTTCCTCTAATATTTGTATCAAACGGAATATCATAATCCAACTCTCTAAAATTTTCAGAATTCAGTAAATAAATTTCACAATCTAAATAATATATCAATTTTAGAATTATATTACTAACTTTTTTTGCAAAATCTTTAATAAAAGTTTTTTCCAAAAAGTTTTCTAATTCTAAATATTCCTTATTTTCGACTTCAAAAGGAATATAATCGATGTAGTGATATTTTTCTAACTGTTGTAATTTTTCTATCACAGTATATACTTTATTCACCCAACACCTCCATAAACGTTATTCCTTGTAGCAAGTTCTACTTTTGTTAGCTATAAACCAGTTTTGCACTTTTAAATTAGCACAAAAGTTTAATCACTCTCTTTGATAACCTTAACCATATAGTGTGCAATCGCATAACTAATCGGTATATTAAGAACTAATAATAACGCACCTATTACATCAGCCCACCTAGACGGCCAAAAATAATTTATAAGTCTATCTAGCGGATGATATAAAACCGCATATGTACAAATTGCAATATATATTTTTATAAATTTAACAACCATAACACCAATCTCCATAAACGTTATCCTAGTAGAAGTTCTACTTTTGTTAGCTATAAACCAGTTTTGCACTTTTAAATTAACACAAAAAGCTTTAAAAATCAATAGAGTAGCCTTGAATTTTACTCCACTGCTACTCTATTTTACCTTATTGTTCCAAAAACAAATTTAATTCAGCACTTACAATACCTTTATCCAACGTAATATAAAGGCATAAATAGCTTATCCATATTATCATCAACGATTTTTTTCATATATCTGCCAAGTCCTGTTGAGTAGTTAACATAGACATCACCAGTCTGTCTATCAACAAAAACCTTGTAAACATTCATATTAAACTCATAATATTTAGAAATTTCACCTGTTAATTTTAAATTTTGGATATCAGTTTCAATACGTTTCATATCCTTTTCAAAACTTTCGATTACAGGTGCTCCCTTTTCAGTTTCTTTCTTCATATAATCCTTAAATTTAACAAAAGCTGCTTGACATTTTTCTTGTGCTAGTTTTAAGGCTTGCTCTGTATCATTTATCTTATACTCTACCTTTTTATCGATATAGATAGCATTTGAAAACGGTGCTAACGACAAGGTCTTATCTTCATCTGATTTTGCGACAAATTTATAATTGAAATTTTGTTGTGCCAAAACAGTTTCGGCATCAACATAACCATCTTGTTCGATAGTGATATTTAAAACATTTTCCAAAAAACCCGCCTTTAACTTATACTTGCCTGCTACTTCTTGAAAATCCACATTTTTATAAAGTTTACCATTTATAAATACCGGTAGTTTCTGTACTTGCTCAGAAAACTCAAAATCATATTTGGAATTAGCATTACCAATTGTTAAATCAGTATAATCTTCAAAATTCGTTACCAATTTAGCAACCTGTGCTCGAGTAACTTTTTCTTTTGGTTTTAAATAGAACTTTCCATTTAACTCAATGCCGTTTAAGATATGGTTATTTGTTGCAACTTCTAACAATACTCTTTGCTCTTTAGTTACATCAGCCACATCAACAAATTTACTTTCATCAATACCTTTTGCAACATAATCCTTCGCCAAACCTGAAGCTAAAATAAGTGCCGAGATTATTTCCTCTCTATCAACTTCTTTCTCTGGTTCAAATTTATCGCCAGTTATATTTAGATACGATTTTGTGCTCTCCACAAATTTTTTCGACCATCTCGAATCACTCACATCTGCATAAGATGATTTTGCATTTTCATCAAGTTTAATATTAAATGCTCTAACAACAATCGTTGCTAACTGTTCTCTTGTAATATGGTCACTTACACCAAATTTACCATTAGGATAACCTTTTAAAACACCTAAATCGACCAGTCTTAAAATGTTTTCTTTTGCCCAATGTCCTTCAATATCGCTGAATTTTGTTTCCGCTTCAGCTGTAAACGGACTAACCATGCTTAAAAGCATAACACCTGCTATCAGCAAACTAATTATTTTTTTCATACTTACCTCCTAGTTAAACATCTTAACAATAGTTCATTAAAACTTGCCCACCAAACTAATTTTGTCAGTTGGTAATCATCATGAGTGTATCAAAAAAAAAAAAAAAGCAA
>PDWI01002699.1_pt1 | contig 35120 bp, 34 predicted proteins | sample 1430891 | NCBI WGS metagenome assembly PDWI01 (sample SAMN01162508, study PRJNA174530) | Oral metagenome, whole genome shotgun sequencing project. | biome: Marine environment; feature: Marine mammal; material: Swab sample of the gingival sulcus; isolation source: swab sample of gingival sulcus... | reverse complement strand
TTCATAGTAATATCTAGTTTATTTCTATATTTATCATATAAATCCCAAATTTCCATTTGTTCTCCAATCTAATCATTCAAACACAGATACTAACAATTATACCATCAAAGCCTAATTTCTTACAGTCACAAACAGCAAATCCACTAAAAAAGCACTCCATATCCCTATGAAATGCTCCTTTATAATTCTACTTCTGTTCCATCCAAAAACTTCACTTTTTATTTTTTTGTGCCAGGTTCAGAAATGTTAAAATATGAGCCATTTTTTAGAAAATGTTTATTAGAAAAAGAAATTTATATCGTAGACCTAGAATCTTTTAGAGAACTTCAGGGTCTACTTGCTAATGCTACTAAAAACCTAAATCAGATTGCTAAACGAGTAAATTCTATTGGTGTTATCTATGCTGATGATATTAAGGATATGAAAGCTAATATTGAGCATTTTTCTAAAGAACTATTGCAAATTCACTCATTACTTTTGTCTAAGACGAAAAAATAGACAAGAAAAAAACGACTAGGAATTTTTATTCTCAGTCGCCTTATTTTATACTATAAATTTAACATTAACGGTAAAAATGCTATCGCCACATCAAAGCCTTTATCCATAACAAATTGAAATATAGATTTTGCAGAATTCCATTTTTTCCTTTTATTGTCTTTACTTTCGATAATAATTTTTAATTCTTCTAATTTATTATTTAACTCTTCAACATCTTCATCAGATAAATTTGGATTATTATCAATTTTATCTTTAGCTTTTTCGTATTCTATATTTATATCAATATTTACATTGCTAGAAAACTCATTTTGATTTGTAATTTGTACTTGAGTAGAAGGAAATGAATCTAGTTGGTTTATGCAACCATCATCATAAAAAGATTCTAACTTGTATTTTAATCTAATCAGATTATCTTTTATACTGTCAAGACCTATATCATCAGCGTAAGAATTACTTTCCCTAATATAACCATATAAATTATCTCCCAAATTTCTTATTTTAATTGAATAGTAATTAATAATACTATGATATAGCTGTTCTATTTCTTCCTCTGATAAAGCATCAATTTTGTCTATTTTACTTATATCTGATAAGACTCTTTTTTGCACCATACTGATTGGATTATTTGATTCTTTAATAATATACGCTTTTAATTTATCTTTTACATTCAATAATTCAGGTCTATAATCAATTTCAGTACCTGAAACTAAAGCTTTTCCTACATTCCCTATTTTTTTATCAAAATCAGGAAATATAACAGTGTATTTAGCTACCAAATTATCATATAAATCTAGCGAACTTTTTGCTGTTTTTTGGGCTTTTTCACACTTTTCCATATCAAATGTCATTTCTTTTAATAAACCCGCTGTTATCATTTTACCTCCTTTAATTTTTGACTTAATATTTACAGTACTAATTTTCTAAAATCTTATTAAGCAAACACTTCATAATACTTTCTACCTGTGATTTAGAATTATTGATTTCTTCTAAACTTTCATCAAGATATTTATTTAATAGTTCAATCGTTTCTACTATGCGTTTTTGTTCGACTAATGGTGGTAGCCGGTATTAGCAAAGTTTTAATTTTTTTAATCGCTAACTTAAGCTGTCCTACTTTTGTTACAGCATCATTTATTTGAGTTTTAATCAAATTAGAATTAAGTAGCTTTATTAAATATTTTTTATCTAAATCAATATATAATTTTAATTTATCAACATTTTCAGTTAAATTAGCTCCATCTAACTCCTCTGGAACTTATCCAACCCTGCCTATAGTTCCTGCAACTGTGATATAAATATCTTTTGAACTAATTGTATATTATGCTATTTGTGGATATATATCTTCTGCTACATATTTTATATTATTTAATAGAACTGTTCCATTATGCATATCTGCAACCCTTATATATTTATATGGCGTTACACTATCTAATAATTTTCGTCCAACTGGAATTCTTTTACCCCATTTTATATTAACTATTGAGCTTAATCGACAATATTCCCAAGAATCATAAATACTAAAAGGTATCTCATCATCTATACATTTTTCATCTTTACCTATAAGTTCATAAAAAGAGCCATCTTTTCTATAAATAAACGATTCATTTTTATCTTTCTTTAGCTTTTTCTCTTCGATTAATTTTTGTTTCTCTAATCTTATTTTTTCCAAGCAGTTTGCTTGCTAGTTCATCATTTTCATCTTGTTTTACTAGCTCATCCCTTACTGTCATATCAAATATCTTATCTCTGAATAATGCAGTCATTTCTTCTTGCTGTAAAACTTCATTTTTTAGTTCATCAAGCAGTGGTACTGGCTCATTATATAACTCTACTACCATCTTTTGTTTTTCTATTTTAGGTATAGGTATTTCCAAATTTTTAATTGCTGTAACAGTTAATGATACATTGGCACCACCTTTCATCATACTTACTAATAATTCATCTTAAAAAAACGAAAGATAAATAAACAAATAATTAGTAAGCAAAATTTTCTCATCTTTTGATTTTCTCGTGCCAAGTTCAGAAATGTTAATTAATCACTGCATCTTTATCAAAAAAGCTTTCATCTTCTCTACATTTTGTGATATGGTATATTTCCAGTATTCTTTAATTGTTTCTTTACTCATAATCTTGTCATTTTTCCATCTTCAATCAAAAAAATCTCTCCAGCATACACTACTTTATCATCAACAACAAAAATTGCAGAGTTATCACAAATTCCATACAAAGGATAGTCTTTTGAAACTGTAATCAGTTCATCTGAAATATTATTTTTATTAAAATGTGGTGTGACAGAAAAATCTACTATTCCGAGTGCTTCGTAAATCGATAACTGGTCATGCTGACTTGCAATCGCACAAATCGCAGTTTTTGACATATTTATTGAGCCGGCACTCATCCCTATAATAACTCCTTGATGTTTTCTCAAGCAGGAAACTAACCCATATTCCTCAAAGTATTGATATTGAGTTGGTGTATCTCCACCAGCAAGCCAAACAACATCAGATTCTGTAATTACTTTTTGAGCCTGAAACTTAGTCATTCTACTATCAACAACCTTCACGTCACTAAAAACAACTCCACAATCCAAGAACATTTTCAAAAAATAATCACAGTATCTATCTGTTTTTTCATGAGCATTCTTAAATTCAGACGCGACAAAAGCAAAACTCATTCCAGTTTGTATATATTTTTTTAATAACATAGAAAATAATTCAGGAAATCTGTCATTAAAACTACTAGTTAATATTTTTATCAATATAAGTACCACCTTTTATATTTTATAAGCATTTTTTTCATAAATAGTATTCCAATCTTCTTCGTGTAATTCATAATATACTACTGACTGTAATTCGCCAATTTGATTTTCCCACGAATCAATATCTGTCCTTACTTTTTAAAACCTAATTTTTCATAAACTTTTTGGGCTCTTTTATTTTTTAAATTAGTATCAAGTATAATTTTTTTCAAGTTTTTATGTTCAAAAAGATAATTTACTAATAAACATATACACTCTCTAACTATTCCTTGATTTTTTCGTGTCAGGTTCAGAAATATTAAATTATATATTTTAAATCCAGAGATTTCTCGACTGCGCTAGCGCTCGCTCGAAATGACAAAAGAAGCTCAGTTTTAGTCAAAATTACAAAAGAGCATTCCAATTAGGGAATGCTCTTAGATTGTCCACAAAGTTGACAATCTGCAGGCTGTTGAGAATGTTCAAGTTCGCGGCGCTAGCAAAATAGCGGACTGCAGCGTATAAAGACATACGTAAAGTTCGATATTTTGCGCAGCAACAAAGAAATTGGGCATTTGTCAACAGTCTGAGAGCATTCCATTTAGGGAATGCTCTTTATTAGCTTTAGTCGCTCAGCGGTTTCATCGTCGGGAAGAAGATTATATCTCTGATTGACGGCGAATCGGTCAGCAGCATTATCATGCGGTCGATGCCGATGCCCAAGCCACCGGTTGGCGGTAGGCCAACTTCTAGGGCGTTGACAAAGTCGTCGTCCATCATTTGCGCTTCGTCGTCGCCGGCATCGCGCTGGGCGACTTGCGCTTCAAAGCGCTGGCGCTGGTCGATTGCATCGTTTAACTCGGAAAAGGCGTTGGCAATTTCCCAAGTGTTGACAAAGGCCTCAAAGCGATTGGTAATGCGCGGGTCTTCTGGGTTGCGCTTGGCCAGAGGTGACACTTCAACTGGGTGATGCAAGACAAAGGTCGGCTGCACCAAATCGGCCTCGCAAAATGTTTCAAAGGCTTCATTGACGAAGTGGCCAACGGTTGAATAGGTTTCGATGTCCAGTTCGAGTCGCTTGGCTTCGGCCAGTGCTTCTTCTTCTGACAGCGCGTAAAAATCGACGCCAATTTTTTCTTTGACTAATTCGTGCATCGATACGCGCCGCCACGGCGGTGTCAAATCGATGTCGGTGCCCTGATAGTTAATTTTTAAGGTGCCGTTAGCTTTCATACAGCAGTGCGCAACAACTTCTTCGGTTAACTTCATCATGTATTCGTAGTCTTGATAGGCGACGTAGACTTCCATCGCGGTGTATTCCGGATTGTGCTTAATCGACATACCCTCGTTTCTAAACATCTTGCCCATTTCGTAAACGCCATCAAAACCGCCGACAATCAGTCGCTTTAGGTACAGCTCGTTGGCGATGCGCATATACATATCGATGTCGAGCGTATTGTGATGTGTAATAAAGGGGCGCGCTGAAGCGCCGCCGGCAATGGTGTGCAAGATTGGCGTATCAACCTCTAAAAAGCCGAGCCCATCTAAGTATTCGCGCACGCCTTTAATGATTAAATTGCGCTTTAAAAATGTTTCTTTTACTTCCGGATTGACGATTAAATCGATATAGCGCTGACGATAGCGCAGGTCGTTGTCTTTTAAGCCGTGAAATTTTTCGGGCAAAATTTGTAGCGATTTCGTCAACAGCGTCACTTTATTGGCTTTTACAGAAATTTCACCGACGCGGGTTTTAAATACTTCGCCCTCAATGCCCATAATGTCGCCGATGTCGTATTTGACAAACCAATCAAATTCTTCGTCGCCCAAGCGGTCTTTTCTAACGTAACACTGAATGCGTCCCTTGTTATCTAATATGTCGATAAAACCGGCCTTGCCTTGAATGCGCTTCGACATCATGCGGCCGGCAATTTTAACTGTTTTGCCCTCGTATTTGGCAAAATCTGTCAATATATCAGCGCTGTGTGCGCTGCGTTCGTATTTCTCAATTTTATGCGGATCTCTGCCCGCCGCCTGTAAATCTGCCAACTTGTCGCGCCTAATTTGAATGAGTTCGCTGACGCTTTGTTGATTGTCGCCCATAATGCCCTCCTCTTATCTTTATTAATAAAAGCCTCTACCCTTGCGTGTGCAAAGGCAAAGGCTTAGATTGCTAATCGACTAGGTCGTATGCTATTTCTTACCACTTTTGCGAATATCGAGTATTTTTAGTTTGGCCTTCATATCGTTGGGAAGTGCAAATTCAACTTCTTCGCCAATCGACTTTTGTCGCAGTGCCTCACCAATTGGCGATTCAACTGAAATTTTATTGTTAAATGGATCAATTTCATTTGAACCGACAATTGCATATTCGACTTCTTCGTCGTAATCGTAATCGTAAACCTTTACAATGGTTCCAACTGTTACACGGCTGCCGTCGATATCGTCTTCGCTGACGACTTCGGCCGTGCGCAGGGTATTTTCAATTTCGGCGATGCGCGCTTCTAGCTCGGCTTGCTCGTTTTTGGCCTCGTCGTATTCGGCATTTTCACTGAGGTCGCCAAAGCCGCGCGCAGCCTTTATTTTCTCGGCTATTTCCTTGCGTCCATTCGCCTTTAATTCTTCTAGTTCTAATACTAATTTATCATAGCCAGACTGCGTCAATACGACCGCTTTATTCGCCATTCTGTTCTCCTTTAATCGACCTGCAAGCGCGCAAAAATACGCCTAAAACCAGTGCAATCATTATATTAGAATAAGCCGTCACTGTCAAGTCTTAGCTGCTTCCAAAAGGGCAATAATCTGCTCGCTTGACGTCGCCCGATTGACGGCCGCCTTTATCTCATTTGTGCCGGCCAATCCCTTTAAGTACCAAGCGACGTGCTTGCGCATTTCAAGGGCGATGATAAAGTCGGCTTTGTTGGCGCGCATCAGTTCAATATGCCGCTTGATGATGGCGATGCGTTCGGTGTAATCGGGTTCTGGCGCTGGCGTTTTGCCGTCTAAGTAGGCGCGCACTTGCTTAAACAACCACGGCCTACCCTGCGCCGCGCGACCGATCATAATGCCCTGACAGCCAAACTGGCTTAAGCGCAACTTGGCCTCTTGGGGCGTTTTAATATCGCCGTTGCCAATTACTGGAATCGTCAACTTGTGCGCAATTTCGCCAATTAACTGCCAATCGGCTGCGCCGCTGTACATTTGCTGGCGCGTTCTGCCGTGTACGACGACGGCATCGGCACCGGCGCGCTCTAAGGCGACGGCGAACTGTAGGCCGTTGACCGCATCGTCGCTAAAGCCGCTGCGCATTTTTACGCTGACCGGCTTGTCGGTATTGCGCTTGACGGCATCGACGATGCGCATTGCCAGCGCCTCGTCGCGCATCAAGGCCGAGCCCTCGCCATTTTTGACAATTTTGGGCGCCGGACAACCCATGTTGATGTCGATAAAATCGTAGGCCGTGCCGTCTAAAATCGTCTTACAAATGCGGCCCATGACAACTGGGTCTGAACCAAATATTTGAACGCCCTTAAAACCGCCTTCATTTGTACACTTTAGCATATTAAACGACTTTTTATCATTAAAGCTAAGCGCCTTGGCGCTAATCATTTCGGTGACCGAAACATCGGCGCCAAACGATTTGCAAATTTTGCGATAGGCCAAATCGGTCGCGCCGGCCAGCGGCGCCAACCATATTTTATTGTCAAATGCTGCACTGTGTCGCGTCGTCATTAAAAACCTACTCTTTATATCTGTTCGATCGTCGCCGCGCCGGCAATTTGCAAGTGATAAGCCTGACGCGTTTTGGCAATGGCCAATTGCTGCCAATTGTCTACTAAAGCTGCACCGTCTTTGCTAATGCACATTATGGTCGGACCGGCACCACTTAAATAGACGGCGTCTTCGCCCAGTGCCGCCAGTGCCTGACTGACCTGCTGATAGTCGGGCAACAGCGCTTGGCGATACGGTTGATGTAATTTATCGTTCAAGGCGACGGCCAAATCTGCCCGCCTGCCCAAGTATAGGCTGAGCGCTAGAAAGCCACAGTGCGCCGCGTTGTGCACGGCATCGCCAAACGCCACTGTCTGCGGCAACACGGCGCGTGCCTGTTTGGTTGAAAGCTGATAATCGGGCACCAGGGCGACAAAGTCTAACGGCTGTTGCGGCACAAATTGATGATAGTGTACACCCCGCTGCTGTAGACAAAGCGTTATGCCACCCAACAGTGCCGGCGCCACGTTATCGGGATGCCCTTCAACGGCCGTCGCAATGTTTAACAATTCGGCTTTGCTCAGCGGGTTGCCGTTGTAGGCATTGGCCGCCATGACGCCGGCAACAACGCAAGCGGCCGATGAACCCAAGCCGCGCGCCTGCGGTATCGCCGCCTGTACTGAGATGTGCACTGGCGCCGCCGGCTTGCCCAAATGGCTAAAGACGGCATCGCTCGCCGCTTTCATCAAGCTGTCGCCACCCGCTTTAGCATAGTCAAAAATATAGTCGTTGTACAGCTTTAGTGCCACGCCCATCGAATCGAAACCGGGGCCCAAATTGGCACTTGTCGCCGCGACGCGTACGCGATATTTCACCGTATCACCTCCCGCATTTGAGCAACTTCAATAATTGCTGGCCGCCGCGCTTGGCGGCGCGCCAAGTCGGCAATTGGCAGCGGTACTGCGCTGCCCGTGTACTCGGCCAAACGGTCGATTTGGGCAAAGGCATCAACTGGCACCTGAACGCCCAAAGAACGCAGTATTTTAGCGGGAAATTTATAGGGGCTGGCCGTTGCAGCGACCAGTATTTTACCGCCATGTGCCCTGCTAAATTGAATGGCCGCGCCATAGCCAATTGCCGTATGGGGATCTATTAAAAGACCCTCGCCAAAGGCGTCTGCAATTACCTTGCTACAAGCCGCTTCGTCGAGTGTATAGGCGCAAAAGTCGGCCGGTAAATCGGCCCAGCTAAATTCGCGGTTGCGCTCTAGGTTTTGCATTGCCACGGCAACCGCGCCTTCGCCGGCCAAATGGTAGAGCAGCCGTTCTAAATTGCTCGATACCAAAATATCCATCGATGGCGACGACGTCAAGGTCAGTTCGCGCTTGGCCGAATAGTGTTTTTTATTAAAAAAATCAGTTAATACGCGGTTTTGGTTATTGGCGCAAATGAGTTTATCGACTGGCAAACCCATTTTTTTGGCGTAATAGGCCGCCAAAATATTGCCAAAGTTACCGGTTGGCACGGCGATGTGTATGCGCTCGCCGTCGCCAATTTGGCCGGCCTTGACCATTTGAAAATAGGCGTAAATATAATAGACAATTTGCGGCACCAATCGGCCGATGTTAATTGAATTGGCCGAACTGAGCAGCACGCCCTTTTTAGCCAGTTCAGCTGCCATTGCCGCATCGCCAAAAATTGCCTTGACGCCGCGCTGGCAATCATCAAAATTGCCGGCGACGGGGTAGACGTTAACATTGGCGCCGGCTTGCGTTAGCATTTGCCTTTCTTGAATTGGGCTGACCTTGCCGGCTGGGTAAAATACCGTGATTTGCGTCTTTGGCACATCGGCAAAGCCAGCCATTGCGGCCTTGCCCGTGTCGCCCGATGTGGCGGTCAAAATGTGTAGCGTCTGACCCGCCGGCAGGCTGTATTCCATTAACTTTGGCAAAATGCTGAGCGCCATATCCTTAAATGCACAGGTTTGGCCGTGGTAGAGTTCTAAAATGGTGGCCGACTGACCACTAGTTAGCACGACTGGCGGCTTGCTAAATTTTTTATCATAGGCTGCCACGATGTCGGCCATAGCGCCCTGCAACGACGGAAAGTAGAGCGTTAGCACTGCGCTGGCCAAATCGCGGTAATTGAGCGCCGCCCATTCGCCTTTTATTTTAGGGAAATAGGTCGGCACAAACAGGCCGCCGTCTGGCGACAAGCCGTGAATAATCGCTTGTTTATCGCTAACCGTATAGGCGCTTCTGGTACTTTTATACTTCATCTTCTTCCCCCATCAGTATTAGCGGGCCGGTAAAATTATCAAATGCCGTCGGTGCGACCATTTTTGAAATATAGCCCTTGCCAAGTGGTCGTTCGACCAAATCTAATAGCGCCTGATCGACGCCGCCAGTCGGCCGAAAGTAAAATTGAGCGCGAAACGGTACAATTGGCAAAGCGGCATCACTTATCGGGCAGTTCGACCAGTTGCCCTGTACAATGTCGAAGGCGTCGACCAACATGGCGTAAGCCGTTGGCAACTTGCCGGCGCCGTAGCCACTAAACGCCAATGGGCCAGCATTATCGCCGTAGATAACGCCACAGTTTTCGGTGCCCTCTAAATGGGCGAGCGGCCGCTCTTTCGATATGGCGGTGGGCATGACATAGGCCGCTATGCCACCCGCTGTGCGCCAAGCCTTGGCCAACAATTTGACGGCGTAACCGCGCTCTGCCATAGCTGTTAAGTCAGCTTGACTTAGCGCCGTTATGCCGCGCAGGGCAATTGCCCGTTCTTCAATTTTTGCGCCAAATGCCATGCTGGCGACAATGCGCAGTTTGCGGCGGGCGTCGTAGCCGCCGACATCGGCTGTCGGATCGGCTTCGGCATAGCCCAATTGCTGCGCCTGCCGTAGGGCCGTTTGGTAAGACTGCGCCCGCATATTGGTCAAAATGTAATTGCTCGTTCCGTTTAATACCCCTTCAACCTGCCAAATATCATTAAATAACCGATTGTCGCGCAACGGCTTTAATAGCGGTATGGCAGCGCCGACCGCCGCCTCGTAGAGAAAGGCAACGCCCTGCCGTTCGGCAAGCGCCGTCAGTTCTTCTAAGTGCTCAGATACCAGTTTTTTATTTGACGTAACGACGTGCTTGCCATTTTTAAGGGCAGTTTTTAACCAATCGCAGGCGGCATCGGCACCCGTGCAGTCGAGTACAATTTGTACCGCCGGGTCGTTTAATAGGTCGCCAATATCGGCCGTCATAATATCTGTTAAGCCCAGTGCTATGCCCTTTTGACGGCTGCGCACCAGCACTTTTTGCAACTGAATACGCGGTTGTTTTTTTAATATTTCAATAACGCCTTGGCCAACCGTGCCAATGCCTAATAAACCAATCATCTGATACCTCGCTCGATACAGGCCAAGCCAATTTGAACGGCATTTGTCGCCGCCCCCTTGCGGATATTGTCGGCCACCGTCCACAAATTGAGCCCATTTGCAACGCTGTTATCGCGTCTGACGCGGCCGACAAACACTTCATTTTTGCCCTCGGCAGCGCGCGGCAACGGATACTTTAACTGGCTGGGGTCGTCGACCAAAACCAGTTCGGGATAGGTCGCTAACGCCCGCTTAATTTCGTCTAGTTGAAAGGGCTTAACCGTTTCGACATTGATGCTGACGCAGTGCGCAAAGCGCACCGGCACGCGCACCGCCGTCGCCGTAACGGCAATCGCTTGATGCAGTATTTTTTGAGTTTCATTTATCATTTTCTTTTCTTCTTTAGTATAACCATCGTCGTAAAACACGTCGATATGAGGCAAAATATTACCCTCAATTGGGTGCGGATAGAAGTCGTTTAGGCCCTCGTCGAGATCGCGCAACCCCTTCATGCCAGAACCCGATACCGCCTGATAGGTCGAATAGACCACCCGCTTGATGCCCGCTATATTCTGGATACATTTGAGCGCCGCCATACACTGAATGGTCGAACAATTCGGGTTGGCAATAATACCCTGTTCGCGCAGTAAATCTGCGCCGTTGACTTCTGGTACGACCAGTGGCACGGCGTCATCCATTCTAAATTCACTGCTGTTGTCAATGACCAGCGCACCGGCGCGTACGGCCGCCGCGACAAATTGGCGACTGACTGCGCCGCCGGCGGCAAAAAAGGCGAAATCGACACCGTCAAAGGCATTTGCTGTAAGCGGTTTTACGCTGTATGTTTTACCCAAAAAGTCGATTGTTTTGCCAGCTGACTTTTGCGAAGCCAGCAAGATCAGCTCTGCCACTGGAAACTGCTTTTCGGCCAGCACTTTTAAAATTGTGCCGCCGACTAAACCGGTAGCGCCGACCAGTGCGACAGTATACTTTTTCATTGGACACCTCCCGTTAGTGAAATTCGTTATAAATTGCGGCGATCGCCCGTTTAAAATCTGCATTTTCGACGCCGACGATAATGCTGAGTTCGCTGGCGCCCTGATTGATCATGCGAATGTTGATGGCATCGCCCGCCAAGGCCTTAAAGATGCGCGCAGCAACGCCCTTGGTAGAAACCATACCCTGACCGACGACGGCAATTAACGACAGCTGGTAAGAGATGTCAATTGCGTCGGGCGCGCAATAAATGCCAATTTCTTTCATAATTTTATCTTCTTTGCCGCGCGCCGACTTTTCATCTACGATTACAGAAATGCTGTCGATGCCCGATGGCATGTGGGCAATTGCCACGCCATTGGTTTCAAATACGCTGACCAACTTGCGATAAAAGCCGGTTTCTTCGTACAAAAATGCCTTTTCGACGCTAAAGACCATAAAGTCTTTGCGACCGGCAATGCCGGTAACGACGTCGTCGTTTTGCTCAATTTCAGACACGATCAGCGTACCGGCTTCGGCCGGGCAGTTGGTGTTTTTAATGTGAATCGGAATTTTTTGCTCTTTTACCGGAAAAATGGCGTCTTCGTGCAGTACCATTGCCCCCATATAAGACAATTCGCGCAGTTCTTTATAGCTGACGCGCGGCATTGGCTTGGCATCGGCGATAATGCTGGGGTCAACCGCCAAAAGCCCCGAGACATCGGTCCAATTTTGATAGCAGTCGGCGTCGATACAGGCCGCCAACACCGAACCGGTAATATCGCTGCCGCCACGCGAAAATGTAACGACGTCGCCGGCTGCATCGCCGCCGTAAAAGCCCGGTACGACACAGGGCATTTGATCGATTAGCTTTGCGGCGACTTGGCGGCGCGTGACAGCTTCGTCCCACTGACCACCCTTTAAGCGAATAATGTCGGTTGGGTCGACAAAGTTATAATTTAAGTATTTTGCTAAAATTAGGCCGCTCATATATTCGCCGCGGCTGGCACAATAATCTTTGCTGGCGCCGCCGACAATGGCCTCTTTCGTAGTTTTTAACATCGCCTCGACGTCAAAATCTAACGCCAAATCGGCCACAATTGCGCGAAAGCGCGCCTCGACCAATTGGTAGACCTCTTCGCAGTGCAGGCCGTGGTCGACCAGCTGATGACACATATACAGTAAATCAGTGATTTTATAATCTTTTGGATTGGCCTTGCCCGGTGCCGACGGCACGACCAATAGCGGCCGATTGCTTTCGACAATGGCTTTAATCTTTTTGAATTGAACGGCATTTGCCAATGAACTGCCACCAAATTTAGCTACTATTTTCACCTTGTTCCCCCTAATAAAAAATACCCATCCTCAACAGGACGAGTATACTCGCATTCCACCTTATGATTGTGGTTTTTGCAATAACGGCGCAACCGCTTATTCTTACTATTTTCAGATAAGAGCTCAAAGATGGTTTTCCACTTCTTCTACATAAAGAACCTTTCAGCCGCCGAGTTCTTCTCTCTAAATGCGAAACGAAATGTACTCGTTCTTTTCATCGCTTTCTATAATTCTAACACTTTTGAACTATTTGTCAAGTATTTATTCAGTAATTTGCTAACTTATAAGTCGGTTTACCCGCTGCCATCACTTAAGCGTACGCTGACTTCGCCATAGTAAAGCCGCTGTTCGACGCCGCCGACGTCGACAACCAACTCGCCGCGCGCGTTGATGCGCTTCGCCGTAGCGGGGCGCCGCGCCTTGCCATCGATAATCCAAATGGCGCGCCCGACTAACTGCGACAACCGGTTCAGCTCAGCCTCAATAAATGTTAAATCGCCGCTACCTATAAACTGCTGATAGCAGCTGCTAAATTGCGCGATAAATCGTTCTAATAGCGTTAACCGCGACACTGCGCGATTGCCCTGTAGCGCCAGCGAAGTCGCAATCGGCGCCAAATCGGCGTTAAAGCGCGCCGTTGATACATTGACGCCAATGCCGATGACGACGTATTCGACGGCATTGAGTTCGCTGGCCATTTCAGTTAAAATGCCGGCCACTTTTTTGCCGCCCAACACGATGTCGTTAGGCCACTTTATTTGTACGTCAAGCGCAACGCTTTGTTCGATTGCACGGCACAGCGCCAGCGCCGCTACCTGCGTTAACATCGCCGCTAATTGCGGTGCTATTTGCGGCCTCAACAACATTGAAAAGCACAGGCTGCCGGCGGCATCGGCCTGCCAACTGCGCCCCAAGCGGCCGCGCCCCGCCGTCTGCTCGGCGGCGACGATAAGGGCACTATTTAACTGATTGGCACGCGCCTTGGCATAGCTGTTGGTCGAATCAATTGTGTCGAGAAATTGGCCGTCGTCAAACAGCGCGCTATTGTAAGCCAGCTTGGCAATTTCGTTTTTAGAAATATCATTCTGCTCGACTAAACGGTAGCCCTTGCGCCGCACCGATTCAATTTGATAGCCCTCATCGTTTAAGGCGTTGATGTGCTTCCAAATCGACTGGCGCGAAACGCCGTAGCGCTTTGACAACAGCTCGCCGCTGACATAGCCATCAGTCGCCAGAAGATGACCGAGTAATTGCCGCCTATTCATCGCTTAACAACTGGCGCGCCTCGCCCAGTTTGGCCAGTTCTTCGGCCGGCAGCGTCGGAAACTGCAAATTGAGCGCGTTCAGTTCGGCGACGATAATATGCGACACCAAATAGCGCATATACCACTTGTGGTCGGCCGGTATGACAAACCACGGCGCTTCGGGGCAGGCCGTTTCGCGTATCGCCTGCTGGTAAGCCGCCTGATAGTCGTTCCAGTGTCGCCGCTCGGCGATGTCGCCCATTGAAAATTTCCAATTTTTTTCGGGCCGATCGATGCGCTTAATAAAGCGCTTTTTTTGTTCTTCTTTTGAAACATTTAAGAAAAACTTTAGCGGAATAATGCCGTTGTCGTAAAGATATGATTCGTAATCGCGAATTTGGCGATAGCGCTTTTGCCAAATTATATCGTCGATGCGCGCCTGTGGAATTTGCGAAAAGCGCAGTAAATTGTGCACCTTGACGACCAATACTTCTTCGTAATAAGAACGGTTAAAAATGCCAATGCGGCCGCGCTGTGGTTCGCGCTTGGCGCAACGCCACAAATAGCCGTGATCCATTTCTTCTGGCGACGGCTTTTTAAAACTATACACTTCGCAACCCTGCGGATTGACCCCGCTCATGACATGTTCGATGGTGCTGTCTTTGCCGGCGGCATCCATCGCTTGAAAAATGAGCAGCAGTGCGTATTTATCTTGTGCATACAGTTTTTCTTGTAACACTTTTAAGGCCGCAATATTGTCGCGCATCGCCGCCTTGGCCTGCTTTTTGTCGGCAAAATCGCCAGTGTCGTCAGTTTTAAAATCACTTAAATTAAAGTCGCTGCCGTCCGTTATTTTATACTTGTCGAAGTTCATCATTGCCCCTTTCTATGCTATTTTGTGCAGCAAAACCAAACCATTGCCCGTTCTGAAAACAATTCTACCTTCGAAAAACGGCTTTGCAATTGCTTTAAGAGCTCGGCTTTATCGTAAAATGGCGGCGTAAACCAACCCTTTTTAGCCAGTACGTGCTTGACGATAAAGTCGGTTCGCCTATTTTCTTTTTCGACGTAAAAGCAACCGATAAAGTTGCCGCCCACTTTGAGCACGCGCGTCATTTCGTCGAGCGCCTTGCCCTTATCGGGAAAGACGTGCACGCCGTTCATCGATATGACGATGTCAAAAGTATCGTCAGTAAAATTTAAGTTGGCCACGTCGCCCTGTTGACAAATAATGTGTTTATTTTCAGCTGTCGCCAAGCGCAAGCGCGCCTGTTCGAGCATGGCTTCAGAATAATCGACGCAAAAGATTTCAGCGTTTTTTAGCGCCTGATACTTTTGCTGTGTAAAAACGGCCGTACCAACTGGCACGTCGAGTAACTTGCCAGCAAAGTCGTCGGCGACATAGCTCAGTACGCGCGCTGCAATTTGATTGTCGTCAACGCCCCAAAACAAGCCGATATACAGCTTGGCAAACCAGCTTTTTTGCGTTAAGACATCGTCGTAGATATTTTTTGATTGTCGATAAGCCGTTTTAATTTTTTGGTTTGACATGCGCAATCCCTTTCTAAATTAGTAGTGCACTGATCAATCTGGCAACACCCCTTGCGGCCAACTTTCGCCAATTTTTTGATAGGCCGAAATATCTTGTGCAAACTGGTAAGTGCTCACTAAAATATCTTGTCCATCGAGGTATGCGATGGTTTGCACCCGATTGTATAAATCGCCTTCATCTTCCAACTGGTCAATTTGGTGCAGCATTTGCTCGCAAATTTGATAGACTTCGCCGTAGACAACGCGCTGATCGTCGGCGCACTTTACAATGGCGGGGTAATCTATTAAGTCGTATAAATCATAGCCTTTAATATGGGCTTTGCCAATAAACTGACTCGATTTTAAGTATTTATGGTTGCAATAGCCGCGCTTTAGGGTGCCGTAAACAAATATCTTTAACATCATCTTTCCTTAAAAAAATATTTTACAAAATACTTTCAGCATTTAATTAAATATTAAAATCAATGACTTAGCAAAGCTATGGGCAACAGCTTAACTACTATTTTTACACTATGCTCAAATAAAAACACTCTTTTAAAGGTATTATAACTATTTAAAACCAATTAAAAAATACCTAAAAATCGAGTTCTGCTGCAATTTGATTGAGCGATTTGCCATCAAAGAATTTAACTGTCATTGCTTCATCAACTGACTTACAGTCATAAGTATCACCATCATAAGCAAGCGCAATCAAATTTTCCTTTAATGGGCAAATCGAACCATATTTTTTATGGAACTCAAAATCAAGGTCAAAAAAACCTTTTGTAATACACGCCCTTAATTCTATTTCACTTTTAAATCTTTTCACACTAGCGCCTTTAAAATTTCTGTATTTTTTCCATTAACGACCGCATTAGCCGGCCAATTTATTTGCCATTTTTGTTATAAATAAAGACATGTACCTATTTGTCAAAATTGCCAAAAATTTATTTTATCCAACTACCATTTGAATTTACACCATTCTCAAACTTATCTGCCATTTTAACATCCTCCTTTTCAGCTTAACTACCATTCGAAATTACACCATTCTGAAACAGAAAAGATCAATCTAATGATTAAACAAATGCTTAACTACCATTCGAAATTACACCATTCTCAAACATGTTGACATCTGAAAATGGCATGGAGATGGCTTAACTACCATTCGAAATTACACCATTCTCAAACTATATAGGAAGCAGCAAGCAGAATGACGAGCTTAACTACCATTCGAAATTACACCATTCTCAAACGACTCCCATTTGCGGGTGGCGCGAATTTGTGCTTAACTACCATTCGAAATTACACCATTCTCAAACGATTGTTTTGCTGGTATAGGCGGGTTTAGGGCTTAACTACCATTCGAAATTACACCCTTGTGTCAAGTATTGGATACATATTTTTATAAATTCTTACAATGAATATAAGCCTTGTATATTCCATGGCATAATAACCCATTCTCCATTATCTCTCCAAGGTACAGCAACTTCAGATTGTTCTTCATCACCCTGATAAACACAACCAAAAATTAATTCTGATTCTTTTACTTTTTCATTTTCTTTCCATCTTACTTTTACTACTACCTTTGATAAAGCACATGCTCTTTCTTCAACCTCTATTAATTTAAAAGAGATCAATTTTTTATTTTCAAAAAGTTCCCTACATTCTCCTGCTCTTTTTCCTTCAGATAAAGATACAGAAAACATTGGTTTTAAATATTTTGAAAGTTCTCCATAATTTCCAATCTTCCAAGCATTTAGCATATTGATAATAACCACAAGATATGGATATTCTGTATATTCTTCTACATTTCCACAATTAGGAACATCTTTTCCAACATATACGATTCTTTTTTCCCATGCTTCTATTTCATGTCGAATTTCTTTATTATATTTTATATGTTTTAGTGATTCCCATATTGATGGAGGGTTTATAGATTTATGATATTCTTCTTTTCTTTGTTCTTCACTATTTTTCATCTTCATCCAGTCTGCAACCGCAAACATTAAAGCTACTAACTTACAAGAAACATATTCATTCGCATAATTCAAATCACGACCATGGAGAATTCCATTCCTGTATGGCATTTTTATAATCTCAAAATTGGTTTTTTTTCGATTTTTATTAAATGTCTTTTTGAGTTTTTCTAATCCATCACTACACCCAACAAGACAATCCCATGCATCAACATTAGTCCCTTCTGCAAAAAAGCCTTTACTTTTTGTAAAATCATTTACAGCACCATCAATTATTATCAATCCTAAAGGAACACTTGAATAATACATTTCATCAAAATGATTTTTGAAAAACACTTGCAATAAGTTGTATCTATCTAAAAATTCTTTTGAGCTATTTTTTATCCAATGTGTAATCTCTTTAACATCCGATTTATAGTAATCTATCAGAATTTTTTCAGCACTTTCTAATCCATTTTTCTCAAATTCAACATTACATTTTTTTATTAAGTTCATACTCATACTATCATATGCACACCATCCAGAATCAGAGAATCTACCATTAAATTTATCTATTTGAATTAACATCTCGCCTAATTGTTTTTCAACTTCTTTTAGTTGCTTCTTTTGATTAAAATTAAAAAATATAGATAATAATTTCATTGACTTAATATCGGACTTTAACTTATTCACGGAAACAAGATTTTTATCCAATTTTTATTACCTCCAATATTTCATATTATTTCATTTACAAATTATTTTAACTGCAATACCGGATTTTTTAAGAGGTTGTCTATCAAGTTTGTATAAATCATTTGATCGACTACTTCCGATATACTTGTGATTCTTTGACCTGCATCTTTCGATGACGCTCCACAATGATACATCTTCTGATTATCTGTGTTCCAATCAATAATAATATACCTATCATGGAATGCTCTGCCAGATTTTTGAAACTTGATATTTACTTGAGGATATTCTCTGTAAAAATCCTGATATTCAAGAGTGTGGAGTCCTTTGCCGATGTTATCGCTGAATATAATGACTTCTACCGATGAAGGTATATCCTTTAATAAAACCAAAGTTTTCACTCCAATGTAGTTATCAACGATATAAATGCTCTTTTTCGCTATGCTATAAATGTCCTTATAAGCAAGATTTGCTTCGATTGGCTGTCCGTTCAAAAGTAAAAATCCATATTTAAGCTGTGGATTGCTAAGGTCAAGGATCAACTCAGACAGTTCAGATTTATGCACCACATTATTTAAGGTGTCCACCACTTCCGCCACCTGATCTTCCACATCCCTTAAATCTCGTCTTAAATCCTGCATTTCCACAATATTACTCGTAATCTGCATCGAAAGCTGTAAAAACTCTCTTTTTCCAATCAATCCTTGATTTTCTACAATATAGTCTTTCATTTGCTTGAAAGTACGAATCAAGGCTTTACTCTGCTTGATCGCAAGCTCCCCTTTAAGTACTGTCATCAGCATATAAATTCCCTGCTCGGTAAAGGCATGAGGATTGTACTTAATATTACTACCTCTCCCTGCACTTTTGTTCAAGGTCACATTTTGTGACCTTGAAAGTTCAGATACTTCCTCGTCAGTTAATCGAAACATAAAATCTTCATCAAATTTTTCAATATTCCTTTTTACTTGCTGATTAAAAGCCTTTGTTTCATATCCATAGATCTCGGCTAATTCAAAGTCAAGCATCACCTTTTGCTCTCGAATTGTATATATCTTTTTCAAGAATGATTCTTGACTTAAAATCATCATTTCATCTTTTTTATCCATTTCTTTATCCTCTTATTCAAATCTCCAAACAATCTCCACCTTGTCCTTGTCATAAACATATATCCTATCCATAACTTCATCAATCCAGTCTAAAACAAGCTCTCCTTTGGATACGGCTTCTTTTAACTTATCTGTATTTAAGTTATGTCCCGAAGCTGTATTTTCATTTATCTTGTTTTCTATGATGGATACTTCTTGCTCGATATTTTTCACTTTTTCAGTTAGTGTTTCTTTTTTAGATAAATACGCTTCTTTATCCATTATACCTTGCTTATGCTGTTCATAAAACTGCATTTTTTGAACTTGTATCTTTTGTTTTTCAGCTTCAAGTTTTTTCTTTCTTTCAAACAAACTATCACAAATACTTTCCTGTACCTTGTGCTCAATAGTTCTTGTCTGTTCTTTTTCAAGAAAGTTCTCCGTATAAAGCCTTATTTCTTTAGCCACTATATCTTCAAGTACCGAAGCTTTAATCTTTCCTTTCATGCAACCACAATCTTTTACTTTATATCTATATGGGCAACAATATCCATCAGTCTTTCCATAATGAACTGTATAACTCATTTTATGATGGCATTTGCCACAGTAGATTTTATCTTGAAGAATATGAAAATTCTTTCGCTCCCTACTGATACGCTTTTCATTTCCGTTTAGCATATTTTGAACTTTAGCAAAATCTTCCTTAGAGATAATGGCTTCATGCATATTTTCTCGGATAATCCAGTCCTTACTATCAACCCATTTTCGGTTATCAGAGCCTACTCCTTGTACTCTTGTCTTCCCACCAATTACTGCTCCTGTATAAACTCTCTGTGTTAAGACATACCGAACAATCTGTCCTGTCCATATTCCACTTCCTCTTTTCAGTCCTATATGTTTAGCAGGAGTTAAAATACTTCGATTATTAAAATCCTTAGCGATGGAAAGCATACTCTCTCCGCTGAGGTATCTTTGAAAGAGTTCAACAATGATTGGTTTTACAGCTTCATCTACAATTAAATGATGATGATCTTTTTCATCTTTCATATATCCATAGGGTGCTTTTGAGCCAAAGTAGTAGCCCTTATCTTGTCTTACCTTTACTGAAGAACGCATTTTCTGTGAAATATCTTTGGAATAATAATCATAAATCAGATTCTTAAAAGGTATTTCTAAACTGCTCATCCCATGCTCATTGTTACTGCTGTCATAGTTATCATTAACGGAGATAAAACGCACCTGCATAAAGGGAAAAATCTGCTCTATATATGCTCCTGCTTCAATGTAATCTCTTGCAAATCGAGATAAATCTTTTACAAGAATTATTTTGACTTCATTTTTCTTGACCAATTCCATCATCTTTTGAAAAGCCGGACGATTAAAGTTTGTTCCGCTATAACCATCATCTATATGTTCTCTTATCTTAACACCTGTAAATTCTCCTCTTGAGCTAAGGTAGTCTTTTAAAATCTGTCTTTGTGAAGTAATGCTATTACTTTCATCTTTTTCATCGCCATCTTCTAAGGATAGTCTTAAATAAAAATCTACCGTATGCATATCAGTCCCTCCTTACCTTTCTGCCAAATTTTTCAGTAAGTACAGGAGCTTCCTCCAAGTTAAATTTAATTTCTACCCTATTGTCTTTTCCTATCAATATTTTATCTATTATTGATTCCACAAAATCTTTATTCCACTTTTTTGACCTTCCTTTGAAAAGTGCTTTAAGATATTTGTGTTTTTCTTGAAGTTTGACATTTTCTTCATCAAAGGCTGCTATACATTTTTCCTTTAATCTTTCTAATTCATTTTTATTTTGGTTAATTTTTGCTTTTTCTTTTTCAAAGTCCTCTTTACTCCATTTTCCTAAAACATATTTTTCATAAGCATCACTTTGTAGCCTGTGAATAGATGAAAGCTTATTTTCAAAAGTATTGATCTCTTTATCTTTTCTTTGTTTAAACTCTTTTTGCAATTCATCATAGCCTTTTAAATACGCCTTGTAGCTTTTTGTGTTATTTAACAAAATGTTATTAAAAGCTGCTTGAACTGTTTTTTCAAGAGTAACTTCCGTAATCGCTGTGCCACATTTTTCAGTAGTATATTCTCCAAACCTATTACAACTAAAGTAAAAAACTGTTTTCTTTCCATTTATCTGCCTATGAACACTCATCTTTCTTTTACAAATACTACAATAGACTTTTCCTCTAAAAATCGTATCGTCTTTTGCACAAGCGTTTTTCTCTCTGGTGTTTCTAATTGGATTGGACTTTGATGAAATTATCTCTTGCACCTTTTCAAAAATCTCTTGAGAAATAATCGCTTCGTGGGCATTTTCTGTTACTGTCCAATATTTTTCATCAAGTCGTTCTCTCTTTTTCCCTTCATACAGATGTTTTTGATTTCTTCCTTGTATCAAAGTCCCTGTATAAACACGATTTTTAAGTACCTGCAAAATAGTGGTAGGCTTCCAAATCTTAATCGGTTTATCCTCTTCGGAAATTGCCGCTTTATATTTTCGATAATCTCTGGCAGTATATACCTTTCTTTCAAGAAGTAGTTTCGATATATCCAGTGTGCTAAGACCTTTTAGATAAGCTTCAAAAATTTCTTTTATGATAGGAGCTGTATTTTTATCAACATATAATCTTCTTACTCCATCATTGTCTTTTCGTGCTATATATCCATAAGGGGCTACTCCACAGATAAAACTCCCTTGTTTGATTCTAATTTGATGAGAACTTGATATTTTCTTTGAAATGTCTTTCGCATAAGTTTCATTGACAATGTTTTTTAAAATTACTTCCAAAGACTTATTGGGATCTTCCATGTGAAAAGTATCCAAGTTATCGTTTACAGCAATAAATCTGACCTCAAGAAAGGGAAATATCTTTTCAATAAAATTCCCAAGTTCCGTATAATTTCTTCCGAAACGAGATAAATCCTTTACAACTATGCAGTTTATTTTTCCCTTTCTGATTTCTTCCATTAGATTTTCAAAATCCGGTCGGTCAAATACTGTTCCTGTCTTTGCAATGTCTTTATAAATGCCGACTAAATTGTGTCCTTCATTTTTCTTTATATAACTTTCACAAAGAGCTATTTGATTTTCTATGGAATCACTCGGCTTTTCTTTCTTATCTCTTGAAATTCTTGCATAGATAGCTGTTTGAAAACTCTTTGCCTCCGTCTGAGTCAATTGGTTTTCTTCCACCTTTATTCGTCGATTCGCCGTTCTTGCCATCTATATCACCTCCCTAATCTTTTTAGGAAGTTCTTCGGCATAGGTGTTCAGTTTATCAAAGGCGTTGATGCTGTCATCGTAATTAAAGTGAATTTCTATTTTCTTTTCTTCCAATACATAGATTTTATCGACCAATCTTACCAAAAGCCCACGCTCTAAATCCTGTATATCTCTGTATTCTTTTAGCTTGGAGAAGAAATTCTTATTTCTTAAACTCTTTTGATAAAGCTTCGTGATTTCTCTATTTTGTTTTTCAAGGATTAATTCACTTTCCACAATGCGATTGGTGTAAAACTCCCTCATATCATAAAATTCTTCTTCGGCAATAATACCCTCTTTTAAATCCTGATATAGAGCAGATTTTAAGAGTTCAAACTTCGCTTTATTTTTCTTTGTCCTCTCTTGTCTTTTATCAATCCTTTTAAACAAATCATAGGAAATTTCCATTTCTCTAAGCTTCTCGGCAATGACTTCATATTTACCTAATGTATGAAGATAATGACGTATCATTTGAAGGACAGCCGCCTTTAATTCTTCCTTTTTAATCGAATGTCTCTTGCAAGGTTTCCCTTTGTTATAGGTAGAACAGATATAGTAAATAGTAGGCGTTTTTCCTCTTTTATCTATCTTTTTAGTCATCTGTGCGTGACAGTCATTGCAAAAGAGAAGCCCTGAAAACAGATCTGCCTTTTCTCCACATTTCTTTGCCTTTATATCGCATTTTAAAAGTTTTTGAACAATCTCAAAGTCATAAGCATCAATAATCGCTTCATGGTTATCTTCAATTTCAATCCAATCTCTTTTGTCTTTAGCAATCACTTTATTCAGCTTATAGTTTATCTTTTCTCGTTTTCCCTGTTGTAGCGTTCCTATATAGACTTCATTGATTAAAATTCGATTGATGGCAGGAGTATCCCATTTCGTCATTCCTTTCGTGCTAAATCCTGTCTTGTACCTAATTCCTTTAGCCTTTTTATGTTCCATAGGAGATAATACGCCATTGTCATTAAGATATTTCGCAATAGAATAAGAGCTATATCCCTCAAGCTTCATGGAAAAGATTTTTTGCACCACATATTCTACTTCTTTATCAATTACTATTTTATGCTTATCTTCTTTATCTTTTTCATAGCCGTAAGGAGTATAATTTGCAATAAATTGCCCCTGTTTTCTTTTTACCTGACAAACGCTTCTGACTTTTGCCGATGTATCCCGGCAGTAATTATCATTAATAAAATTCTTAAAAGGGATGACTAGATTCTTTTCCGTTTCACTGGCTGTAAAGCTGTCATAATTGTCATTTAGGGCGATAAATCTTATACCAAGAGAAGGAAATACTCTCTGCAAATATCTTCCACTATCAATATAATCCCTTCCAAAACGAGATAAGTCTTTTACAACTATACAGTTAATACTACCACTAATAACCGCTTCCATCATTTTCTTAAACGCTGGTCTTTCAAAATTTATCCCTGAATAACCATCATCCACATATTCACAGACAAGTGCCATATCAGGATTTTTATGAATAAATTCGCTTATTTGTAATCTCTGATTTGAGATACTATTGCTTTCCACCTTATTATTCATCTCATATTTTTCATCATCTTGAGACAGTCTAAGATACATGGCAACTTGAAATTTTCTTGTCTCTACATTATTTTTAGACATAATAAAACCTCCAAATTTTCTCATTCTTTGCAAAGAAATATGATAATTTGGAGTCTTTTCAGCACATGTTAAATTGTATCCCTATTTACATTGTCATTATACCATATTTTCTGTAAAAAGTCTGCCCCTGTTATCATCTTTTCTTAATCCATCAGCATTGCCTTTTTCGTTAAGTAAGAAAGAAAACATTCCTCTAAAGTTCTTCCGTTTACTGCATAAGTGCTTTTTACAACTACATTTCCCACTTTCATAAAATACACAGAAATCGGATCTGTACTTCTTTTCTCTTTTATCTCTTCAATATCGGGAACCATTTTACTATCTATATCTTCCATCGACATATGTTTATATTTTGTTAATTCTTCTGTGTTCATTTAGAAAACTCCTTTCATCGTTGTTTTCTTATATAAGTTTTGTGACTTTAGTAGGTGCTTGGCAGCAACATAGGAATCTCACCTCCGCCTCTTATTCCAGACGAGCCGGCTTAAACTATTGAAGTATCATTATCACTACTTGATTCAACGAACAGATTGCCACATCTGTTTTTTATGTATTCTTATTTGTCGCTCTCTTTCTTATATCCTTGGATCTCCAGTTTTCATTTAAACCGATTTGCTCAGCAGAAAGGTCATGGCGTAAGTCATAATCCTCCACAAGTAGATAACGTCCTACCTTGGTCTATTCAGTTGTCAAAGATCAAGTATTTAAAAGAATTGTCCTTCATTTTCTTCTGCTTATCATAAGCCGTTTCTATTATCAATGAAAATAAAGAAGGTCAAATCCCCTTCACTTTATAAAGGAAAATCTGACCTCTTTGGTTACTTAAATTTTAAATTTCTTCGATAAATTTCCTTAGCTTCTCAAGAATTTTATTTCTTCTCTTGATTAGAGCCGGATGAGTAATATCTTTCAACTTTGCCACCGAACGAAGTGATTCATCATTAAAATACAAGCGTTCAATAATATCTCTTTCTTCAGCGTTAAGCTCTTCCATAGCAGAATTTAGTTTGTCTATCAAAATGGAAGTCTCAACAATTTTTTCTACATCAACGCTTTCATCAACAATGCTTTCTGCAAAATGTCCATCATAATCCATCTGCGAAAAAAAGAACAGATGGTTTTTCTTGTCCACCTGCTCTAAATACTTTTCATGTTCTCTTTCTCGCCAGTAGACTTTATATATCTCTTTACTGACCTTTACCTTTTGTCTATTGACATAAAGATAATATTCTTTTCCCATAGTATTTTCTCCTTTCTCTGTCTGCTTGTTTTCAGACAAAAAAAGGAGGACTCCTACACTTTGGCGTAAAAAGTCCTCTGAAAAAAGATGTTTTTCTATTTATTTTTTTATTTTTTTGATAATCATAATGATATGACGTAAAGATGCTTTGTAGATAAAAAACTTGAAAAAGGAAGATGAATTTTTCTAATCCTATTTAGAATAAAGTAGATTATCTTACTCATCACGACATTCCTCCTCAAATTAATATGACTGTATATAAAAATTTAAGTCATCTTATCCTACCCATTTTGTTCTATTTACTATTCTTTAATCGCAAATAAGTTACTAAAAACTATTTCTTATACTTTTGAAATTCCATTCTATACCTAGTTACACCATCTTTTTTCTAAGTGAAGAAAATGATTTAATCATAAGGATTAATAATACTACAGTTAAAACGGCATCAATAACAAAGGAACTTATATAGACATATCTAACACCAAATAATCTTGGTAAAATTATCATAGCTGGTATATATAGCACGATCTGTCTAAATATAGCAAGGATTGCTGCTATTTTACCATTTCCGATTGATGGGAAATAGCTCAATCCGTTCATAGTTATAGATAATATAGGAATTACCGATATAAAAATTATAAAGTTAAATATATTTTCTGGTGATACTGCTTTTTCAAACATTAGTCCAAGTATTGATTGCGGATTAAGCACTACCAGTAAGTAGAGTGGGAGTAAAATAATTAGCGAGCCTAATATATAAATTTTAGTAGCGCTGATTACTCTATCATATTTTTTTGCACCAAAATTCATACCAACCGCAGGTTGCAAAGACCTCATAAATGCCGATAAAGGCATCATCATAAACATCATAATTCTAAAATCATAATCTGTTCCCACGTCACCTATTGCATTAAGGACTACCACACCTTGAATAAGCGCCATAATACTCATTATGAGTGACGGCATACCAAGCGATAAAATTTTATTTATGATGGCTTTGTCCCTTCTTATAGAAAGCACTTTTGCATTGAAACTTGCCTTGCCACTTTTAAAATAAATAACTGATAAAAGTGTATAAACTAGCATCCCTAAATTTGTTCCCCAAGCTGCGCCAACAACACCAAAATGAAAAATAGCCATTAAGATATAATTAGCAACAATATTTACAACAAGTCCACTCCCCATTATTAAAGCCGCTCTGCCCATTCGTCCTTCAGCTCTTATTACCATATTATAAGCAAGTGAAAACACCCAGAAGATTGTACCTATTATCGTAATTCTAAAATATGATAAACCAATTTCTAATACTTCTCCTTCTCCACCCATAAAAGATATTAATAATCTAGCTGTTAAAAATAATAAAATCATAAGAAAAACTGTTGAAACAATGCCGATAAAGTTTGCGTTCCCAAGTATTTTATTTTGTGTATCTTTATCCTTTTCTCCAATAACAATACTAAGATACGCACCAGCGCCTCCACCTATCATTGAACCAAAGCCAATTGCAATCTGGGTAAGCGGATAGGCAACCGAAACACCACTAAGAGCAACCTCTCCAACAAATTTTCCTACAAAAATTGCGTCAAATATTAAATTAAGCCCGTGTAAAACCATAGCAAATATTGCTGGCAAGGTAAGTTTTACCATTACTTTCCACAAATTATCATTTAATATCATCTGTGATTGTTTGCTATTTTCTTGCATTTTTATTCTCCTGTTTTAATTTTAATTAATTATATATTAACTATATTATTGAGCTACAAACAAAATACTCTTGTACAAGACTTGTTTATGAACTCAATATCATGAGAAATAGTCAGAATTATCTTATCTTTAGCTATACTTTTTATTAAATCAGATACATTTTGCATACTAATAAAATCTAGACCAGATGTTGGTTCGTCTAATATTATTATTTCTTTACCATCCATAATAGCAGATGAGATAACTACTCTTTGTTTTTGCCCGCCAGAAAGCGAAAGTGGATGCATGTCTAAACATGCCAACAAATCGAGTTTTTCAGCTATTTTTCTAGCTTTATCTAAACTATCGTTTTCTTTATAAACTAAAGTTAATTCTTTTAATACTGTATCCAGAAACAATTGATGATTGACATCTTGCATAACCATAGAGCATACTTCTCTTCTTTTCTTATAGCTAAGCGGCTTAGGGTGTGACGATAATCTAATTTCACCTTTGCCTTTTATAAGACCACATATAGAGTAAGCAAGTGTACTTTTGCCAACACCATTTTTCCCAATTATGCCAATAATTTCTCCTTTATTAAATTGCAACTTTTCTATATTCCAAATGTTTTTACCTCTTAGATAGGAATATGAAAAATCACTAATCTCCATATCAACTTTTACTGCACATTTATTTTTACTAATATTTTGATTAAACTTTTCGAGTAATTTAGGTTCTTCAATACTTCTTAAACCCATCTCTTCTCTATCTTTATCAGTTAAACCAACAAATTCATCAATAGCCATTATTGATTGTATTTCTCCGTTATCTATATAGACAACCCTATCAACTAATTCCATTAGATAATATAGTCTATGTTCAGATATAAGAATCGTCTTCCCCTCTTTTTTTAGACGAAATATTATTTCCTTTAATTCTTTAATAGCACAGGCATCTAAATTACTACTTGGTTCATCAAATACAATAATTCCAGGATTAGACATATAAACGCTTGCACAAGCTACTTTTTGTTTTTCTCCACCAGATATTTCAAAAATATTTCTGTCCAATAAACTTTCCATTTTTAAATTATCAACCGTTTTATCAAGCCTTTCTTGCATTAATTCCTTGTTGGCTTTGTGATTTGATAATCCAAACAAAAGCTCATCTGTAGTATCTAGATTAAAAAATTGAGACTTAGGATTCTGAAAAACACTTCCTACATATTTAGATATTTCCTGTACACTAATTTCTGATAAATTTGAACCATTATGAAGAACTTTTCCTTTAATTTTTCCATCAATATGGTTTGGTATTATACCATTTATCAAGTTTAAAATTGTAGACTTTCCAGAGCCCGACTTCCCTACGAACAATATACATTCATTTTTTTCAATAGTCATATTTATGTCTTTTATCGCATATTTTTCTTTTCCACTATATTTAAAAGAAACACTATCAAAATTTATCATAATACAACACCGCCTTTGAAGTAAAAGCCTAAGACTAAAATTAAAACAAAAATTATTATCATGAATATATCAACAAAATGAAATCCAATTTCACATAAATATGTCCTCTTTTTATATAACCCTAGTCCCCTTGTGAGTGAGGCTACAGTAAGTTCATCGCCTGTTTTTATAAGTGAATAAATTAAAGGAACATAAATATACTCAACAGTTCTAATCGGATGCTTTATAAGACTAAATGGTGTAAAACTAAGTCCTTTTAATTTCATAGCATTTGAAATACTTTTAGCTTCTACCTTAATTGTAGGAAAAAATCTAAACATAACGAGCAATGCTATCTGAACGCCTAAAGGGATTTTTATTTTTTCCAATGCTAAAGAAAATTCAGATATCCTTGTCGTTAAAATTATATAGCGACCATAAACAAAAAATGGAAAAAATAGTATAAATAAATTTGATACCGTTCTCATTGGTGTTAGCATAAACGACTGATAGTTTAAATCAATATATAGTATAAGCCTAAATATAATAAATAGGATTATGTATAAGACCACGTTTTTATATTTTTTGCATAACAAAAGCAAACCAAAACATATAAAAACATATATGCCTATTATCCAATAAGGCATATACGAAAAAACAGCAAAATTAACGATAAAAAATAATATCAGTTTTGTTCTCGGATCAAACTTAATATTAACCATATTTAAACAATGCCAGCTCTTTCAAAATGTTTTTTAAGCATTTTCTTTCCTATTAATCCACCAATAAATGAAAGAACAGCTATTACTAATAAACCTACTATTAAAGTTTGTGTAGTTATATTTGACATAAAGTCTGCTATCTGTTCTGAATTAAATCCAGTTGATTTTAATAGTTTATCTCCTAATAAATAATATACAAGTGCTACTCCAATAGACCAATATGCGAAAAACACATAACTAATAATATTTTTAGTTGCGCTTTTATAATCTCCTGAACGTGCAACAAATTCTGCAATAATAACACCAATGTATCCAAACGCCATTGGCCAAGCACCTCCAAACAAGACAAACAAAATTGATGTCATTATAAAACCAAAAATTAATATTGACCAATTCTTTTGAATCTTTGCTATAAAAAGCATGTATAATGGTGCTAGAATCAAAGAAGCTATACCTTGACTTATAAATAACAGTTTTGTAGATAGTGCTGTCAATCCTCCACCAATTATGTTAAAACCTATAAAATATATAGCTACGATTACACCTATTGTAATATAATCTTTTACTTGAAGTTTTCTTTCCATAATTTCCTCCTATATTTCAATTTCCCAAGATTTACAGTTAATATGTTTGTTCCACATCTTGCTATATTTACCATTAAGTAATATCAATTCATTATGTTCCCCCCTTTCTACTATCTCGCCTTTTTCTAAGACCAAAATTTGATTTGATTTTATTATAGAACTTAATTTGTGGGCAATTACAACCACAGTCTTGTCTTCCACTAACTTGTCTATCGCCTCTTGTATGTAAATCTCATTATCTGGATCAATTGATGAAGTGGACTCATCAAGAAGTATTATCGGAGCATCTTTAAGCATAGCTCTAGCTATTGAAATTCTCTGTTTTTCACCTCCCGAAAGTGTACTCCCCCCTTCACCAACTATTGTTTCATATTTATCTGGTAAACTCATTATAAAATCATGACATCTAGCCATTTTTGAGACCTTAATAATTTCTTCTTCGCTCGCATCTTCTTTTCCAAATTTAATATTATTCATAATTGTATCGTTAAACAAATACACATCTTGAAAGACGACACTTATCATAGAAAACAAAGTTTCGAGGGACATGTCTCTAATATCTACTGAACCTATTTTTATTTCACCTTTATCTACATCCCAAAATCTAAGTATTAAATTTACTATTGTTGTTTTTCCAGAACCACTATGCCCCACTAATGAACAAACGCTTTTTTCACTAACTTTAAAACTTATATTTTTAATTGTATCTTTGTCTGAATAAGAAAAATAAACATCTTTAAATTCAATATCATAGAAATTAGGTACTTTAGAATTATCAATAACCGGCATACAATTTATGGACTTTAAATTGTAATATCTAGCTAAACAACTTTCCGATATCTTAATTGAAGAAACCAAATCACCAAGTTTTAACGCAGGAATAAAAACGTATACAGAATATAAAATTAAAATAATCATGTAAGATTTATTCGGAAAATCTTTATAAAGTAATAGACTAAAAAATATCATTATGCCAACACCTAAAGCTATAATCAGTCTAAATATTAAAACTATAGGTATAAATTTGTTTTCAAATACTAAAGATTTTTCTTTTGTTTTGTTAATCTCTTTATTTATTCTCGTATCACTTCTTTTAAAAATATTAAATGCCTTTATAATAGGTATCCCCATAGCGTATTCAATTGCAGAATCAGTAAATATAGCGTGTTGTTTCTGCCTCTTTTCGGCTTCAAATTCAACAATCTTTTTAGAAAAACTCAAATAAAACATTGAAATAATAAGAGTTATAATTACAACAATCGCTAATCTATAATCAAAAATAAGTAATAAAATCACAGAAATAATTTGAATCATAAAATTTGTGACAATTTCATTTAATTTCGGTATACCAAACTCTCCTAAAAAAGTTAAATCCTTAGTAACTATTGTACTAAACTCACCCAGCCTATCCTTAGTAAAATATTTCATAGAAAAGTTTTTAAATTTATTACCAATATCTAATCTTTCTCTCTGTAATACTCTATGAGCAACATCATTTTCAATATTATATTTAGTTGTATTCACAATAATACGAATAACTATAATAAATAAGATAATAAATAAAAACATAAGTGCATCATTTTTAATGAGTGTCTTTTCTAAAACTTTACTAAAAAAAGCAAATATTAAAATGATGCCCGAATTATTAAGTATTGCATCTATAAACGCTAAAAGAACGGTCTTTTTATATCTTTTATATTCATCTGCTATAAAATTTTTCATCAATTTATAATAATTAAACAAAATCTCCCCCTTTAATTTATATTCCAACTATTTCTAACTTGACTGGAATTCCATAAGCTTTTATAAATATTTGAATTCTGCAGAAGATAATCGTGTTTACCATACATATCAATTTCACCTTTGTTTAAGACTACAATTTTATCAGCTTTAACTACTGTAGATAATTTGTGTGCTATTACAATAAGAGTCTTGTTTTTAACAAGTTTCTCTAACGCTTGTTGTATCTCATTTTCATTTTCAGGATCTATAGCTGATGTTGCTTCATCAAGCAATACAATAGGTGCATTCTTAATCATTGCTCTTGCTATCGCTATTCTTTGTTTTTCTCCTCCAGATAAATTAGTTCCCACTGATGAAAACATAGTATCGTAAGAATCTGGCAAACTCATTATAAAATCATGACATCTAGCCAATTTTGCTGCATTTATTACTTCATCTTCACTTGCACTAGGTTTTCCAATTTTTATGTTATCTTTTATTGACATGTTAAATAGAAAATTATCCTGAGATACGTAGGTAATCATATCCATTAATTTATCAAATGGTATATCTTGTATTGAAACATTGTCTAAAAATATATCTCCATCTTCATAATCCCACATTCTCATAATAAGTTTAAATATTGTACTTTTACCTGAGCCCGACTCACCAACAATTGCATTAAAACTTCCAGACTCAAATTCTAAATTTATATCATTCAAAACTATTTCTTTATCGTATTTAAATGTTAAATGATTTATTTTGATGTTATTTCCAAAAACGGTAACATCATTTTCAACATTTTTAAGTTCTTCTTCATTTAAAATTTCTAAAATATCTTTCCCTTTTTCATTAATAGTCCCAAGAACAGGCATAAATTTCATAAAATTTATTAATGGATTGACAAGCCCTAGTGCTATCATCAACGAAAGTGTAAGATTTGAAAGTTCAATTGATTTACTAACATAAAAATATAATCCTAAAGGTAACGCAAATAGAAATGTTGTAGAAAAAAGCACTTGATATATTTGGACATAAACAGCTGTACTTTTTATCCATGATAAAGTCTCTTTTGTCAATTCTCTAATAGAATTACTGTACTTTTGATAGGCTTTATCAGAAGCACTAAAAACCTTAATAACTCCCATACCATTGAAGTACTCAATAATATTATTATTCACATTTTTAGAAGCAGCATAATACTTTGTTATATTCTTCATTCCAATTTTAAACATAGTCATAAGCGAAATATAACCGAAAGGAATAACGATTAAAACTGATAGAGCCATTCTATAATCTACTAAAAATAAAAACACAAAGCTAATGATAATATTTAAACTATCAGCAATTCCTTCTGGAATCATATGAGCAAGATATACTTCTAAATCATCTACATTGTCAGCGATAATTTTTTTATAATCACCATAATTCTTTTTATTAATATTACCTAAAGAAATTCTTGCTATCTTATTTACAACAGCAATTCTAATGTCTGCCAAAGCACCATAAGCAACATTATGAGAAAAATACAAACCAGTTAGATTTAATACTGTTTTAATTGCATAGGTTAAAAATATATACAATGAATTCCTTATAATATAATTATTACTTATATCGTTATTTAAAAAAATATGAACTATAATTTCTGCAACAAAAATATATAACAATAAATTTAAAACACCACTTAATATTAAAAATATAATAGAAAGAATTCTATATTTTAAATAAGGCTTGGTAAAATCTAGTATTGACTTAATTTTCATTTAATCTCCTATTATTAGAATTAGTTAGAGCTAACCATAAACACATATCATAATAAATGATAACCTATATCAAAATCAATTCCCATAAATACAAAAAATAGACCATTCTTCCGAACGACCTATTTAAAATAGTTAATAATGTTTTATTTTTGATATTAATTTATTTCTATCTTATTTTACCTGGCGTTTTACCATATTCTTTTTTAAATTGTTTTATAAATTTATTTGGGTTATTATATCCACAAGTATATGATATTTTTTCGATACTTAAATCCGATTTTAAGATCAGTTTATGAGCTTCTATAAGTCTTAATTTTGTAATATATTTATAGGGAGAAATACCATGTAAATATTTAAAAACTTGATAGAAATACGTTTTGTTTATATTAAATTTTTTTACAACATCTTCAATTACAATACTTTCCTTATAATTGTTATCTAAATATATTTTAATTTGATTCACTTTTTCTATAGCTTCAACTTTATAAGCAAATTTACAATTTATTGTATTGTCATATTGTAAAAAGGATTGATATAGCAATTCCCACGCTTTATTTTTTATCATAAAATAATTGTTTTCTTTGATATAATCAGTTAAATTTTTTATCAACAAAGTTAAAGCAAATTTAGTTTGAATAATAAAAGGTTTTTTTTTCTTTAAAAGATTCTTATAAAATAAGTTTATATCAATATCATAACAATGTCTAAATTCATGCAAAAGTGAGTTAACTACCTCTGTATATGCAATAAAACCAATAACATATGCTTTTTTTGAATATGGCTTAGACATAACAAATTTATTATTTCCCACAAAATAAAACGTTTCTCTTTCAGAAAGTTTACCCATATAATTGTTTAGCTGTAATAAACTCTCGCCCTCAATACAATGGTATATTGCAATTACATTACTATCAAAGGCATTTTCAATTTTTTCATAAACAAACTTTTTATGTTTAATATCTGAAACAAAAAAGTATAAACCTTCCATAATTTCGTATAATTTTTGTTCACCATCGCCATATTCAGGAATAGGCTCATAACAAAAACAAAAGTCATCACTACTTTTTAATTTTAATATGGAATTAATTTTACTGTCATTTATATATGTTTTCATTTTTTATTCACCTCTTAACCTATTATCCAGTATTATAGATGTTACCTAATTATATCAAATAACTTTTTTTTCATAAACATATATCATTTACATTTCTTTTTTTTTTACAATATATTGGTGTTATTTTTATCATACTGTGATAAAATAGTAAGGCAATTAGATACATTAGCTTAACGCTTGCTATTTTAATCAAAACTTTTATAGCAAGCACAGTAAGTGTACGGACACTTACGGAAAAATTGATGAAGCAGCCCTTTGGGAACTGCTTCTTTTTTTATCAATTTTTAGCTTGTTAGGGAGAACCCTAAGACCCCGAAATACATCGAAAGGAGAATTTATCTATGGCAAATAGGATACGAAATGAAAGACTTGAAATTAAATTAACAGAGGAAGAAAAGGCTCTTTTTGAGGAGAAAAGAAAACTTGCCAAGTGCAAAAATATGAGCCATTTCATTCGCAAATGCGTTTTGGAAAAGGAAATTTATCAGATAGATTTAGAACCGTTTAGAGATTTGCAAGGCTTACTTTCAAACGCCACAAATAACATCAATCAGATTGCAAAGAGAGTAAATCAGACAGGTATCATCTATAAAAATGACATCCAAGATATGAAGAAAGAGATTGAACATTTTTCTAAAGAGCTATGGCAAATTCATTCACTGCTTCTCAACAGAACTTCAGGAGGTGATTAGTTTTTATGGCTATTACAAAAATACATCCTATCAAATCAACCCTTAATCTTGCCATTTCATATATCGTCAATGGCGAAAAAACAGATGAGCAAATCTTAGTAAG
>PDWI01001665.1_pt1 | contig 35124 bp, 25 predicted proteins | sample 1430891 | NCBI WGS metagenome assembly PDWI01 (sample SAMN01162508, study PRJNA174530) | Oral metagenome, whole genome shotgun sequencing project. | biome: Marine environment; feature: Marine mammal; material: Swab sample of the gingival sulcus; isolation source: swab sample of gingival sulcus... | reverse complement strand
CAGGTTCTGTCCAGAAGTTCGGCAGGGTCATGGGTAACATGCAGCACTGCGGCCCTGCTTTCTTCCAAGGCGGTTTCCAGCAGGTGTCTTATGGAATGTCTGAGTTTGCCGTCCAGTCCTGTAAAAGGTTCGTCCAGCAGCAAAATATCCGGAGTAATGGCAAGGGCCCGTGCCAATGCCACCCGTTTGCGCATGCCTCCGGAAAGTTCATGGGGATACAGGGTTTGAAACTTTGAAAGCTCCATCCTGTGGAGAAAATATCCTGCCCTTTCAGCAGCATGGCTTTTATTCATTCCCTGGGCACGCAGGGGCAGAATCACATTGGAGCCCTTATTGGCCGGGCTCAGTCGTTCTTCTGCATACCGCTGAAGCTGAACATCCAACGCGGACATGCCCACATTCATGAGGATGAAGAATCGGGCAAAGCTAAAAAAACTTGGGAACAAACATCGTCCAGATGGCGCTTTTTGACCATAAGGATGCTTTCGGGAAAGTCTCCTGCACGATCTGCGGAAAGACCGAATGTTCTGGCGGAAACAAGCCGGGGCCGCATTATTTTGATGTGCAGCGATCCTGGAATGAATCCTGCCGCCGCACTTGAACTCTGCTGTAAACGCGTCCGGATAGAGACGATCTTCGATATGCTCAGGAACATGATCGGTGCGTTTCATTACCGGTTTTGGACAAAAGCACTGCCCCGGCATTCCAGAAAGCCGATAAAGAACAGTGATCTGAAAAAACCGGCGGCCGGGATTCCCGGCCGCCGGTTTTTTTGCCCGTCTCAAACTCCGCCTTCCGCGCGAGAAAGAAGCGGAAGGCGGAAAAAATCACATCACGTCCGATCCAAACCCGGCCTTTACGAATTCGCGGTTCAGGCGGGCGATGTTGACGATGCTGATTTCCTTGGGACATTCGGCTTCGCATTCACGCTCGTTGGTACAGTTTCCAAAGCCCAGGCAGTCCATTGCCCGGACCATTCCCAGCACGCGGCGGGCCGCTTCCGGACGTCCCTGGGGCAGGAGCGCCAGCTGGGAAACCTTGGCGGAGGTGAACAGCATGGCCGAGGCGTTGGGACAGGCCGCCACGCAGGCGCCGCAGCCGATGCACTGGGCCGCGTCCATGGCTTTTTCGGCCACGTCCGCCGGAATGGGCAGGGCGTTGGCGTCCTGGGCCCCGCCGGTGTTCACGGAGATGAAGCCGCCGGCCTGGATGATCTTGTCCAGCGGGCTGCGGTCGATCATAAGGTCTTTCAGCACCTTGAAGGCCCTGGCGCGGAAAGGCTCAATGGCGACGACGTCCCCGTCCTTGAAGTGGCGCATGTGAAGCTGACACAGGGTGGTGCCCTTTTCCTTGCCGTGGGGATGGCCGTCCACCACGCAGCCGCACTGGCCGCAGATGCCTTCGCGGCAGTCGGAATCAAAGGCGACGGGAATCTTTCCCTCGCGGGTCAGGGTGTCGTTGACCACGTCCAGCATTTCGAGAAAGGACATGTCCGTACTGATGTTCGGCGCGTCAATGGTCTCAAACCCCCCCTTGTCGTCGGGGCCGTTTTGACGCCAAATTTTCAGGGTGAGATTGATGTTTTTTCCGCTCACTTGTAGCTCCTTTGCGTAAGTTTGACGTTTTCAAACACCAGCGGTTCCTTGTTCAGTTCCGGCTGCGCATCCACGCCCTTGAATTCCCATGCCGCAGCGTAGCAATAGTTCTCGTCGTCGCGCATGGCCTCGTTTTCCTCGGTTTGGTAGGCCTCGTTGAAATGGCCGCCGCAGCTTTCCTGCCGGTTTCTGGCGTCCACCAGCATGAGTTCGGCGAATTCCAGGAAGTCGGCCACGCGACCGGCCTTTTCCAGGCTCTGGTTCACGTCGCTGGTTTCGCCCGGCACGTTGGCGTCCTCCCAGAACTCGGCCCGGAGTTCCTGCACCATCTTGCGGGCCTTTTCCAGGCCGTCGTTGTTGCGGGCCATGCCGCAGTAGTCCCACATGATGAGGCCGAGGCGGCGATGGATATCGTCCACGGTCTGCCTGCCGTTGATGGACATCATCTTCCTGATCGTTTCCTTCACGGATTTTTCCGCGTCGGCAAAGGCCGCGTGATCGACACCGACTTCGGGAATCTGCTCGCCGGCCAGGTAGCCGCCGATGGTGTACGGAATCACGAAATAGCCGTCGGCCAGGCCCTGCATCAGGGCGGAGGCGCCCAGGCGGTTGGCGCCGTGGTCGGAGAAGTTGGCCTCGCCAAGGGCGAACAGGCCTGGCGTGGTGGTCATCAGATTGTAGTCCACCCAGAGGCCGCCCATTGTGTAATGGACCGCCGGGTAGATCATCATGGGCGTCTTGTACGGATCTTCGTCCACGATCTTTTCGTACATCTGGAAGAGGTTGCCGTATTTCTTGCGGATGGTGTCTTCCCCGTCGCGCCTGATGGCGTCAGCAAAGTCCAGATACACGGCCAGGCCGGTTTCGCCCACGCCCCGGCCGGCGTCACACTGTTCCTTGGCGTTGCGGGAGGCGACATCGCGCGGCACCAGGTTGCCGAAGCTCGGGTATTTTTCTTCCAGATAATAAAGGCGCTCGGATTCGGGGATGTCGGACGGACGGCGCTTGTCGCCCTTGTTTTTCGGCACCCAGACGCGGCCGTCGTTCCGGAGGCTCTCGCTCATCAGGGTGAGCTTGGACTGATAGTCGCCGTGGACCGGGATGCAGGTGGGATGAATCTGCGTGAAGCACGGGTTGGCGAAACAGGCACCTTTTTTGTACGCCCGGTAGGCGGCCGTGACGTTGGAGTTCATGGCGTTGGTGGACAGGAAGAATACATTGCCGTATCCGCCGGTGGCCAGCACCACGGCGTGCGCCGCGTAGCGTTCGATTTCGCCGGTGACCAGGTTGCGGACGATGATGCCCCGGGCCTGACCGTTGACGAGAACCACGTCCAGCATTTCGCGGCGGACGAACATTTCCACCTTGCCGAGGCCGATCTGGCGGGAAAGCGCGCTGTAGGCGCCGAGCAGGAGCTGCTGGCCCGTCTGGCCGCGGGCGTAGAAGGTGCGGCTCACCTGGGCGCCGCCAAAGGAGCGGTTGGCCAGCAGTCCGCCGTAATCGCGGGCAAAGGGAATGCCCTGGGCCACGCCCTGGTCGATGATATTGCAGCTTTCCTGGGCCAGGCGATAAACATTGGCTTCACGGGCGCGGAAGTCGCCGCCCTTGACCGTGTCGTAGAACAGACGGAACACGGAATCGCCGTCGTTGGGATAGTTTTTGGCCGCGTTGATGCCGCCCTGGGCCGCAATGGAGTGGGCCCGCCGGGGGCTGTCCTGCACGCAGAAATTCTTGACATTATAGCCCAGTTCCGCAAGCGTGGCCGCCGCCGAACCGCCCGCCAGGCCGGTTCCCACCACGATAATATCGAATTTCCGTTTGTTGGCGGGGTTGACCAGCTTCAGTTCAAAACGATGTCTGTCCCATTTTTCCGCCAGCGGACCGCCGGGAATTTTGGAATCCAGTTGCATGTGAAATATCCTCCTTACGCGAGCATGGAAATGTAGACCGGGATAAAGCCGAAACCGACGCCCAGGGCGACGCTGAAGATCAGACCCGTCGTCTTGATCAGAGGCATGTACTTCGGATGATTGGCGCCGAGGGTCTGGAAGGCGCTCCAGAAACCGTGGCTGACGTGAACGGCCACCACGATCATGGCAGCGACGTAGATCATCATCAGGGCCGGATTGGCAAAGGCGGCGTCAACGATGTCATAAATGGTGGTGTGGGTTTTGTCCACGAAGTGGAAGTTGACGAGGTGAAGGAGGATGAAAAGCAGCATCAGGATGCCGGTGTACGGCATGGTGCCGGAACCCAGGGTGCGTCCCCCGGCCGAAGCATTCACGGCATAGCGCACCGGACGGGCGGCCCGGTTTTGCAGGAACAGCATCAGGCCGGTCCCCACATGAATGACCGCCATGACCAGCAGCACAAGTTCCGCCACATGAATCAGGGGGCCAAGGGAATGCAGGTGATGTGCGTAGCTGTTGAACGCGTCCTTCCCTGCAAAGATAGAAAGATTGCCGGCGAGATGACCGGCCAGGAATCCGATGAATCCCAGGCCCGTGACGGCCATCAGCAGTTTCTTGCCGACGGATGTTCCCACGGTGTTCACAAACCAGTTCATTCGTTCCTCCGCATTTTAAAGGTTAAACAGCACTCCATGATTATATGATTATCCTGTACGGACTTGCAGCCGAAACCGGAATGGAATGTGGGGAGGCAAAGGGGCAGGTACGGATCAGGATCCAGGAAAACACCGCGAAACTGCCGCTATAGCGCCAAAGGATTTATGTATCAGATTTTCTGCTTTTGCGTCAATATTTTTTTCAGCCACCAGGAATCCTGCTCCGTTGCCAGGATCTCCCCGGCCATCTGCCGGCCCAGGGGAGTGAGCAGGCGGCCGGTTATCTGAGGGATCCATTTTTCCGGAGGACGGTACCCGATATCCGACAGGGCCTTCAGGTCCAGCAGAAAGGAAAGCTGGTCCGCATCCCGGGCCAGCCGGGCCTCCAGCGTGTCCGCCCCGTTGAATTCGTCCAGCAGGGGGGCGAACATCCGGCCGAAGGGCAGGCTTTCGGCCAGATCGGCGACGGCCCGGTCTTCGTCCACAGTCACGTATTCGCGCTGCACGTAATTCATGTCCCCGGTGCGGGCTTCGGGCAGGTCGTGGACAAGGCACATCCGGATCAGACGCAGGGCGTCGGCCTCCGGGGTCAGCTCGGCCATGACCATGGCGATAAAGGTGACCAGAAAGGAATGTTCGGCAACGGATTCTTTTCCCGCCCCGAGAAATGTGTAGCCGGAGCGGGGCAGCTCCTTGAGCTGGCGGGCTTCAAACAGCAGGTCGGCAATACCGGTCATGGAATATCTCCTTTTTAAGTGGATTCAATTTCCATGACAGCATACGGCAGAGGATGGATGAGAACAATATTGCTATAACCAAATTCATATGCTAAATATAATGAAAATACGGCATACTCAACCTGATCAAGATTAAAACATCTTGATTTTATTATATTTTAAGCTAAAACATAAATGGAACAAAGCGGATGCTGACACGCCAGATCAGAATTTGGGGCCTTATCTGTTTCTGTATGATCGGAATTTCATCCGGGGCAATGGCGGGCAGTGATGATGACGGCCTGTCCGATATCCAGGAAGCCCGGTATCAAACGGACGCCCGCCTTCCGGATACGGATGGCGGCGGCGCATCCGATGGAGAGGAGGTGGCCAGCGGGACCGACCCCCTGAACCCGGACGATGATGACGGCGGCATACAGACGGTCCATATTTCCCTGACGGAGGGTCTCAACCTGATCAGCCTGCCCGTCATGCCTGAAAACACCAGCGTGGAAGGGATGCTGGCGGATATCGGCCGGCAGATGGACAGTATCTGGCTCTATAACGGGCCGGGTGACTGGAATTCCTACAGCACGGATCCAAAAGAGTCGAATTTCAATGACCTGCATGAAATGATTCCGGGGAAAGGGTACTGGCTGCGAATGGCCGCGCCTGCGGTTCTGACGGTTCGCGGGCACGCCATAGCGGGCGCAGCCGTCTCCCTGAAAAGCGGAATGAACGCGGCGGGACATTCCCATCTGGCATCCTGGCATATTCAGGACATCATGGACGCCATTGACGGAACCGTAAACACGATCTGGGAATATGACGCAGCAAGCCATCAATGGAAAGCGTATAATACAAAAGACTCCCGGTTCAACAACCTGGAATTGATCCAGCCGGGAAAAGGCTATTTCCTTGACATGGACACAGCCGGAGAAATCAGATACTGAGCCGATTCATCGGTTACGCGGACAGAAACTACGCGCGCGGCCGAAAAACACCGGCCGCCATACGGGAAAAGCGCTTGAATTCGGCGGGACGTTGCGGTAGAGATGGCGGGCTTATATGGAATTCGGATAACCTGATACGATCTTATTCTATCCCGCCCCTCCACAGAGCGGAATGCAAGAAGGAACCCCCGAATGATGCAAACAGCGATTCTTCTGCTCGTCATGTTCTTTTTGCCGGTGCTCTCGCCAGGCCATGCCGCCGCCCAGGTATCCCCCCCCGTCCGCATCGGCGGCACGATCACCCTTGACGGTGTTGTGATGACGCCGGATACCGCCGGTGCCGTCACCGTGGAAGTCCTGCGGGAAGACGGCAGCTCCTATGCCCCTCAGGCGGTAGACGATGACGGGCTGGCGGCAGACAGCAACTGGTACCTGCTGGACATCCCCATCTACCACCCCCAGACCCAGGAAGGCGGGGCCAGGCCGGGAGAAACAGGCGTTCTCCATGTGACGCGCGACGGCCGGGAATTGACGATCACCTCTCCCGTGGACGGAAAACTGACGGTGGGAGAAAGCGGCACCAATACGGTGGTGAATATCATCGCGGATTCAGGCGGCGCGGGGGATCTGCCGCCAGAAGCTGACGCCGGGGATGATCAGACGGTAACCCCGGGCGCGACGGTCCGCCTGGACGGCACTGCCTCCACGGCCCCCGGGGGCGGGGCCCTGGTCCATGAGTGGGTCCAGACAGAGGGTGTTGCGGTCGTCCTGTCCGACGCCGGCTCCGCGACGCCCTCGTTTACCGCACCCGCTCTTATGCCGGAAGAGCAGACGACCCTGATATTCCGCCTCACCGTTAAAGACGGTGCCGGTCAGACGGACGAAGACACGGTTTCCATTCTGGTGCGGGCGACGCCAGCCGGCAATGCTTCCCCTGCGGCGAACGCCGGAAATGACCGGGCCGTCGCCTCCGGGGATGTGGTGCAGCTGGACGGATCCGGCTCCACTGACCCGGATGGAGACGCCCTGACCTACCACTGGACGCAGACCGCCGGCACGAAGGTCAGCTTGAGCGGCGCCACCGGGGTGACCGCCGGCTTTATCGCTCCCGCCCCCCCGGGAGAGGAATCCCTGGTACTCACTTTCTCCCTGAAAGTTTCCGATCCCTCTGGTGCTTCTGATACCGACACGGTTGTCATACAGGTGGCCCCGGCGGTGACGGATTATCCCCCCATTGCGGATGCAGGGCCGGATATCACTGCGGAAGCCGGCGAGATGATCACGCTGGACGGGAGCAATTCCACGGACCCCGACAGCCCGTCCAACGGAATTGTTTCCTATTCCTGGCGGCAGATCGACGGTGTGACCGTTGATCTGCAAAATTCCCGGACGGCCCGTCCGTATTTTCTGGCTCCGGCATCCGCCGGCAGTTTTGCCCTGACCTTTGAGCTGACGGTGGAGGATAAAAGCGGCAAAACGGCAGCGGATCTCGTGAATGTCAATATCAGCAGCCATCTTTCTCCCGTGGCGGACGCAGGGGAGGACCAGCTGGCTTTATCCGGCGACCAGGTATTTCTGGATGGATCGGGCTCCGCAGATGAAGATGGCAATATTATTTCGTGGAGCTGGGGGCAGATCAGCGGCGCCCTGGTAAACCTGTCCGATCCCCTGACGGCCTCTCCTTCTTTTTTCGCGCCCCAGGTTGACGAGAAAGGAGAAACCCTTCGCTTCGAACTGACGGTTACCGATGATGCCGGTCTGCGTCACTCGGATACCGTCACGATCAATATCCTCTCTTCCACCGGGTCCGGTGCGCCTCCCGTTGCAGACGCGGGAGAAGACCAGACCGTGATGGAAGGTACGCTGGTACAGCTGGACGGCAGCGGCTCCCATGATCCCGACGGTGAAATCCGCATGCTGGTATGGTCCCAGGTGGCCGGCCCCCTGGTGACCCTTTCCGACGCCCGGCTGACCTCTCCGGAATTTACCGCTCCCGATGTGGGGCCGGAAGGAGCGGTGCTTTTGTTTGAAATAACCGTATTTGACAACGGCGCTTTTCAGGATGATGACAGGGTGCAGGTCACGGTCAGATATCAGGACAGCCCCCCTGCGGCCGATGCCGGCGCTGATCTGGTGGTGAATCCGGGGGAGATGGTCCAGCTCTCGGCGGCCGGCAGCAGTGACGCCGACGGCTGGATTACCGGATATGCCTGGACCCAGACCGGCGGAAGCCCCGTCTCCCTGACCCGCCCGGATGCCATGGAACCCGGATTCGTGGCGCCCTGGATGGGCGCGGCGGCGGCGGCGCTGACCTTCCATGTAACCGTGACGGATAATGACGGCCTGACAGCGGAAGATGAAGTAGTGGTCACGGTAAATGGCGGTGTTGCCGCCCCTCCCGTCGCCGATGCCGGATCGGACCAGGAAATATATGAAGGCGATACCATCGTGCTGAACGGGAGCAATTCATACGCGCGGGGAGCAGCCATCGTTTCCTGGCTGTGGGAACAGCGGGAAGGCCCGTCGGTAACCATCCCGGAACCATGGGCCGCAAAAACCAGCATCTATATCCCTCCGGTGGAGGCGGATACCTATATAAGCTTTTCCCTGACCGTCATGTCGGCCGACGGCATGAAATCCACGGATGAAATCCGCTATCTGGTACAAAATTACCGTTCCGGTCCGGGAGATGACGGCAGCGGCTGCTTTATCCGCTCCACAATGCAATAATTCAAACCATATGACGCAGAAACGGGGCGGGATGCGGATACAGGCATGTCAGGACATAACCATGGGCCGGTTTTATACTCAGCACCGTCATAATCTGAACTTTTAAAATCCAGTTCATTCGTTATAAAATATGGATAAAATTGGTTTTCAAAAGCGAAATTTATACCGGTGGGCAGTATATATTCTTGCATATCTCATTCTGTCCGGTCTGTTTCCCTCTCCCGCCGCCATTGCCGCCCCCGCCGTCGGCCTTCTGCCGGATGGCGTATTTTCCGGTGACCGTTTCGGTTCCGCCGTGGCGGTATCCGATACCGCTGCCGCTGTTGGCGCATGTCTTTCGGATACTTATGGAGAAAATGCCGGCCGGGTTCTCACTTATTACAAAGACGCTGACAGCTGGCCTTTAACCGGCGCTCTCTCCCCTCCCCCCGGCCTGTCCGCCCATGCGCATTTCGGTTACAGCCTCTCCATTTCCGGCGCCTGGATGGCCGTCGGCGCACCTGGCGTCGCCAATGGCGCTGGAGCTGTTTATCTGTATGAAAAACAGGGTGCGCAATGGACCTATAGCGGCCAGATGACCGGCGTTGGAACGTCGAACGAACGATTCGGCCACTGCCTGGCCATGGATGGCGATACGCTTATTGTCGGGGCACCGGGGTACGGAAGCGGCGGCGCCATATTTTTTTTTCAGAAGACCAGCACCGGATGGAAAAATAAACAGCGACTCACCCCGCCGGACGCAACCGGGGGCGATTCTTTTGGCGGGGCCGTCGCGGTGGCGGGGAATACAGCTGTCGCGGGAGCAATTCGACATCGTATTTCCGGTGAAATGATCGGCGCCGCCTATGTATTTTCCCGCACCGACGGAAGCTGGTCTCTTTGCGATACGCTCTGGCCCATGAACCGAATCCCGGATACCTTTTTCGGATTCAGCGTGGCCATTGCTTCCGGTCATATCGCCATCGGTGCTCCGGCTTACGATGCGGCGGGGTACGCCAATACCGGCCGGGTTCACTGTTTCTACCCATCGGGGAACGCGTGGATTGAAACCGCCACACCGCTGATGCCCCCGGCTATGGCCGTGGACAATATTCATTTCGGCCGATCCGTATCCTTAGCCGGGTCTTTTCTCGCAGTGGGCGGCGACGGATATGGAGAATATGCCGCCGATCTGCCGGGGGCTGCCTGGGTATACCGGTATAACGGCAGCCGCTGGGTTGTCGAGGATGCCCTGACTTACGCCGCTGTGGAATCGGGAGACCGGTTCGGCTGGCCGCTGTATCTTGTTTCCACGGGAGATCATTATACCGTCGCCGCAGGGGCGTCCCGCTCTGACAGCGGCGGAACGGCCTGCATTTTCACCAGTGCATCCGCAAACACCTCGCCGGAACTTCTCCTCCGGCCAGCAGCCGTCGCTCTGAAAACCCAGCGGCTTTTGCAGACGGCATACAATACCCTGCCCACCGCGCCCTGCGCCCCGTCCGGCGGTTCCAAACCCCACACCGGCGGACTGCTGATTCCGGAGGAGGTCATTGCATTCTGGAAAAACACCACGCCGCCACCCACGGCCCCATCATCCCGCAGCAGTCTTCCCGCCAGCGTGGACTGGAGCGTTTATGACAGCCCGGTCAGGAACCAGGGCAGCTGCGGTTCCTGTTCGGCCTTTGCCGCAGCCGGGCTGGTGGAAAACTGGATGAACCGTATCGCTCTGGAAACAGAGGTGGATATAGCGGAGCAGGCCCTGATCGGATACGGGAATATCAAATGTTCCGGAGGATGGTACTGGGACGCGCTGGCCTATATCCGTGAAACGGGTGTTGTGCTGGAATCCTGCTGCCCGTACCAGGACAGAGACGCCCTCTGCCCGGATGCCTGCGCGACACCGGACGTTCTGGTACGCATCTCCTCACATACCGGGGCCACCGGTCTATGGGGAGAAGCGCCGGAGCCATGGCAATTAAAGGATGCCCTTGAGGACGGCCCCGTGGTCGCGGCCATGATCCTTCCGCCGGACGGCAGTCTGAATACCTTTCAGGGAACCGGCGTATTCGATTATATCACCGCCAAGCCCCTTACCAACTGGCTGTACGGACACGCCATACTGATCGTGGGCTATGACGATGCGGAAGAATCATTCCTGGTCAAAAACAGCTGGGGCGACGGCTGGGGGAATAACGGCTATGTAAAAATCCATTATTCGGATACGAAAGACCTGAAATTTGGAAGCTATGCCTGCCAGATCTCCGGTGTATACCTGGAAGGCGTTTCCGGAACTTTTCTCGTATCAAACCCCGGAAACGGCCCCCTCGCCATCACCTCCCTGGCAGCGGATAAAGACTGGCTGTGGTTTTCTCCCGCAGACGGCTTCTCGGTCGTGCCCGGCGGTTTTCACTCCATCCATGTCGGCGTAAAAGACTGGGCGTCAATGGCGGCCGTTGACCAGGCCATGCTGACAGTACACTCGAATGATCCGGGAAAGCCCGTGCTATATCTGACCGTAACAGCGGAAGTCACGCCCATGGGCGCCAGCTTCCTGCCCGGCGATATCGATATCAACGGGAAAAGAAATTTAAAAGACGCCATCATTGCATTGCGGATAGCAGCCAGCGTCCCCCTTGAAGATCCCGATGTCATCAGCGGTTTTTCGGGCCTGAAGGAATTGCTGGATATCGGCGGAAACAATCGGATCGGGCTGGAAGAAGCGATTTTTGTTTTAAAACTCCTGCGGCAGCCGGAATCGAATTAATATCAATCCTTTTTTACGGAATTTTCTACCGGAAGATTCGTCTTTTCCTCATTTCGCCCTTTCCTCCCCGATGATAGGTGATGGAAGCATAAGAGATCGCGGTTCACCGACGGCCTTTTTTACTTCACCCATCAGGGGGACGAATGGATCTGATTCGCACCGTATGCCGGCAATATACACATCCCTGCCTTCCAATCCTTCTCTTCTTTTTTTTATTCATTTGCGTACCACGGCCCGCCCATGCGGGCGGTATTCCCCCGAATCCTGCGCTTGTTCAAAAAATCGGCGGAACGATTTCCATCAACGGCGAACTCCGTACGCAGATGAACGGGGGGGAGATCCGGGTGCGTGTTCTCCATGAAAACGGCGTCCCTTTTGATCCGCCTGCGGAAACCACCGGACTTCTCATTTCCGGATGCTATGTCCTGTACATTCCGCTGTATGACGCGGCAAGCCAGCCGGGAGGCGCGAAACCGGATGAAATACTGGGTATTGAAATCCGCGAGGCGAACACCCTTCTTCTGGTTACGGAGCCCGCCGGCGGAGCATTGGTTATAAACCAGGATTCTCCGGCCACCCAAATCGTGAATATATCCGCCTTGCAGGGCCCCGGGGGAACGGCCCTGTATACCGGAGAAGAACTGAACGAAAACGTGGCGCGATGGGATGCAGACAAGGACGGAAAAGTCAGCCTGCCGGACGCCATCCACGCCCTTCAAGTCGTTGCGGGGATTCCATAGGCCCCCTCAATCCGCTGTTCCCGTTCCGGTTCGCCGGGAATGCCATCCGGTTTTTCCTGACAGGTGCTGATGAAGGCGTTGCTACTGAAAAAAATAATCATCAAAAATATAAAAAGACCCTGCCACAGGTGGAATAATTTCATGCGATTACCTTGGCAGGGACGGGGAGTGCAGAACTGTCATCCATTGCCTGTTTCTGCACTCCCCGTGCAGAGATTTACATCAGGGAAGCCCGGCAGATTTTCGCAGGGCGTATATGCTTTCCTCCAGACCGATTTTTCCGTCGGCATTGACATCGGCCTGAAGATTGACGGGAAAGACGGATATGCCCGCTGCGACCTGAAGGGCCAAAATCGCATCTTCAAGGTCCACATCCCCGCTTCCATTCAGATCTCCCTTTGATCCGCTGATCGCGGTGCGCACAATCTGCACGTCAAAGCGATAGGTTCCGGCCTCGCCGTAAAACCAGGGCTCCACCTCAAAATAGACTGTGCCGCCGTTTTGTACATAAATATCGTCGGATCCGGTATCGTAATAGCCGTGCCGGGTTCCATCCGGTGTATAATAGTAGAAATCCAGATCACAGGTATAACTGTTTCCGTCACTGCTGCTGAAGCGGTCGTGCAGCCTTGCGGACAGGGTATAGTCATAGCCTGGTTCAAGATCGAGCGCATAAAAGTCCCTGTCATCGTAGCTGTGAAGGCTGGCGTTCTCTACACCGGAACTGGCAATTTCGTTTACAAAAATCTGGGGCATGAAAAAGGCGGTCGATTTCGTGTCGTTGCTTTCATAACCGTCCGCAGCCACGGGCATACCGGCAGCCTGATGAATCTGCAGTGTCTGCGGGCTGTTCAGTGCGCCGGGTGCGCTCACCGTCACGCTTGTGCTTCTTGCGGGACCGAAATTGTAACTGTAATTGATATAAAAAATATCTCCCGACGACCCTTTGTATGTGGAAAGCCAGTCGGCCGATCCTTGCGCGTTCCAATCAAGGGTTCCGCCGCCCGCGTTCATAACGTTGAATTTGCACCATCCTCCCGGATAAGAGACTTCCGAAAAAAGCGGTTTGACAACTAAAAACGGTTGCGTGGTTCCATTGGGAACCCGGATAATGGATATATCCAGTGCGTAGCTTCCTCTTTGTCCCTGATAATAGGGTTCAACCTTAAACAGAATCTCTTCTCCTCCCGAAGATGCGGTGGTGTAAACTTCGATTTCCGGGGCGTCGGTGTCATACTGGTCAGACCATGCCGATCCGGTTTTATACTGAAATTTTGCATCCACGCTGTAGTCCTGTCCGTCGGTGCTGGCATAGCTATCATGAAGCCTTGCCGATATAATATATTTGTATCCATCGTCCAGATTGATTCTGAAATAGTCCGTGTCCGTGTCGTCATGGAACGTCGTTCCCGATGCTTTGAACGATACGGAATAGCCGGAGAAATTGAGCGGCAGTAACGCAGCCGAAGCCTCTGTGTCGTTGTTTTCATAGCTGTCTGCGGTATGATTGGTACCTGCGGCCTGAACCACCTGCACGGTATGGGGGCTGTTTCCGGCCTCTGGCGATGTCACCGTCACGGTCCCGCTGCGCTGTGTCCCGTCATTGTCTGTGCAGAAAACATGGATATACTGCGCATCATAATCGACAAATATCCAGTCCTCATGAGTGAACGCGCTCCAGCTCATTGTACCCTGACCTGCGTTGGAAACCGCAAACTGGGCATAGCCGTTCACAGCGGACACATTCTGGACGGAAGGCTCCACCGAAAGCACCGGCACGGCGGCAGAGCTTCTTGTGATATTGAGCTCAAGGGCATAGGTTCCCATCTCCCCAAATGCCCATGGAGACAGCTTGTACAGCAAACTCTGGCCGCCTTTCACCTCAATTGCGGATGCGAAGGTATCATACTCTTCACTCCATTGGGTACCAAGGCGGAAAGAAAATTTGACATCCGCAGTATAGTCACCGCCGTCCGCGCTTTGAAAACGGTCATGCACCCGTGCGGAGACCGTATAATCCCAGCCTTCCGGAAGAGAAACGGTATAATAATCCGAATCCTGCGTCTGGTGGAAATTGGCCCCCGCAGTTTTGATCACTGCGGCGTTATTTGAAAAACCCGGCGACAGGACGGCGGCCTGCGTTTCCTGATCGTTCTCTTCATACTGGTCAGCCGGCAAATATATTCCTGCCGCCTGTGTGATCTGCACCGTCTGCGGGCTGTTTTCCGCTCCCGGTGCGGTGATAACGACCTCTCCACTTCTCTGTCCACCGGAATTATACAGGTGTCTGACATAAAGGATTTCGCCACCAATCTCCGGCTCCAGCCAGCTGCTGGCCGTATTTGCTGTCCAGGTCATGGTTCCTTCCCCTGTGTTGGCTATTGTGAAAAGAATCCATCCATGGTTTTCGGAAACCTGGACCGATGTCGGCGATACAGAAAGAATCGCGGGGCCGGGCAGCTCCTGCCTGCTGATGGTGATCTCCAGCCCATAGCTTCCCAGCCCGCCTGTGTTTTTCGCTTTCACCCTGAACAAGACCGTCCCCCCGTCGTTTACGGAGAAAGCGGGGGCCTGTGTGTCAAAATCGGAACTCCATGCGCCGGTCTTGCAGGCGTACTGAACATTGCAGGTGTAGCTGCTGCCGTCGGTGCTGCTGTAGCTGTCATGCACCCTGGACGAAAGGGTGTAGTCGTACCCCGCAGGCAGGTCGATCTTGAAATAGTCCTGATCGGTACTGTTATGAATGGTCGCATTGGCCGTTTTCAGGACAGCGGTATTGCCGGAAAAATTCGGTGACAGCAGATATGCCTGTGTTTCTGAATTGTTGAATTCATAGCTATCCGGAGGAATACTGTCATCATCATTGATGGTGATGGTCAGATTGGCCGGCGTACCGACGGTCGCGTCAACACAGGGGCGCAGGGTCAAAATGACGGTTTCGTCCGATTCCATTGACGTGTCATCCAGAACCTGAAAAGTTTTCGTTACCGACAAGGAGCCTGCGGAAATTGTAATGGCACCGTTTTCGGCCAGATTATGATCCATTCCGCCAGCCGCAGTTCCACTTACCGTAAAAGGAACAGTGATATCCTGGGAAGATGCATGGTTCAGGTGCACCGCATAAGTTGCCGTTCCCCCATCCTCTTTGATGGTTTGGGTGGAGGCGGCCGTATGCCAGGAAACCTCCGGAACCGGATTCGCTGATCCTGTGATCTGAATGTCGTCAATATACATCCATTCCTGGTAACTGCAGTTTTTCTTTAGTTCAAAACAGAGTTTGACAACCTTGTTGCTCCAGGGCGACAGATCAAGCGCAAAATTTTGCCAGGAATTGTCGTTGAACTCCCCGTCAAAAAAAGTATGCAGAACACTGTCGCCAAATTCTGATTTTATGTATGATTTCTGATGATTCCATTCACAGGCCGCAGGGGAAAAACCTCTTTTCGCCCAGAAGGACAAGTGGCCGTTTTCCGGCACATTGATTTTCAGCACGGCAAGGTTTTCACCATAAAAACCAGAATCCGCCGCGCCCAGCATCAGGCTCCGGATTCCCGTATGGGCCGCGCCGGAAGATACAGACGCCTTTGCCCCTGAAACAGACCATTCCGGCGGTACACTCCCGGCCTCAAATCCCTGATGATAGGGAAAGGAGAGCGTGGGAACCACAGCAGGCCGGATGTTGAAAACCCCTTCCTGATCTTCGGTATAATTGTCGTCTCCGGGAGTTAAAGATGCAAGGTAAAAATAGGCGTCCAGATACCCTCCCCATCCCCAGTTGAAATGAAAATAGGAGCCTGCCTGATATCCGTCACAGACAAACGCATGACCGCCTTTGGCTCCTGAACCTCTGTAAAGAACCGGTCGTCCGGCGTTCAGCTCTGTTTTGAGCATATCGATCCATTCGGCGTCCGTGAAATCGGATTTGGAGAAAGAAGAGATCGAATCATCATATTTGAAATATTTTTTCAAGGATGCAGCAGCTGTGGTTGTGCTGGCACTGGACCAAGTGGGGCCGAAATTCATGTTCACGGAGACGCCGCAGTGATACAGCAGCCTGGCAATTTCATCATTGGAAGCGTCTATCTCATCGGGCATTCCTGCCCAGTTATAAACCGTGTTTCCAAAGTCTGCTTCCTGCCGCCCGTAGGCAGAACCGGGGATTATCTGCTCATACTCCCGGTTTACGCCATCTTCATACTGGTTGCTTCCAATGCCCTGGGCCGGATAGGCATGATATTTCATGATCTGCGCCATTGCCGTTGCAACGCAGCCGGCAAAGGCATGGCCGCCCGCATAACTCGGTGCGTTGTTCGCCAGTGGACAGTCTTCATTATAATATTGGCTCTGGTCCCATTTGGTTTCCAAAAGAGGGGGAACGGAATCTGTGCGCGAACCGATGCGTTTCATGCCGAAGTGTTCCGAGGAAAGCCGCTGCCACAGATCTGCTGTTTCCGGTGACGGCGAAATCCTTCTTTTGCGTGCCTGTCTGATTTGCTGCCCTCTGTTTTTCATCCATCCCCGAAAAGACGGATTTCGGGATTCTGGCCGGTAATGGCCTGTTTCCGAGTATCCGATCACGGGATGAACCCTGTTGCTCGCAGAAATAATGACCCAGCCTTCGGGTTCAAAGTTAAAGACATAGTAAGCAGTTTCTCCCATCTCCGCGTCTGTAAACATTTCGAGGATGCTGTCCTGGCTGTATCCTTCCCCGCTTACCGAGGTCATCCAGTTGACAGCTGCTTGCCGGGCTGTGTCCTGCGTTACGGATCCGGCCCAGCATACGCCCCCTTTCACAAAAAACATAAGTGTGAAAAAAATGGCAGTTCGCTTCATTTGAATATCCCCTGTTTATGAGTTATTATCTGGTGTTACGCAGCCTTCATTATCTGCAATTCGTCAAAGGGTGCATTCCCATTTTCCCGGTCATCTCGCTGGCACTGGATTGTGCGTGTTTGCCATCTGTTTCAGGCTGAAAAAGGTATTTTTGTAATAAAATCCCTCAATCCGCTGTTCCCGTTCCGGTTCGCCGGGAATGACGGGCTGCGGCGCGGGAAGATGCCGCTGGTTCAGATGACGGGCTGCCGGATAACGCACCGGCGGCGGCTATATCCGCAGGAACAAGCCCGGGATGAGGATTCCTCTCCCCATCCCGGGCTGCTGTTTCCGCCTGGATATCATTGATGATGGTATGAGAAATGCGGTGGATCACATCGCGGTGAGCCGTAAGATCAGGGAACCGTTCAATAACGCGGTCCGTGGGGGTTTCCGCAGACAGGATACGTCGGGCCATGCACTGGCTGAAATAATCCAGGATATGATGAATCTTATACGCGGGCAATGCCATCCGATTTTTCCTGACAGACGCTGATGAAGGACCGATGGCTGCCAAAAGCGATTTCCGGCAGGGCATTGGCGGGGAAAAACGCCACCCGGTCGGCGTCATCCCCGGGAACGGGGCTCCCGGCGAGACGGCGGACCCGGTAGCAGATGATCAGTGCGGTATGATACCAGCGATTGGGAACGGAGACCACATCCATCAGCGTCCCGATCTCTCCGGTCAGGCCGGTTTCCTCAGCCAGTTCCCGCAATACCGCCTCGCCGGGACTTTCTCCCAGTTCCATAAAACCGCCCGGCAGACACCAGAGGCCGATCTTGGGCGGCGCGGACCGGCGGACCAGCAGAATCTCTCCCGCCGCGTTATCCGCCAGGGCGCAGACCGCCGGCACCGGATTTTCATACAGGGGCCTGCGGCAGGAAACACAGAAAAGGCGGCGGAGGCCCTCCACATTCCGGTGCGTCAGGCGGCAGCCGCAGAAGGGACAGAAGGTTTTCCGCCGGTGGGGCGGCACAACAGGATCAATCGTCAAAATCCCCTTCCGGTCCTTTATCGCTGTTAATGGCGGCGGCCCTTTCCGCGATTTTTTCCGGGGTCCAATCCGCCGGATCGGCGATCCGCACAGCCTTGGGGCCGGGATCATATCCGCCGGCGTCCATAATCAGATCCGTGACAAGGGGAGCCGTGTTCTCGCTGCCCAGCACATTGACCATCATATTATACACAAAATCCGCCACCCGTTCCGACATTCTCTTCCGCACCGGAGCCGGCTGGGCCAGAAGCCGGCTTTCAAAGGGCAGGTTCAGTTTCTTGAAATTGCCGGAACGCCATCCCTTCTCGGCCGCATAGGCCAGCATATCGGCCCAGACCTCTTCCTCCACCCCTTCGCCGGCCAGTTTGCGGAAGCTTCCGTCGGCATCCAGAATGGCATTGCCATAATCATTCACCTCCAGGCCCCAGGACACCATCTGAAGGGCCGTGGCCACATTGGCCTTGGTGGTGCGGGTTCTTGCCGCGATCTCCCGGAGACGATCCGAATTATTGCCCGATGTACCGTGCTGGGCGCCGGAGACCCTGAATTTTTCCAGGGCCTCATGGATGTCGCGGGTCAGATCCACCTGGATGCCCTGATCGCTGGCCTGGATGCCATGGCTGGAGCCGTTGTTCAATGCAATCCAGTTGGGAAAAATATCGTGGGCATTTAACCCCTCAATGAGGAAGGACGCCTCTTCAACGGTGGAAAGCCCTTGATTTCCTTTAATTTCTCCCACCTCGGTTTCCAGGCCCGCCCAGCCGGGAACGCTTTTTTGAATGATTTCGATGCTGGCCGAAAGATTCCGGTCATCGGGCATATGAGACGCGTCAATGGCGATGGAAGTGACGCCGGCATCAAAAAGAGAGGGAATCTCCCTGATGGCCGGGGCGATATCCGCTTCTTTCTTGATACCGTAGTGGTCTGCATGGATGGCCACCGGAACCGTGATCCCGAGCTCATTACAGACTGCGTCCACCTGCCGGGCGATATTCCAGAAATTGACACCGCAATACGTGGACTCGGACCGGGCAATTTCAATTATCAGCGCGGAATTCGCCCGTTGGGCCGCCATTAGCGCACCCCGCAAAACAAAATGATTGCGCCCGTTAGCCGCGATACAGATGGCCTTTTCCCTGGCCGCCATGGCCAGATCAATGAATTTGCCGCTGACGATAAGTGCGCGGGAATTGGGAAAGAGGTTGAGGATATTGGGCGGGCGGCCCTTTTTCAGGGCCAGATCAAAGCCGGACATGAAACACCTCCCTGGAAATAAAAATTGACAATGGAAACAGGGGCTATCAACCGATCAGCCCGGACCGGGAGCCGGGCGATTCAATAGCGCAACGGGGCGCCGCCGTCACGTCGGAAAATGGGCAAATTGTAGCACGCAATCGGGAAATGGCAAGAAAGATTTCCTGGTTCTGATATCGGCATGAACCAGCTGTATCGCGCCGATGATTCAGTGCGGCGGATACACCACTTCCATCAGGCAAAGGCCCTGGGGCGGCGCCGTGGCGGCGGCCCTGCGCCGGTCACCGGCGGCCAGCAGGTCCGGCATGGAGGAAGCCGTGCGCTTTCCCGATCCCGTTTCCACCAGCGTGCCGACGATATTGCGGACCATATAGCGCAGGAATCCGTCACCGGCGATGTGAAAATATAAAAATCCTTCGGATCCGGCTTCCCAGTCCGCCCGGCGGATGATGCGCACGGTATCGGACCGCGGGCTGCCCGCGCCCTCGAATGTCCGGAAATCGTGGCGGCCGAGAAGATATCCCGCCGCTTCCCTCATGGCGTCCAGATCCAGGGGACGGCGGATATGCCAGGCGGTGCGGCGATCCAGAGCCGAGGGAACAGCCCGGTTGAGTACGGTATAGCGATACCGCTTTCCCACGGCGCTGAACCGGGCATGAAAATCCGCGCCCGTCTCCCGGCATTCCCGGATCACGATATCCCCGGGCAAGAGGCTGTTCAGCCCCTTGTGCAGGGCTTCGGCGGCCAGACGGGTCGCCAAGGAAAAACTGGCCGTCTGGCCCAGGGCATGCACCCCGGCATCGGTGCGGCCCGATCCCTGGATCCGGATGGCTGCGCGGGTCATCACCCCGAGAGCCCGCTCGATCTCCCCCTGAACGGTACGGCGGCCGGGCTGGACCTGCCAGCCATGAAAATCCGTGCCGTCATATTCCACCACGAGTTTGAAATTCCGTATCATACTCTGATCATAATATCCGGGTCACATCGGGGACAGTTTCCGTAATCCCCGGAAAAAAAGAATAGCGCTCACGGCATATAACGCGCCGGCGGGCAAGCCCGCGCCGTGCAGATACAGCCCCGTAGCGCTGAGGCAGAGAGCCGCACCGGCCACTACCTGGGCAAGAGAATGCAGGGCTGCGGCGATGAGGCGTTCCGGCCGGGGAGCGTCTGCCGCCGGCCGGGTCTGGATGGTCAGTCCGCCGTCCAGGGCCAGGGACACCATTTCATGCATGCGCACCGGCACGAGACTCAGATGCGGCAGGAACCGGGCCAATTCCCGCAGATTGCCCAGGGCCTCCTCCCGCAGGGCCTTTCCGGCATAGCGTTCGGCATACGGGATGCTTTTCTCCCAAATATCAAAGGACAGATCCAGGTGCGTGGCCAGCCCGGACAGGATGCCTACGGCCCGCAGAATAAACAGCATATCCGCCTGGAACTGAAACGGGGCCTCGCGGATCAGTTCCCGGTAGCGGAACAGGAAATCCTTTGCCCTGGGGATGCCGGTCTCCCGGAATTCGCCGGCCCGGATGCCCTCAAAGGTCCGGAGCAGTTCTTCATGGAGCGCCGTGATCCGGGGAATATCCGCGCCCGGCAGCAGAAATCCGGCCTTGATATAAGACGCCACAATGCCGCCCGCATCCCGCGTGCCGACGGCCACCACATATTCCCGCAGCGCGGCGCGCAGGCGCCTGGGCGTATGGGCCATCATGCCGAAATCCACGAATACGAGATGAAATTCCCGGCCGGCAGCCGTCGGCGGCACCGCTTCTCCGGGCAGAAACAAGGCGCGGCCGGCCGCCTTTTCCGCAGGTGTGGGCAGGGGACGGACAAAGAGATTTCCCGGATGAGGATCCACATGCACGAAAAAGGTCTCAAATACCTGCCGCATATAGATATGATACAGGCGGTCGGCCACGTCTCCGGGGGAAATCCCTGCCGCCAGCAGGGCCTCCCGGTCCGATATTTTGATGAATCCCACATCTTCCATGGTCAGAACCCGGCCGCCGCTGCATTCCGGATAGATGCGCGGAAGGCACACCTTTGACCGGACTTCGGGCCCCAGGCGTTCGCGCAGCTCCCGGACGTTTCGGGCTTCCCGCTCAAAATCCAGTTCCCGGCGGGTGATATCGGAAAATTCCCTCAGGAGCCAGTCCAGGTCCACGCGCCGGGACAGGGCCTTCCATTTTTTCAGGTGACGGATGGCAATGGCGATGGCCGCCAGATCTGCGGACACGATATCGGCAATGGCCGGCCGCTGAATCTTGACCACCACGGTTTCACCGGAAAACAGGCGGGCCCGGTGGACCTGGGCCAGGGAAGCCGCAGCCAGGGGCGTCCTGGAAAAATCCCGGAATATCCGGCCCAGGGGACGGCCCAGTTCCGATTCGATGACGGCGATCATGTCAGCGGCGGATTCCGCAGGAACCTCATCCTGCAGATTCGTCAGCTCGGATGTCACCTCCGGCGGCAGAATATCGGCCCGGATGCTGAGAAACTGTCCCAGCTTGATGAGCACGCCGCCCATTTCCAGGGCCAGCCGGCGAAGTTTCCTCGCGGCCTGGATCTGCCGGGGCGGAAGCGGCGGGCGGAAACGGTGCAGAAACGGCCGGTCGAGCAGGATATCCCAGAAAAAAAAATGCCAGACGCACCCGAGAAAAAACCGCCGCACCCGCCGGAACCGCTTCCGCTGGGATGCGGGAACGCACTGGCGAAACGCTGTGAATGCCATGGAGCCGATGTCCTCCGGAAAAAAGAATTTTGTCCGCCGCTATCGCCCGGCGCACCGTCAATCAGATCTGCCGGGCGTATTATACCGGATATATCACCGGATATATCAGTTATAATGGCGCCATAGCACAGGAGCGCGGCGTGGGAAACCGCAGAACGGCGGCTGCCTTCCACCGGGACCACACGGTATCCCCGCCGCCCGTCAGGCCGCCTGTTCGACGCGCCGGACCGCGTGGCGTATTGATATCGTGCGGCGGAATGGTGCGCAGGATGATATAATTTGAAAAAATATCTTGCAAAAAAAAATCCGTGGGTGTATACGGATTTTTCGCCCACTGGTTAGGAGATGGGAGGATTCTCATGACCACGCCATCCACCATACGAAGAAATGCATGGTTTGTGAAGCGGTCTGGCGCACACTATCTCCGGATACCAGATGATCGCGGTCCGGGACAAATCATGCCAGCATATGATCCGGCAGTATATGATCTGATATGCGATCCGATGTGCGGTCCGATGGATCGCGGGAAAAATACAAGCCGCCGCGTTTTGTCCTGATGGGAAAATTTTCATCCGGTAAGACCGGCGGTTTCCTGTTTTTTGTTATGAGGGATAACGAAAAATACCAACCAACGAGCAGCGGGGGCTTATGAACATTTTCAATTTCAAGGACTGCGACGAGGGCTTCATCAGGGAAGTCGAAGAGCGCAGCGGGCAGGACGTCAGCCAGTGCTACCAGTGCGGCAACTGCACCGCCGGATGCCCGTACACCTTTGTGTACGACCTGCCGGTGGGGCGCATCATGCGCCTGACGCAGACCGGCCAGCGCAAGGCAGCGCTTTCCTGCCGGTCCATCTGGCTGTGCGCCAGCTGCCAGTCCTGCACCACGCGATGTCCCAATAATATCGACGTGGCCTGCATCATGGACGTGTTGCGCCATATGTCCAGGGAAGAAGGCTATGCCACGGAAAAAGACGTAAAACTGTTTGCGGACACGTTTTTAAGCTCTGTGGAGCGCTTTGGCCGCGTATACGAAATGGGGCTCATGGCAGAGTATGGCGCCCGTTCCCTGAAACCCTGGACGGACGGGGATCTCGGCCCGAAAATTCTGCCGAAATTCAAATTGCACTTCATGCCCCACTCCATTAAAGGGCGGGACAAGGTGGCGCGAATTTTTGACCGATTCAGAGAGGGGCAGATGCAATGAAAGAAAAAATAAGCATTCCCTATTACCCCGGATGCAGCGGCACGGGCACCAGCAAGGAATACGATATCTCCACCCGGTCCGTGTGCAAGGCCCTGGACGTGGAACTCCTGGAGATTGAGGATTGGAGCTGTTGCGGCTCCACACCTGCCCATACGGTCAACCATGTTCTCTCCGCCGCCCTTTCCGCCCGGAACCTCAGCCTGGTGAAAAAAATGGGCTATAACGAGGTGACCACGCCCTGTCCGAGCTGCCTGACCAATCTCAAGGCAGCCGAGCACAAGATGCACAAGGAAGAATTTCGGAACAAAGTCAACGCCCTTCTGGACGATCCTCTGGATGAAAACGTGGTGACAAAATCCAGCCTCCAGGTGATCTACGAAGGCGTGGGGCCGGAAGAAGTGGCGGCCCGGGTGACCCGTCCCCTGAAGGGCCTCAAACTGGCCTGTTATTACGGCTGTATCATGAACCGTCCGCCCGAGGTCATGCAGTTCGACGATCACGAACATCCCATGGCCATGGATCATCTGATGGAAGCCCTGGGAGCGACAGTTCTGCCTTTTCCCCTGAAGGTGGAATGTTGCGGGGGCGCTTTTGGCGTTCCCAAAAACCGGATCGTGACCACATTGTCCGGCAAACTGCTGGGCGCCGCCGAAGCCCTTGACGTGGACGCAGTGGTGACGGCCTGTCCCCTCTGTCAGATGAACCTGGATCTCCGGCAGGGCCAGGTCAACCGAGCCAACCATACCGACTATAACATCCCGGTTTTTTACTTCACCCAGCTCATGGGCTATGCCCTGGGACTGAGTGAAAAGAAACTGGGTATAAAGAAACTGATCGTCAATCCCTTTGAGGTGCTGAAGAAGCTGGATGCAGTGGCCGACGCGGCATAGCCGCTGCGGCACAGCCGCTGCGGCATAAAATCCGTCGCGACGAATCGCGGCGATTTCCGGATTTCAGCGAAACCTTCAGGCGAACGGAGATTTCCGAATGAGAATAGGCGTATTCATCTGCCATTGCGGAAGCAATATCGCCGGCACCGTGAAATGCGACAAGGTCGCGGAGGCGGCCCGGCTTTTCCCGGACGTGGTGCATGCGGAAGACACCATGTACGCCTGCTCCGAACCGGGGCAGGACGGCATCATACAGGCGATTACGGACAAAAAACTGGACGGCGTGGTGGTGGCCTCCTGCTCCCCGCGCATGCACGAGCCCACCTTCCGGCGGGCCGTGGAGCGGGCCGGCGTGAACAAATACATGTTCGAACAGGCCAACATCCGTGAGCATGTTTCCTGGATCGGCAAGGACAAGGAACTCAACACCAATAAAGCCATTGATCTGGTGAACAAGGCCGTGGCCAAGCTGCGCCGAAACAAGCCGCTCTTTCCCAAGAGCTTTGGCGTCAACAAGCGGGTGCTGGTCATCGGCGCCGGCGTGGCCGGGATTCAGGCGGCGCTGGACTGCGCTGACGGCGGCCTGGAAGTGGTGGTCGTGGAAAAGACCCCGTCCATCGGCGGAAAAATGTCCAAGCTGGACAAGACCTTCCCCACCGTGGACTGCTCCATGTGCATCCTCGGCCCCAAGATGGTGGATGTGGCCCAGCATCCCAATATCACCCTCTACACCTACTCCGAAGTGGAGGAGGTCAGCGGCTATGTGGGCAATTTCGAGGTCAAGATCCGGAAAAAGGCCACTTATGTGGACTGGGACCAATGCACGGGCTGCGGGCTGTGTACGGAAAAATGCCCGAGCAAGAAATCCCATGATTTTTTCAACGAGGGCATCGGGGTGACCACGGCCATCAACATCCCCTTTCCCCAGGCCATTCCCAAGAAGGCCACCCTCAACCCGGACTATTGCCGGCTCTTCGTCAAAGGGAAGTGCGGGATCTGCGCCAAGGTCTGTCCCACAAAGGCCATCAATTATGAAATGAAAGACGAGATCGTCGAGGAAAAAGTGGGCGCTGTGATCGCGGCCACGGGCTTTGATCTCTTTGATCACACCAAATATCCGGAATACGGCGGCGGAAAATATCCCGACGTCATCACCTCCCTGCAATACGAGCGCCTGCTCTCGGCTTCGGGCCCCACCAGCGGCCACATCAAGCGGCCTTCGGACGGAAAGGAACCCAAGAATATCGTCTTCATCCAGTGCGTGGGCTCCCGGGATAAATCCGTGAACCGGCCCTATTGCTCCGGCTTCTGCTGCATGTACACGGCCAAGCAGACCATTCTCACCAAGGACCACATTCCGGACAGCCAGTCCTATGTCTTCTACATGGACATCCGGGCGCCCGGAAAGGCCTACGACGAGTTCACCCGCCGGGCCATGGAGGAATACGGCGCCCGTTATGTCCGGGGCCGGGTTTCCATGATCTATCCCCGGGGCGACAAGCTCCTGGTGCGCGGCGCGGACACCCTGGCCGGCACCCAGGTGGAAGTGGAAGCCGATCTCGTGGTGCTGGCCGTGGGCGCGGAAGCCGCCGCCGGAGCCGAATCTCTCGCGGAAAAACTCCGCATTTCCTACGACACCTACGGTTTCTACATGGAAAGCCACGTCAAGCTGAAACCCGTGGAAACCAATACGGCCGGTGTGTATCTGGCCGGGGCCTGCCAGGGACCAAAGGACATTCCCTCTTCCGTGGGCCAGGGTTCGGCCACGGCGAGCAAGGTCTTGTCCCTGTTTTCCAGGGATCAGCTGGAATCCGATCCCCAGATTGCCGAGGTGAACCTCAACCGGTGCATCGGCTGCTTCAAGTGCGTGAAGACCTGTCCCTTCGGTGCCATTACCGAAGGCGAGGACCGCTTCAAAAATCCCAAGGCGGAAGTCCTGGAAACCGTGTGCCAGGGATGCGGGGTCTGCTCGGTCACCTGTCCCCAGTCGGCCATCCAGCTGCAACATTTCACTGACAACCAGATTCTCGCGGAGGTAAACGCCTTATGCCCGCCTATGCTGGAAGAGAGCTTCGAATAGTAGGGTTTCTGTGCAACTGGTGCTCCTACGGCGGCGCGGACATGGCCGGCGTGGCCCGGTTCGAGCAGCCCACGGACGTGCGGATCATCCGGGTACCCTGTTCCGGACGGATTGATCCCCTTTTCATCCTCAAGGCCTTCCGGGGCGGCGCCGACGGCGTGCTGGTCTCCGGATGCCATCCGAGGGACTGCCATTACGCCGAGGGCAATTTCTACGCCCGCCGTCGTCTGGAACTGCTGAAACGGTTCATCGGCGTCACCGGCATCAAACCGGCCCGGTTTGACTACACTTGGGTCTCGGCCTCGGAAGGGCCGCGCTGGCAGCATGTAATAAAAACCTTTACCGAACAGATCCACGCTCTGGGACCGGCGCCCTCTTTGGGGACGCCCCTTTCGGACGCGGAATTTGAATCCCTGAAACAGCACGCCGGGGCCGGTCCGTTCTGCCCCCATCACGGGCCCATCCAGGCCTGACCCAGGGGCCTGCGTCATATAGGCCCGAGTCAAAAGGAGGACAAGGTGTCACGCCTCGATAACTTACAGGATAATTTAAAAAAACAGATCGGCGACGTCCTGCCGGATCTTGACGTGGTGATCGGATGGGAAAAGGGCTATGACGCGGTTCACGCCACGCCGCTCTTCATCCGCGCCCCGGAGGATCTGGACCGGCTCATGCTGGGACCGCTGTGCATCCACAACCTGGCCACCTACCTTCCCGGGCTCAAGGGGAAAAAAATAGGCGTCGTGGTCAAGGGATGCGACAGCCGGGCCGTCATTGAACTGATGCAGGAAGGCCTGATCAAGCGCGAAGACCTCACCATTTTCGGCGTGTCCTGCGATGGAGTGGTCAGCCTCCAGAAAATGAAAAATATCATTCCGGAATTCGGCTGCATCTCCGCCGTGGAGACCGGGACCGACGGCAGCATTGCAGTGACGCTTCCGTCGGGAGTCCAGACCGTGCCCCTGGCCGACGTGCGGGCGGAAAAATGCGACAACTGCCGCTATCCCGACGCCCTGGAATACGATCATTTCATCGGAGAGGTCCAAAACCGGCCTGATGTGCCGGCGGTGCATCCTTCCCAGGAAGAATTTGAGACCTGGTCCGATGATGAGCGATTCGCCTTCTGGAAGCATGAAATGGCCCGCTGTGTCCGCTGTTACGCCTGCCGGAACGCGTGTCCCATGTGCGTCTGCCGGGATCACTGCATTGCCACCACCCGCGACCCTCAGTGGCTGAGCCAGGAGAACAGCGCGGCGGAAAACTGGATGTTCCAGATGATCCACGTCATGCACCTGACCGGACGCTGCGTGGAATGCGGTGAGTGCGAGCGGGCCTGTCCCATGGACATCCCCCTGATGTTGTTGCGGCGCCGCATGAACCAGGGCGTCCGCGAGGTGTTTGACTATGAAGCCGGCCTGGACGCTCACGCGACCCCGCCGCTCATGACGTTCAAGGTGGAAGAAGATCATATTACGGAAAGGGACTGGTAATGAGCGAACTCAAATTCTTGAAAACCGAATCCGTAATTCCATTTATAGAAGAGCTGGCCAGGGACCGCCGGGTTCTGGTTCCCGTTGCCGAAGGCCCCGCTGTGGTGTACCGGCCGTACATCGCCGGCGGCACGGTGACACTGGACCGGATGCCCACGGAATCCCCCAAAGGCGCCACCTTTCCCCGGAACGAAACCATCTTGGCCTTCCGCAAGGTCAGGGATCCGGAAAATCCGGCCAGGGCGGTCACGGAAATCAAGGAGCGCCTGCCGGAACAGCCCACCGTGGTTTTTGGCTGTCGTCCCTGCGGATCCCGGGGCAAGGCTGTTTTCGACCGGGTCTATGAAACGGAAAAAATCACAGATCCGTATTACACCCGTCGCCGGAAAGAAACCCTTTTCATCACCCTGGCCTGCAAAACCCCGGAGAACACCTGTTTCTGCACCTCCGTGGGCGGCGGCCCCTCGGACACCACTGGATCAGACCTGCTGCTGACCCCGGTGGAGGGCGGCTATACAGTGGCGGTGGTGACGGAAAAGGGTGAGGCCCTGCTGGAATCCCCGATTCTGACCGACGGCGCCGGGAAAAAAGCCGAGGCCGAAGCCGTTCATGCGGCGGCGGCGGAATCCATGCAGGCGGACGATTTCACCACGGCCCCGGAAAAGCTGATCGGGCTGTTCGACAATATGGATTTCTGGGTGGACCAGTCCTCCAAGTGCATCAGCTGCGGCACCTGCACCTATCTGTGTCCCACCTGTTATTGCTTCAATATCACTGATGAAGTGTCTGGCAATTCGGGCCGGCGGCTGCGCAGCTGGGATAACTGCATGTCTTATCTGTTCACGCTGGAGGCCAGCGGACATAATCCCCGCACCGTGAAGGCCCATCGCCTGAAAAACCGGGTGGGACATAAATTCAGTTATTATCCGACCCTGCATGAACAAATCATCGCCTGCTGCGGCTGCGGCCGGTGCATCAAGAGCTGTCCCGCCGCCGTGGACATCCGCCAGATCGTGCGGAATGCCATGGCAGCGGGGATTGCTCAGGCGGAGGAGGCGGCATAATGAGCGGCGTAAATCCCTATCTGCCGGAACTGGCGACCATACAGGAAGTGATTCAGGAAACCGGCAACATCAAGACCTTTCGCGTCACCCTCAATGATCCGGACAAAATGGCCGGCTTCAAATTCGAGCCGGGACAGGTGGGGCAATTGTCCGCCTTTGGCGTGGGCGAATCGACCTTCGTCATCAACTCGCCCCCCACCCGCATGGATTTTCTGCAATTTTCCGTCATGCGCACAGGTGAGGTGACCACCTTTCTCCACTCCCTCCAGCCGGGGGACACGGTGGGGGTCCGGGCCCCGCTGGGCAATCCTTTCCCGTACAAGGATCTCCGGGGAAAAAATATCGTCTTCATCGGCGGCGGCATCGGCATGGCCCCCTTGCGCACCCTGATGCTCTATATGCTGGACAATCGGGCCGACTACGGGGACATCACCCTGCTCTACGGCGCCAGATCGCCCAATGATATGGCCTACAGCTATGAAACCAGGGAATGGCTGGCCCGCGACGATATGAAAACCGTATTGACTATTGACGCACCATTCGAAGGATGGGAACATGAGGTCGGCCTGATCCCCAATGTGCTTCTGGACATTAATCCGTCCACGGAAAATACCGTGGCTGTGACCTGCGGTCCGCCCATCATGATCCGCTTCACGCTCCAGGCTCTGAAAAGGCTGAAGTTTGAAGATGACAAGATCCTGACGACCCTGGAGAAGCGCATGAAATGCGGGATCGGCATCTGCGGCCGCTGCAATATCGGCACAAGCTACGTCTGCAAGGACGGGCCCTGTTATTCCTACGCCGATCTGCAAAAGCTGCCCAACGAACTCTAAACCGGTTCCGTCCCATTCAACGTCTTTGCCCATGGGATGGAACCAAAATCCGAAGCGAGGTAACGAATGGCCAGTATTTTTAAGGCAGCGGATGTGGCCCTTGCCGCAATGGAAGTGGAACAGCGGGGAAAAGCCTTTTACGACCATCTGGTCGAAGTGAGCGAAGACCCCCGGACAAAAGAACTTTTCGCGTACCTGGCGGAAGAGGAAGTCGCCCACGAAAATACTTTCAGGGAGATGTATGACCGCATCAAGGACGTGGCCATGCCGGCGTGGTGCAATGAGGAGGAGTTCCTGAACTACCTGCGGTCCCTGATCGACACCCATACGCTGTTTGTCTACGGCGATCTGGAAGTGGTGAAGGAAAAGGTAAAAACCAGGGAGGACGCCATGCGCCTCGCCATGTCCTTTGAAAAGGATTCCATCCTGTTCTTCAAGGAAATGAAGGATTTTGTCCCCGAATCCGAAAAAAAACATGTGGAGGAGTGCATTGAGGAAGAGCGCAGTCATCTACGCAAGCTCACCGGAATGCGCTGAAGCCCGAGCGGTACCTGGGGGGGGTACTGTAGAGGGGCGGCCGGGAGTTACCGACTCCCGGCCATTTTTTTGGCGGCGGAACGCCGCCTGAATTCCAGATTTACCTATAATTTTCAAATCCGGAAGATTCGTCCGGCGATCCGGGGGCCGCGCCGTACAGGGCAGGCGTTTGCTTTCCGTCGGGAGTCCGGAAAAAGGAGACGGCCTCCTGTAAATGGATGGCCTGGGCCGACAGCTCTGCGGCGGTGGAGGACATTTCCTCCGCTGCAGAGGAATTTCGCTGGATCACGATTTCCAGATCCTGAATGGCCCGGTTCAGCTGCTGGGCCCCGGCGCTTTGCTGGCCGCTGGCCGCACTGATTTCCTGCACCAGATCCGCTGTCCGGCCGATGTCGGGCATCAGATCGCCCAACAGACCTCCGGCAGCCTCCGCGATTTCCATGGTGGAAGAGGAGAGATCCGAGATGCGCTCTGCCGATTGCCGGCTTTTCTCCGACAATTTGCGGATCTCCATGGCCACCACGGCGAACCCCTTTCCGTCCGCGCCCGCCCGGGCCGCCTCAATGGCCGCGTTCAGGGCCAGCAGATTGGTCTGACCGGCAATGTCCTCCACCACCACGATCTCCCGGGCGATTTCCTTCATGGCCCTGACCGACTTGTTGGCAGCCTCCAGACTGCGGCCGGCGTCTTCGACCGCTTTCACGGCGATGCGCTCGGTCCTGGCCGCGTTGTCCGCGTTTTGCGAGGTGCTGGAGGCCATTTCCTCCATTGAGGCCGATGCCTCTTCCGAAGAGGCCGCCTGCCGGGACGCCCCTTCGGCCATGGATTCCGACGCCGCCTGCATATGGCGGCTGCCCAAAGCCACCTGATCGGCCGCCTTTCGCACACTGCTGGTGATTTCCGCCAGTTTTTGCACCATTTTGTTGAGGGCCTGCATCAGGCGGTCGTTTGAGGAGCGTTCCACCACATTGACGGTCAGGTCTCCGGCGGCCAGCCGGTAGGCCAGTTGCGTCACGGTATCGGATGAATCAATCAATTCGTTCAGATTTTTCCTGATGCGGTTGAAATCGCCGGCGTAGACTTTGGAAATCCGGCGGGGCAGCTCCCCGGCCGCGATTTTTTCCACATAGTCCGACACCACGGCGAAAGGCCCGGCAAAGGCGTCCACCACGCCGTTGACGCCGTCGATCACCCCTTTCCATCCGCCCTCAAACCGCCCGGCGTCTCCCCGATGCTCCAGACGCCCCTCCCGGATCTTCCCGGTCAGGACCGTCAGTTCAGATACGGCGTCCTGAATGCATTGGCGCATGGCGAGCATGGATGCGGCCAGGCGGCCGATTTCGTCCTTCCGGTTGAGGGAGAGATCGCCCGTCAGATCGCCTCGGGACACGGCGTCCGCAAATTCCGACGCCTGACGGATGGGCCGCGTCACACCAGCCACGATGAACCAGAGGATCACGCCGATGAGGGCCGCCATGCCGATGGTGATGCGGGCGGTGGCGGCACGCAGTTTTTTCAGGGGGCTGAAGATGTCCTCGTGGTCCGCCCGCACCACCACGAACCAGCCGGTGGAGGCGGCGGTCTGGAGATGGCTGTGTACGAAGCGTTCGCGGAAACGATAGGAATATTCGCCGGTTTTCTGCTGCATCATGGCGCGGCCGAATTCCGAGGAACTGAAATCCGCCAGAATGAGGGATTTGTCCGGATGCGCCAGAATCCTGCCGTTGGCGTCGGCCAGAACGGCGTAGCCTTTTTCCCCCACCTGAATGGGCGTGACGAAGCGGGTGCTGAAATTTTCCAGGTTGACCGTCGCGAAAATGACGCCGACGATTTCGCCGGAAATGCGGACCGGCGAAGCAAAGACCACGATGAGATTCTGGGAGACTTTGCTGTGGATGATACGGGAGATGGAATTTTTTCCGCGTATGCTCTGGACGAAATATCCCCGTTCACCCACATGGTAGGCGGTACCATCCATGAAATCCGTGCTGGCGACGATGCGCCCTTTGGTGTCGGCGATGCCGAAAGCCTCAAATCCATAGAGCCGGGCCGCCTCTTTCAGCAGCCGGTTGGACCGGGCCCGGACGGTTTCGTCGCCGGGAAATCGCAGGATCGCCACGACATTTTCCCGGTGGCCGGTCATCTCCACCTCGCGCCGTACCTGAACGGCCCAGGATTCCACCTGCCGGTTCAGGGCTTCGCAGACCAGTTTCAATTGTCCCCGGATGGCGTTGTCCAGCGCGTCTTCCGAAGCGAGGCTGGAATAGGCGGCCACGCCGGCGACGCCCAGCAGAAACAGGCTCAGCGTGGGTATCAGAATTCGGTTGCGCAGGTTCCAGTTCATAGATGCCTTTCTTTCCGGCGCCGGCGTTGAACGTCTGCGCCCTCCCGATCAGCCTCCCCCAGCGGGTGTTTCCGCCAAAATTCAGAAAGACCGGTTCTGCATTCTGGCGGAACCGGTCTTTTCCCGAAGCCCATCCGCAGGTGGATTCATCCCGGGCCTGATCGCCCGTCTGAATAAATGTATCACGACACTTTCTACCGGGTGAACTTCTTGTGGAGCCGTTCATTCTTCGTCATTTCGAACTCTAAAACGAGTAAAAGTTCATCCTTGTTGCGATATTGGAAATGTTCATGCTTTATCTATACCAAATCTGGAAAAGAGTGACAAGGGGTTTGCCCGGAGCTATCGAGAAGTTGCAGATACGCCGCCTCCCAGACCACATTCCCGGAGGTGTCGATCAGCTTTCCCGGCGTTCCCGGATGATCCGGTAGAAATACAGGCCGCCTTCCGGGCCGTTTTTCATGGCCCTTCATGGTCTCATGGCTGCGGGGGGACAGCCAGACGTAAAACCGGGTCATGGCACCGGTTTCATCCGATTCGGCGATCAGGTGTCCGGCTGCGTCATACTGACAGTTTCGGGTGATTTGCCCGGATACGGCGGTCAGGAGGCTGCTGTCCGGTGATATGACGTATGTATCGGTTCCGGGGAAGAGGATCGGGGAGAGAACGCCGGTCATTTTTTGAATTCTGCCGGTGCCGTCGCGCAGGGGATATTGCAGACCCATGATGCCGGGGATCGGGACCGGATCGAATCTCACGGTTTTGATCCGGTTCAGCACATTATAGGTGTATGTGACCGTCCTGTTCCATCCGTCCGGGCGAGCATGTTTCCGGCGGGATCAAATGTGCGGGTGATCAGGCCCCGCTCCGGCGAGGTTTCGGATATGGCGTTGCCGAAATCATCAAAGATATACGCTGCTGGGCGATATCGTTTCTATAATTTTCCTTTTTATGGCCTCTTGTGCAATTTCATGGGGCTTATTTTCAGTATTGGGTGTAGTTACAGTATGGATTTCAGCTTAATCCTTATGGGTTATTCTGGATGATTTGGAGAAAACAACCGCCGCCGCCGCCGTCATTATTCGAATCTGGAGGATCATTCGAATCTGACGACTCCGTCGCCGCAGACGCCACATCAATAAAAAATGAGGGCAGCGTTGTTGTGTTGCCGGAAGGATCGGTGACAGATATCCGGATTTCCTCATATATTCCCTTGACTTCGGGCGTTCCGGACACCTCCCCGGTCTTTTCATTGAAATCAATCCAATCGGGTTGGTTTACGATGGAAAAGCCCAACGTCTCAGCCTCATCGTCCGGATCGTCAACCTCTGGTTGAAATTGCCAGACAACGCCGACCGTCGCGTTTGGCGAAGGATCACCCCAAATGAGTGGCGGCTGATTCGGCTGCTGCACGACAATCTCGAAAGCGGGCAGTTCTGCGGTTTTTCCGTCTTCCGTTTTGGCGCCGATACGAATATCGCTGAAAACACCGGCGTCATCCTTTTCCGGAAGACCGGACAGCATCCCGGTCGCGGGATCAAATAAACACCAAACCGGTTGATTTTGAATATAAAAAATCAAATCTCTGTCGCAAGAAGAAGTGGCTTCCGGCGTGAATCTCCATGGCTCGCCGACGGACGCATCGCCAGATGGATCGCCTGAAATTGACAGGTCGCAATTCTCTGTGAACAGGGCTTGGACATGCAGGTTTTCCCTCACGACCGGAATCACCAGATGCGCGGTGTTATCGTCTTTCCATACCAATTTTTCCCGAAAGGAAATATTGTTTATCAGCACATCCTTGATCCGCATACCGACGTCGGGTGTGAGGATGAATTCGCAATCTTGTCCGTATTCCGGCGTAGGGCCCTCGGTGAAAAGGGTTCCCCCCGGCCCCGAAATGATGACAATTTCCATTTTCCTTCGGGAAAAAGCGGCACGGAGGGTATGGTCACCCTCCTGTTCCGTGACATTGTAAAGGCATACTCCATTTTTGTCGCAGGATTCCGGGTTGACATCCGCGCCGTTGAATTGCAGGGATGCCAATTCATAGCCTTCATAAGGCGTAACGGTGATGGTTTCTGTCTTGCCGCATGATATCTTCTGAGTGCCGACTGGCCAGACTTCTCCACCTTCGCCGACTATCGTGGTCAGAGAATACTGTTTCCGGGTGAAAATAATTTGCAGATCCTTGGCGTTAAAATCGTCCGGAATTGTCCATTTTCCGATTCCGGTTTGAGAATTGATGTCGATCTGATTGAGAATATCATTATTTTGATAGCTGGCCTTAAAAATTTCATGGCAGGAATCCTTGGGCGTCATGCTGCAGACGTCCGCCCTGTACGTCACCGTTCCTTTGTCGGAAATTTGCTGGCAAACATCCAGAAGACGAACAGAAATTTTGTATCCTTTCATGACATGACGCAGCGGCATGATATAGATGCCGTCCTCCCTGAAATATCCGATCGAGGCCAGTTTTGCCGGATCATCATAGTACTGCTTTGTCACTTTAACAGATAACTATTTGATTTTATTGCATATTCTGAATTTCGTCATTTTTCAGTTTTCCTAATAAAATTAGTTAGTTACGATTTAAAGTGACAAAGCAGTAATAGAGAATGTCGTCCACTTGGATGGATTTCAGCGTATCTTTCACCGGGCAGTGGTGATGCCCGATTTGAAATTCAATCGTAACTGCTCGCCCCCCCCTTTTTTTTCAAAAAAAATAAAAAAAAGCTTGACAGGTTTTTTGAGGGGGAAAAATGAAATTTGATACTCTTTGCAA
>PDWI01001699.1_pt1 | contig 35133 bp, 29 predicted proteins | sample 1430891 | NCBI WGS metagenome assembly PDWI01 (sample SAMN01162508, study PRJNA174530) | Oral metagenome, whole genome shotgun sequencing project. | biome: Marine environment; feature: Marine mammal; material: Swab sample of the gingival sulcus; isolation source: swab sample of gingival sulcus... | reverse complement strand
TCCTTATGAATCCGGATTTTCGTCTGACCGGCCATACTGATAAACGTAAAGCCCAGAAACTTCCTGAGCCACGGACGGCTGACGGCACTCTTTTCTTCATTCACCTTTAAGCGGAGCTTTCGGGTAATGAAGCGCGTAATGCTCCCCATAACCCTTTCCGCCGCTTTCCTGCTTTTCGTGTATATTACAAAGTCATCTGCGTATCTGACAAAACGCAGTCCCCTGGCTTCCAGTTCCTTGTCCAGTTCATCCAGAACAATGTTGGAAAGCAGCGGAGACAGCGGCCCCCCTTGCGGAGTGCCCTCCACAGACGGGCTTACGAGGCCGTCAATCATGACGCCGGCTGTCAGGTAGGCGCGGATCAGTTTCAATACGCGCTTATCCTGAATCCTCATTGCCAGCCGACTCATCAGGCGGTCGTGGTTCACCCGGTCGAAAAATTTTGACAGATCCATGTCAACAATGTGTTTGTATCCGTCAAGCAGGTAGTTCTTCGCCCTGAGAACCGCATCATGTTGAGACCTTCCCGGCCTGAATCCGAAACTGGATTCAGAAAAGGTCGGATCCCATATCTGTTGCAGCACCTGAGCTATGGCTTGCTGGATCAGACGATCCAGCACCGTTGGGATGCCGAGAAGGCGCACAGCCTCCTTAATGGTGAGCCAGTTCCTTTTCAGGTAGCCGGGCAGTTGGGTCACAGTCATCCCATCCACACCGGGCGCACCTTTATTGGCCCGGACTCGATCTAATGCGTTGAACATATTCCCCCGCTCAAGGATAATTTCCATGAGCCGGTCACTTTCCGTCAGACTTTCAGCAGACTGTGACGCTGCAAACACCTCCTATTTGTCATTATCATTTACCCGTATCATTCGATCCGGGCACCGTTCGGGCCTTCACCGGGGTGGGCCTGTACGATTGTCCCGCAGGCGTCTCTCGCATCCCCGCTTCTCTGGCGATGAAGCAGTTTCAGCGTCGTTCCTCCCGATGAATACACATGAATCCAGTGATTTTTCCTGCTGCTTTTGCATTCGCTTCAAGGCAGCCATCTGGCTTACGATCAAATGGCACTGGCAGGGCGTGTCGTCTAATGACGCACCACACACATCGCATGTGGTAACTGCCGCAACCGGGACCGTTTCTATCTTTTCAAAACACCGGATCTGATACATCCGGGACGCACCTGGGGTGCATCCGCGGGAAATACACCGAAGACGGGATGCCGGATTATCGTGGAGCGGGAATATGGTTCAGAATCCTTGCGCCACCTCCGGGCGAAGGGATTCCGGGCAATTTTGCAGGAAATAGCGGTCGGTCATGCCCGCGATAAAATCACGCACGATTTCGGCGGGCCGGCGGGATTTCCGATAAACGGAGCTCATATCGGCAAGATAGCCGGTAAAAATCACGGAATCCCGGCGGTCGGCCTGGAGGTCTTCCAGGTAGCGGTGAAAAAGAAGCGTATACAGCTCCGTGATCCGGTCCATGTGAATCTTGATTCTGGGGTTTAAATAGATCTGTTCGTAATTGAACTGTTTCAGGGCTTTCAAAGCCTCGCTGACTTCCGCGCTGAACCTCACGCCGCCGGTATCCATGCTGGCATGAATGATATCCGTGACCAGACGGAAAACGATCTTGCCGTTTGTATTCCCCAGGACCGCCACGATATCCGCCGGCAGATCATCCCGGGTAATGAGGCCCAGGCGGATGGCGTCTTCCATATCCCGGCCGATATAGCCCACGGTATCCGCGAATCGCACCACGCAGCCCTCGGATGTCATGGGCGTCAGCCGGAACCGGGCATTCCGTGTTTTTTCCTCCATTTCCCTTGCCAGCCGGTCGAAATTCTTTTCCGGGTCCGGCCGCAGGGACTGGTCGTGTACCTCTCCGTCATGGCAGAGAATGCCGTCCAGTGTCTGGAGGCAGAGATTCCAGCCTCTCCCTTTCCGCTCAATTTCGTCCAGGAACCGCACGCTTTGCACATTATGGCGGAATCCGCCGATACCGTGCTCCTCACACAGGCGGGACAGGATTGTTTCGCCGTCATGTCCGAAGGGCGGGTGACCGATATCATGGCCCAGGGCCACCGCCTCAATCAGATCCTGGTTCAGCCCCAGATATCGGCCGATCGTGCGGGCGATCTTGGACACTAACTGCACATGGAGAACTCGATGGGTGATATGATCGTGATGGATCAGGGAAAAAACCTGGGTTTTATCAATATACCGGGTATAGGCAAGGGAATGCAGAATCCGGTCCGCGTCCAGGGTAAAGGCCTGGCGGTAATCGTTCAGGCGGGAAAGCGGATGACCGGACAGGATTCCGGAAGAGGGCGGCGACCGGAAGAAATCTGCGGCCGCCTGTTCTGATCGGCGCCGGAAGCCGTCTTTGCTCAGCACCGCATGGTCCGACAAGGTGATGCGTTCGAATTCCGAAAGGCGTTCCGACAGGGTGCGCATCATAATTTATCCGGCGTAAAAGCGGCGGGGTCGATATCCGGATCCGGCACACAGCGGCGGAACGCCATCTCGAAGCGCCCCTGCGCGGATTCCAGCTGAAAGGATGAAAATTCATATCCGCCGGTGGAAACCGGGGCGTCCAGAAAGGCCCGCCAGGCGAAACGTCCGTCATTCCGCATCCGGTCGATGCGCGTGATGCGGCCGTCCCGGAAAAAAATTTTCTGCCGGACGACGTTCCGCCAGTTTTTCAGCACCAGGATCCGTTCATCCGGACCAGATACAAGGGCGGCGGAAGAAAATCCGGTCACGGGAATTTTTCCGGCCAGAAGAAACACCAGATCCGACAGGCGGATGGGAATGCGCAGCATACCGTCGAGTTCGGGGTCAGACACGGGCCAGCCCCTTCGCTTTCCCTGGTGATGATCAATGGAGATCAATTTTTTTCCATCAGCGGACAATGTCTGAAGGGGCTGGCCGGCGGGCCCCAGTACCGCCAGACGGATTTTTCCCGGCAGGGAAAGGATCCAGGCAGCGTCGGCAACCATCCCCCGCGCCGAAAACCGGATCTTGCCCAGCCCCTTGAGGCCCGATAACCCTTGATTGCGATGACGCACCGCGTTGAGAAACGGAGCGGCCTCCGGCGTGATGTCCGGAGAGGGCGGCGCGAAAACGCCCGGGCATCCTGCCAGCAGAACCAGGGTGACGGCCATGCCGGCAAGATGGACAGCAGCGGTCCGCCCCGGCCTCTGTGTCACCGGGACTCCATATCCCGGATTTTTTTCAGCAGGGCTTCCAGATCCTGCTGGGCCGCTGATTCAGCGCCTTCACGGTTATCCCGGCTCAGCCGGTAATATTTCAGGGCATTTTTCCAGTCGCTCAATTTGGCGTAAGCATCGCCCAGGTGTTCGAGGATCACGGGATCATTATCGACCAGGGTCACCGCCCGGCGCAATTCCCGCAGGGCATCCTCATAGCGTTCCTGCTGAAAATACACCCAGCCGAGGCTGTCGATGATATAGCCGTCTTCCGGACGAAATTGCAGGGCCTTTTGGACCAGACCCTCGGCCTCCTTCAGCCGGATGCCCATATCCGCGAAGGTATATCCCAAATAATTCAATGCATTGGGATTTTGGGGATTCAGGGAAACGGCCTGTTCAATCTGTTCGATGGCCGCCGTCTTCCGGTCCGATTTGTCAAGGATGACCCCAAGGCGGAAGTGGAGCTTGTCATTATCCGGAATTTTCTTGATACCGGTTTCCAGAACGCGGATTCCCTCATCCAGACGGTCCTGCTGTTCATAAAACGATGCCAGGTAGACATAGAAATCCGCGAAATCGGGGCGGTGTTTCAGGGCCTCCCGGATCAGGGCGGTGGCCTGGTCCAGCGCGCCATTTTCCTGGCGCAGAAACGCAATGTGCAATATGGCGTTGGGATAAAACCGGGAATCCGGAGAAATGCGGGAGAAATGGCGGATCACATCGTCTGCTTTTTCCATTCCGTCAAAAGACACACCTGCCAGATAGCGGAGATCTCCGGCATCGGGAACGGTCTTGAGCATCCGCTCCAGCAGAACGGCCGCCGCTTCGTAATGCCGGGGATCAATATAATACTGGGTCAGGGTTCTGGCGACATCCGGATCCGTCCGGCTGCGGGCCGCCAGGTCTTTGAGCATGCCATCGGCTTTTTCCAGATAACCGTTTTTACAGTAAAAATAAGCCAGGCCCAGCTGTGCGCGCAGATTATCCGGATCCATGTCCAGGAGTTCGGAAAACAGGGTTTCCACTTTTCCCGTCATGCCGCAGGATTCGTACACCTTGACCAGCTCAAAGCGGGGTTCTTCCAGTTCCGGCTCCAGATCCAGGGTCCGCAGAAAAGCGGCTTCGGCTTCCCGGAAGCGGCCTTTTTCCGCATTGATTTTCCCGATATAAAAATGGCCCGCATAGGCGTCGGGATACCGCTCCACAAGATCGTGATAGACCTGCCAGGCCTTGTCCTTCTCATCGGCTTCCAGATAAATGGCCCCGAGACGCAGATAGACTTCCCGCTGCTCCGGGTCCAGGCGCAAAAGGGTCTCAAACGCCTCGGCCGCATCCGCTCCCTTGCCGGCGTTCTGGCGCAGTCTGGCGTACAGCAGCAGCGCCTCCGGATTTTCCGGATGCTGGCGCAGCACTTCTTCGACCGTGGCCAGGGCCTGATCCAGGCGGTTGGCGCGGGCGTAGAGTTCCGCAAGATCAGTGCGGATGACGTCCGCGCCGGGATCTTCTTTCGCCGCCTTGAGATACCAGGCCGCCGCCGCGTCAACCTGTCCGGTCCGCTGGGCCAGCACCGCCAGCAGATAATAATAATACCGGTTCCCGTTCTCGAATCCGGAAATCGCCGGACCGGAGGCCGGAACGGCGGCGGAATCATCCGATCCAACGCAGCCGGAGAAACAGGCCGGAAGGAAAAAAAGGCCGCACGCGCAAAGCAGCGCCGTGCGCCGCCCCGGGGCGGCCGGGGAACCAAAAGACAGGATCCTGTAAATAAGGAGAAAAAAAATATTCACAAAGATAATCCCTGACAAAATGGAAAGGAAAAACGCCTGCTGACAGAATGTCATCAGCCATCAGCCGTCCATGGCGTGTTCCGCGTATACGTCGAAATCCACCAGTTCTTTTTTAAAAAATTCTCTCATTTTCTGGACCACGTTTTTTTCCACCTGGCGGACCCGTTCCCGGGAAATGCCATAATCATCCCCGATCTGCTGGAGCGTGGCCGGGGAATCGGAGAAAATCCGCTGATCGAAGATGTCCAGCTCCCGGGGGGGGAGCTGCTTGCGGAATTCGGCGATCTTATCATGGAGCAGCACATCCATTTCTTTCTGGGCCACCCGGTCTTCGGCGGATTCCAGATCCGTTGCCATGAACTCCATGCGTTCGGTATTGGAATCATCCTTGACCGGCGCATCCAGGGAGAGATCCCAGGAATCCAGGCGCTGGTCCATATCAATGATTTCCCGCTCGCTCACGCCGAGGCGTTCGCTCAAAAGCTTGGGTTTGGGATCAAACCCCTGATCAATCAGAGCCTGTTTTTCCTTTTTCAGCTTGAAAAATAATTTCCGCTGGCCCTGGGTCGTGCCGATTTTGACCAGGCGCCAGTTGTCCATGATGAATTTCAGGATATAGGCCTTGATCCAGAATGAAGCGTAATACGAAAACTTGACGTTTTTATAGGGATCAAATTTTTTCACCGCCTGCATCAGACCGATATTGCCTTCCTGGATCAGATCCAGAAGGTTCTGCATCCAGACGCGCTGAAATTCCAGGGCGATCTTGACTACGAGGCGCAAATTGGAGGTGACCAGCGTATAGGCGGCATCCGCGTCATTATGCTCCCGGACCCGGATGGCCAGGATGCGTTCTTCTTCCCGGGTCAGTAATCTGTACTGGCTGACTTCGGACAGATAGCGCTGGAGCGGATCCAGCTTCATCAGCGCCCGGGCATCCACCGCAGCGGAATCGGCCGGCCGGCGATTGTCAATCGTCTGGTTCTGGATCATGTCTTCGTTCAGATCCAGATCCTTGAGAGAGACCGCAGGGATTTCCTTATCGTTATTCGGCATGGTTCTCCTTGCAATTCAGGAGGTTGATTTATAACCAGAATACTATAGCATCCTATGCCGTCATACTTCAAGATAATATCGCCGGGCGGCTGTTTTTTGGGCTGGACAGGGTAGCTGTTTTCCGCTAATAGATCATTGCCATGCCGCCATGCGGGCCGTGCGATTGGAGTGATATGCGGTCTGAATACGAACGGTTGTATTCTGTCGGGCTGCATGATATTGACGTGGATGGTGGCGGGCGGACGGTACGGAAATACGCGGCATTAGCTCAGTTGGATAGAGCATCGGCCTTCAACTGGAGTGCCTTTGGGGAAACCCAGAGAGTAGAACCAGCCAAATTCGGGGAAACCTTCACCGCTTACTGCGGAATGGCAATCCCGAGCCAAGCCCGCCGGGGACGGGGAGATAATCCGAAACGGCGGGAAGGTGTAGAGACTATACGGTTGGCGCCTACGTCCGGCAGGCCGCCGGATACGGTGAAGAGATAGTCCAGACCACGAACCTGCAATCGCGGGGCGGAGAAATCCGAAGTGGTACGCTAAGCCGACGGTCCTGGGTTCGAATCCTAGATGCCGCGCCAAAATAAGAAAACCGCCTTCATTCCCGAAGGCGGTTTTTCTTTTTTTTATTGCTCTGTTTTTTTATTGCTTCGGCCTTCCCCTGGCCGGGCGGTCAAAAGAAAGAACGGAAAAGACAAAAATAAACCGGGGAAAAATGTATCGCCAAATATCGCACCAGAGGGAAGACCGGATCTTTTACGCGGATCACGAAACCCGGCTCTGCCGTATCCGGCTCATCGGTAATGAAAAGGGGCTTTGCGGCCTCCTTCTGGATACAGGAACGGGCCGGCGGTCTTTCGCCGTCTTCGACGACTGGATTCAGAACACGGATTTTTTTTCCGGCGCCGCGCGCCAGCTCTCGGAATATTTCGAGGGGAAACGAAAAATATTTGATATCAAGCTGAATCCCCGGGGAACAGATTTTCAGAAACGGGTGTGGAAGGAATTGCGCCGGATCCCTCACGGCGAAACAAGGACATACAAGGAGATCGCCCGGGCCGTGGGAAACGAAAAGGCGTCGCGGGCCGTGGGAATGGCCAGCGGCCGGAACCCCGTGCCCGTCATCATTCCCTGCCACCGGGTGATTGGTTCCAGCGGCCATCTTACGGGGTTCGCCCATGGCCTTGCCGTGAAAGAGCGGCTGCTTCGGCTGGAAAACAGCGGAACTCCGTATACGGCCTGGGAGGAGCAAGCAGCCAGGCGGAATCGGACCTCTGATTTTGAAACCAGGAGACCAAAACAAAAAACAGAAAAAGGACCAGCCTGTAACGACTGATCCTTTGATTTCACTGGTGGGCGATACTGGATTTGAACCAGTGACTTCTACCGTGTGAAGGTAGCACTCTCCCGCTGAGTTAATCGCCCGAAAAACAGAAGGTCTTATATAACGGAGGAGTCCTCCGGTCAAGAGATAAGTTGCGGCCGTCCGGACGGCGTCAGGATTCTTCCCCTTCCCGGTGATCCTCGAAATCCCGCAGCAGCACCTCCCGGGGCCTGGCCCCGTCGGCGGGGCCGACCACGCCTTCGCGCTCCATGACTTCCATGATCCGGGCAGCCCTGTTGTATCCGATGCGCAGATGCCGCTGGATCATGGAAATGGACGCCTGCCGCTTCTGTACCACCAGGGCCACGGCGGTATCGTAGTGTTCGTCATATCCCCCGGATTCCTCTTTGTCCGCAGCCCCGCCGTTATCCGAGCCCAGTACGTTTTCGTCATACTCCGGCCGTTTGCGGGATTTGAGGAATTCCGTGATCCGGACCAGTTCCTCCTCGGAGATATAAGCCCCCTGGATGCGGCGCAGCCGGGCCGTTCCCGGCGGAAGAAAGAGCATATCGCCCCGGCCCAGCAGTTTTTCCGCGCCGTTGCCGTCGATGATGGTGCGGGAATCCGTGCGGCTGGAGACCTGGAAGCTCAGGCGCGTGGGAAAATTGGCCTTGATCACGCCGGTAAGCACGTCCACGGAAGGCCGCTGTGTGGCCAGAATCAGGTGCAGGCCGGCGGCCCGGGCCATCTGGGCGAGCCGCATGAGGGCGAGTTCCACGTCCCGTCCGGCCACCACCATGAGATCCGCCAGCTCGTCAATGATGATGACGATATAGGGCAGATGTTCATGGCGCTGTCCGTTTTCCTGATATAATTCCTCCCCGGAGGCCGCCTTGCGGTTGTACTGGCGGATATTGCGGACCTGGAGGTCCGAAAGAAGGGTATACCGCCGTTCCATTTCCCCCACGGCCCAGAACAGGGCGTTGGTGGCCTTTTTCACGTCCGTGACCACGGGCGTGATCAGGTGCGGGATATCATTATAAAGGGACAGCTCAATGCGCTTGGGATCCACCATGATCATTTTGACCTCTTCCCACGAGGCTTTGTACAGCAGGGAACAGATCATGGCGTTGAGACCCACGGACTTGCCGGTTCCCGTGGCCCCGGCGATAAGCAGATGGGGCATGGCGTCCAGCTCCGTGACCACGGGCACACCCTCAATATCCTTTCCCAGGCAAAGGGTCAGGCGGGAGGCGGACCGGCGGAAAAAATCGGAATCCACCACTTCCTTGAGGCGCACGGTGCTTCGCTGTTTATTGGGAATCTCGATACCAATGGCGTCTTTTCCCGGAATGGGGGCCACGATCCGGATGCTCATGGCTTTCAGCCCCAGGGCAAGATCATCCGCCAGATTCACGATTTTATTGATCTTCACGCCGGGGGCGGGGCGGTATTCATAGGTGGTGATCACCGGCCCGGCCCGTTTTCCCGTCACTTCGCCCCTGACCCCGAAATCGGCCAGTTTCTGTTCCAGGCGTTCGGCCTGCCGGTCCAGATATTCAGGGGTGACGCCGTTGTCCTGGCCATCCCGGTTTTCGAGAAAGGTCAGCGGCGGCAGTTTTGGCTGGTCCGGCGCGGAATCGGAATTCCGTGCCATCCGCGGGGACGCGGTCGGGACAGATCCGGGAGACGGCCCGGAAGAAACAGGCGATGCGGCGCGGGCGGCGCCGGCCATGGCGGACAGGCCCTTTTTCAGCCCTTTGCCGGCGGCGGCCATACCGGGCAGGGAAAAGCGCTGCGGTTCCGGTACCGGGGCCCTGGCGGCCGCCGGTTCGAACGGCGCGGATTCCGGTGGCTGCGATCCGGACATCCCCGCTGTCGGCCGGGCTTCCTCAAAATCCGGAATCCGGGTATCCGGATCCATTTCTTCCGGCTCCGGAAAGGACGGAGCGGACGCCCGTTTTTTCCCCGGCGGCGCGGGCAGGGCGCGCCGTTCCGGCAGTTTTCCGGTGAACGAAAGAAGGCGGTCCCCGATCCGTCTGCCGCTGCGGCCGGCGGCACGTCCCGCGTGAGCAAAGCGGCCCGTGAGATCGTTTAAGGACAGGCCGGTGGTAAACATGAAGGCCGTGATCAGCAGCAGGAACAGCAGCAGGCCTCCGCCGAAATTCCCCAGATAATGCGTGGCCGAATCCCGCAGCAGGTTTCCCAGGACGCCGGCCGGGTCTATCCGTCCGCCGCCAATGGACACATGTCGGGTGAACAGGGAAAAAACAGCGCCGGTGGCCCCGGCCAGGACCGCCCCGCCCGTCATATTGATCAGGATGATATGCTTCGGATACCGGCGGACATGACGGATCAGTCCGTGAATCATGAGCAGGGGAATCCAGTACGCGCCCACGCCGAACCCCGTGAAACAGAAATGAGCCGCCTCCGCGCCCGCAGGGCCGAAAAGATTGCCGACACCCCGTGTGCCTCCGTATTTCATGCAGTTTATATCCGAGGAATGATGGGAGAGCAGACTCAGGAGAACAAAAAGAACGCCGAACCCCAGGGCCAGGGCGAAAATCTCCTTCCGGATGGCATTCCATTGACGAATCAGCAGGGATTTCATGAAAATTCCGGGGAAAGGCGGCTCCATTCAGACCGATAAAAGTGAAGCGGGTAAAAACACATACAGGATCGGGTTGTTTCCGCATCCTGGAATCGGGAACAAAAATTTCCTTTTTGGCCAATACCACGACCTGCGTTTATAATGAACAATGGCAATTCTAATAACTGATGTTACACAGCCTTGAGCTTTTGAAGCTCATCGAAAGCAGAACGGATAGCTTTCAGACAGAGCTTCGACAAAAAATTATCCCAAGGATTTCTCTAAATATAGACACGCTGAATTTATTCAGGTATACTCACCATATGAATAAGAAATTCACCCCAGACGATCTGAGCCAGATCATTCGCGAATCCCTTGAAAGATTGACCAGGAGCCAGGTGGTGAATCTCACGCTTCGGCTCCGTTATTTATGGAATTGATCTTTAGGCAGCAGGCGCTCACCAGGTTTCAGCCCACAAAGAATACACTGTTCGGAAGATTCCAAAGGAGCAGTTTTATCCGCCTGTTTTTCAGCTTTTTGATACGGATGATATATGACAAAGACATCAGGCCGGACCGCTAATGCGGCCGCTTATGTGCGGCGATATCAGGGGCCGCACCGGGTTCGTTGGACCGGTTTTCCTTTAAAATAGCCAGGACTTCCGACAGAACCTCATCCGCCCGGTCCGCCGGAACTGTACAGGAGGCGGCCCCCCGGTGTCCGCCCCCTCCGAATTTCGAGAACATCCGGCCCAGGCTCACATGGCAGTTGCGGTTGAAGATGCTGTGGCCGGCCCCGATAATCACCTTGTCCGGCAGGGTATGATGCCGCCGCACCCGGACGCTCACAACGGCATCGGGAAACAGGGAGTAGACCAGGAAGCGGTTGCCCTCGGGCGTCTGGTCGTAAGACCGGTAATCGCTTACCGATACATGATCCTCCATCCGGGTGCCGGATTCCAGAATCTGCCGGAAAATGCGGTTTTTTTCCACCATTTTTTCACAGCGCCCCGTCACTTCCGGATCGGTCATGATCTCCGGGATATCCTGTTTCCGCAGCAGGTCCGCCAATCGGTTCCAATAGGGTTCATCCCCGGCATGCTGCCCGCTGATGGTCATGGACAGGATCACGCAGGGATAATTTTCCGGGTGCAGCACCTCATCCCGCGTCAGATCTGCGTCATCCACCTTGTCGGTCTGCCGGACGAGTTCGGCGTAGTCCCGGGAGAGCCGGTCCTGGTAATATTCATACACCAGACGGGCCGCCGAGGGCGCCACCCGGAACAGCCCTTCAAAGGGCGTGTCAATGCGGTTGGTGATATGATGATCGAACCAGATATCGCAGGCGGGATGGTATGGCAGATTGGCCAGGATATCTCCCGGAGCAACGGGTACAAGGCCTTTTTGCAGATCGCCGGGCTCGGCCCAGAGGGTGGGGGCGTCAACGGGCTGGGAATCCAGGATCAGGGCGGCGCAGACAACGCCGTCAAAATCGGGGCGGGTAACAATACGCATGGAATAACCTCGCTGCTGTCCTTGATGAATCCACGGCGCAATCCGGCCGGATTCATTGTCAACGGGAGAAGAATAGAAAATTATACCGTTGGCAAGGCCGCTTGGCAAGAAGGGATTCGCGGCTGCGGCGGTTCAACGGAAAACAGACGAGAAAGGAATCTTCAAGAATGGCGGATCACCCGTTACAGCGTCATTTCCGCATGGCGGCCATGATCGTGGCGGTTATCTGGGTCATATTTCTGCTGAACGGCTTTCTGCCCGTGGATCTGCGCCGCATGGGCATCCGGCCGCGGGATCCCGCCGGGGCCGCCGGCATTTTATGGGCGCCTTTTCTCCATATGGACTGGAAGCATCTGACCGCCAATTCCGGTCCCCTTTTCGTGCTGAGCCTGATGTCGTTGAGTTTCAGCCGGAAGCTGACCTTTCTCGCCGTACTCATCATCATTCTGGGCGGCGGGGCCGGTGTCTGGTTTTTCGGGGCCCCGCACACGGTCCATATCGGTGCCAGCGGCGTGATTTTCGGGCTCATCGGATTTCTGTTTTTTATCGGCATTTTTCAGCGCCGGGTCGACTCTATTCTTGTATCCGTCCTGGCGGTATTCCTGTATGGCGGAACCCTTCGCGGCCTGTTCTCCTGGACCCCCGGCGTCAGTTTCAGCAGCCATCTCTGCGGCTTTCTTTCCGGGGTGTTCGCCGCCTGGATCCTGCGCCGTTCCTTTCCCTCTCAATAGCAATATCCGCTGGTGCGGATGACGGGAGTGCTTTCCCGCATGATGACACTTGACCGGGATCAAAAAGAATTTTTCCGCCTGGTGAGCCGGGCCATTTCCGCCAATCCCTTCGGAGCCGAGCGCCAGGATCTAGACCTGGCGTTGTCCGGCATCTCCGGGGATGTATCCAGGGCCGAACGACTGGCGGCGGCGGTGGCAGCGGTTTCCGCGCGGATCACGCCCATGAAGGAGGCGGGCCGGGCCGATATCCGGCAGTACGAGGGCGAGGACCACACCCTTATGGAGCATGCCCTGCTCTTTGATTTTTTCCATTGCCGCGCCCAGGACTTTGACCGGTTTATTCAGGACCAGGCGGTCCGGAATGCGACCAGCCTCAAGCTGCCCTTTGGGGCGGCGGCCCTGGCCGAGCTGGAAGAATACGGATTTGATCCGGCTGCGGCCCGGCGGTATCTGGCCCTTTGTTTTCAATTGCGCCGGGCCTTTTATTTCATTGCAACGGCCCTGGCCGGGCGCAGCGCCTGCATGGTCCGTCTCCGGGAAACCCTGTGGAATAACGTGTTTACCGGCAATCTGGATTTTTACCACCGCTTTCTCCAGGACCGCATGGAAGATTTCGCCACCCTTGTGCTGGGCGAAACCGGCACGGGAAAAGGGACGGCGGCCAAGGCCATCGGCCGTTCCGGGTTCATTCCCTATGACGGATCCCGGCATTGTTTTTCCGAGAGTTTTCAGGCGGCGTTTACGACGGTTAATCTGTCGGAATACCCGGATACCCTGATCGAATCCGAACTGTTCGGCCATAAAAAAGGCGCCTTTACCGGCGCTGTGGATCATTTTAAAGGGGTTTTTGACCGGTGCAGCCCCTGCGGATCCATTTTCCTGGATGAAATCGGCGAGGTTTCCCAGGGCATACAGATCAAATTATTGCGGGTGATGCAGGAACGCGGTTTTTCCCCGGTGGGAAGCCATGAAGAGCGGCGGTTCAGCGGGCGCATCATCGCGGCGGCCAACCGGCCCCTGGCAGAGCTGCTGCAATCCGGACGGATGCGGGCGGATTTTTATTACCGGCTCTGCTCGGACGTGATCGTGGTGCCGCCCCTGCGCCGGCGGCTGCGGGAAGATCCGGACGAATTACAGGATCTGCTGGGGGTGGTGCTCAAGCGGATTTTTGGAGCATCCACCTCCGATATCCCTGATATGACGGCGAATATGGCGGCGGCCATCCAGGAATCCCCGGGGCCGGAGTATGACTGGCCGGGCAATGTGCGGGAGCTGGAGCAGTGCGTGCGGCGCATCCTGCTCAACGGTTCCTACACCCCGGATCTGGCCCGGGAAGACCCGGACCTGGCCGAACGCCTGAAACAGGGCATCGACGCCGGCAGCCTGGATGCCCGCAGCCTTATGGCCGATTACTGCCTTTTGCTGTACCGCCGCCACGGCACCTATGAAGCCGTTTCCAGGCGCACCGGCCTGGACAGGCGGACGGTGAAGCGGCATATAGAGATTGGCGCCGGTAACGCGGAACAGGCGGAAACAGCTCACGTCCCGGCTTGACAAGCTTGCGGTTCCCGCATAATCATGGTCGCCCTGCGCCTGATCCATTGAAATTTCCCGGATTTATCATCCACTTCAAGGGATTGTATTCCAGCGGGCAATGCCCGGATCATTTTGCGGAAAGGTATTTTTTTATGTGTGCCCTGTCTTCCTTCCCCGCCCCCCCATTGAACCGGACGGTCATCGCCGTGATTCCCTCCCGGTACGGATCTTCCCGGTTCCCGGGGAAACCCCTGGCGGATATCGCCGGAAAGCCCATGATCCAGCGGGTGTACGAAGGCGTGGCCGGCAGTCCGGAAATCTCGGATACGATCGTGGCCACGGATGACGACCGCATCCGGGACGCGGTTCTGGCATTCGGAGGAAAGGCCATGATCACCAGTCCGGAAAACCGGTCCGGCACGGACCGCGTCGGGGAAGTGGCCCGCCGGATGGAACTGAAAGACGAAGATATCCTGATCAATATCCAGGGAGACCAGCCCCTCATTGATTCCCGGTGCCTGGCGGCCCTGCTTGCGCCGTTTGCCTCCCGGCCGCCATCCCGGCAGTCTTCCGGCGATGACGCCGCCGCCGGCATTCCGCCGTATCCCCGGGTTGTCATGACGACCCTGGCCCGGCTCATTGATGATCCCCAAGAGATGGACAATCCCCGCCATGTGAAAGTGGTCTTTGACCGGCGGGGCAACGCCCTGTATTTTTCCCGGCATCCCATCCCCTTTGACCGCGACGGGGACCGCAATTTTCCCCTGTACAAGCACCTGGGCGTTTACGCCTATACCAGGGCCTTTCTGGATATCTACCGTTCCCTTCCCGAAAGTACACTGGAGCATACGGAAAAGCTCGAGCAACTCCGTGCGCTGGAATTCGGATATTCCATCCGGGTGGTGGTCACGCCCTATAATTCCCCGGAAGTGGATGCACCCGAGGATATCGGCCGGATTGAGGCCCTGCTGGCACAGGCGGGAAATTCCCCGCCGGCATGTGAACGAACACTATCGAAGAGAGGAAAACCATCATGAATCGATCATTTCCGGCCTTTCGGCCTTCCCGTGGAACAGGAAGGCGCGCTGCGATGACGATGTTCTGCCTGGCCCTCGCCGTTTTATTGGTGAATACGGCGCCGGCAGCGGCTTCCACCGCCAAACCCATGGTGCGGATGGAGACCTCCATGGGCAGTTTCACCATTGAATTATACCCGGAACAGGCCCCCATGACCACGGCCAATTTCCTTTATTACGTCACCACCGGGAAATACGACGGCATGGTATTTCATCGCGTTATCAAGGATTTCGTGATCCAGGGGGGCGGCTTTTCGGGCGAATTTTATTCCTCTTCCGGCGCGGGAAGGATCGCCTCGACCGGCAGAATTCCCAATGAAGCGGCCAATGGCCTGAAAAACCTGAAATACACCCTTTCCATGGCCCGGACCGGCGATCCCCATTCCGCCACCTCCCAGTTTTTCATCAATACGGCGGATAATGCGCATCTGGATCATGTCGAAGCCACCGAAAGCGGATGGGGTTACGCGGTCTTCGGCGCCGTGATTTCCGGAACCGATGTGATAGACGCCATCAACCTGGTTGCGACCACCGATGATCATGCCCCGCATGAAGACGTGCCTGCGGCCCCGGTGACGGTCACCAGCGCCTACATCGTGGGCATGGAGGATCTCTCGGCCCTGGATGTCCACCTGTATTATCCCCATGCTGCGGCCGGTACCGAATGGAATACCGATATCTGCGTGATCAATGGCGGGAGTACGGATATGACCGGGCTTTTTCAGGCATTTAATGACGCGGGCGAGGCCGTGTCCGGGGCCGTGTACGCGCGGATTCCGCCCAATGGCCGCCGGGCCTTTTCACTGGGGGAAAAAATAGCCGGCGCGGATAAAATCGGCTCCGTGGTCTTTTCCACCGCCAACGGCTCTCCTGCGGGCTATCTCAAATTTTATCAGGCGAACAAATACCGCGTCGGGCTGCCGGCCGTATCCGAAGCGGCTGCGGGCGACCGGTATATGCCCCATATCGCCTCCAACGATCAATGGTGGACCGGCATCGGCCTGTTGAACACATCGGATCAGAAGGCCTCCGTGGAGATCAGGTTCAATACGGGGGAAACCCATGCGGTCGTCCTGCCCGCCCACGGCCATACGGCCTTTACCGTTGAAAAGATCCTGGGCCGGCGCGGGACCGATATCAAAACAGGCGTGCTCCGTTCCAATGCGGCCGTCACCGGGCTGGTGCTGTTCGGCAACCGGACCGAAACCTCTTCCAAATCCTATCTCAGCGGCGTCCTTTTGAAAAACGAGCTGGACGCGGATCTCTATATCCCCCATGTGGCCGTAAACGAAGACTGGTGGACCGGGCTGGCCGTGTACAATCCGTCCCGGGGATATATCTCTCTTTCGCTGCGTTCTTACCGGGAAGACGGCATGTATCTGTCCAGCGGGGATATTCTGATGCCGCCGGGCGAAAATTTCGTGGCGTCGGCGGCAGATCTCCAGTTACCCCTGGAAGCTGCCTGGCTCCAGGTATCGGCCACCAATACGGCCACGGATGAGGACGCCTATGTGACCGGTTTTGAACTCTTCGGCACCAATGACGGCACACAGCTGGCCGGCTATACGGTCACGGACCTGCGTCTCGCCGAGGGAGCCTTCCCCTGCCTGGAGGCCGGGGGGGATACGGGCATCGCGTTCGTGAATGCGGAATACAAGCGGGCCACGGTGAACCTGACGGCCCTGACCGATGCCGGCGAGACCGTGTCTGCGGCGGATTTTCAGCTCGACAGCCGAGAACGCCGGGTTCTGCCGGCCGCCAGTTTCTTTGCAGGGGATATCTCAGCGGCCACATGGATCCGCTTTTCCTCTGACCGCAGGCTTTCGGGATTTCAGCTCAATGGCGACGCCTCGGGCATGCTGCTGGACGGCCTGCCGGTGCTGCCCCTGGATGCGGGTGCATCTGGAGGTGATCCGGGCGACGGCGGTGACGGTGGCGACGGCGGTGACGGTGGCGACGGCGGTGACGGTGGCGACGGCGGTGACGGCGGTGACGGCGGCGGTGACGGTGGTGACGGCGGCGGCGGCGGCTGAGGAGGATGATATATTGCCGTCCGGTCGGACGGCTCATATATTTACAGGTAAATCCGGAGAGTTGTCTGTTTTATCCATTTATTTTCAAGAGGAGATTCCATGAAAAATGGTCTGCAAAAGGCTGGGCTGATTATCGGTCCGCTTCTGTTTTTTCTCATCCTTTTTTTTGATTTTCAGCCAGGGAAACCCGAAATCACCCGTATGGCCGCCGTGGCCCTTCTCATGGCCGTGTTCTGGGTCACGGACGCCATTCCCATGTCGGCCACAGCCCTGATCCCCATGGCGTTTTATCCCCTGCTGGGCATCATGAAGGGAAAGGCCCTGGCCCCGACCTATTTCAACAGCACAATTTTCCTCTTTCTCGGCGGTTTCATGATCGCCATCGCCATGGAAAACTGGAACCTGCACAAACGCATCGCCCTGATCATCATCCGGATTATCGGGGGCGGCCCGGCCCGTATTATCCTGGGGTTCATGTGCGCCTCCGCCTTTCTTTCCATGTGGATTTCCAATACGGCCACGGCCATTATGATGCTGCCCATCGGCATGGCCATTGTATCCCAGATGGAAGGCGAATTCGGTGAGGGGAAAACCCGTCAGTTCGCGGTGGGGCTCATGCTCGGCATTGCCTATGCCTGCTCCACGGGCGGCATCGCCACCCTGGTGGGCACCCCGCCCAACCTGGCCTTCAAGCAGATTTTCGTTCAGACATTTCCCGGCGCCGCGCCTGTTTCCTTCGGGCAATGGATTATCATGGCCTTTCCTCTTTCCGTTGTCATGATCCTGCTGATCTGGTTTCTGCTTACCCGTGTCTTTTTCCGGTTTCCCAGGGATCTGAGCGTGAAAAGGGAAATTGTGGATTCCGAATACCGGGAGCTGGGGCCGATGGCCTATGAGGAAATCGTGGTGCTGGCGGTTTTTTCCCTCACGGCCCTGCTCTGGATTTTCCGGAAAAACCTGAATTTCGGATTCGTCCAGATTTCCGGCTGGTCCAATCTGCTGGCCTATCCCAAGCTGGTGGATGACGGCACCGTGGCCATGACCATGGCGCTTATCCTGTTTTTCATCCCGGTAAAATCCAGGGAAAGCGAGCGGGCCTGCATCCTGGGGATCAATACCGTGCAGCGCCTGCCCTGGAATATTGTGCTGCTTTTCGGCGGCGGCTTCGCCCTGGCCAGGGGATTCAAGGTCACCGGCCTTTCCGCTTATATCGGCGGGCAGCTGGAGGTGCTGGCCGGGGTCCATCCGCTTGCTCTCATCGCGGTGATCTGTTTCACCCTGACCTTTCTGACGGAACTCACCTCCAATACGGCCACAACCCAGATGATCCTGCCCATCCTGGCAGCCGTGGGCGTGGCCACGAAAACCAATCCGCTTCTTTTCATGATTCCGGCGACATTATCGGCCTCCTGCGCCTTCATGCTGCCCATCGCCACCCCGCCCAATGCCATTGTATTCGGCAGCGGGAAGATAAAAATCATGGAAATGGCCCGGGTGGGCATCGTCCTGAACCTCATCGGCATCCCCATTGTGACCCTGTCTGTTTATTTTATCGGCACCTTTGTATTTGATATTAATCCCGGGGTGTTTCCGGACTGGGCCGTGATCACGCCCAAATAGCCGAACCGCCGGCCGGCCCGTTTGATTACCGGCCGGCCGGATTGCCCGGATCATTACAGGCCGGCCGCGATGTGTGCCGGAAATTCCTCGAAATATCGAAAAGGGCGCACTCTCATTTTCCCTGCCAAAATCAGATATGCGGTCGCGTCCGTCTCCGTAGCCGTCACAGGTTTCGATCCCCCGAAAGAAACGGTTGCATATCGGCAAACAAAGGGATATTCTGCCAAAAGATCGCACAGAGGCAGAAAGGCTACTAATTTTTGATCTAAAGTTCTCAGTTATCGAAAAAATATGCGCCTATCCAAAAAATGGTTTTGATCACAAGATTGCGTATAAAAAATTTTGAATCAGGCACCATGTGGTATCGTTTTTGATTTTTGGGGTAGGTTTTATATAACTAAAGGCAGGAACTTATGATAAAAAGGCTATATGTAAATAATTTTAGATGCTTAGAGAATTTTGAGCTAAAAATCAATACGGCATCTATGTTGCTGACAGGAAAAAATGGGACAGGAAAATCAACGGTTGCATCAGCCTTTCAAATTTTTCAGAATATTGGCTGTGGAATTAATAGATTAGGAAATCTGATTGAACCAAAGGATTTCTCGCATGGAAGATTTGACCAGCCGATCCGACTTGAAATTGAAGTATCTTTGAATCAAGATCTATATTACTATATATTAGCCATAGAGCTGCCCGAGAATTTCAGAGAACCACGCATTTTGGAAGAAGAATTGAAGGTGAATGATACATCAATTTTTTCGAGGGATGTCGCTCAAGTAAATCTTATGGATAATTCAACTAACCATCAATCAAATTTTATAATCGATTGGCATCTTGTCGCCTTACCCGTTATCCAGAAACAATCAGAGAAAGATCCTTTATATATTTTCGAAAATTGGCTTGCGCATATGATTATCCTTGCACCGATACCGTCCTTAATGACAGGGGAATCAGAAAACCAGACATTACGGCCTGAAAGAGATGCAAGAAATTTTGGGGAATGGTTCACGGGTATCCTTTCAAGATACCCTGCTGCATATATGTCAATAGATAGATATCTAAAAGAAAGAATGCCCGATCTTCTTGATTTTCAAAATGAACAAGAAGGTAAAAATCACCAATCAATGAATGTTCGGTTTAAAGAAGAATCTGCGAAGATGATAATGCCCTTTAACAGCTTGTCTGATGGCGAAAAATGCTTGTTTCTTAGTGCAGTTGTTTTAGCTGCCAATGAATCCTATGGACCTCTTTTTTGTTTTTGGGATGAACCGGACAATTATCTTTCTATTTCGGAAGTTGGTCATTTCCTAATCTCCCTTAGAAAATCATTTGAAAAGGGAGGACAGCTTTTCGCGACTTCGCATAATTCAGAAGCCATTCAAAAATTCTCAGAAAAAAACACCTTGTTTTTTTATAGAAAGAGTCATTTTGAACCCACTCGTGTAAAACTCGTTGATGAATTAAGCGTGAAAAATGATCTTTTAACAGCCCTTATTTGTGATGATCTGGAACCATGAGTGTTAATAAATATAAAAAACATATTTTTATTCTTCCTGAAGACGATGTAGACAGGAAAATAGCGTTGGGATTTGAACTTTGTCAATATATCAGATCCAATAGATTTCAAATATTAAATCCTGCCAAGGGGTGGAAAAATGTAGTTGAAAATTTTAAAAGATACCACATTTTACAGTTAAGGAAATATAATTTAAGGCGGTTATTGCTATTAATTGATTTCGATAATGATCTAAATCGCCTGGCAGAAGTAAAATCTGAGGTGCCAGAGGATCTTATGGATAGAGTTTTTATCCTCGGAACCAAAAGAGAGCCAGAAGATTTGAGAAAAGATCTAAACCTAAAATATTCGTTTGAAGATATCGGCAAGAAATTGGCTGAGGAGTGCGTAAGTTTGGAAAATGGCGGGCTATGGGAGCATGAATTGCTCACTATAAATAAAAATGAAAAAAAAAGATTGGTTGAAGATGTCAGACCCTTTCTTTTTAATATCTGATGCTCGGTACAGGACAAAAAAATGTAATGGAGACGCTCGTATCTTTTCTTCTTTACCCCTGACAGGAGACGCTCCCTAAATCGAAAAATGCGTCCTGTCGAAACCATTACCGAAGTCCCCGAAGAAAATCCCCGACAGCGGCCATGCCCTTTTCCTCCATAATCTGGATGCTCCGGGTGCCGATCACCGCGATATCGGCCTTGCCCGCAAGAAAATCCACATCCCGTTTTTCCCTGACGCCGAAACCCACGGCCAGGGGCAGGCCGGTGGCGGATCCGGCCCTCCCGAGATAGGCGTCCAGGTCGGCGGAAAAATCCGTTTCCGCGCCGGTGACGCCCTTGCGAGCCATGCAATAGATGAAACCCGAGGCGACATCCGCGATTTTTTTCATGCGGTCTAACGAAGAATTGGGCGCGAAAATGAAAATCGGATCCCGATCCGCTTTTTTCATGGCCGCCAGATAACCCTCCGCTTCTTCCGGCGGCAGGTCCGGCACGATGGCCCCGGCCAGATGATCCGCCTTCATCCGCTCGGCAAAAGCCGCCACTCCGTATTTGTACAAAATATTATAATAGGTCATGTACAGAAACGGGATATCGAATTCAGCGGCGGCCCGGCGGCCGAAATCCAGGCAGTCCGCCACGGTGGCGCCCTTTTTGAGGGCCTCCTGATTGGCTTTCAATATGACCGGGCCGTCGGCAATGGGCTCGGAAAAGGGGATCTGCAATTCCATGAGATCAACCCCGGCCGCCGCCATTTCCCGGACCATTTCATAGGAGGTCTCCAGATCCGGATATCCGATCACGATATGGGTCATGAGCAGGATATTGTTCTGGGCCATCTTTTCCCGCAGGATGGATTCAATCACGACAGGCCTCCGCTTTTCCCCTGATAAAGGCTTTCCATTTCGGATCCCGGAAGGCGTCGGCCACCGTAAAGATATCCTTGTCGCCCCGCCCGGACTGGTTGATGATGATGATCTCTTCCGGATTCATTTCCGGGGCTTCCTGAAAGGCCCGCGCAAAGGCATGGGCCGATTCCAGGGCCGGGATCAGCCCTTCTTTTTTCATGGTCAGATCCATGGCTGCGATGACCTCGTCATCCGTGGCCGCCTCAAACCGGGCCTTTCCGGTATCGTGGAAATGGGACAGGATGGGCGAAACCCCCACATAATCCAGCCCGGCGGAAATGGAATGGGTCTCCTGCATCTGCCCGTCTGTGTTCTGGAGAAAATAGGTCCGGTAGCCCTGGGCCACGCCCACGGAACTTTCATCGGATTTCAGGCGCGAGGCGTGCCTGCCGCCCACAACCCCCCTGCCCCCGGCTTCCACACCCACCAGTTCCACATCGTCGTCCAGAAATCCGGAAAAGATTCCCATGGCGTTGGAGCCGCCGCCCACGCAGGCATATACCCGGGCCGGCGGTTTTCCCTCCCGCTCAAGGATCTGTTCCCGCGCTTCCTTTCCGATAATGGACTGGAACCAGGCCACCATTTCCGGAAAGGGATGGGGGCCGCAGGCCGTTCCCAGCACATAATGGGTATGGTCCATATGGGCAACCCAGTCGCGGAAGGATTCGTTGATGGCGTCCTTCAGAATCCGGGCGCCGTCGGTCACGGCGTGGACCGTGGCACCCAGGCGTTCCATCCAGAAGACATTGGGCCGCTGGCGGATCGTATCCACTTCTCCCATATAAATGGTGCAGTCAAATCCGAACCGGGCCGCCATGGTGGCCGTGGCCACGCCGTGCTGCCCGGCGCCGGTTTCGGCGATGACGCGGGTCTTGCCCATACGTTTGACCAGAAGGCCCTGGCCCATGACATTATTGGCTTTGTGGGCCCCGGTATGGTTCAGATCTTCCCGCTTGACATAGATTTTCGCGCCGCCAAAATATTCCGTCAGGTTTTCGCAGAAGGTCAGGGGCGTAGGGCGGCAGGAATAGGTGGACATCAGATCCACATAGGCTTGCCAGAAAGCCGGATCATTCCTGGCCTCCCGATAGACGTCATTGAGCTGGTCAAAGGTGGCGGTCAGGATTTCGGGCAGAAACGCGCCGCCATAAGGGCCGTAATAACCGGTTTTATCCATTGGTGATATTCCCGATGGTTTGAGAGAAGACATAGCGGTCCGTGCGGCAATAGAACCGGGCGGTCACGCCGTTGGCGGCGCGGTCGAAATGAAGCTGGCGGTCCACCACCAGGATGGGGGTGGTTTCCGTGATCTGGAGCAGGCGGCTCCGGGATGCGTCCGGATACCCGATGCGGAAATTCTGGCGCCCTCCCGACGGACTCAGATAGAATTGTTCGGCCGCGATGCGCGACAGAGAGCGGCCTTCCAGATTCAGCTGGTCAATGCCGGAAAAAAGATCGGCGTCAAGCTGAATTTCTTCCAGGAGCACCGGCTCATTGTCCACCATGGTGAGACGGAGAATTTCATACACCACGCTTCCGGCAGCGGGATGGTCCGTGTCGGGCGGAATACGGTTCCGCCGTACCGGCTCTATAAGCCGGGTCCGTATCGGCAGCTCTTTTTTCTCGAACGAAGAGGTGGTGCCGTCCAGGGAAAAAAGATCAATTTCTTCCGGCGGGGGGCAGACATATGTGCCGGAGCCCCGCCGCCGGATCAGAAACCCCTTGCGAACCAGAACTTCAATGGCCTGGCGGGCCGTGGGACGTCCGATGCCGTGATCCGCCGCCAGGGAAATCTCCGACGGAATGCGGTCCCCCGCCGCGTATTCTCCGGACCGGATGCGGGAGAGCAGCAGATCCGCCAGTTGATGATACAGGGGAACGGGAGAACGATGATTGAGCATGAATCGCGCTTTCCATTGGGCGTTGGGGGCGTTGGGGCAAGGGGATGTATATTTTTTGTGATTTTTGCACTGACATATGGCATGGAGATGTCAAGTTGTCAAGACAATTTTAGCCTTTAAAGAGTTTCGGCTTGCGTTTTCAGGCTGTAGGCAAACAAAATGCTCTGATGGATTCCGCGTATGGCTCACCGATTATTACAGCACACAGCCAATCTGTTTGTTTTCATTTTCGGTGAGTCGGGCGGATGACGCTGCTTCCACGGCTCCTTCCTGGTTCTCGTTCAGCTTTGAAAGCAGAAGACGGGCAGTATCTTCCTTTATTTTTGACTTTCGGACAGAATTCCAGCATGATAATGCTTATTATTCAAATATCATGGCGGCAGGAAGTATCCGTTTTATGACCAGCATCGAAGAAAAATTCAAAAAATCGGTTCACGGCCCGCACAATGCGGCTTTTCAGGCAGCTTTCCAAAAACGGGAGATTGCGGGGGAATTTTTCAGGCATTATTTCCCAAAAGAAATTGTAAAGCAGATGGACTTTCGCACGCTGACGCTTGCGAACCGCACTTATGTCGATGAAGAGATGAAATCAAAGCATTCCGATATCGTCTACAGCGTCAGAATCCGGGGGAAAGGGGAAAATTGACGATGAAAAAACGCAGTTGGAATTTCTGGAACTGATGCTTCGGTACGCTTATCATGCCAGGGATGACGACGGGGAATATATTGAAAAGGGTCTTGATGCCCTGAAGAGTGAAAAGGCGAGGAGATTGGCGATGACGATTGCGGAGAGATTGCGGCAGGAGGGGATGGAAAAAGGCGCGGGCGGTATCATACTGAGTCTGATAAAAAGGCGCTTTGGCAGTACTTCAGCCTTTCTGGAACAGAAACTGATGCGGTCGGACTTTGATATGCTGGATCAGTTCGGCAATTCAATCTTTGATTTCAAAAGCCTGGAGGACGCCGAAAACTGGTGGGACAAGTTTGAAAAACATGGGAATGCGTGATCTGAAAAAATTGTTGATACGTTGATATGCTTGGTTTTACCAATTTTTATGCTTTCACCCAATGGGTGATTGATGAAAGATTGATGATTCGCTGATATTACTGAATGAGAGCCACATTCAAATCAGAGAATCGCTCAACTCAGATAGAATTATCTGCCTACAGGGCGAAAACGCAAGTTCGGCCCTGAACATGCATTTTCATGGGATTGCCCTTCGGCCGCAGCCGTCATCAGAATGACAGGGACGGGGGGGGGGAGGGCGGCCGCAGGGCCGTCAGGCGGAAAAGGAAAATTCCCGCGTAGTGCTGACCCGCATGCCCCGGGATCTCATGGCAGTGATGAAATCCGCGCCCTCGGCCTCGAATCCGGGAACGGGTGAGGTGCAGTCTTCCAGAAGCACCAGTTTCTGCGCATGGCTTTCGCCAAAGGCGTCGGCAATGTCTTCCACCGTGAATTTGAGGCAATGGCTCAGGGCTTCGCCCGCCAGCAGGATCCGGTCCGCCGATTCCAGGGCCTTGATGAGCCGGGTATTGCGCATGGTGCCGGGATCACCGGCATCCGGCACATCCGCCTGGATCGCGCTGTAATGTTCGGTGGTGAAATTGGAGCCCTTGGTCACGTAATCCACCATGGCGGTCTGGTTTTTTTCCCAGTCCAGGAGGGCTCCGGCCAGTACCGGGGCCACGTTATGCCCGGCGGTCCCGATGAGGCAGTGGGGCGGCCAGATGCACAGGGGATAGCGTTTATTGGCCGCCAGCTGCTGCACATAATGGCGCACATGGTCCTGGTACGCAGGCTTGCTGGCCCGCCAGGTTCCGTTTTCCACGTCCGCCTCCGTGATGATGGTGAAGGGTGCCGGAGCTTCCCCAGCCGTATTGGTCCAGAAGACCGGATGGGAGATATCAAAGAAATGATGGGTATCCAGTGTAACATGGATATCAAAAATTGAGGTTTGATTTTTTTTAATGAAACCAGCCAGGCGGATCATGTCCTGATCGGCCCCGGGGACGGCAAGGGCGCCGCCGGGGCGGCAGAAATCTTCCTGGGGATCAATAATCAGGAGATGGTGTTTTTTCACGAGAAGCCCCCTTGTTTTGGTTGAGGCGGAACGGCTGAACCGGGCGGATCGGGATTTCCTGCAGCCGGTAAAAAACGATATTATCCGTCCTCCTGTTCAGATGATGCAGGAAAGGCTGTCCACCATATCTTTCAATTCAGAAGCCTGGGTTGAAAGCTCCTCGCTGGCCGAGGCCACTTCTTCGGATACGCCGGCATTGACCTGAACCACCTTATCGACATCCGATACGCCCGCGTTGACCTGGATGATTCCTTCCGTTTGCTCCCGGCTGGCGGCGGCAATATCCGAGGCCAGCCCGCTTACCCGGTCCACTTCTTCCATGATATCATCCAGGAACTGCCGCACTTCTGCAGCAACCTGCACCCCCTTATCGGATCGCTCCTGGCTGAGGCCGATGCGGCCCGTTGTCTCCCGGGCCGCTTCGGCGGAGCGGCCCGCCAGTTGACGCACCTCCGCCGCCACCACGGAAAAACCGGCGCCCAGTTCTCCGGCCCGGGCTGCCTCAATGGCCGCGTTCAGGGACAAAAGATTGGTCTGAAACGCGATATCATCAATGCTCTTCACGATCACGGCGGTCTGTTCCGCCGCTTCATGGACGGTATTCATGGTCTCCACCATATGAGCGACCCGGTCCCGGGCCTGGTGAACCGCCCGGGTTACCCGTTCGGCCGTCTCGCTGGTGCGTTTCACATTGGCTTCATTGGCCTGGGTCATGGCCGTGACCTGTTCCAGGGCTGCGGCGCTCTCCTCAATGGCCGCCGCCTGGGTGGCGGCCCCGTCGGCAAGAATGGTGCTGGACTGGGATACCTGCCTGGCCGCCTGCTTGAGATTGATCGAGCCTTCTAGGATCTGGTGGATCAGTTTCCGGATCGGCCGCACCACGGCCCGGCTGACCAGGCGCAGGATAATGGTGGAAAACAGGATGGAAATCAATGCAAGCCCGATAATGGAAACCCATGTCGCCGTACGGACCCGGTCTTGCAGCCGAAGCTCGGATTTACGGGTGTCCTGAATGATCTCAAACGCGCCGTGGATTTCGCCTTCCTTCCATCCCTCCATGGCGTCTCCGGTGATATCCGTGCCATCCTCCCGGCCCCAAATTTTTGCGGAATCCGCCGGATTCCCGTGACATTTCAGGCAGGAAGCGCCCAGACGAACGGCCCTGAAATATCGAAGCACATGGGCTTCCGGATCATATTCACTGTATTCCTCCAGCTGATCCTTTTGCATCAGGGCCAGAACCCGGCTTTCCAGCGGTGTGGGCGTATTCAGGGGATTGCGGGGCTTCTCCCCGGGCACCCGGAATGTATAGCCGGCGGCATCCGCAGTGCGGGAAACAGCCTGCATGGACGCGTAAACAGGGATCATGGTTTTCCATTTTTTTTCTTCCCCTGCGGCATGAAATTTTTTCATCTGTTCCACGGTGAAAACACCCATGTCCCAGCGCTCTTCCACTCCAATACGATAGGCCTCGGCCATCAGGCAGATGGCCCGGGCCCGTTCGGTCAGATGGGTGTGATTTTCCTCCTTGAAATCTGTCTGATACAGATACAGCAGGGCCGCCGTCAGAACAGCGGGCGATATAATGCCGAGAAAGATAATCTGGGGTTTCAGGGACCACTGCTGGGAGGCAGCTTTCATGGCCTGCCGGGAGGCGGTCTTCATAAGGCAATCCGTTCAGATGAATTACGCAGGTTTCGATCTTCCGATCAAGTCACGCATAAGGCCGTTTTTTTTGTCATACCATCCCGTTATCTTGATTCTCATCAGGTAAACTGAATCCGGTATTTCAGTATCTCATAAAACCATTTCTCTTTCAATAGACCCCGCGCATAAGCTGATAAAATTTGAAAAGAACAGCGCAATATGCGGATGTCATCATTCCGGCGTCACTTTTCCCCGCAGGATTTTCAGCCTGCCGCGCCGTGTTTTGCGGTCCAGGCGCTTCTGGCGGCTGAATTCGCTCTCTCTGGTGGGTCTTCGGACCTTTGGCGTCACCAGGGCTGACCGAATGAGGGCCTGGAGCCGGGAAAGGGCGTCTTCGCGATTTTTTTCCCGCGAGCGGAAACGCTGGGCCTTGATTACGATGAGGCCGTCCCTGGTCAGCCGCCGGTCCGAAATCTTCTGCATCCGCTGTTTCACCGCATCGGGCAGCGAAGATGCCCGCACATTGAATCGCAGATGTACGGCGGAGGCGACCTTGTTCACATTCTGTCCGCCGGGGCCCCGGGCCCGGACGGCGGAGATCTCGATCTCGTCCGCTGGAATGGATATTGTGGAATTGATGTACAGCATCTGGTTTCCGCCGTTTGTGTTGATTCCCCGGGTGAATAATTCAGATCAGCCTCAGCGCGTATCTCCCAAGCTGTATTTAAAGGACCGCAGGGTGTTGCGCATGAGCATGGCGATTGTCATGGGGCCGACCCCGCCAGGCACCGGGGTGATCCAACCGGCGACCTCTTTCACGGCCTCGAAATCCACGTCTCCCTTCAAAATCGCCACCATTTTGTTCGGATCTTTCCTGCCGGGTTTTTCGCCCACCCGGTTGACGCCCACGTCGATCACGCAGGCGCCGGGTTTGATCCATTCCGGTTTCACCAGATCCGGAACCCCGGCGGCCACCACCAGAATATCGGCCCGGCGGCAGTGGGCCGCCAGATCCCTGGTGCGGGTGTGAACCACGGTCACGGTGGCATTGGCGCCTTTTCCCTTCTGGAAAAGCATATTGGCGATGGGCTTTCCCACGATGTTGGAGCGCCCTACCACCACCACTTCCGCGCCTTCGGTGGGCACTTCGGCCCGGATCAGCATTTCCTGGATGCCGGCCGGGGTGCAGGGCGGATATTTCACTTCGTCCCCGCCGATGAGCAGCCGCCCCGCATTGAGCGGATGGAAGCCGTCCACATCCTTGTCCGGATTCACGGCGTTGAGGATTTTTTTCTCGCTGATGTGCCCGGGCAGGGGAAGCTGGACCAGAATGCCGTGGATATCCGGGTCTTCATTATATTTTTCGATCAGGGCCAGCAGATCCGCTTCGGAAAGATCCGCAGGCTGGCTGTCCTGAATTTCCCTGAAGCCCAGGCGACGGGCGGTCTTGACCTTCAGGGTGACATAAGAAATGGCGGCCGGGTCTTCCCCCACCAGAATGGTCGCCAGCCCCGGCGCCTTGCCGTGGGCGGCCTTCAGATCGGCGACTTCCTGTTCGATTTCCGAGAGAATGGCCTCGCAGATTTCCGTCCCCCTGATCAGTTTGGCGGACATTTCGTTCTCCTTGTTCCAGGTGAATTTCATCAAAAATGACGCCCCTTACGGGCAATTATTTTATAAAAATCATCTTAAAACAGGCCGGAGACCTTTCCCGTGGCCGGATCCACGTCAATGCGGCGGAAGGCCGGATTGGAGCTGGTGCCCGGCATCAGGCTGATGCTTCCGGCGCAGGGACAGAGAAATCTGGCCCCGGAATAGATCAACACGTCCCGGATGGGCAGACGCCAGCCTTTGGGCACGCCCTTTTTCGCGGGATCATGGCTCAGGCTCAGATGGGTTTTCACCATCATGGTGGCGAAATCCGCGTATTGGGGGTCGTCCTCCAGCATTTTCGCTTTGGCCTCGGCTTCGGGCTGCCAGTCCACGCCGTCGGCACCGTAGACTTCCCGCGCAATGACGTCCACCCGGTCCCGCAATTTCATTTCCAGCGGATACAGAAACTGGAACTCGTTTTCGTCGTTGCAGGCGTCGATGACCGCGTCGGCGAATTCCAGGGCCCCTTCGCCGCCCAGTTCCCAGTGGCGGGACTCCGCGCACCGGGCCCCGGCCATCTCGGCGGCCTTGCGGACCGCAGCGCATTCCGCATCGGTGTCTGTTTGGAAGCGATTGATGCAGACCACCGGGTTGACGCCGGATTTCCGGATCACGCCGATCATGTGTACCATGTTTTCGACGCCCTTTTCCACCAGTTCCAGATTCTCTTTGGCGTAGGCTTTGTCCAGCGTTTTTCCGGAAACGACATTGGGGCCGCCGCCGTGCATTTTCAGAGCCCGGATGGTGGTGGTCAGCACGGACGCATGGGGTTTCAGGCCGGAAAACCGGGATTTGACGTTCCAGAACTTCTCGAATCCGATGTCCGCCGCAAAGCCGGATTCCGTGACGTGATAGTCGAAGAGTTTGATCCCGATGCGGTCCGCGATGATGGAGGACTGGCCCACGGCGATATTGGCGAAGGGGCCGGCGTGGACAAGGCAGGGCTGGTATTCGGCGGTGCTCATGAGGGTGGGATTGATGGTGTTGCGCATGAACGCGGCCATGGCATTGCCCACTTCCAGATCCCGGCAGGTCACGGGCTTGCCGCTCTTGTCGAAGGCCACGGTGATGTTGTTGATGCGCTCCTTCAGGTCCGCCAGATCCGTTGCCACGGATAAAATGGCCATGAGTTCGCTGCCCACGGCGATGCCAAACCGGCTCTGCATGGTGAAGCCGTCGTACCGGCCCCCGATGCCGATGATGATGTTGCGCAGGGCCTGGGCGCAGAAATCAATGACCCAGCCGAATTCCACGCGGGTGGGATCAATGTCAAGGCGGCGCATGCCCGTGAGGCGGGCCAGCTGCTCGTCGTTGTAATTGCGCTCGTGCTGCATCCGGGCCGTGAGGGCCACCATGCCCAGGTTATGGGCGTTCATGATGTCGTTGATATCGCCGGTGAGGCCCAGGGAAAATTCCGTCATGGGAATGAGCAGGGAATTGCCGCCTCCGGCCGCCGTTCCCTTCACGTTCATGGTGGGGCCGCCGGAAGGCTGCCGCAGGGCGCCGCCCACGTTAATCCCGCGTTTTCCCAGGCCCTCGATCAGTCCGACCGATGTGGTGCTTTTGCCTTCACCCAGGGGCGTGGGCGTGATGGCGGTCACTTCGATATATTTTCCGTCGGGTCTGTCTTTCAGCCGGTCGATGACCTTGAGGAAATCCACTTTGGCCAGACGGCCCATGGGCAGTATTTCTTCGGGCGTAAGGCCCAGGGTTTCCCGCCATTGCTCCGGCGTGGGCATGTTTTTTTCCGCTTCCGCGGAAATTTGCCAGTCCTTCATCTGCACCGCATCGTACGGCATGACGTCCTTCCTTTTGTATGGGGTGCCGAAGCTGAACACCCAGCATCCCGCTGCTCCGACTGCGGCGGGATGCTGGGTGATAGCCATTTGAACTATGGATTACGTCTGACCTGCCCCGTGAACGTTTATGCTTGATATCGGCGTTCGGAATGGGGCAGGCTATACTTAATCCTTATATTTTTTTAGTCCACGACTCCACGTTTTAACATTTTTCAGAACTTTTTCATATTCTTCCAGGGCATCTTTGACTTTTTAAATCAGACGGCGAGGACAAACGGCAGTATAACAGGCCGCCGCTTGATGGTAAAATTGAAATAATTGCGCAGATCACCCTTGATGCGCGACTGGATGCGGCGGTAGCGGTCAGCAATATCCGGAGGAATATCCTCCACGATTTCCAGAATCACACAGATGGCGTCGTCCAGAAGATGACCGGTTTCGTTTTCAAACACAAAACCCCGCGACGTGATTTCAGGTCCGTAAATGACCACGCCGGTTTCCTCGTCGAATCCGATGGTCACGGCCACGAATCCGTCTTCGGACAGGGCCCGGCGTTCATTGAGAATGCAGCGGCCCACATCGCCGATGCCTTTCCCGTCCACCATGATCCGGCCGGTCCGGGCCTTGCCGCAGATACCGGCTCCGCCAGCATCAAAGGCTACAATATCCCCATTTTCCGCCAGCAGCACATTCTCTTCAGGTATCCCCATCTCTTTTGCCAGACGGGCATGAAGCACCAGATGGCGGTATTCTCCGTGGATGGGCATGAAATACCGGGGCCGGGTCAGGGTCATCATGAGTTTGAGTTCTTCCTGGTACGCATGACCCGAGACATGGACCGGTGCGATCTTGTCATAGACCACGTTGGCCCCCTGGCGGTACAGATTATTGATGATATGGGCAATGGCTTTTTCATTTCCGGGAATGAACCGGGACGAGAGGATCACCGTGTCGCCAGACCGGATCCGGATCTGTTTATGGGTGCCGGATACCATGCGGGCCAATGCCGACATGGGTTCTCCCTGGCTCCCCGTGGTCAGGATAACGATCTGATGCGGCGGCAGTGCGGCAACTGCTTCCAGATCAACACCCACGCTTTCGGGAATGTCCAGATATCCCAGCCTTCCAGCGATTCCGACGGAAACCTCTATGCTGCGTCCGCTGATGGCGATTTTGCGGCCTTTGGAGGCGGCAATATCCACCACCTGCTGCATCCGGTTGATGCTGGAAGCGAACAGGGCAACGATGATGCGTCCCGGAGAGTTGGCGAATATCTGCCGCAGATTACGGGCGATATCCTTTTCCGGAACCGTATAGCCTTCTTTCTCCACATTGGTGGAATCGGACAGAAGGGCCATGACGCCCTCCTCTCCCAGACGGGCAAAAGTGGAAACATCTGTGGCGTGGCCGCCGCCGACGTCGTATCCGATCCGGAAATCACCGGTATGCACCAGATGGCCGTACGGCGTTTTCAGTGCATAGGCCACGCCGTCCACCACCGAATGGCAGACGCGAATCACTTCCAGGGTAAAGGCGCCGAGAGTGAAGGTTGTGCCGGGCCGCACTTCGCGCAGCAGGACGGTATGATGCAGATCATGTTCTTCCAGACGGTGGCGGACCATGCCAATGGTAAATGGTGTGCCGTGGATGGGCACGTTGACTTCCCGGATGAGATAAGGCAGGGCGCCGATATGATCTTCATGGGAATGGGTCAGGAAGATTCCGGTTATGCGGGCCCTGTTCTCCCGGATGAACGTCATTTCCGGGATCACCACGTCCACGCCCAGCATATAATCCTCGGGGAACATCATGCCGGCGTCGATGATGATCATCTCTTCACCGATCTGCACCACCATCATGTTCAGGCCAATCTCGCCCAGACCCCCCAGAGGAATCACCTGTATCATATCCTGTTTTCCCCCGGTTTCCGGGTAATCCGGATTTCGCTGCGGCAGCGTTCGGCTACCGGTATTGTCATCCGGCATTCATTCACACTGGCCCGTTTCCACAGCGGTGGCTGATCCCTGTGGATCAGAAGCCGCTGCATCAATTGATGATCTCCAGTTCCGCCAGAAAAGCGTCGGCCACATCAATGATCCAGTTGCGCTGGGCTTCGGCGGCATATGCGATACAATCACATCGCATGCGTTTTTTCGTGCGCACCAGCAGCTCGCAGCAAAGGCGGTCTTCGGTCAGTTCCACGGAAAAATAAAAGGGAGCGCATTCCTTGTGCGCCTTTTGAAGCGGCGTCAGCAGATCCTCGGGAAGAGGCAGCCAGTACAGGCCGTCCACACCAGAATTGCCGTATCGTTCATCCAGATACCTCTTGAGCTTCCCGTGATCTTCCAATCGTATATCGTCGATAACATATTGTTTCATCGTGGCGCTTTATTTATCACAGCACGCGTTGCGGGGCAAGAAGCGATCAGAAGAAACCACCGCCTTCGGGCCGCCGGCGGAAAGAGATTTCAGAGCTTTATTGACAGAAAGCGCCCTCCATACCATCTCGCGCAGACAATGGTTTTCGGATCGCCGGCATTTATTTTGCATTCATTTATTCCGGCACGCAGATGTCCGGCTCCAGGCCGCTCTTATCACCATTATTCCAGGAGGAAAGAATGAAGGCTCCCAATTCTTTTTCAGACAATACCGGCAAGTTTTTTTCGGTATTTCCGTCTGCCCTGTATGCATTCGCCGCTTTATCGCTTCTTTTCGCAGCCGGCATTGCCGCACCAGCCCCTGCCGCCGATCTGGAGGATTTCTCCTTCCGCCTCAGCCAGTCCAGCGGCAGCACCACATTATGGACCCGTCCGCCCTCCGAAAAAATATTTGAAGACAGCCTGCCACCGGACGACAGCGGGAGCCGCATCCCGGTTTACGCCGCCAAAAACGAATTCGAGCCCTTTGTCGTGGCCGTGCGCACCACCGCTTCGGGCAATAAAACCGTGAGCGTGTCGGGTGTTCCGTCCGGCGTGACGGTCTCGCCGTTTCTGGTGGACACCGTGAATCTGGCCAATGCCACCGACGTGCTGGGCCGGACCGGTCCCTATCCCGATCCCCTGACGCCCTTTTCTTCGGGTGCTTCTCACTATCTGACCGCCAACAAGACCCAAAGTTTCTGGTTTCAGGTCTACGTGTCCGCCGGGGCGAGCGCCGGGGATCACGATTTTTCCGTGGAAATCGGCGGCATTTCCATCCCGGTCCGGCTTCACATCTTTGATTTTGCCCTTCCGGAGCAGCCGAGCGTGAAATCCCAGATGAACCTGGATCACCAGGACATTCTGGAGCGCTACGGCGTCACCGGAACCGGCGACAAGTATTGGAAATACGTGGACAAAATCAAACAGTTCATGATCGACCACCGCCTGACGCCCAAGGCGGCGCTCTGGTCCGGCGGGCTGACCAGCGGCGGGGCACCCTATATCGGCTTTGATTGCGGTGCCAATACTTTCAACGACACCGATGGCATCTGGGGATTTGAAGAACCGGCGGCCCGCTACCTGAACGGAACCGGGCGGATGGTTTCGGGATCCACCCCCCTATTTGATGCGGATTTCAACAACGGCGGCGGTTTTCCCTCCTTTATGGCCCTGACCTTCCGGAATAATGATCCGTCTTCGGAACAGCGGCCGGACTCTTTCTGTTCCATTTCAAGAGGCGGCGCATGGATGAACGCCTCATCCGCCTACAACCAGCGCTGGCGGGAATACATGGGCGCGGTGGAGGATTATCTGCAGGGCCTCGGCCTGCTGGACAAAGCCTATTATTACATGGCCAACGAGCCCCAGAATCAGGCCGATTACGACGTCATCGCCTGGTACGCCAGTCAAATCAAGTCAGAGGCCCCGAACCTGAAGCTCATGGTCTCGGAGCCGCCCCGGCCGGAGATCTACGCCAACGCTGCCTGGTCCGGCGCCAAAATCGACATCTGGCTGCCCGTGCTGAACCAGTTTGATCCGGTGAAGTCCAGGGACCGGGCCGTCAATCACAACGAGGACACCTGGATTTATTTCCTTCACGGCACCCGTCCCCCGTATTTCAATCCGGTCACCATTGATCATCCGGGCGTCGAGGGAAAACTCACCGGCTGGTTTCTGTGGAAATACCGCATCCGGGGCATTGCCTATTATTCCATGAACGACTGGAGCCCCAATCCCTGGACCAGTCCCGCGCAGTACGGCCAGAACGGAAACGCCTTTCTGCTCTATCCGCCGGACAAAAACGGCGGCAACATCACCTATGGTGCCACGGACCACCGCCTGACATCTTCCATCCGCATGGCCATGCTCCGGGACGGGCTGGAGGATTTCGAATATTTCCGGCTGTTGTCCGGCGGCGCCATGCCGGATCACAATGTGACCAACGCGGCTGACGAGCAGGTGAACAAAATCATCACCGGCACCACGGGTTACACGAGGAACGGAGAGTTCCTGTATAATCTGCGGCGCCTCATCGGCCTGAAAATAGAAGGGGGCATCGCCGCCATACCGGACGTGCAGCCGCCCGCCGGGCATCCCAGAGCCGGGGGATTTCCGGGAAATTATTATTACTGCTTTATCACTTTAAAAGCTAACTGTTCCGGAATTTCACTATTTTCATTTTTTTAATAAAATCAGTAGGTTAATATTTAAAAGAGAAAAG
>PDWI01001626.1_pt1 | contig 35147 bp, 21 predicted proteins | sample 1430891 | NCBI WGS metagenome assembly PDWI01 (sample SAMN01162508, study PRJNA174530) | Oral metagenome, whole genome shotgun sequencing project. | biome: Marine environment; feature: Marine mammal; material: Swab sample of the gingival sulcus; isolation source: swab sample of gingival sulcus... | reverse complement strand
AAAACAAAATATAGTATCCTTTTTTATATTCATATCTTTCTAAAATCTTTATGTATCTTTTTTTATAAAAAATAAAAAAATAATTACTGATAAGAAAAGATACAAGTATTGTTATTAATCCTGAAATTCCATCACCTATATATAAGACCGTTGCACGGCACCAATCACAATAAAGTGCTTTAAACAACGTCTAACTGCTTGTTGTTATTACTATTTATATATTTTTATTATCTATGGAAAAGCAAAAGAGATACACAATGGCGGACACTTTAATTTCTGGTCGCCAACGCAAGATAAAAAATCAATTTTTTAATCAGGTAAATGAGATAATAGATTGGCATCCTATAGTAAAGATTATAGAAAGGTTTTACACGAAACGCTTTAGTGCTACCGGACAGCCAGCATATAACGGTTTATTGCTTTTCAAAATCTGTCTTCTTCAGACCTGGTATGGTTTAAGCGACTATGAAGTCGAAGACCGCATTAATGATTCATTAAGTTTTAGCGGTTTTTTAGATATGTCAGTTGAAGATACCGCTCCCGATCACAGCACGATTTCTCGCTTCCGTAGTCTTATGTCTGCCCACAACGTTTATGAACAGTTATTACAGGAGATAAACAGTCAGCTCGATAAGCACCGTATTCTTGTTAAAAGCGGTGTTATAGTCGATGCAAGCGTAGTTCCTACAGAACGTCGTCCCAAAACTAAGCCTGGTTACGAAATTGTCGAAGATCGTTCTGACAAAGAGCCAACAGAAGAAAACAAACAAAAAGAAATAGAAGAGAAAAAATTAAAAACAGTAAAGTTTTTTTCACTATATTTATACCTACCTATCTTATTAGGAAAACATAATTATACGATAAATCGGAAAAGATTACAATCCACCCATACACATATTCTTGATAGCTTTAAGAAATAAAAAAAGACGAGGAAACCCCGTCTTATAAAACATGATTTTCGGTTGATTAGTTACCTGCTGGAGTTGGAGCCGGAACTTCAGCCGGAGCCGCATCTTGTGAAGGATCATAATTTACCTGTTCAGTCGCAGCTTTTTGTTCTTCAGCATTTTGGGATTTGTTGTGCCCCATGATATTTACCACAATTGACAGAACTACTACCAAAGAAGCAATAGTAATCGTAACTTTGTGGAAGAAATGCAAAGAAGCCCTTGCACCCATCATTGAACTCATTTGTCCACCAACACCACCAAAAGCAGAACCAACCATGTCGCCTTTACTTGGTTGTAATAATACAACTCCAATTAGTACTACGGCGAGAATTAATAAGATGACCATTAAAAAAGTAGCCATTTCAATACCTCTATATATTTACAACTATTTCAAAATACGAACTTCAAAATTAATATATTTTTTTTAATCAGCCAAATTTTTTGTATTTTTGTACACATTTTATTGCCACTTTCGTAATAAGTTAAATGAAGATACTTGGAAGATATATACTAAGAAATATGTTTTGGCCGTTGATTTTTGGAGTCGCGACCGTTGTATTTCTATTTCTTATGCAGTTTATGATGCACAATCTGCCGAAGCTCGTGGGTAAGGGATTAGGCTTTGCTGTGATATTGAAGGCTGTTCTGCTTAGTTTGCCGTATATGCTGATATTAGCGGTTCCGATGGGGTTTCTCTTTTCGATGCTGATGGGCTTCGGGTCTATGTCTTCACATCAGGAAATTACTGTGGTTAAATCAAGTGGAATTAGTTTGTTTAGAATGATGAGACCAGTTGTAATGCTTGGTATTGTTTTGACGGGATTTCTGTTCTGGTTTAATAATAACATCCTCCCCGAGACGAACCAACAACAGAAGGTATTGATGAGCGATTTGAAACGCCAAAGACCAACCATGATTTTTGAGAAAGGACAGTTTACCAATGAAATAGACGGCTTTTCAATTCTTACCCAAGATATAGACACTGCTACAAATCGTATGTACGATATTACTATTTATGATTATCGCCGTTCATCGCGTCGTTCCGTTATAAATGCGGATTCAGGTACTATCAAGCTAAGTGATGATTTTAGCAAGTTTATCATTGATTTGGATAATGGAGAACTGCATAACTTTAGTTTGAATGATACCTCTCGCTACCAAAAAATCAATTTTGGAAACTACAAGGTATATCTCAAAGCATACGGGTTCGGCAATGTTCGAAGCTCTGTTGAATCGGTAAGCCGCGGACAGAGAGAGATGAATTTGGGAATGATGTATGATGTAGTACGTAAGGCAGATAGCAATCGAAGCATAGCGATTGCGAAGATAGATGTAGAATTGGAAAAACATCTTGATTTGATTCTACTTGGCAAAATAAAACAGAAAACAGAAGTAGAAAAGCAGGTGAGTGGACAAAATATCCTTGCTGAAGATAGTGCAAAAACTCGGGTAAAAAATAGCACTTTCACAAGACTTGCAAATAAAACCAATCGGAATAATATCAGTAAATCTGAAAATCTGTCGGCACTCCAAGTCCGAAGCCGTGAGGATTTAGCTGCAAAAAGAATCAAATTTCTTTCGTCGAGAATTTCAGGTGATTGCAGTCGTGTAACTCAGTATAGTAGAACTATTCGTATGTATGAGGCTGAAATTCATAAGAAATACGCCATTCCTTTTGCCTGTATGATATTTATACTTGTCGGCTGCCCGTTAGGGATTATGTCGAGAAAAGGCAACTTCGGTTTTGCTGCCGGAATGAGTTTAGTTTTCTATGTGATATACTGGGGGTGCTTAATAACAGGGGAAGATTTTGCGGATAGGGGATTATTAGACCCATGGCTTGGAATGTGGCTGGGGAATATAATCATAAGTTTTCTTGGTATCTTGCTAACAATAAGGGTAAACTATGAATCGTTTAGAGTGTTTGTTCCAAATTTTTTAAGAAATAAATAGATGAGAAGAATAAAAAAAATAAAAAAAATAATTTTATTTATATTGCTAATTAATGCTGTTACTTTATCAGCTAATAAATTGAATTTGACACCGATTATTGAAGAATATAATAAAATTGGATTCGAGGCGGAATTCCAGATTTCCAATTTGATTGATGAGTATAATACCAATGCGGTGCTAATTGATGATGAAAAAACAGAGGAGTATGTTTCATTATTGAACTACGTGTTTTTCGATTATGGGTCAGCTGAAATTCCGGATAGATATAATCAGGATACCTATCCTCAATCTCGTAATTTTAATCCCTTTGCTATGGGACATAATTCTGTTGCTGTTTATCATAATATCTTAAATATTATCGGTCATAGAATGCGTAAAAATCCCGATGCGGTTTTAAATATAATCGGTTGTACAGATGGGGTTAGTGATGAAGAACGTAAGCCGGGACTAGGAATGAGAAGAGCAATCGCCGTGGCGGACTATCTGTCATCAATTTGGTTCGTCGATGACGATAGAATTAATATCGAAGGAAGAGAAGCCCCTGAAAAAGAATCTGTTAATCAGCTTGATTCGCTCAAACGGTTAGAGGAACATCGGCGAGTTGAATTTTATTCAGATAATCCAGCAATACTTGCCCCGTTTCATAATACGAGATACAGGATTTTGCAAAACCAGTTTTATGTGGATATTAAGGATAAGGATTTCGATATTAACTCTTATGATGACAAAGGTTATCTTACTGTTTATAACGATACTACTATCATCGGGGGCGGTTATCTTTTCAAGAAACAGGGGGAACCAATTCGTACTGCTATTCCTGAATATGTTATGCAACATTTTTTAGATTCTAAGAAAATTCAGCTGCAAGTTTCATTAACTAAGAAAGACAGTCCACGTTTACATTCAAAATTATACCCGGTAGCAGTTGAGCGGATTTCTACTGTTGATAATTTGGATAAATCGGAATATAAGCTGTTACTGCTAAATTATGATGATAATAAGGAGATAGTAAATCAGTATATTATTGACAAAAAAGATGATATTGACGAAATTGAGTATTTCACAGCTTATGAAGAGTATGATGTCGCACCAATGTATAACAAATACGAATCTGCTCCCGATGTAGATTACGGTGAAAGTAAAGATACATTATCTGCAGTAAGAATAGAAAGAGCTAAAGTTATAACAGAGAATTTACACAAGTATATTTTAGAAAAATTGGACAAGAAGATAACTCAAAATATTAGTGAATTTTCTAACAAAGAGGGTAGATCTTTTGATAATCAGTTTCCTGAATGCAGATATTATAACAGAGCTACAGAAATAACAATCCGAAAAAAATAGCTACATTGTGAACTAGACCTTTTCAATAGATTAAAGTACACAGGGAAAAGTAAAAATGTTTGAACGCAAGCAAACCAGAAAAATAAAAATTGGAAATATCGCTATCGGTGGAGATGCTCCTGTTACGGTACAGTCAATGACTAAAACGAAAACTGCCGATTTTGAAGCAACTGCCGACCAAATCAATCGCTGTGCCGAAGCAGGCTGTGATATTATGCGTGTTACGGTAAATACACCGTCAGCAGCCGAAGGCTTTGGGGAAATCGTTAAGCGTGTGAGCATACCTGTTGTAGCGGATATTCATTTTAATCATATCTTTGCATTGAAAGCTATTGATGGCGGTGCGTCGAAAATCCGTATCAATCCAGGCAATATTGGTTCGGAAGAACGGATTAAAGAGGTTCTTGATGCTTCCAAATCTGCTAATGTTCCAATCAGAATAGGTGTAAATTCTGGTTCGTTAGAAAAGGAACTTTTACAAAAGTACGGACACCCTACTGCCGAAGCTCTTTTTGAATCGGCTATGCGTCATGTAAATATCTGCAAGAAATATGATTTTGAAAATCTAATCATTGCCGTGAAATCTTCCAATGTGAAATTGATGATTGATGCCTACCGTATGCTTTCCGAAAAAACGGATTTTCCGTTGCATTTGGGGGTTACTGAAGCTGGCAGCAATCGTAAGGGAACAATCAAATCATCTGTAGGTATCGGGGCATTATTAGCTGAAGGTATTGGTGATACAATCAGGGTAAGTCTGACCGACGAGCCTGAACGTGAAGTCGAAACAGGTATCGAAATACTTCGTTCCTTAGATTTGCGACCAAAGGGAATTGAAATTATTTCCTGTCCGACTTGCGGAAGGTTAGATGCCGATATGTTCTCAATCGTAGAGAAAGTCGAGCGTGAATTAACCAAAGTAGATAAGAAATTGACAGTTGCAGTTATGGGCTGTATAGTCAATGGCCCGGGCGAAGCAAAAGAAGCTGATATTGGAGTAGCTTGCGGAAATGGTAAAGGTATTATCTTTATGCAAGGTAATAAAATAATGACTGTTTCCGAAGATAAAATTGCCCCTACCTTACTCGCTATGATTGAAGAAAACTTTTAGAAGGGGAGGGGGGGGATAAAATGTCACTCTCTTCGTTATATAAAGCATAATAAATTAACTTATGAATCGTCCGAATTCTCATTCTTTTAGTATCTCCAAAATATGATATTTAGATTGGTAGGAGAGGTAAAAGAATTTTATAATTATTTTATAATAATATGGAGAGTAACATGAAAAAGATTCTCTTCTCTGTATTGATGGCATTAGTCGTCATCTCTTGCTCGAATCACAAACAAAATAGCAACAGCGTAATAATTAAAGGTGAGGTTTTGTCCGGCGATGCGAAAGATGTGAGGTTTGAATGGATTGTTGATAATCCAATTAGTGGTGTCGGAAAAACATTTATCGCAGAGCTTGATGATAACTCAAAATTTTCCATTGAGATACCATTGAAACGGATAGCCAACGGAAGAATCGCCGTAGGTAATTTTTTCCATGATATTTGTTTACTTCCTGGAGATGATTTTTTTGTAAGTATAGATGGGGATACAATAAAGTATTCCGGGCATGGTGCAGAAAAAAATAATTATTTATATCAAACTGAGATAAATAACCTTGATGATAGAGATTATTATAGTGAATATAATAGATTTAAACTTGCCCCTGTCGATATGTTAGAGTTCCTACACGGGTTTAGACAAAGAAGATTAGATTTTTTAGATACCTATATGGATTCTGTTGAGCTACAAAAAGAGTTTGTCGATTTTTATAAAATAGAGACACAGGTTATTTATGAGGAATTAATTCAGGGGTATCCTGGAAGGTATTCCCGTATGAATAACATACCTTATGATTCTCTTACTCTTCCTGAAGAATTTATAAGACTAAATAACTTTTCGGAATTTGTAGATGATTCAAAAGTAGTAAGTTCGGATTATATCTTTAATCTTCATAATAGATTGTTTGATAAAATCGAAGAAATAAGAAAAGCTGATACTTTAATGGCATGGAAAGATGCTCTTTGGGTAGCACTATTAGATTCATTATCAGGTAAAACTAGAGAATATGTTTTAACTAATTGGATTACAACGGATTTATCACGAGATAATTATGACTCAGTAGCGATTAAAAAGTTTAAAGAGATAGAAAAAGGAGAGTTAGCTCAAGAAACATTTAATTATTTCCTAAGTAAATTTAATGATAAGCAACAGTTGATAGGGAAGCCATTGCATAAAGAATTTGCAGAAACAATACTCAAAGATACTGCAGAGGTAAATTTATCTTTTGGCGAAATGATGGCAAAGTATAAAGGTAAAGTTGTTTATTTAGATTTTTGGGGTATAGGGTGTGGAGCTTGTAGAATGGCTATGCCTTATTCGAAAAAATTAAAAGATAAGTTAAAAGACGAACCGATTGAGTTTGTATATATTTCTGTACATGATATAGGACAAGATAACTGGCAAAAAGCTTTTGATATAACTTATACCGATAAAAATCATTACGTCGTACAAAACGGATACAACTCAAGATTACATAAGTTTATGGAGATACATTGGGTTCCTTGCTATATGATATTTGATAAAGCAGGCAACTTAGTAAGTTTTAATGCAGAAAGACCTACGAAAGATGTTGAACAAAGTGAAAGTAAGTTAGTTAAAATATTGAAGGAATTAGCCGCTGAGTAATCATATTGCGTGCTAAACATAGAGGAGGCTATATGTATAAAAAATGCTCTGTTTGATGAAAGTCAGTAGGACATTTTTTATTTTTTCTTATAGTTGGATTCATTATTACCAAGCATATTCCCTTACTCCGCAATAATCTATCACCTACAATCGTCTAAATTTGGTCATGTTGGAAGGGATTTCGACAAGCTGAACAGGATTATTATTAATTATACATATATTAGTTATGACATCAAGAGAGATTAGACAATCATTTTTGGACTTTTTCAAAGGTAAGCAACATCGTATTGTACCTTCAGCTCCGGTAGTTACCCACGGCGACCCGACGCTGATGTTTATCAATGCAGGTATGAACCAATTTAAAGATGTATTTTTAGGAACGGGAACACGTGATTATAAGCGTGCTGCCGATACTCAAAAATGTATTCGTGTATCAGGTAAGCATAATGATTTGGAAGAGGTTGGAGTAGATACCTACCACCATACTTTTTTTGAAATGCTTGGTAACTGGAGTTTCGGAGATTACTACAAACGTGAAGCTATCGACTGGGCTTGGGAACTACTGACTAAGGTTTGGAAACTCGACCCAAAACGACTTTACGCCACCTGCTATAAAACTGACCACGAAGCATATAAAATGTGGTTGGATTATCTGCCGGAAGAAAGAGTGCTTTATTTCGATGATAAAGATAATTTTTGGGAAATGGGAGAGACTGGCCCTTGCGGCCCTTGTTCTGAAATTCACTATGATAGAACTCCCGATATGTCCGGTGACCAACTTGTGAATATGGATAGCCCTGATGTTATTGAAATTTGGAATCTTGTATTTATCCAATACAACAGAAAAGCTGACGGATCTCTCGAAGATTTGGCATCGAAACACGTTGATACGGGTATGGGATTTGAAAGAATTTGTTCAATTCTTCAAGGAAAAGAATCTAATTATGATACAGATGTGTTCATGCCTCTAATAAACAAATTAGCGGAAATGTCAGGCAAAACTTATAAGTCTGATTTAGATGATCCTGATTCAATAGCAATGCGTGTGATGGCTGATCACGTTCGGACAATATCATTTTCAATTGCAGATGGTGCTATTCCGGGCAACGAAGGCAGAAGTTATGTTCTCCGTCGAATATTGAGAAGAGGGTGCCGTTTTGCACGTAATCTTGGTTTTGAAAAAGCGGTTATGTATAAGTTGGTAGAGGTTTTAGTTGATACTATGGGTGATGTATTTTCTGAACTCAAAGAAAATCAAGACCTTATCACGAGGGTAATCCGTGGCGAAGAGGAATCATTCTTACAGACTTTGGAGCGTGGCTTAGATAAATTTGATGAATTAACTAAGAAAATGAACGGTGATACTCTCGTCGGAAAAGAAGCATTCTTATTGTATGATACATTCGGTTTTCCTCTTGATTTGACTGAACTTATCGCTCGTGAACGCGGAATAAAGGTTGATTTGGAAGGATTTGAAAAGTGCATGACAGAACAAAAAGAGAGAGCAAGAGCAGCAAGAAAATCAACAGTCCAAGAAGTCGAAACATTAGATATTGATTTGAAAACTGAATTTGTAGGTTATTGCGAGACCAAAATCGAATCTTCTGTTAAGTGGTTCAAAGGAAATCAAATTGCATTTGACAAAACTCCTTTCTATGTCGAAAGCGGCGGCCAGGTATCTGATACAGGAATTATTAAAAATGCTGATGCAGAATATGATGTTACAGACGTTAAGAAAATAGGCGATGCTGTAATTCATATTTTAGATAAAGATTTTTCAGGAAAAGAGGGGGATATTTTCACTCTTGCAATTCAAGAAGATAGACGACGTGATATTGTAAAAAATCATAGTGCGACCCACCTTGCTCACGAGGCTCTGAAACGAGTTTTGGGCGATCATATCAAGCAGGCCGGTTCACTTGTTTCTCCTGATGTATTACGTTTTGATTTCAATCATTTTGAAAAAGTAACCGACGAAGAAATTAAGAAAGTCGAAGACTTGGTAAACGCAAAAATCTTGGAAGCTCACGAAGTTAAAACAGAGGTTTTGAGCTTGGAAGAAGCTGGGAAAAATCCGAAAATCAAGATGTTCTTTGGTGATAAATACGGCGATACTGTTCGTGCGGTAACGATGGACGATAACTATTCTATCGAGCTTTGTGGGGGTACTCATGTGAAAAATACAATCGAAATCGGATTGTTCAAAATCAAACATGAAACATCTGTTGCAGCTGGAGTAAGGCGTATTGAAGCGGTAACAGGTACATCTGCTATTGAATATGTAAAGGAATTGCAGGACACAATCAAATCGAAAGATGAGGAAATATCGATCGCAAAAGCTACTACCCGTAAGTTAGAAAAAGAAATTGCAGATTTGAAAAAGCAAATTCTTGAAGCAGAAATGAAAGCAGGTTCTGACGATGTGAAAATGGCAGGTGATATACAGGTAACAGCGAAAAAAATTGATACTGATGATATGGATATTCTACGTGATACGGCTATTTCAATACGTGATAATTTTGGAAACAAAGGTATAGCATTAATCGCAATGACTGACGGCACAAAAGTTCAGCTTGCTTGTTCCGTTACTGATGATTTGACCAAGTCGTATCCAGCAGGTAAATTGGTCGGTTTGGCTGCAAAAGAACTCGGTGGTGGTGGTGGCGGTAAACCCCACTTAGCAACTGCCGGTGGTCGCCAACCGGAGAAACTTGATGAGTTATTAGAGAAATTTGTTGAGATTGTTGCGAATTATGGTTGATTAATAATTTTATAAAAAATGAAAAAAATATTAAAAATCCATTGTCAGTTAAAAAAAAAGCTGTAATTTTGAATTCTCTAAAGTGCTGCCGTAGCTCAGCTGGATAGAGCAACAGCCTTCTAAGCTGTGGGCCACTGGTTCGAATCCAGTCGGCAGTGCAAAATGCCTCCTAAACGGAGGCTTTTTTTTGGAAGCAGAAAAAAGTGTTTAATTTTCTACACATATCTGCAATAAAAAAAGAAACCTAACGTACTTAGGTTTTTTGTTTTTTTAACATATAATGAGTGCTTATGTCCTTAGCTAGTAGGATTGGAAACCTTTTCAGTAGAAAGGAAACAGTAATTCAAGGTGGTGGTGAGAAAGCCATGAGTAAACAAGTAGCGATGGGTAAAATGACTGCCCGCCAAAGAATTCAAACGCTTCTTGATCAAGAATCCTTCCACGAATACGATATGTTCGTAGAGCATAAAGCGAGTGATTTTGGAATGGATAAAAAAACTTTGCCAGGTGATGGTGTAATCACAGGTACAGGTTCAATTTCTAACTATCCTGTATGTATTTTTGCACAGGATTTCACCGTTGCAGGTGGCAGCCTTGGTTTGGCTCATGCTCGTAAAATCACCAAGATTATGGACCACGCAACTAAACTTGGTATCCCTTTAATTGGTATAAATGATTCAGGTGGGGCTCGTATCCAAGAAGGTGTACAAGCCTTAGCTGGATACGGCGAAATATTTTTTAGAAATACACGCTCTTCAGGTGTTATTCCACAAATATCTGTTATCTTAGGCCCTTGTGCTGGAGGTGCGGTTTATTCTCCTGCATTGACAGATTTTGTATTTGTTGTAGATAAGATTTCAAAAATGTTTATCACAGGCCCACAGGTAATCAAAACTGTATTGGGTGAAGATATTTCTCCTGAAGAATTGGGCGGTGCAAAAGTGCACAGCGAAAAAACAGGTAACGCACACTTCTACGCAGAAAGCGAAGAAGAATGTTTCGAGCAAATCAAAAAATTGGTTTCATTTATTCCTTGGAATAACCGCAAAAAACCTGTACGCTTCGAGGCAAAAGAACCTAAAGAACAATATAACCTTGCAACAATTATTCCCGATGTTAGTACTGAACCTTATGATGTACGCGATGTTATTCGTTCTCTCGTAGATGATTCTGACTTCTTTGAAGTTCAAGAGCATTTCGCAGCAAATATCGTAATTGGTTTCGCTCGTGTTGATGGTAAAACAGTAGGTGTCATTGGCAACCAGCCACTTGTATTGGCAGGTGTTTTAGATGTAGATTCTTCGGATAAAGCAGGCCGTTTTATTAGATTCTGCGACTCGTTTAATATTCCATTATTGACATTGGTTGATTTGCCAGGCTATTTACCAGGAGTTGATCAAGAACACTCCGGCGTAATTCGTCACGGTGCAAAAATACTCTACGCATATAGTGAAGCAACTGTTCCAAAAATTACTGTGATTTTAAGAAAGGCGTATGGTGGTGGATATATCGCAATGTGTTCTAAACACCTTGGAGCTGATTTTGTATTCGCATTGCCTACCGCAGAAATCGCTGTTATGGGGCCTGAAGGTGCAGCAAATATTATCTTCAGAAAAGAAATCATGGAAGCAGCAGATGCTGATGCAATGAGAAAAGAAAAAGTCGAAGAATATACTGAAAAATTTGCGAATCCATACAAAGCTGCGTCAGCAGGATATGTGGATTCTGTTATTGCTCCTGACGAAGTTCGTGACCACATTGTTCACGCTCTATACATATCTCACAATAAGAGTGATAATCTCCCCGAGAAAAAACATGGTATCGCACCATTCTAAATTTCGGATAGATTTAAAATTTAAAAAAAATGCCTCGTTTTACGGGGCTTTTTTTATTATAGTATATAAACAAAAAAATGCCCAACACAAAGAGCATCGGGCATTAGATTCAATAAAGTAATCAGTTTACTTTTTGTCTGTTTTTGGCATTGAGTCTGAAATTCTTTGTGCTTCTTCGGTGATTACCTTTTTGAAACTAACTAAGCGTTCTGCGTTTGCACCGGCAACATTAGTTCTATTCACAAAAGCGAATAGAGCGTTTGCAACTCCAGCAGGCATTTCGATAGTGTAAGAATCTTCGTTTTTCAATTCGCCAGAAGCGATTTTTTCAAGGTGGGGTTTGAAAGTATCTTGTACTATCATATAAGCAGGAGCTTCTTTCCCTACCAATTGAATTTCTTGTAATGCTGCAAAGATAACTCTTGTATCAAGCACACTAAAAGTCATTTTGAAATCAGGAACTTTGGGTGCTTCTGCATTTTCCCCTTGAGCCATAGCAAACGAAGTTGCAATAAATAATGCCATAATAGCAATTTTAACAGTTTTCATATTATTAAAAACTCCAATAATATATTAAAAAAAATTATAAATTATATCCAATACTAATTCTGTGCAGCAATGATGCTGAACCATATTGATTAATACCATAATCAATGTCAAATTGTTTCAGTTTAAGACCTACACCCCCTGAAAAACCGTTCAAACCTTTATCCGTAGCAGCGGTTTGAAGCGTTCTGATTTGGTTATCATAACCAATCCGTGCGAAAAAATTCTCGCCAAAGTTAAATTCACCTGCTATTGAGAACGCCTCAAATCTATCGACAAATTCATCATGTTCATCAGCCAAGTGGTGTAGTGAAACAGTCAGTAAAAGTGGCAAACCTTTCAATCTATGTGTCAAACCTAAGCGTACATCTAAAGGTAAGTCACTATCATAACCGTTTAACTGTGATGTTACAAATCCAGCGTGAAGCATGGACAGACCTATTGTTGTGCGGTCATCTTCAAATTTGTAGAGCAAGCCGGCATCTATTGCCATTGCAGTTGATGCTTGGTTGTCAAGTCCTACATAGATGAATTTTGCAGACGCACCCCAGTAAAAATTTGTGTCAATTTTATTACCGTAAGTTATTGCAAAATTGAAGTTATTTGCACCGAAAGTTCCGCCCATCAAATTTCCATAAGCATCGGCTTGGTCGAACTGCCCATAGTCGGTGTAAGTAGTAGAAACTCCAAAATATCCCCAACGTTCGCTTACTGGAAGTTTATAAGCTGCTAAACCTGAATTGATGTCAAGAACGTGCTTGATAAAAGTAAGCTCCAAGTTTTGATTTTCAACTGTGGCGATAGTTGCGGGATTGAAAAATACAGATTCGAGATCACCTGTAACAGCGGTCATGTTATTAGCCAAAGCTCCAGAGCGTGCCCCCGAAACGTAGCGTAAAAAATTATATGGTGTTTGGTTTGCTTCTGAAGCGATTGTTGTCGCTAACAAAATTGCTAATACCAAAACAATGTATTTCTTCATATTATCGTATATAAATACAAAACAAATCTAACGTTTGTAATACGTATAGGTTGTTGGAATGTTTTAAAATGGTTAAAATCACTTGCTAAATCATTTTGATTTCTCCATCTCACGCATTATATTAACAGTTCGAACAGAAACACGTGTAACACGCATAATCAAATCAATTACTTTTTCTTTGTAATCGGAGAATTTGAATTTTTTGGGGAGAAAAGTTAGAAAGCTATCAAACTCTATATCCCCAATTAATTTCAAAGATAAAATAACTTTTTATACCCGATTATGGTTTAGCCAGTAAACCATGAATGATAATAGTTAATGAAAAGAATAATTTTCAAATATTTTAATTAGATTACTATAATCCCCATTCTGAAACAAATCATTATACTTATAATATTCTACTTCTTGCTTATCAAGTATTATTAGTTCAGGGGTATTCGTAATAGGGGTATGATTGTATTTAGATTCTATAAAAGAAAAAATACCATTTTCACTGTCGAAATAAATATCTTGCATTCCAATTTTAAAATAATTTTTAATTTGCTGTTGGACTATTTTCCTTGACATAAAGCTATTTTGATTATTATACTTTACTATTACAGCTACGTTTTTAACATCATATTTATCCAAACAATCAACTATTTTTTTCATACATGCGGAGCAGTGTGGAGTATCGTATAGAATAATAATATCATACTTACTACATTCAGAAATCAAATGTTTTGAATCGTCTAAATTAGTCACAAAAATATTTTGTGAAAATATATTGGTAATGAGTAAACAAATAATATAACTAATCATTTTTCAGCTTGTAAATATAAATTGACATTTTCATATCATTATTCATATAGTATTTCCTCTTCATTTTCTCACACTCGTCTTCCTCTTTGTTATCTAATTCTTCTATTTTAAATGGATTATAATTGCTCACTATAAGATAGTTATTAAGTATAATTGATGAACACCAAATAGACAATTTTTCAGGCAAAAAATGACTTACATTTTCAAAATCAGATGTATGAATATTGCTATGCAACAGACTAAAATTGTATGATGCTGTATCTTTCTTCCAGACATCTAACAGGCATTCATATCCATTATCTCCTTCTCTATGTTTGCTCCATAGAACATAAAGATATGGGCTTTGATATGAAATTTTGCTAATTAAACTTGAAACATTCTCAATTTTATCTGAGTATTTCCATACCTTATTCATGTTATACGATTTCACAGCCTTTGCTGCTTTCTTTAACAGCTTTTGCTCTTCTTTAGGATTAGGATAATAATCCCACAATTCGGGAGTATGTTTTATTGTGAATATATTTTCATGGGTATTATCATATATTTCAATATTATACCGAATTGGGTCAGCAATAAAATGAATATTAGATTTGTCTGTGTAAATGTCATAAGTATATCTTGGCTTACTGGTGTAAAAAACAAAACCAAAAGGGTCTTTGAAAAAATAAGTATCGGACATATTATTTTCAAAAATTGAGTATTTAGCATAGCAAGTAAAAGATTTCTTTTTTCGTAAAAGACTTGAGGAAATTTCAGCAGAATATAGATATACAATACCATCATCAATTTTTAAATATCCTGGTATGAAATCAAGGGTTATACTCTGAATAAGTTTATTATTATTTTTTCTATCAAAAATATAAAGTTTGTATGAGTCTGCAAATACTATAAAATTATTGTTACATGTAAATGCCATAATATCTAAATTTTGTCCTTTAATCTGTACAGGAAATTCTAAAAATATAGTATTGTCGGAAATAATATTAATTAGTTCCACAAGTACAGTATTATTATCAGTCATAACAGCTTTGGGCTTGCATAATGTTATTTCATTATCACAAGCAGCTATAAACGCTTCATATATGGAGTAAGATAAACCATCATCAATTATTGTTTGTTTTAGAAATTCTGCATTCGGAAATATTACATGATTTATAGATTGAGACCAGGCCGAAGATTGAATTATGATCACCAGTATTATATATGTTAGCTTTTTCATAAAACTTCCACTATATTATTATTTTTTTATTATTTGAAAATATTGTACAAATGTATTTAATTGTGGTAAGTTTTTTTTGTTTGATAGAGTTCTATTTTAGTCCAATCGAATATTTATTCAACTGGACGTAAGCTAAATTGGAGCTATCTTTTGACTATATCGCTTATGTATCCACTTCATAATATCATTACCTCAATACAAAATTAACGTCGAATATCTATGTCTTTTATTGTAAAAAAACAAAATTTTAATTTTATTCTTTATACAATGATTGTGCTATATCTTTTGAGTGTCGCTCATCTCAAATAAATCAGTTTTGCCTAAAATTTAATAAATCACACATTACGTTGGGATTTTTTCTTATTTTTGTATTTTAATTTAATGTATATTTCAGGGAAAGAATGAGCGAACAAGCCTTTACGCCGAAAGAGTCTGAAGGATTCGTAACGGCAAATCCGGAAGGAGGATTGACTCCCAGACAAATCGTAGCCGAGCTACACAAATATATTATCGGGCAGGACGATGCAAAAAAAGCAGTCGCTATCGCCCTTAGAAACAGATGGCGTCGTCAAAATGTAACTGCTGAAATACGTGATGAAATTATGCCAAATAATATCATCATGATCGGCCCTACCGGCGTTGGTAAAACAGAAATCGCTAGAAGACTATCAAGATTGGCAAAGGCCCCTTTTGTCAAAGTTGAAGCAACTAAATTTACAGAAGTAGGGTATGTCGGACGTGATGTCGAATCAATGATTAGAGATTTGATTGAGCGGTCTGTAAAAATAGTAAAAGACGAACAGACAGAATTGAAAAAAGCACAGGCACGAAAAGCTGCAGAGGATAAGGTAATCGACATCTTGGTGCCTCCAGTAAAAAATGATGATAGTGATGATGCTCCTGAAGATAACCACGAAACTCGTGAAAAATTCAGGAAAATGTTGCAAAACGGCGTACTAAACGAGCGAGAAATTGAATTAGATGTGGAAGTAAATCAAGTCCAGTCAATGCACATTATGGGTCCAATGGGTATGGATGAAATGGGCATTAATCTTCAAGATATGATTGGTAGCATTATGCCAAAAAAATCTAAGAAGAAAAAAATGAAAGTCGAAGATGCTATTGTTTTAATCGAGAAAGAAGAAGCAGAAAAGCTGATAGATATGGATGCTGTAGTACAAGAAGCTTTGACAAGAGCTCAAACAGGTGGTGTCGTATTTATTGACGAGATTGATAAGGTAGCAGGAACTAAATCCTCGGGGCCTGATGTATCGCGTGAGGGCGTTCAGAGAGATTTACTTCCGATTGTAGAAGGCTGTACTGTAAATACCAAATACGGACCTGTTTCTACAAACCACATTCTTTTTATTGCATCTGGTGCATTCCATGTTTCCAAACCATCGGATTTGGTGCCTGAATTGCAAGGACGTTTTCCTATTCGTGTTGAATTAAACAGTTTGACGAAAGATGATTTTGTGAAGATTTTAACCCAACCGAAAAATGCTCTTATCAAGCAATATAAGGCCTTGATGAAAGTGGAAGATATTGAATTGAAATTTGATGATACAGCAATCGAAGAAATTGCTGAAATAGCTGCTCAAGTAAACGAAGAAGTAACAAATATCGGTGCTCGCCGATTACATACAATTTTGACTACACTTTTAGATGATATACTATTTAACTCTCCCGATAATATTGACGGAAAAGAAGTTGTTATCACAAAAGAAAAAGTCAATGATACACTAAAAGATATTGTACATAATGCGGATTTAAGTCAATTTATTTTATAAAAAGGGATTATTATGAATTTAGATTTCAAACTAAATGAAGACCAGCAAATGCTTCGTGATATGGTTCGCGATTTTGCAACTAATGAACTAAAACCTATCGCTGTAGAAATCGACGAAAAAGAAGAAATTCCTCGTCATATTATCGACAAAGTAGGTGAATTAGGTATCTTAGGTGCTCCTTTTTCTGAAGAATATGGTGGTTCAGGATTCGGAGAAGTCGGATATTGCTTAATTCAGGAAGAAATCGGCCGTGCTTGTCTTTCTACGGCTACTTTCATCGGTGCTCATGTATCTATTGGTACTAACGCACTTTATCTTGGTGGTAGCGAAGAGTTAAAACAAAAATATATGCCTGCTTTGGCATCCGGGGAAAAAATTGCCGCCTTCGGTTTGACTGAAACAAATGCGGGCTCCGATTCGTTCAACGTATCTGTAAAAGCTGAAAGAGATGGTGATGATTTCATCTTGAACGGGGAAAAGTTATGGATTACAAATGGTCCATTTGCAGATGTTATTTCTGTTTTTGCACGTACAAAAAAAGGTATCACAGCATTTGTAGTTGAATCAGATATGGAAGGTTTTTCCGCAGGCCCTGCAGAGAAAAAAATGGGTATTCGTGGTTCAAAAACTTCAGCATTATTTTTTGATAATGTACGTGTTCCTGCTTCCAATATGATTGGAAAAGAAGGTCGTGGTTTCTTGGTGGCGATGAATACTCTTGACGCAGGTCGTTTGGGACTTGGTGCTGCTTGCTTGGGTTGTATGAAAGAACTTTTGGAAATGTCAGTCGATTATGCAAAACAGAGAAAACAATTCGACGAACCAATCGCTAACTTCCAAGCTGTACAAATGATGCTTGCTGATATGGCTTCACATATCTATGTTTCTGAATCAATCATCTATCGTACCGCTGCTCTCTATGATTCTAAGGAATTGGAATCAAAACAGTCCGCAATGGTTAAATTATACTGTTCAGAAGCATTGGATAAAGTGGTGGACTTAGCTATGCAAGTACACGGTGGTATGGGATACAGCAGGGAATTATCTATTGAAAGATTCTATCGTGATTCCCGTATTAACAGAATTTTTGAAGGTACTACCGAAGTTCAAAAATTACTTATCGCAAGAGATGTAATCAAGAAAAAAGGAAAAATGTAACCAATATTATCGAATAAAATAGGTTAATTAAAATTTTTAAGATGTGCCATAACTTGTAGGGGTGGCACATCTTTTTTTGTTCTACAATTAAATAAAAAAGCCCCAGCAAATGGAGCTAAAATATTGAGTTTATACGTTAATTTTTTAATGATATTTTTTCTTAATTTTTTTCTTAATGTATAAGCAGAATCTTTTTTCTGATGATTGAATCTTTTTTCTGTAGGGTTATGAAGTAAACCCCATTGCTATAATTTTCGAGGCTAATATTAGCCGAACCGTTTATTTCTCTGCGTATAATTTTTTGTCCGGTATAGTCAAAAATTGTCAGTTCATTTCCATATTCCATGTTCTCAATCTTCAACTGTCCGTTAGCCAACATGATTGATTGTTCATCTTCATCTTCGACAGAGTTCATAATTAACTGTTCGATTGGAAATATGCTTCCATTGTTGTTAATAGCCTGCAAACCGTCTAATGATATTTCAGGAAGATTGGAGTATTCACCCTCAATCACGAGATAGCCCGCTATACCCTCTGTTTCAAGAATTCGATTGCCGTTGTGAGAGATTAGAAATTCAGCGGATTTTTCTTCATTTGAGACTTTAGAAAGTATTACAGGATTTTCCCCGAAGAAGTCTCCGGCTTCAATACCTTTTATTTTTCCGTATGTTTCGTTCAGCTTAACTTTTCCGCAAAATGCGATAAATTCTTTATCCGAAGTTACTTTGATTGGTATTCTTGTATCGCCTTCTTTAGCTATCCCTTTAGCATCGCACATTCCCCGAATAGGTTGAGTTGGCAAGATTGATGTCGTGCCTTGGCTATGGGTTTTGTGCATATTTGCCGAAACAATCAGCTCGTCAGCCATCGTTATATCTCCATTTCCATCGCAGTCTGCAAATGTTACCATTGCACTATCCCATCTGAGAGCAGGTTGGGAATACCATTGTACAGAAGGTGTTTCACGCTTGAAACTGCGGAAATTTTTTGTTAATGCCCCCGTTCCGTTATGGCGATAAACTACCAGATAATCACGGGAATCTACAATTCCGTTATTATCTGCATCTCCGGGGTGAACATTCACATAACCGTGAATTTTATAATTTACTTTTTTCTTTGGGAATTGAATCGTTACTGTTCCCGTATCGGTGATAATATCCGCACCAGGCTGTAGAAAATTAAATTCGGCATAAAGCTCGCTGACAACATAATCAGGAGCTGAAGGAGCTACGACGAATTCTAAATAAACTGCTATCGGTTCATCAATCGCTCGTTCCCAAGGTTTATCACCTGATCCAGCACCAACGATTACTGTTCCCATATCACCGCCCATTTCATAATGGTTTACAGAAACATTTTTTAAATCTCTGACTTCGTAACCGGAAAACTTGATGTAGTTTGATTGATTATATTCTAATTCAAAGGAAACACCGTTGCAGTTCATTGTATTTTCGGCGATTACATTAATTCCAAATTTCTTTGTTGCCGTGATAAATCCAGCACGAATAGAATCAACGTCTGTACGCTGAACCTTTAAATGCCGAGAATTATTTTCGGCAAATAATTGTCCTGAAAATAGGACAAATAACGCAATTATCAATATTCTTTTTGCCATGGCCATATTTAACCAAAAAATAAACAAAACTTACCCCGTAGGGTAAAGTACAATCCTTGTGCCATTAGCATCTTAAAATAATGTTTTGTTCTGTTCGATGAAAATAAGTAGGGCTAAATTTGTGTTATTATGCATTAAAAAAACTTCTTTAAAATAAGTTTATATTTTTAGCGTTGTAAGAAATTTATTTTAATATCTCTTGGATAAGAGTTAATGGAATATTCAACATCTGCAATTTTAACTGCGTTTTTATTGACACTAATAGCGGGGTTATCGACGGGGATTGGTTCGCTGATAGCACTGCTAAAAAAAGATTTTAGCAAAAACTGGCTTATTATCGCACTTGGTTTTTCAGCCGGTGTTATGATTTATGTATCATTCGTTGAAATACTTCATGCTTCTCGTGAACTCTTTTCGACCGTTTACGGATCCAATGTTTCAGCATGGTATCAATTAGCCTCATTCTTTGCCGGTATTATATTAATCATGATTATAGATAAGTTTGTGCCTGACTTTGAAAACCCTCACGAACCGCATTTTGAATTGAGTGATTATGACCATGAACATCGGAAGGATATGAGCAAGTTAAAAAAGATGGGAATATTGACTGCATTGGCCATCGGAATTCATAATTTTCCAGAAGGAATGGCGGTGTTTTCATCAGCTTTGATTAATCCTAAAATTGGTATATCTATCGCTGTTGCAATTGCACTACATAATATTCCTGAGGGTATAGCCGTCTCTGTACCAATATATTATGCCACAGGAAGTAAAAAGAAGGCGTTTTGGCTTTCGTTCCTTTCCGGTTTGGCGGAACCGATTGGTGCGGTTATCGGTTTCTTACTGATAAGCAGTTTCTTATCAGATGATATGTTAGGTTGGGTATTGGGTATGACCGCAGGTATTATGGTGTTTATTTCGATAGATGAACTAATGCCTACTTCCCAAAAATATGATACAGGTCATAAGGCAATATATAGCCTGCTTGCTGGAATGGCTGTTATGGGAATTAGTTTAGCTTTGCTTGGTGGTAACTGTGGTCATTAGGAAATATAGGCTTCCTGAGTTTGCCAACTAAATAATTTATAATTTTAAAGAGGAAGATGATATGAAACCAAGTTATGGATATTATGCTGTTGCAGGGAATCCAATTTCCCACAGCTTGAGCCCTAATTTATTTAACACACTTTTTCAAGACTCTGGAACGTCAGCTTATTACACTCGTTTATTAGCTATGGATGCAGATGATGCTTTGGATACGGCTAAATCTTTTGGTATCAGAGGTATGAATGTAACTGCTCCTCTGAAAGAAGATATGTTTCGCCGAATTGGGGGAGCTGACGATATTGCTAAGGATATTGGGGCAATCAATGTGGTTTCTTATATGGCAGGAATTCCGTTTGGATATAATACGGATTGTAAAGGAGTTATCGCAACTTTTGAAGATTTACACATTGATCTTTCCAAAAGAGAAGTATTGATTTTAGGTGCAGGTGGTGCTGCTCGTGCAGCGGTTAAAGGGTTGGTAGAGTTTACGAAATCTATTAGAGTGCTTAACCGTACTGTTGAAAAAGCTGAAAAAATTGCAAACCAATATGATATTCAATTTGATAGTCTTGATAGATATCAGGATTATATTGGTAATGTTGATATTATTATTTCAACACTACCTGATAATGTTAGTTTGGATTTAAAGGGGGTTGATAAATATGCGATATTCGTAGATGCAAATTATCATAAACCTAATAATCTCAAACATGCGAATTATATATCCGGAGAGCATTGGCTGATTAATCAAGCTATTTTAGCTTATGATATGTTCACATGGTACACTCCTGAAAAACAAGATGTTATTCAGGCATTGCACCAACCACGCAAAGAATTTAACAATATTATTTTGGTAGGATTTTCGGGTGCGGGCAAATCTTATATTGGTAAAAAAATAGCCGATGCTCTTGGTATGGACTTCCTTGATACTGACGAAGAGGTAGAAAAATACAGAGGAATGAGCGTAAACGAGATTTTCGAAAAACTCAGCGAATACGAATTTAGAAATAATGAATTAGAAATTCTAAAACGTATGGAGAGCTGTACAAATACTGTCATTGCTACAGGTGGTGGTGCAGTAGAATTTGAATCAACAAGACAGCAGATGCAACAAAATGGATTTGTAGTCTATCTGTTTTCGCCTTATGATGTGTCCTTGAAGCGTGCGGATTCATCAAACAGACCTAAACTTCGTGAACCTGAAGAAGAAATTCTAAAGCTATACGAAAAGCGTAAGAAACTATATTATATCACATCTGATTTGATGATTAATACTAATCATTCGGTAGATAAAATTGTGAATGCACTAACAGATGATCTTAAACGGACCATATCAATCAAATAAGCAAGAGATAAGCCTACCCTATTCAAAAAGTGAATTAGTTAGGTTTATCATTGCAAGCTGTCTTACAGGAAGCTCTGATATTCCGCAAGATTATTTAATCAATGAAGATGCTGTTTCAGCTTTGAGAGTCGGGAAGCAGCTTTTTTCATTAATTAATGGTGAAGATGTCGCTGAAATTCATTGCGGAGAATCTGGTCTATGCTTGAACATAGCTGCTTTTGTTAGCTCTACCACAGATAAAAAAATAAAATTGACAGGCGAGAAAACGCTTTTGAAAAGGGATATAAGTCCATTGCTTTCAGCTTTAAAAGAGTGCGGAATAGAATGTGAAGGTGAAGGGAATAATCTGCCTCTGACTATTGGGAAAATTAGCGAAGGAAATATTGTTTTAGATTGTTCACGTAGTACACAACCAATTACGGGAATACTGTTTGCTACACCATTTTTCTCAAATGAAAAAATAATCGATGTACAAACTCTTAAAGATGATGCTGGATATATTGATATGACTATTGATATTATGAAATACTTTGGTTTATACCCTAAAGCTAAAATCATTCCATTTGATACGATTGGCAAAAAGATTGGAGTAGCTGAAAATTTTACAGTTTCCACAGATGCAACCCACGGAACAAATTTTTCTGTTCTTGGTGCATTGCTCGGTGAAGTTACTTTTTCTGAAAAGCAGGGTACCCTAAAAATTCAAGGCAAAACAGATGAGTTTCTATCAAAGATTTTGAGGAAAGTCGGAGCGATGGTTACAATGAAAAACGGAAGAATCCGCCACGTTACAAAGGGAGAACTCAAACCTTTTGAAGCTGATATTTCTTCATTCCCCGATTTGTTCCCTCCATTGGTAGCTCTGGCCTGTAACATTAAGGGAAATAGTATTATTCGTGGTATCGGCAGATTGAAATACAAGGAATCAAATAGGGCTGAAGTTATCATGGAAGAGTTCTCGAAAATCGGAGCTGATATTTCGATTGATTGGGATAATGATTGTGTTAGTGTTTGCGGTGCAACAATCCAACAGAACCCGTATCCCAAATTTATTATTGATTCTCATGGAGACCATAGAATTGCTATGGCCGCTGCTCTGTTGCCGTCAATTTCGGATATTCAAATTGAGATTTTGAATTCGGAATGTGTTGCAAAAACTTATCCCGAATATTTTGATGTGATTGGGAATTTTATACGTAGTTAGCATTAGCTCATACTATGCAGTAGAATTAGGGTTTTCTGCGAAGTGTATAATCATTCAAAATATAGAAAATGACATATCTAAAAATAAGGAAAAATCCTGAACGTCCAAAGAGAGCAGTTTTATTTGCAACATCGTAGATTTTTCGGCGTATTATTTCCTGTGAATTAGGTGTTGTTAGCAGAAAAAATAGTAATTTTGCAGTTTGTATGAATACTATATATTTGGAGTTTTATTGAAAATTAACTACTTTGTTGATTTTGTTATAGAGAAAAATCAGGAACACGGCTTTTGAATGTACTCAAATAGGGGTATCAGAGCCGAAGGTTTTTTGTGTGCTATATGGCATGGTGATTGATTAAAATGTATTTGTCTTAGTTTTACAGTAGTTATATTTTGAGAGACAATAGAGTAAAAGTAGTTTTCATAGGCTTAGCCTTCTTGTTTTTGCCGTTCTTGGCAGAGGCATCTGTATTCAGTCTGCTTGAGATGAATAAGTATCACGAGCAGTACTACGCTAACCAGTTTGAAAATCCCGCAAAGAGTACGAAAGTTTTTCAGGCGTATTATACATATTTTACGCTCTCAACTCCTATTGTAAATCGGGGGCATTGGAATCTTCCCGAAATTTTGAGAGTGGCTTTGTCTATGGGAGTGTTTAATCCTGTTATCGAAATAGGAGAAGTAGCAGAGTCAAGTTATGTAGATTTTGCACAGCTCCAAACTATAGATTCAACAACCAATAATCCTACCTTGAAGATTAATCCGGTGTCTGTGGATACTACGAACAAGTCTATACCTGTCGATACGACCAAAAAAGATTCTACAAATGTTACAAAATCGGACTCTACTGCAAGCAATGTAAATATAAATTTTAATCCTAAAACTGAAACAGAAAAGCAAGATTCAATAAGAAAAGCGAAATTAGCCGCAAAGCAAAAGGCTATTGAAGATAGCCAGAAGAAGACAGAAAAAAAAGAAGAAGTAAACTATGCTGATTCCGCCGATATTGTTACTCCGCATAATATAAAAATACCAATCGTTTTAGAGCAGACCGGGGAATTTCAAAATAAATGGACTATGCTGAAACGCCCTATTCTGATGCGAGACCCGTATTACATTCACGAGTTTGGGGCAGAGGATATAGAAAACCCTGCTGATTTCAGTAACGATATTGAAACAGATTCAAATTTTAGAACATACTCCTCTCAAGAAAAATATCAAGATGTAGATATTGCTCCTTCCTATAGCTTATCACTCAATCAATATTTAGAATATAGAAAAAATCAAATTAGAGATGATATCTATGATTCGCTTATAACTCGGTTTGATGCACAAAAAGCTCTGTCACGAAAAGATATTAATAGCCTTTTAGATGCTGTTTCGGGTATGACTATTCCTGTTCCACCGTCGCCGATTACTTCGATTTTCGGAAAGCCAGAGGTAAATATCAATGTTCGTGGTGATGTAAATATCAAGTTAGGTCTTAGATATAATTCGCAGAATCTTGGTACGACTTCACAGTTCGGTCAAAGCCAATGGTCGCCGATGTTTGAGCAAGATGTAAACTTAGATGTAGGTGCTTCAATCGGTGATAAGTTCAAATTTAATACAAACTGGAATACTCGTCGTGTATTCGATTATGATAATACTTTCAAAATTGGTTTTGAGGGTGAAGACGATGATATTATCAAACTTGTTGAAGTTGGTAATGTTTCGCTACCATTGACTACTTCTTTGATTAACGGTGGTGAAGCATTATTTGGTGTACGTGCTGATTTCCAATTTGGTCCATTATACTTGAAAACTTTATTTTCACAAAGAAGAGGACAGAGAAAGTTTGTTGATGTTACCGGTGGTGCAAGTAAGCAGTATTTCTCTTTGAGAGCGTATGATTATGCGAAAAACCACTTCTTCTTGGATAGTGTTTATAAACCTATTTATGATGAATACTTCGAGCATTCAACTCCGATTATTCCTAAATCAAGTGCAAAGACGCGTATATCAAAAATCGAGGTATATCAATCAACGAGCGATGTAACCGACTATGTAACACGCTCTGCTAATGCTATTGCTTATGCGGATTTGGAACCGATTAATTACGGAGAAGTATATGGTAAAGAAACGAAGCAGTCGCAAGTAGTCGAAGGCTATATCGAGAAAGCAAACTTTATGCTAATGGACTCTACTCAGTACCGTGTCGATCGTAACTTGGGTACAGTCCACATCAAAAATATGCACCAAGATAGATTCTATGCCGTAGCCTACTCTATTGAAAATGAAGTTGATGCTCCTGAAGATGATAAATTCTATGGTACATTTTCATCGTCTATTAGTAAAGAAGATACAATGATTTTGAAATTGATTTATCGTCCGAACTTACAGCCACAGTTCAAAACTCTGTGGGATAGACAGATGAAGAATATATATCAAATCAATGCTTCTAATATCAATACTGCTGATACAAAAATTGGCCTTTGGTATATCCGCCAAACCAATGACTCTGTCGATGTTTTGGAAGGTGTACCGGATAAATTGGTAACAATATTTGGGGTCGATCAAGTAAATAACGGAACTGGTGCTGCTCCGCCCGATGGTATTTTCGATTTGACAGGGGCTTATTTCGATTCGTATTATGGTGAAATAACTTTCCCTCATACGGAACCGTTTGGCGATGGTTTGAGAGAATACTTTGCTCGTGATGATATTGGAAACCCTGGTCTTGCATTAGAATATGTTTTTGATGATGTCTATGATACAACATATACCGCCGCTGCTCGGAATACAGAAAAGGATAGGTTTAGAATATCTGGTGAAGTAGCCGGTACTTCGTCGAATGTGATTTCTCTGAATGATTTTAACCTTGCTCCGAACTCTATCAAAGTTACTTTGGACGGGGTAGAGCTACGAGAGTATCAGGATTATGTAGTGGATTATTTCTCTGGTCGTATTACCATTAGAAATAGAAGAGCTCTACTTCCAAATGCGAACTTAAGAATTGAATACGAAAAACAAGATATATTTAATATTTCTACGAAAACTCTTGCCGGTATCCGTGCCGACTACCAGTTTTTGAAAACACGTAATGCCAAAGGTAATGTTGGTGCAACTGTGATGCACTATGATCAATCAGCAGTTATTGATCGTGTAACGCTTGGTGAAGAACCTGTTTCTAATACAATGATTGGTTTCGATGCAGGTTTGACTTATGATATGCCTTGGATTACTAAAGCGGTTGATGCCCTACCTTTCTATGATACAAAAGCGGAATCATCTGTGAATTTGAAAGGGGAATGGGCGGTGATGCTTCCTACGCCAAATAAAAGGCGTTCAGAAATCACATCGGACGAATATGCTCCTGTGGTTTATATTGATAACTTCGAGGGAGCTCAAAGATATATTTCTCTTGGATTGAACCCGGGACAATGGTCTCATGCTTCGCAGCCTGTTGACCCTCGTTACTGGGCGAATGATTCTATTGCATCGACTTTCCGTGCGAAGTCAATGTGGTGGCAATATTTCTTGGCGAAAGTTGATATTCAGGAAGTGTATCCAAATAATAAATCATATATGGCCGGTAATCAAAAATTGACACCATTGCATATTGATTTTGACCCTACTCAAAGGGGGATTTACAACAAAAATACAGAATTCCTTGATTCTCTCAACCCGAATTATGACGGTATTCCTTTTTGTAGAAAAGGGGATAATGGGGAAAGAGTATGGTCTGGTATGATGCGTTTGTTCTCATCATTCAACACCAACTTTGATGATGAAAATATTGAATATATTGAAATTATGATGAATATCGACCACTGGTCTTCGGGATATGGTGAAGATGAAAAGACAAGAATGTTTATTGATATTGGGCAAATCAGCGAGGACGTAATCCCTAATAGAACGGCCGATACTGAGGACGGTTCTACTGAAGCTAATCCTACGCCTAACGGTATTATTGATAAGGGTGAAGATACAGGTTATGATAGATTGACTTCCGAAGAAGAACGCGAAGTATATCCATTTCCACTTAATTTGGAGAAAGATCCTGCACGCGATGATTATTCATTTAATTTTTCTAAAGATGTTGAAAATCAGGAGATGAGAGATTTTCTCTTCTATAATAATATTGAGGGTAATGCCAGTCTGTCTGAATCCGGTCAGTTTCCCGATCAGGAAATGCTTAATAGAAATAACGGTATGAATATAGTTGAGTCTAACAGTTACTTTACATACGAAGTAGATTTGGAACCAAATCCGATTACAAACTCCCAAATCGTTGGTGGTAGCGGTAATCCAGGGGTACATAATTGGCACTTATACCGTATTCCAGTCAGAAAACCAGACAGTAAAACAGGTACTCCGAGTTTCTCAAATATTCAGTATATTCGTGTGCGTTATCAAGGTGGCCCTTTCCGTGCATCTATCGCTGAATGGAGATTATTGGGTTCATATTGGCAGCGTATAAGTAATTTGCAGAATGTTGATCCGAATGATAGCGTCTTGACTGTATCATTCGTGAATAGGTGGGAAAATTCAGAATCACCTGATTATTATACAATGCCTCCGGGGGTATCTGCACCACGTCAAATTAATAATCCAGATCCTACTGTAGATGTTCAGATGAATGAGCAGTCAATGGCAATCAAAGTGAAAAATCTACCGTATGGTGAAGAACGTATGGCGACACGTGTATTCCGCCAATTAGATGTATTCAACTATAAAAAAATGAAATTCTTTGTTCACGGTGATGGGTCAATGCCTGACCAAATCAGTGCTAACAATGAGCCTAAGGCATACTATTTCTTACGCTTTGGTATTGACTCTTCAAATTATTACGAATATCGTCGTCCGATTACTCGTGGTTGGCAGGAAGTAGAGATTGACTTAGCCGAGCTTACTTCTTATAAGCAAATCCGTGATACATCATTTGTTTATGACAGACAAACTTTCCCTGTTGCAGGTGATGAGCATGCTCATTTTGCTATTCGGGGGTATCCTATTTTAACAAATGTTTCGTTCTTCGGTTTCGGTATCGCTAATCCCGAACAGAACTTCCCGAATGAACTTTCAACTACTATGTGGGTCAATGAACTTCGTTTAATTGATCCAGAAGAGGCTGCTGATTGGGCTGCTGTCGGTAGTGCGGATATTAAAATTGCTGATTTAGGACAGATTAATACATCAATCCAAACGAAAAAACCGAACTTCCACCAGTTGGAAGAACGCTTTGGGGATAGACTTTCTACTCTTAATTGGACGGTTACAGCGAACGCTAGTGTAGAAAAATTAGTTCCGAAACAGTGGTCCGGGCTGAAACTTCCTGTAACTTATACGCATTCCGAAATGATGCAGACTCCTGAATACCAAAATGCAAACGATGTAAAACTTGATGAAGCTGCGGCAGCCGAAGAAGCTCAGGCATACCAAAGGCTTTTGCAGGCCGGTGTTCCCGAAGCGGAAGCGAGAAAGCAGGCGAAAGATATAAAGAATAATACAATTAGACAATCACAGACATTTAGAATACAAGACAGTTGGGCTTTGACAGGTGTGAAACTTGGTATTCCGATTAAGCACTGGTTAGTTGATCAAACTATAAATCAAATGACATTCGGCTATTCATATTCACAGCAGTATTTGCGTTCTCCGATATATGAAGAGCAGTTTAACTGGATGTGGAAATTGAATGCTGCATATAGCGTAAATATTCCTGATGTGTTATCTATCAAACCTTTCAAGTTGATGGGCATGGATAAGGATTTCCCGATTTTAGGTACTTATAGTAAAGTAAAATGGATTTTAGCACCGTCAGCTTTGAATGCGTCTATTGATATGACAAGAAGAAGACAGACCGAACAGTCTAGATTCTTAGATTATCCGTCTCCGGTTCTTCGCGAATTTTCTGCGATGAAGGTTGCAGGATTCTCATGGAAATTTGTGGAAGATGGTTTTTTGAACCCGATTTTGGATTACTCTATCAATACAAATGCGACTCTTGTACCGATTGAAACAGACCAATTTGGTCGTCAGGTAAGCGATAGAGATATCTTTGACCGAATGTTCCGCAACGGACTTTATTTGGGACAAAATAATCTGCACAGCCAAACCGTATCATTAAATATCAAACCTGTACTGCCGGATATTGGCGGTGCGAACAGACATATTGACATGACAGGTGCGTATGATGTAACCTATAACTGGTCAGATCCTATGCAACCAAATCCAAAGATTGCGAATGCTGCGAAAAATGCAAGTTGGTCAAAAACAATTTCGTTTAATATGGGGGTCAAACTTTCTTCTATTTCTGCAGGGTGGTTCGGTCCAATCAGACCTCTCTTTACGCCTCGTGAAGGTTCAGTCAGTGATGCAGAGTCACCGAATGTAGCAAAAATTTCACCGGAAGAGGCAGCCAAACGAAACGCATTAGCAGGGCAACCAATGTATAAACGTCTGCTTTCTGCCACTGGTATAATACTACGTCAAATTTTCTTTGAATGGGATAATATGAATGTTACATTTGCGATGACAAGTAATTCCACAAATCCCGGCGTTTATGGTGGAACAGGGCTTGGCAACTTATGGACATTAGGAAATGATTTGAATTCAGGTACATCTTGGGCTTATCAGATGGGCTTGGTATCGAACCCTCATGGTTCATTCTCCAGAAATGGGAGTCTATTTAACTATAGAACTGATCGGGGCTTGAGGCCTTTAGATGGTATCTTCCAAGATAATTTTTCTGAACAGAATACATTTGCGATTTCTATGCCTCGTCCACTTTGGGAAAATGCAACTTTGGAATTGGATTTCAAATCTGATATAGGCTATAACAGAAATCAAACTGTAACTACTGATGATTTGGGAGTACCGGAATTTTCATCTATCCTTGCGACTAAGACTGCGAAACGCTCATTCCTTTCATTTCCGACTATCTTCGGATGGTCTCCGACAGGCAATGATATTCCTCATATAGTAGAGATTTTTGAAGGAAGAAAAGCGGATATTGTCGCAGATAAAACCCTTGACTCCATGAAGAAAAATCAGAAAATCCATGAAGCATTATCCTCTTCGTTCTATGAGGGGTTGCGTGCCTTTTCACTCTTTAAAGGACAGACAGGTAAATTCTTACCTGCTCCGAACTGGCAAATTCGCTGGGAAGGCTTGGAAACATGGGATATCTGGGGTGAATGGGTTCAAAAATTGAGTTTCGAGCATGGCTACAAATCTGATTATAGTGAGCAGATTGAGATTACAGACTTGGGGAAAACTATTCAATCTCAAGCCGTACAGTTTGGCTTTCAACCACTTATTGGATTAAACTTCAGTTTAGATGAGGAGAAAGTAAAGGGTATTGCTACAGGTACTGTGAAATGGGCGACACAGACATCATATACAATCAATTCAACCGCGAAATCTACTATTTCGGGTAATAGCTCGAATGAGTTTACAATTCAGGGGTCATATACGATGCAGAATTTTGAATTCCCTCTATTTGGTTTTGTGCTGAAAAATGATTTTGAGATGAGTCTGCTTGGTACATATAAACGGAATTACAGCTCAACTTTTGATGTACTTGATGAGTCAAGTTACACCGGTGAAAACGAAAATGGGCGTACTTTGGAAGGTACAACAAATGTAATTCTCGAACCTCGGGCAAGCTATAAAATTGATAACATGGTCAAAGCCTCAGCCTTCTTCAGGTGGGAAGGAACATTTAACGAAGGGGCTGCCAACCCTGGCTATAATAACTTCCAGCTTGGTGTTGAGATTGGTATTGCACTTGATGGCGGTAGATAATTTGTAATTGAATTAATGGATATTTTCAATCTTTGTATTTGATGTACAGCTGTAGTATAACAATAAAAAGCAACCCTACCGAGTTGCTTTACATGCCTAATACCAAGATAAAATTTGGATTATATAATTGTACGTCTTGTTCAACTTAGAGTACAATAACAAAAAAGTGTTAATCGAAATTAACACTTTTTTTAATATGTTCAAAATTTATGAACGAAAATTAATTTTATTTTTCGTATAACTTAAAATATGAAGTCCCCGAAACTTGTTTCAAAACCGAATTGAACCTCTTCTTAAAAGATTTATATTCTTCTTTATTTTCAAAAGTTGGACTATGAATAATAAACTCCTTTTTTGCAAAGATGTCAGATTTGATAATGATTTCGCAATCTTTAGCGTTTCGGCTTTTTAGTGTTTTCAGACTCTTTTTGGCTTCATCATAAGAATCAAATTTTGCAATCACGAAGTATAGCTTTTTCTCATGTTCTCTTCTTTCTGGTACTCGAATTTCACGGTATTTAGAGTATATTTCTGGTGCTGAAAAATAGATAGTTTGTTTTAAAATCTCAGATTTCATTTGGGTAGCAGGCTTTGCATCGGCATAAAGAGTGGTAGCTGCTAATTTGATATTATCAATAGACTGTAATTTCGTAGTGGTTAAATCTGTAGATGAAAATTCTGATGTATATGGCGGAGTTGCGTGAATTTGTATCATATCACGAGCGTCGATATCAGAATCTTTTCTGTAATGATTTTGGTGAACTCTGTGTCTTTGCATTGTGATTTCAATTCTTTCTTCAGGGTTCTTTTTATCATATCCCATTCCGTAGGATATGACTTTGGCTTTACCTTGTGCTTTCAGATTTGCATAAATAGGGCTATAGCGTTCTAAGAGGCTATCTATAAGTTGCTGAGTATAGTAGGCTCGAATTTCTGAAAGCAGTGTATTGCCCCCCTGTTTTTTTGCTTTTAACTTGAATTTATTGCCGTCAATTTTCCAGCTTGATTTCGTTACATCTAAGCCTGTGGGAATGATTTTGCCATACTCGTCTTTAGTAATGATTGTATCTCCGGAATACTGCTTTTTTGTATTGATTGCATAAGGAGCTTTGTAATCTTCTATTTCAATATCATCTGTATAAACCCTGATTATGATGCTAAGGAATTTTGATTTTGAGCAGTATGTAGATGATTTGTATAATCCTTCAGAAATTTTTTGTACTGTATTTGCCCAAAGTTGTTCGGACATTTCTACTTTTTTTCCGTAATCATATAATGATGTATCGACAAATGCGGTGTTATCAAATTTCCCTGATTTTGCTAAGTTTTTAAATTCCTTGTATGATTGTCGGTTAAGCGGTTTCCAGTATCCCTGAATAAAAAGTCGATTATTATTTTGATTTTTAAGGAGATATGTTTCTTCCGTGGTAGCGGTCAATTTCATAGCTAGTTGTTGTTTATAAAGCGAATCTCCCAAGTTTGTTATTTGTAATTCTGCATTTTGAGTTTCGCCACAATCATCGCAGATATATCGAGGAGCATATACTTTATAGTCATTCCCTTTTTCTAAATAAATATCATGGTCAGGTAGAATTTCATAATAATGAATATTAGTTAAATCTTTTATCCAATAAATATTAGCTGCTCCGGGGCTTTCGATATGAATACTTGGTTCACCTTCGTAAATATTTTTTTTCTTCAGGGTATAGTAGGAAGTTATGGGATTTTTTATCGAAGAAATGGCATACCATAATGTTTTTCCATTTGGCGACATTACAGGAGCTATCTCATTTTCTTCTGAAGTATTAATGAGTGGATACCCTTTTAATGGCTTCAAAACACCCTGACCTCTACGGTAATTGGATTGATATATATCGAAATCTCTTACTTCGCCGTCTTTCCAATTCGAGGCGTAGTAGAATCTTCCGTCTGTTCCGCAATGGGGGGTAATTTCATCGCCGGGGGTGTTGATGAGTTCTAAATTTTGCGGTTTGCCCCAGTAGCCGTATTTGTCTTTCATCGAATACCAAATATCCAATCCGCCCTCTCCTCCGGGTCTGTCACTGATGAAAAATAGAACATTTCCTCCGGCAGATAATGCGGGCATCATCGTATTGGCTTTGAAGGAGTTATTGAGTATTTTGGATTTATCCACACTTGCATAATCATAGCTTATATACATATCCGCCAAACCAAAATAATTTTTCATATAATCTTGATTTTGAGCTGATACTATGTAGGGCTGTTCTACTCCGCTTGCTTTCGTTATAAACATATTGATAATATCGGAAATCGGTTTGTCATGTCCCTTTTTGTAAATGTGATATGTATCATAGGAGGTGATAAATTCCCCCTTCTTTCCATCCTGTTTAGTCGATAAATATACAAGGCTATCATTTTCAAAAAATAGCGGTATTTCCGATGCTTTGTTTAATTTTGAACTTATATCTAAATCTTGTCCTAAAGCCGGGATAGCAAATTCACAAACAAAGATTAATAGTAATATTTTTCTTAGAAAATGATTTTTAATCATAAATATTTCTCTTTCAATTCATCATCTTTTTTAATTTCTTCTACTATCTTTTTCACTTCCTGAACACGGTCTTTTGGGCAAACCATGACCGCATCGTCAGTCGCAATTATCGCAAGATTTTCCAATCCGAAACCTGTTAGAATCATATCTTTTTTCTTGCTCGAATTTATCAAAATTGTATCCTTTGATTCGAGTAAAATTGACTTTCCGCGGTTCAAATTTCCAGCATCATCTTTATCCATTATTCTTTCCATTGAGTCCCAGCTTCCGCAGTCGTCCCAATCAAATTGTGATTTGACACAGGCAGCATTAGCTACTTTTTCCATTAATCCGTAGTCGATAGAAATGTTAGGGAATTTATTGAAAATATCTACCACACCTTCGAAATATGAATCTAAAGCTTCTCCAGTATGCTTATAATATTTTTCTGCCATAGTTGGTATTTGCATTCCTACTTTGGGCAAGCATACTTGCAGTGCGTTTATAAACGTATCCAGTCTCCAGAAAAACATTCCGCTATTCCATAAGAATTTTCCCGACTTGATATATTTAGCTGCTTGTTCAGCGTTCGGTTTTTCACGGAAGGATACTACTTCCTTAGCACTTCCGTCTGTCCAATCTTCGTGTGGCTGGTCGATTTCGATATATCCATATCCTGTTTCTGTTCTACTTGGGATAATACCAATCGTTGCCAAATACTGTTTTTCTTCTACGAACTCTAAGGCATTTTTGACTGTATCGGCAAACTTATCATTAGGAGTTATTATGTGGTCAGCGGTCAGAACAGCGATTGAAATTTCTTTTGCTTTTAAATGAGCATATTTTGCACGAATAAATGCTGCTCCCAAAGCTAAGCATGGAGCCGTATTGCGTTTAGCCGGCTCGGCAATTACATTTTCCGGAGGCATATCCGGCAGTTCGTTTCTGATAGGTTCCAAAAGATGCTCGCCTGTGATGATAAATATATTATCAATGCGGATTACAGGTTGGATACGCTCGATGGATTGTCGGAGCATTGTTTTTTCATTATCTCCAAGTTTTAAGAGCTGTTTCGGTGTTTGTTTTCTGCTAAGTGGCCAGAAACGTTCTCCGCTTCCTCCTGCCATAATTATTGCGACTCTCTGCATCTTTTCTAAGGTTTTACTTTCCATCGCAATTTGCATATCAATATTTGCTCGTAAAGCTGCCATTATTATTCCCCTATATTTTGAAAATGATTTTCTATTTTATGTATTACATGAACCGTATGCAGTAACCACGAATGCAAAATTAAATATATTTTGGGGGACAAGCAAACATAGAGAAGGCCAAATAAGTATTTTAATGAAGATTCGTAAATTCTAATCTAATTTGCCTTTCTCCTTATTATAAAATCCCCAATCCTCATAATCAAAAACTGCATTGCCCTGTCTAAAAATCATTCCTAAACCATTAGGTGGAGGAGTATAGCATACCGTATCTCTACAAGTATCCTGTGATGCTGTAATAATTTCAAAAATAAAGCAATTTCCTGTAGAATCTACTTGTATTTGCTTAG